>Ga0194126_10003238_pt1 | contig 25968 bp, 20 predicted proteins | sample TA2KigC150mmetaG_FD_148641 | JGI IMG/M metagenome (GOLD analysis project Ga0194126, IMG submission 148641) | Freshwater microbial communities from Lake Tanganyika, Tanzania - TA2015035 Kigoma Deep Cast 150m | ecosystem: Environmental > Aquatic > Freshwater > Lake | place: Tanzania: Lake... | reverse complement strand
GGGCGCGTTCGCGCGCGGGGCGGACGGGCGCCGCGCCTGGACCGCGGTCCGTCCGGCGCACGCCGCCGTCTTCGCCGCCGCCGCCGCGGTCGTCGTCGTGCTCTTCTTCTCGTCGTTCTTCACGAACATGCGCGGCCTGTGGGACTCGATCGCCGCCTACGGCTTCTTCGCCCGCCGCGCCGAGGGCGCCGGGCACGCCAAGCCGTGGTCCCACTACCTGCAGATCCTGTTCCTCCACCGGGCCGGGCCGCTCGGGATCTGGAGCCAGTGGGCGCCGCTCCTTCTTGGTGCGGCCGGGGCCTGGTTCGCGTTCCGCGGCGGGCGCGGCGCGCCGCCGTCCCGGGGCCTTGCCCGCTTCCTCGCCGTCTTCGCCGCCGCGTCGTTCGCCGCCTACTCCATCATCCCCTACAAGACCCCGTGGCTCATCCTCACGCCGCTGTGGGCCCTCTCCGTTCTCGCGGGCGCCGGCGCGCGGGGCCTGTGGCTTGCGTTCCCGGGCGCGGCGGCGCGCGCCGGCCTTGTGCTCCTGCTCGCGGCGGGCGCGGCGGACCTTCTCCGGCAGGGGCGGTGGATCAACGGGCGCTACGCCGCCGACCCGCGCAACCCCTGCGCCTACGAGCACACGTCGAGCGATCTGCTCAACGGCGTGCGGACGATCCTCGACGCCGCGGCCGTCGCGCCGGAGGGACGCTCGATGCTCGTCCGCGTCGTCTCGCCCGAGTACTGGCCCCTGCCGTGGTACCTGCGCAGCCTGCCCAACGTCGGATACTGGACGGAGGTTCCACAGCCGGCCGATGCGCCGGTCGTCGTCGCCTCGCCCAACCTCATGCCCGCCCTCGAGGCGGCGCTGAAGGACCGCTACGTTCCGTCCGTCGCCGGCCTGCGCCCCGGCGTCGCCCTCCAGGTCCTCGTCCGCGAGGACCTGTGGACGAAGCTGCTCGAACGCCGCGCCGGCACCCCGCCGTGAGCGGAGAACCCGGAACCTGAACCCTGGCACCTCCCCGATGACTCCTCCCGAACCCTCCCGGCCCCCGAAGCCGCCCGCGCCGGCCGAACGCTCGTTCTCGACGAACGCGATGGCGACGCGCTGGGAGATCTTCGTCGAGGCGACGCTCGATCCCGACCTCGCCCTCGGCGCGACCAACGCCGCGTTCGGCGAACTGAAGCGGATCGAAGAGTTTCTGAGCCACTTCCTCCCGAACAGCGAGATCGGGCAGCTCAACGCGGCCGGCGGACAGTTCGTCGTCGTGAACCCTGACACGTGGGACGCGCTCAAGTCCGCCGCCGAGTTGTGCCGCAGCACGGGCGGCGCGTTCGATCCTTGCTTCAGTTCGCCCCCCGAGGCGCTGGCGGCGGTGCGGGGGGAGGGGGCCTTCGAGTTCGACCCGACCCGTCATGCGATCCGCCTCCGCGATCCGCGCCTGCGCGTCGGCCTCGGCGCGATCGGCAAGGGCTACGCGCTGGATCGCATGGGCACGTTGCTGGAGGCGGAGTGGGACGTCCGCCGCGCGATGCTCCACGGCGGCGGCAGCACGGTCCTTGCGCTCGACGCGCCCGAGGGCCGCGCCGGCTGGCCGGTGACGCTGCAGGGCGCGCAGGGCAAGGACCTCTTCCGGCTCGAGCGCGTCGCGATCAGCGCGTCCGGGTTCGACGTCAAGGGCGCGCACATCCTCGATCCCCGCACCGGGAAGCCCGCGCAGGCCTACGTTGGCACCTGGTCCCGCGCGCCGTCCGCCACGGTTGCCGACGCGCTATCGACGGCCTTCACCGTGATGACGCCCGCGGAGGTCGAGCGCTGGGTCGCGGCCCATCCCGGCACCGGCGCGCGGCTCGTCCTCGACCGCGACGGCCGCCGCGAAACGCTCGCCTTCGGCGCCTGGCCCGCCGTAGCGGCCCGGTGACGCCCGCAGGGGGGCTTGGGCCCCATCGGCCGACCTTCAACCTTGGCCCGGGGGCCACCGTGCACCGCCGGCTCCGGCCTGGCGGAACGGCGGCTCCGGCCCGGCGGAACCGCGGCTCCCCGCGGCCCGCCTCCAATCCGACACCGTCCCTGGCGGCCAGACCCCGGCGTCCAAGGTGTAACATTAATAGATGCGACCGCATCCGATAATGTTACACCCGCGGCCGGCGAGGCCTTGAAAGAGCCCGGAATGCGCTCTCGGTCGATCCTTGGAACGCTACCCACGTGTAACATTAACCGATGCGACCGCATCCGATAATGTTACATCTGCGGCCGGCGAGGCCTTGAAAGAGCCCGGAATGCTCTGGGGCGATCCTTGGAACGCTACCCACGTGTAACATTAACCGATGCGACCGCATCCGATAATGTTACACCTCATCGATGCTTGGCGCGCGGAACGGGAGGGGGATGTCCGCGGCCCCGCGTCCGCCCTTCCGCCCGCGAAGCCTCCGCTCCGGGCTCCCTGCTCTCCGCCGCCTCTCGCGCGCTATGGCCGTCGGGTCCCCGCGATGGCATGATGGCGGCATGAGAGTATTCGCGGCGGGGATCGTGGCGTGCGGATGGGTCGCGGCGTCGGCCTGGGGCGCGGAGGATCTCGACCTTGCGGCGAGGATCCGGCCGGTTCCGCGGGCGGCGAAGTTCTCGGACCCGGAGTTCAACATCTGGTGCGGCACGATGGTCCGCGGCGACGACGGCCGCTGCCACCTCTACTACTCGCGATGGCGGCGGGATCTCGGCCACGTGGCCTGGGTCACGCATTCGGAGGTGGCGCACGCCGTCGCGGACGCCCCGCTCGGCCCGTACCGGCACGTCGACGTCGCGCTGCCGCCGCGCGGGAAGGAGTTCTGGGACGGCCTCTGCACCCACAACCCGACCGTGATGCGGTTCGACGGCAAGTACTACCTCTATTACATGGGCAACACCGGCGACGGGGTCGCGACGAAGACCCTCAACTGGACCCACCGCAACAACCAGCGGATCGGTGTCGCCGTGGCGGAAAGGCCCGAGGGGCCGTGGACGCGGTCCGACAGGCCGCTGATCGACGTCTCGCCCGATCCCGCCGCGCACGACGCGCTCATGGTCGCGAATCCGTCGGTGACCCGCCGCCCGGACGGCGGCTACCTGATGATCTACAAGGCCGTCGCCCGGAAGGGCCCCGCGCCCTTCGGCGGGCCGGTGGTCCACCTCGCCGCAACGGCCGGCACGCCGACCGGCCCGTTCCGCAAGCATCCCTCGCCCGTGTTCACGAAGGAGGGCGTGATGTTCCCCGCCGAGGACCCGTTCGTCTGGTGCGACGGCGCGCGCTATCACGCCGTCGTGAAAGACATGAAGGGGCACTTCACCGGCCGGGGCCAGTCGCTGGCGCTCTTCGGATCGTCCGACGGCCTCGACTGGACGCTCGCGGCGCATCCGTTCGTTGCGGTGACGCAGATCGCCTGGGAGGACGGGACCGTCCAGAAGCTCGACGCCCTCGAGCGTCCGCAGATCTGGTTCGACGGGGCCCGGCCCGCGGTTCTCTTCTGCGCCGCCGCGGAGACCCGCGGTCGCGACGGCTCGTTCAACGTCGCAATCCCGCTGGGCGCCGCAACGCCCGTGGAGGCCCCGCGATGACGATACGCCCCGTGCTCCTGGCCCTGGCCCTTGCCGCCGGCGCGGCGATGGCCGCCCCTCCGAACATCGTCCTGGTCTTCATCGACGATCTGGGGTGGGGCGACTTCTCGTGCTTCGGGAACCGCGCGGTCGCGACCGAGGCCATCGATCGCCTCGCGTCGGAGGGCCTGCGCTTCTCCCAGTTCTACGTCAACTCGCCGATCTGCTCGCCCTCCCGCACCGCGATCTCGACCGGGCAGTACCCGCACCGCTGGCGGATCACGTCCTACCTCGACAACCGCGCGCTGAACGAACGCCGCGGCGTCGCGCAGTGGCTCGATCCCGCCGCGCCGATGCTGGCCCGCTGCCTCCGGAAGGCCGGCTACGCAACGGGGCACTTCGGGAAGTGGCACATGGGCGGCCAGCGCGACGTCGGCGACGCCCCGGCCATCGCGGAGTACGGCTTCGACGAGTCGCTGACCAACTTCGAGGGGCTCGGCCCGCGCGTGCTTCCGCTGTGCGACGCGCACGACGGGAAGCCGCCGCGCCTGCACGCGCTCGGCTCCGACAGGCTCGGACGCGGACCGATCGCGCGGGAGGACCGCTCGCGCGTCACCGCCCGCTTCGTCGAGGCGGCGGTCGGTTTCGTCCGGACGTCGGCGGCCGCCGGGACGCCGTTCTACATCAACGTCTGGCCCGACGACGTGCACGGCCCGTGGTTTCCGCCGAAGGACCGGCGCGGCGACGGCGGCAAGCGCGCGCTCTACCACGGCGTCCTCGACACGATGGACGAGCAGCTCGGCGTGCTCTTCGATGCGATCCGCGGCGACGCGAAGCTGCGCGACAACACGCTGATCCTCGTGGCCTCCGACAACGGCCCCGAGCCGGGCGCCGGATCGGCCGGTCCGTTCCGCGGCGGCAAGACGATGCTCTACGAGGGCGGTATCCGCTCGCCGCTGATCGCGTGGGGCCCGGGGCTGATTCCGGCCGCGAAGGCCGGCGCCCGCGACGAATCCTCGTGGTTCGCCGCGATCGACCTCGTCCCGACGCTGCTCCGGATCGCGGGGGCGCCCGCGCCGGACGGGGTTGCGTTCGACGGCGAGGCGCTGCCCGGCACGCTGCTCGGCCGCGCGCCGGCGTCGCGCCGGGCGCCGCTCTTCTTCCGCCGTCCCCCGGACCGGCCCGGCACGCGCGAGGAGAACCTGCCCGACCTCGCCGTCCGCGACGGCCGGTGGAAGCTGCTGTGCGAGTACGACGGCTCCGCGCCGCAGCTCTACGACCTCGAGCGCGATGCGGGCGAGACAGCGAACCGGGCCGCGGAGGAACCGGCGACGGTCGCCCGCCTCGCCGCCGCGGCGCTCGCGTGGCACGCGTCGATGCCGTCCGACAACGGCGCCACCTGGCCCGTGGGCGGCGCCCCGCGACGCCCGGGCGCCGCGAAGGCCCCGTAGGAGCGTAGCGCCGGGGGCGGAGCCGGGGAGGACGGACTGCCTGCCCGTCCCCCGACTTTCACGCCTCGTCCTTCATCCCCATTCCCTCTTCCGCATTCTGTGGCGCGACGCGCTCTTGCGTGATACGTTCCCGCGCCATGGACTGGGGACTGCTGTTGCCGCTGATCCTGTGCGCCGCGGGCGTGCCTCTGGCGGCCGCCCTGGGTGCGGACCTGCGATCGGCGCGCGCGGTCCGTATCGCGGGCGCGGCGCTTGCGCTGCTTCCGCTGGCGGCGGTCGTCGCGCTGGCGGCGCGGCTCCCGGAGGTCGTGTCCGGCGGAGCGCCCTCCCTGGTCCTTCCGTGGATGCCGTCGGCCGGGCTCGCGTTCTCGCTGCAGGTCGACGGCCTCGGGCTCCTCTTCGCGCTGCTCGTGACGGGGATCGGCGCGCTGGTGGTCCTCTATTCCGGCTTCTACCTCGACCATGACCCGGCCGCGCCGCGCTTCCTCGCGACGCTGATGGCGTTCATGACGTCGATGCTCGGCCTCGTGATGGCGGGCGACCTGTTCACGCTCTTCGTGTTCTGGGAGGGGACGGGGATCGCCTCGTTCCTCCTGATCGCCCACCGCCGCGACGATCCGGCCGCGCGCCGCGCCGCGCTCAAGGCGCTGCTGGTCACCGGCGCGGGCGGGGCCGCGCTGCTGGCGGGCTTCGCGCTGCTCGCGCACGCGGCCGGCGGCACGGCGTTCGACGCGCTGCGGGCGGCCGGCGACGGCCTGCGCGACCACCGGCTCTACCCGGTCATGCTCGGCCTGGTCGCGGCCGGTGCGTTCAGCAAGAGCGCGCAGTTCCCGCTGCACACGTGGCTGCCCGACGCCATGGCCGCGCCGACGCCCGCGAGCGCCTACCTCCATTCCGCCACGATGGTGAAGGCCGGGATCTACCTGATGGCGCGCCTGAACCCGATGCTCGGCGGAACGGAGACGTGGTTCTGGCTCCTGAGCCTGACCGGCTTCGCGACGATGCTCCTCGGGGCCTACCGCGGGCTCCGCCGCAACGACCTGAAGGCCGTTCTGGCCTATTCGACCGTCGGCCAGCTCGGCGTGCTGATGATGCTGATCGGGCAGGACACCGCGATCGCGTTCAAGGCGATGGTGATCGGCGTGCTCGCGCACGCGCTCTACAAGAGCTCGCTCTTCATGGCCGCGGGCATCGTCGACCACGGCGCCGGCACGCGCGACCTGCGGAGACTGGGCGGCCTGCGGCGGGCGATGCCGGCGACGTTCGTCGTCGCGCTCATCGCCGCGCTGTCGATGGCCGGACTGCCGCCGCTCGCCGGCTTCCTGGCGAAGGAGACGCTGATCGCGACGGCGGTCCATCCGAGCGACTCGCGCGCGTTCGACCTGGCGATGACGGCGGGCACGGTGCTCGCCGGCGCCCTGGTCCTCGCGCAGGCCGCGACCGTGATCCACCGCACCTTCCTCGGCCGGGCCGGCTCCGCGGCGTCCCGCGCGCACGAGGCCCCGGCGCTGATGGTGTTCGCCCCGGCGATCCCGGCGGCGGCGTCCCTGGTCTTCGCGCTGCTGCCGGAGCCGGCGGGCCTCGCGGCGTTCCTCGCGCAGGCGGCGGAGGCGGCGCACGGCGCGACGGTCAAGGTCTCGCTCGCGGTCTGGGCCGGCCTGTCGCCGCCGCTGCTGCTCGGGGGCGTCGCAATGAGCCTGGGCGTGGCGGTCTTCCTTCACCGCCGACGCGCGCGGGACCTCGAGGGCGGGGGCGCGCCGTGGACGTGGGGCGACCGGGCCTACGAGGTCGTCCTGCGGGGCGTCGACGCGGCGGCGGCCGCGATGGTGCGCGTGCAGGACGGGCGCCTGCGCCGCTACCTGGTCGTGATGCTCGCCGCGCTGGGCGGGCTGCTCGTTCTGTTCGGCGCGGTGCCGCTGCCGGAGGCCACGCCGGGCGGCGGCGTTCCGCCGGGCGGATGGGTGCGCGTGTTCGCGGCGCTGGTCGCGCTGGGCGCCGCGCTGGCCAGCGCGCGGCTGCGGGACGACCTCCTCGCCGTCCTTGCGCTCGCCGCGTCGGGGCTGAGCGTCGCGCTCTACATCGCGCTGGAGCCGGCGGTGGACGTCGCCCTCGTGCAGGTCGTCGTGGACATCCTGACGACCGTCGTGCTCGTGCTTGCGCTCCGCCGCCTGCCGCGCGGTCCGGCGCACGAGCCGCGGGTGCCGGAGCGCCTCCGCGGCGCCGTGCCCGCGATCGCGGCGGGCGTGGTGATGGCGGCGGTGGCCTACGCGGCGCTCTCCTCGCGTCCGCGCGAGAGCGTCGTGACGCCGTTCTACGAGGCCAACGCCGTCGCGCGCACGGGCGCGAGCGACGTCGTCGGCGCGATCGTCGTCGACTTCCGCGGCTACGACACGCTGATCGAGATCACGGTCTTCGCCGCCGCGGGCCTCGGCGTCGCGATGCTGCTCGGCGCGGCCCGCCGCGGGCGACCGGCGGGCGAGGCGCGGGCGGCGGCGACCGTCGGTGTCGCGGGGCCGCGCACCTCGCCGTTCCTCCACCTGCTGGCCTGGGTGGTGCTGCCGCTGGCGCTGATGATGGCCGCGACGCGCATCCTCTACGGCCACGACCAGCCGGGCGACGGCTTCACCGCGGGCGTCACCGTCAGCCTCGGCGTCGCGCTGTGGCACGCGGTCTTCGGCCTCGCCGCGACGCGGCGCCGGCTGCGCTGGGCGCGGCCGCGGGCGCTGATCGGCGCGGGGCTGGTCCTTGCGATGGCCGGGGCCGCGGCGCCGGTGCTCGCCGGGCAGGCGTTCTTCTCGCCGTTCGACTTCGGCCATGCGGTCGGGCTGCCGCTCCCGCCGGGCGTCCATTTCGGCACCGCGATGGTCTTCGAACTGGCGATCTGCCTCACCGTGCTCGGCAGCGCCGTCCACGGGCTGGAGTCGTTGGGCGGCGCGGCCCCGTTGCCCGCCGCGGGGAAGAAGGAGGACGCGCGATGAACCTCCTGCTGGCCCTCGCGATCGGCGGGCTCTTCGGCACGGGCGTGCACCAGCTGCTTCGGCGCAGCGTCGTGCGGAGCGCGATCGGGCTCGTGATCCTGTCGAATGCGATGAACCTCCTGCTGCTCACGACGGGGGCGTACGACGGTGCCGTCGCGGCCTACGCCACGCTGCAGGGCACGCACAGCGACGCGCTGCCGCAGGCGCTGATTCTGACCGCGATCGTGATCAGCATGGGCGGCTTCTCGTTCGTCCTCGCCCTGCTGCTGCTGCTGTCGGCGCGGCACCGCTCGGACGACATCGACCGCTTCACGGAGCTCCGGCACTGACGCGATGAACGGGCACCTCGCCATCCTGCCGTTCCTCCTGCCCCTCGCCGGGTCGGGCGTGACGCTGCTGCTGGCCCGGCGTCGCGCGCTGCAGGGTGCGGTCGCCCTCGGCCTGCTGCTCGCCGGCCTGCTCTCCTCCGCCGCGCTGCTGCGGGAGATCTGGGAGACCGGCCGCCCCGTCGTGTTCCAGATGGGCGCCTGGCCCGCGCCCCACGGCATCACCTTCGCGGCCGACCTTCTCTCCGCGACCTTCGCGACGCTCGCCGGCGCGGTGTTCGCCGCGGGCGGCCTCTACGCGTGGGGCAGCCGCGACGACGCGGTGCGCGCACAGCCGGCGTTCTTCCCGCTGTTCCTGATGCTGGCCGCGGGGCTCTCCGGCGCGTTTCTCTCCGGCGACCTGTTCCACCTCTTCGTCTGCACCGAGTTGATCGTGATCTCCGGCGCGGCGCTGACGGCGGCCTCGGGCGGCGCCGGGCCGGAGGCGGCGTTCAAGTACTTCTACATCAGCCTGGTCGCCGGCCTGGGCCTGCTGATCGCATGCGGCGCGTTCTACGCGGCGTACGGCACGCTGAACCTCGCCGACCTCGCGGCGCGGATCGCCGCACGGCCGGAGCAGCCCCTCGCCGCGGTCGCCGCCGTGTTCCTGCTCGTCTACGCGCTGGGCAAATGCGCCGGCGTCCCGTTCCATTTCTGGCAACCGGACTTCCACGCGGCCGCGTCCACGCCGGTTTCGGCGATGCTCTCGTCGGTCATCGTGAAACTCGGCGTCTACGTGCTGCTCCGGTGCGGCGGGCTCTTCCTGCCGCTGGCCGGCGGACCGTTCCGCGCGGTCGTGCTGGCGGTCGGCGTTGCGGGCGTTGCGGTCGGGAGCCTGGGGGCGATCGGAACGCGGCACGCGAAGCGGATGCTCGCCTACTCGACGCTCGCGCAGGTCGGCCTGATGCTCGTTGCGATCGCGTGGGGCAGCCACGGGGCCCTCGCGGCGGCGGTGGTCCTCGCCGTGAACCACGCGCTGGTGAAATCGGCGCTGCTGATGATCGCCGGGGCGATGGCCGGCCGTGCGCCGGGACATTCCGCCGCGTTCGACGCGCTCCGCGGGCTCGGCGCGGCCCTGCCCGCCGCCGGCGCCCTGTTCCTGCTCGGCGGCCTCGCGCTGGCGGGCGTGCCGCCGATGAACGGCTTCATCGGCAAGTGGCTCCTGTTCCGCAGCGGCGCGGGGGAGGAGCGGTTCCTCGTCCTCGCCCTGCTCGCCGCGGCGGGCGGGCTGAGCCTGGTCTACACCGTGCGGGCCTACCAGCTCGTGTGGTGGACCCCGCGCGGCGGCGGCTCGGGCGCGAGCCCGGCGGGCGACAGCTTCGCGGCGCCGGCGCTGCTCGTCGCCGCCTGCGTCGCGCTCGGCGTCTTCGCCGAACCGCTGCTGCGTCTGGCGGACGGCGCGGCGGCGGACATCCTGCGGCCGGACGCGCTGGTCCGTCCGCCCCCGCCGCCGGGAGGCGCGCCGTGAGCCGCCGCCTCCGGCTCGCCGCCGAGTGGCTGGCGCTGCTCCTGGCGTACGCCGCCCTGACGGGCTCGGCGCATCCCGGCAACCTCGCGCTCGGCGCGCTCGTCGCCGCCGGCGTCCTCGCGCTGCGGCCGCCGCTGCCGCAGGCCCCGCTCCGCCGCGGACCCGCCGCCGCCGCGCTCGCGGCCCTGCGCTTCGCCGCGCGCCTGGCGGCGGACATCGTCCGCTGCGGCATCCAGGTCACCGCGCTCGTGGTGCATCCCCGGATGCCGATCCGCCCCGGGATCCTGGCCGTGCGGTCCGGGTGCCGCACCCCGGCGGGCCTGGCGCTCAGCGCGCATGCGATCACCGTGACCCCCGGCGAGCTGGTCGTCGAGATCGGCCGCGACGGCACGTTCTACGTCCACTGCCTCGACGTCGAGGCCAGCGCCCGCGCCGCGGAGGCCGACCAGGCCCGCCGGTGCGCGCTGCTCGAGGGGCCGGGCGGCGGCGGGGAGGACGCACGGTGAACGCGGCCCTCCAGTTCACGCTGCAGGCCGCGCTCGCGATCCACGTGCTGCTGATCGCCGTCTGCGTCGTGCGGACGTGGCGCGGCGAAAACGTCGTGGACCGCCTGCTCGGCGCGGATCTGATCGGGGCGCTGACCGTTGCGGTGCTGGTCCTGCTGTCGCTCCTCCGCGCGACGCCGATGACCATCGACATCGCGCTCTCCATCGCGGCGCTGGGCGTCATCGGCACGCTGGCCCTCGCGAAACACCTGGCCGGGCGCGGACGCCCGGAGGGGGGCGCATGACCGCGCTGCTCCAGGGCCTCGCGATCGTCGCGATCCTCGTCGGCACCGGCTTCTCGGTGGTCGCGGTCGCCGGCTACATCCGGCTGCCGGACGTCTACTGCCGCCTCCACGCCGCGGGCAAGGTCGGCGTCTTCGGCGTCACGCTGCTGCTCGTCGCCTCCGTCGCGCTTGGCGCGCAGCAGCCGGGCAAGGCCGTGCTGCTGCTGCTCTTCCTCGTCCTCGCCGGACCGGCGACCTCGCACGCCCTCGCCTCCGCCGCCTACCGCATGGGCCTCGGCCCGCGCGCCGCGCGGCGGAACGACCTCCCGCCCCCTCCGCCGCGCTGACGGCGGGGGCGGAGGGCCAAGACCCGGGAGGCATGAGCGGGGAGGCGGTCGTCGCGGGCGGAAATCCGAGGTCCGGACTTGCGATTCGGAACTCCTCCTCCCTGACGCCCGAGACCTGACACCTCCGAACCTGCGAACCTCACCGCAGCGTCGAAGATGACGGGTGCGCCTGCCCGACGCGCCTCTTGCCTTTCCGCGGCGGACGGGGAAAGATGCCGCGCCATGCCGCTTCTCGACCAGGTTCGCATCGTGCTCGTCCGCCCGCTCTACGGCGGAAACGTCGGGTCCGTCTGCCGCGCCATGAAGAACATGGGGCTCTCGAACCTCGTCCTCGTCGGCCCGGAGCAGCACCTCAATGCCCGCGAGCTGCACGCGATGGCCGCGCACGCGGACGACGTCTTCGAGCGCCACCGGAACGTCGGAACGCTCGAGGAGGCCGTGGCCGATTGCGGCCTTGTCGCCGCGACGACCGCCCGCCCCGGCCTCTACCGCGAGCATTCGCTGACGCCGCGCGAGGCCGCGCCGCGGCTGCTGGCGGCGGCGGCGGACACGCCCGTCGCGCTGGTCTTCGGGCCGGAGGACGACGGCCTCTCGAACGAGGATCTCGCGGGGTGCTCGGTCATGGTCCGGATCCCCAGCTCGCCGGCCTACCTCTCGCTCAACCTCGCCATGTCCGTCATGGTCTGCGCCTACGAGCTGTTCGGGGCGGCGGGTGCCTACGAGCCGCCGGTCGAACGCACGCCCGAGGCCCCCGCGGACATGAAGGAGCGCCTCTTCGACCACTGGCGGCGCATGCTGCTCGATATCGGGTTCATGAAGGAGGAGAAGGCCGACCACATGATGCTCGGCTTCAAGCGCGCCTTCAGCCGCGGCCCGATGTCCGTCGCCGACGTGCGCATCCTGATGGGCGTCGTCCGCCAGACCCTGTGGATGGCCGCGCAGTACCGCAAGTACAGGTCCCTCGCGCGCCCCGGCGGCCGCGCCGCCGGCGGTTGACCGGAAGTCCTCTCCACGGCGCGGACGGAGCGGCGCCCTCCAGCATCCTCGCGGAACGGGACGGGAGCGCCGCGCCCACGCGCCGCTTCGCGTCGAGTGGCCGGCGGAACCGCCTTCGCCCAGGGGCGGCCCTCCACGCTTGTAGACTGGAGGGCGCCGCTCCGTCGGCGCCATGCAGGCGGCCCTCGAAGCATCGTTCGCACCCGATCGACCGAGCCTGGCCGGGGATACGGGCCCCGCCGCCGGGCTGGACACGCGCGCCGCGGCGTGCGATTCCTTCGGCGTCCGCCGGGTTCCGGCGGCGCGGAGGATCGGCCGCCATGACGCAGAAGGAAGCCCTGGAACGGTTCGTGAACCTGGTCCGCTCGCGCGACGCCTCGCGCACGATGACCGCGCTGATCGTCGACTCGCCGTGGCTGCCGGGCTACGCCGGCGTGCCGACGATGGACTTCCTCTTCGATTCCTCCGCGTGGCTCGACGTCTACAGCCGCGCCCAGCGCGATCTCGACGGCGCCGTGCTGATCCCCGGCGCGTGGGTCGAACTCGGCATGGCCGCCGAACCGACCGGCTTCGGCTCGCCCGTGAGCTGGAACCCGGCCGGCCCGCCGGACCTCCGCGCGCACCCGGCCGGGCTGGCGGGCCTCGCGCAGATGGACCCGCCCGACCCGGAGAAGGACGGCCTCATGCCGGTCATCCTGCGGCAGTACGAGCGGCTCGCCCCCGCGATGCGCGCGCGCGGCTTCCCGCCGCGGATCGCCGGCGCCCGCGGCCCGCTGGCCGTCGCCTCGCACCTGCTCGGCATCACCGACTTCCTGATGGCGACGCAGCTCGAGCGCGACGCGTGCCTCGCGCTGCTCGACCGCACCACCGAGAACTGCATCGCATGGCTCAAGGCGCAGTTGAAGCGGATGGACGACCCCGCCGGCGTGCTGGTGCTCGACGACCTCGTCGGCATGCTCGGCCCCGAGGACGCCGAGGCGATCGCATTCCCGCTGATCAAGCGCGTGTTCGACGCGTTCCCGGGCCTGGTCCACATCTTCCACAACGACACGCCCAACGACTCCGGCTATGGCGGACTCGCCGGCTGCGGCGTCGACGTGTTCAACTTCTCGCACGAGACCGACATCGTCGCCGCCCGCGCGAAGGTCGGGCCGGACATCGTGCTGATGGGCAACCTCCCGCCGCTCGCGCTGCTCGTCCGCGGGACGCCCGACGAGAGCCGCGCCGCGACCGAGGCCCTGCTGGGCAGGCTGTCCGCCGCCGGCCCGGTCCTCGTCTCGCCCGGCGGCGGCGTCTCGCCCGGGACCAAGCTCGAGAACCTCCAGGCCGTCATCGGGGCGGTCGAGGCGCGGATAAGCGGATAAGAGGCGGGCGACACAGCATGGTGTCGAGTGTCGGGTGTCGAGTGGCGGGGCGGAGAACGACAACCGAATGGGGACAACCGAATACGGACGAGGGGCGAGGGACGAGGGACGAGGGGCGGGGGTCGAGGGACGAGGGAGAGCGGTGGTGGGTGGCGAGTGACGAGGGGCGAGTGACGAGGGGCGAGTGGCGGGGCGGAGGAAGGCGAACGGCGCAGGCGAATGATCCCCGACAGCCCCCTGCTCCCTCCTCCGTTGGGTGTTGGCTGTTGGTTGTTGGATGTTGGCAGTGGGGCTCAAGGGGTTGCGTCTAAAGAAGTACTGCGTGCACGGCTGCCGCAAACGGTGGCAGGGGGCCCGGCCGCGATTCCGCCCCCATGTCACTGGCCCAGGAAAAAGAGGGGCGCTCCTTTTGACACACGCGAGGCTTATCGTAGGTTCCCAGTGCGTTGACCGGAAGTCACGGGAGCATGGTAGCCAGGCGAGTTCGGGCAGCTTCAGGATATGAGATCGAAACGCTGGTAGAACCTATGAAGAGATTCGTCCCCGGTGCTAATCGCTTTGCGGACTGGAAGCTGGGCCGGAATTCGGGAACGGTTCTTGCTCCCAGCCCCCCAAACCACCATCACCGAACCACCATGAAGACAAGAATCCTCGCCCTCGCGCTCGTCTCTGCTCTTCAAACCGCCATCTCCACAAGCTCGGCACAGACGGTGGTGTTCTCGAACAACTTCGGCACCGGCTTCATCGACGGCAACCTGGTCGGCCAAAAGGGTTGGACGCAGACCAGCACGGCGATCAACAACCCGTATCAGGTCACCAACAGCCAGGTGGTGATCTTGACGACCGGACAGGATGCGTGGAGCGCCTTCAGCACCTTCGTCACGAACGCGGACTCCGTCGGGGGTTACCTGCAGACCAGGATCAACCTCCGCTTGGATTCGGCACAAGCAGCGGGGGACTACTTCTTCCACGTCTCATCGCCCACGAACACGACGGGCAACTTCTACCAGCGGCTGTACGCCCGTTCCATCAGCACCGGATTCCAGTTCGGCCTTTCCGTTTCTTCCACTAACGCCATCAATCCGGCCGTCTGGGGTTCGTCCATTCTGAGTTTCTCCACCAACTACTCGGCGGTTCTCCGCTGGGACTTCCTGTCCGGGGCGTCGAACGACACCATCCGCCTCTTCATCGATCCCGTGGGTGATCCCGGAATGAACACCGCCTACGCCTCGGTCACGTGGGGCTCGCTCGAGCCAACCACTATCCAGGCGGTGAACTTCCGCCAAGGAACCACGGCCAACGCGCCGGTGGTGCGCGTCGACTCGTTGGACCTCGTGGTTGTCCCTGAACCCTCCACCTTAGCCCTGCTCGCGCTCGCTTTGGCCGTTGTGGCCGGAGATGCGGCCCGCCGCCGTCTGAGCTGACCCGCCGATCAAGGCCAACGAGGCGCCAAGCCGTACGGCTGGGGGGCCTGTTATCTATGAATGTCAGGGGACAGTGGAGGGTGGCAAGTGTCGAGTGGCGGGTGACGAGCCGGATGACAACAACCGAACGGGGACAACCGAATACGGACGAGGGGCGAGGGACGAGGGGCGAGGGGCGAGGGGCGGGGGTCGAGGGACGAGGGAGAGCGGTGGCGGGTGGCGAGTGACGAGGGGCGAGTGGCGGAGCGGAGGAAGGCAGACGGCGCAGGCGAATGATCCCCGACAGCCTCCTGCTCCCTCCTCCGTTGGATGCTTGCTGTTGGTTGTTGGATGTTGGCAGTGGGGCTCAAGGGGTCGCGTCCGTAAATACAAGTATTGCGTGCACGGCGGGCGGAATCGGTCCATAGGCCGCAGCGCACGACATCGGCGGCAGGCGGCCGCGCCTCGCTTCCCGGCCGGCCTCCAGCCCCATGGCATCGTCGATTGACTCGCCCGCATCGCCGATGCACTCTTTTCGACGGTGCAAGGCCGGCATCGAACGGGCGGGGGACGCCGGATGACCGGGGCAAGAATCCTTAAGGCCGAAGGAGAGGAGCGCGGAAGCGGAAGACAGACGCGACCCCCTCCGGCTTGCCTTCCGGCTGCCGCAGAAAGCAAGAACATGAGAAGACACAGAACATCGCCGAGACTCGCCGTGCTGGCCGCGTTGGTCATCGGAGCGGCGGGAGACGTTGCCATGGGAACCGAGGAGGCTGTTTACACCGTTGAGAAGACGGACGGGGACTTCCAGGTGCGCCGATACGCGCCGCAGGTGGTTGCCGAGACCCTGGTGGAAGGAACCCTGGAGGAAGCCGGCAACAAGGCGTTCCGGCCCCTGTTCAACTACATCTCGGGAGCGAACCGATCGCAGGGGAAGATCGCCATGACCGCGCCCGTCACGCAGCAACGGGACGGCGAGAAGATCGCCATGACCGCGCCGGTGGGCCAACAGGCGGTGAGCAATCAGTGGGCCGTCACCTTCATGATGCCGAGCCACTACACGCTGGAGACGCTGCCGGCGCCCACGGACGAGAAGGTGCGCCTGCGCGCCATTCCGGCCCGGCGCATGGCTGCGGTGCGCTACTCGGGCACATGGAGCCGGCACCGGTATGAGCGGAACCTGGCCCGGTTGAGAGAGTGGATGAAGACGCAGGGCCTGGCAGCGGCCGGCGATCCGGAATGGGCACGGTACAATGCGCCCTTTACGCCGTGGTTCTTGCGCCGGAACGAGATCCTTGTGCCGCTCGAGAAACCCGAGTAGCCCATGCCTCAGGCGTTGCGGGGGCGGGCGTTGAAACGGGATTTCATTTCCTGCGATGGTTGGCATGCTCCGGCCCTGTTCTCCACCAAGGATCTTCGATGACGTGGTACGTCTATGTTGTGGAATGCGGAGACGGGTCGTACTACGCAGGAATCACGACGGATTTGCAGCGTCGCATCGGCATGCACAACGCCGGCGTGGCATCCCGCTACACCCGAACACGGCGGCCCGTGCGCTATCGCTATGCGGAAGCGCACAGGTCGCAGTCTGAGGCGCGAAAACGGGAAATGGAGCTCAAGAGCTGGAGGCGCGAACAGAAGGCCGCGCTGTTCAGCCTTCCTTCCAATCTGTTCCCGGCTTGACCTTGGGCGCTTTGGCTCATCGTGTCCGACCGGCGAAGACAGAAGGTAGACACAGTCCCTTGCCGGTGATGGTTCTTCGCGGTCTTCCAATGACAAGGAGAGAAGCACCGGGGTCGCGTCCAGGCTTCGCGCTTTCTCTCCAATGATCGCAATTGATGTGGATCATGTCCGGACGTGATCCTCACTGCTGCTGCAGAACACGCGGCGCGACGAAGCCCGGCTGAATGGCAGGGCTTCGCCGCGAACGTCCAGGCGAGGAATGGTGCTGGAACAGCGCTGCGATGGATGATTGTACGAAGGGCCCGAAGACGAAGAACCATGGGCCTTGATGGAATTCAACTATCGCAAAGGGGAGGGGTGTTCGTGCGCCTCTTGTGGCTTCTCGCGACCATCCCCGTTGGCGGCGACTCGGAATGCCGCGATTGAAATCAATCGGATGGTCGCGTACTTTCACCCACGGTATGATGAACCGGCTGGTGCATCTGATATACTGTTCCGCCGCCGCGACCCCTTTCAGCCGCGACGCGTTGGCGAAATTGCTGTCCCGGGCGAGGGCCTACAACGAGCAGAACAGAATCACCGGGCTCTTGTTGCATGCCGAGGGGACGTTCTTCCAGGTCTTGGAAGGCGAGGAAGATGTCGTGGAGAGGCTGTTTGCGACGATCGCACGGGACTCCCGCCATGAACGGATCACGGTCATTGTGCGGGAGCCCATCGCCCTGCGCGATTTCTCCGATTGGAGCATGGGCTTCGCGGAGGTATCCGGAAAGGACCTCGATCACCTCGCCGGCTACAGCGATTTCTTCACGCGCGGTGAATCCCTGGCCCGGCTCGAACCCAGCCGCGCGAAGAAACTGCTGGAAGCGTTCCGGCAGGGGCGCTGGCGGGAGGGGGTAACCCACTCTGTTCCGAAACCCGGGCCGGATGTCGTCCCGCGCGCGGCGGCCTGGCCGGCGTTCACGTTTGCCTTCCAGCCGATCGTCCACGCGCCTTCGGGGACGGTCTTCTCCCATGAAGCGCTGATCCGGGGGCTGGCCGGCGAGCCGGCCGGTCAGGTCCTGGGGAGTGTCCCGGCCGGGCGGGAGCACCGGTTCAACGAGCAATGCTGTGTCGCTGCCATCGAGTTGGCCGCGAGGCTGGGGCTGGCCGCCCGCCTGAACCTCAATCTCAGGGCCTCGACGCTGGAGGTCGTTCCGTCGGTCATCGCCTCGATACTGGCCGCCGCCGCGCGCTGTCACGTGGGGCCGGAGCGCGTGGTACTGGAGATCCTGGAAAGCGACTTCATCCGCGACGCTTCGCGCATGGCGGCCACGCTCCGGGAGCACCTGGCCTCGGGGCTGTCGTTCGCCATAGACGACTTCGGCGCCGGATACGCGGGGCTGACCGTGCTGGCCGAGTTCCAGCCCGCCTACGTGAAGCTCGACCGTCAGCTGGTCCGGGGCATCCCCGGCAACGGGCCGCGCCAGGCGATCGTCCGCGGCGTGATCCGGACCTGCGGCGACCTCGGCATCGAGCTGGTCGCCGAGGGCGTCGAGGAGGAGGCGGAGTACCGATGGCTGGAGCGGGAGGGAATCGAGCTGTTCCAGGGATACTGGTTTGCGGCGCCGGCGTTCGAGCAACTGCCGGTCTGGCGCGTGGAGAGAAAACAGGAGCAAAGGTGAATCCAGGGAAGCTGGTCAGGTTGATCCAGGCAAGCCGGATGTCGAGAGACTGCGGGCTCGACGACTTGGGGAAGATCATGACGATCTCGCGCCGGAACAACAAGAACCTCGGGGTCACCGGCAGTCTCTGCTACTTGCGGCTGAGGGGTCTGATCTATGAATGTAAGATATGAGCCCGGTCTGACATGGCGAAAGGGATGAGGGAGGAAGCCTGAAACGGGGGGCGAGGGGTGGAGGACAAGGGGCGAGGGTCGGGGGGCGGGGGGACGACGGCATCGTCGAATGATCCGCGCCCGCGGCGGCCTGACGGTCAGGCCGGGCGTTCGGCGGCCATGCCCTGCAGGTGGGTGACGAGGTTGACGGGCCGGTTGGCGAGGCCGAGCTTGCGGCGGATGTGCTCGCGATGGCGGTTGATCGTCGCCGGCGAGGTGCCGCGGAGGCGGGCGATCTCCTTGGTGCGAAGCCCGCCGCGGATCATCGTGCAGATGGCCGTCTCGGCCGGCGTCAGGGCCGGCAGCGCCGCCGACAGCGGACCGGCGAACGGCGCGGCCACGTCGAGCAGGTTGCGCCGGAGCAGGTCGACGTACGCGCGCTTCGAGGCCGGCAGCTCCAGCTCCATCGCGTGCAGGATCGGCAGCAGCACGCGCTCGACGCCCGCGCCGATGTCGCGGCGCATCTCGCGCTTTTCCTCCTCGATCCGCGCGAGGACGACCCGCAGCGCCGCGTTCGCCTCGCGCAGAGCCTCGCGCTCCACCGTCAGCAGCCGGTTCGCCTCCGCCACCGCCCAGCCGGCCTCGATCCGACCGGCGATCACCCCGAGGTACTCCGCCACGCCGTCGATCAGCGCCCGCTCCTCCCGCAGGAACGGGCCTTCGAACGAGGCGGGCCGCGCCTTCACGTAGCCGACCGCGACCTCGCCGACGGCCTCCCCGCCGACCCGGACCGGCGCCGCCTGCCGCGCCTTCGCCCTCGCAAAGCCCGGGCTCTGCCGGATCCGGCCGCGGAAGACGATCCGCGCCCGGGCCTCCTTCGGATACTGCCAGGCCGGCGGCAGGATCCGCAGCGCGCCCGCGAGGATGTCGTCCACCGAGTCCGGGTGCCGCTCCGCCAGCCGCGCGATGCCGTACAGGCAGTCCAGTTCCTTGACGCGCTCGCCGAGCGCGTGCGCCACGTCGCCGCCCGTCCGCCCCCGCCCGTCCATCGCCGTCGCTCTCATGCCGCGCGCCTCCGGATGCCCATTATGCCCATACGCCATGGGTATTCCATCCATAGTTTCTGTGCATTTACGGCCGCGCCGGGCGGGCCTAGGGTTCGAATGTGCGGTGGATTCACCGGCGGCGCGCACGGCCCGCCCGGGCGGGCGCCCGGGGCCGCGGGGCGCCGCCGAACAGGACGGAGGTTCGCCATGTCCGCGTCGGAGATCATCCTGGAGAAGCTCGATGCCGGCCGCTTCATCGTGGAACAGGTGGCGGCGATCCGGAAGGCCGTGGGCGATGCGATCGCGATCAGCGCGCTTTCCGGCGGCGTGGACTCGGCGGTGGTGACGCTGCTCGCCCACCGGGCGATGGGCGACCGCCTGAAGACCTACTTCATCGAGAACGGCCTGATGCGCGAGGGCGAGGCGAGCCAGATCGTACGGATCTTCGAGGCGCTCGGCGTCCCGGTCGCGGTGGTGGATGCGTCGGACAAGTTCTTCGCCGCGCTCAAGGGCGTGACCGAGCCCGAGGAGAAGCGCGAGAAGGGCATCACGCAGGTCTTCTACAAGGACGTCTTCGCCGGTCTCGTCCGCGCGAGCGGGGCGACCGTCCTGCTGCAGGGGACGAACTACACGGACGTGGAGGAGACTGCCGCGGGCGTGAAGCGCCAGCACAACGTCTTCGAGCAGATCGGCATCGATCCGAAGGCGGCCTTCGGCTACCAGGTTCTCGAACCGATCGTGCAACTTCGCAAGCCGGCGGTCCGCGCGGTCGCCCGCGCCCTCGGCCTGCCGCGGGAGATCGCGGAGCGGCCGCCGTTCCCCGGGCCCGCGCTCGCGGCGCGGGTGATCGGCGAGGTCACGCGCGAGCGCGTGGCGATCGTCCGCCGCGCGACGCTGATCGTCGAGGAGGAACTCGGCCATCGCGGCGCGTTCCAGGTGCTGGCCGTACTGCACGAGGATCCCGTCACCGGCGTGCGCGGCGGGCGGCGCGCCTTCGGCCAGCAGGTCGAGGTCCGCTGCTGGGACAGCGCCGACGCCGTGACCGCGACGCCGACGAACATCCCGTTCCACCTCCTCTGCCGCGTCGCCGAGCGCATCACCAGCGAGATTCCCGAGGTCGTCAGCGTCACCTACAACATCACGTCCAAGCCGCCGAGCTGCATCGAGGCGGTATGACGGGGTTCGACGCCGATCTCTACCTGCGGGAGCAGACCGCGGCGATCCTCGACCGCGCCCGCCGGTTCGGCAACAAGCTCTACCTCGAGTTCGGCGGCAAGCTCGTCGCGGACTTCCACGCCGCGCGGACGCTGCCGGGATACGACCCGAACGCCAAGGTGCGGCTGCTGCAGGAACTGCGCGACCAGGTCGAGATCCTGCTCTGCATCCACGCGGGCGACATCGAGCGCAAGAAGCTGCGCGCCGATTTCGGAATCACCTACGACGCGGACGCGCTGCGGCTGATCGACGACCTGCGCGACCGCGGCCTGGAGGTCACCGCGGTCGTGATCACGAGGTTCCACGGCCAGCCCGCCGCGACGCAGTTCCGCAACCGGCTGGAGCGGCGCGGGCTGAAGACCTACACGCACGCCGCGACGCCGGGCTACCCGACCGACGTCGACACCATCGCCAGCGAACGCGGCTACGGGGCCAACCCGCACGTCGAGACGACGCGCCCGGTCGTCGTCGTCACCGCGCCCGGACCGGGCAGCGGCAAGATGGCCACGTGCCTGTCGCAGCTGTACCACGACCACCGCCGCGGCCTGCAGTCGGGTTACGCGAAGTTCGAGACGTTCCCGATCTGGAACCTGCCGCTCAAGCACCCCGTCAACGTCGCCTACGAGGCCGCGACGGCGGACCTGGGCGACGTCAACCTGATCGATCCGTTCCACCTCGAGACCACGGGCGAGCGGTCGGTGAACTACAACCGCGACGTCGAGATCTTCCCGGTGCTGCAGCGCATCCTGGAGCGCGTGACCGGCGCGGCGTCGCCCTACCGGTCGCCGACGGAGATGGGCGTCAACCGCGCGGGGTTCGCGATCGTCGACGACGGCGTCGTCCGAGCCGCCGCGGTGCAGGAGGTGATCCGCCGGCTCTTCCGCTACCAGTGCGAGTTCGCGCTCGGCTCGGTCGAGCGCGCGACGGTCGAACGCGCCGAGCTGCTGGTGAAGGAGCTCGGGGCGAAGCCGGAGGACCGGCGCGTCGTCCCGCCCGCGCGCGAGACGGCCGAGCGGGCGCGCGAACGGGGCCTCGGTCACGAGGGCATCTGCTGCGGCGCGGCCATCGCGCTGCCCGGCGGGCGGATCGTCACGGGCCGCAACTCGCCGCTGATGCACGCGGCCTCGAGCCTCGTCCTCAACGCGGCGAAGGCGCTGGCCGGCCTGCCGGACCCGCTGCACCTGCTCTCGCCGGGCGTCATCGAGTCCATCGGCGCGATGAAGCGCGGGGTCTTCCGCCGGAAGACGGTCAGCCTGAACGTCGAGGAGACGCTGATCGCCCTCGCCGTCAGCGCGACCGGCAACCCGGCCGCGCAACTGGCGATGGAGAAGCTGGACGGCCTGCGCGGGTGCGAGGTCCATCTGACGCACATGCCCGCCCCGGGCGACGAGGCCGGGTTGCGGCGCATCGGCGTCAACTTGACCAGCGACCCCGCCTTCCCGAGCCGGGACCTGTTCTCGGCGTAGGAGGAGGACGACACCAAAGCGCAAAGGGCGCGACGAAGAACGGGCGGCGGATTCGAGCGGAGACGCGGAGAAAGCGGAGAGGAGAATGCCCGATGGGCGGCGGATTGCAGGAACAGCCTTCGGTGTCGCATGCGGCGCGACGGATCCCGACGGTTTCTCTCGCTTTCGATCCCATCCACGCCGTTGCGTCCCCTCGTCCTTCTCCTCCTTCGAGCCGTTGGCGGCTCTGTGTTCCTCCGTTCGCGGTCTTCCCGCTTCGCGCCCTTTGCGTCTTTGTGTTCGACCGTCCCACCGCAGATAAGGAGCTGATCCCATGCCCAAGCTGAACGGAATCGACAAGGTGCTGATCATCGGGTCCGGGCCGATCGTCATCGGTCAGGCCTGTGAATTCGACTACTCCGGAACGCAGGCCTGCAAGGCGCTGCGGGCGCTGGGCTACTCGATCGTCCTGGTGAACTCGAACCCGGCGACGATCATGACCGACCCGGGGATGGCGGACGCCACGTACATCGAGCCGCTGACGGTCGAGGCGCTGGAGAAGGTGATTGCGAAGGAGCGGCCCGACGCGCTGCTGCCCAACCTCGGCGGGCAGTCGGGGCTGAACCTGACGTCGGAGCTGAACCGCGCGGGCATCCTCGCGAAATACGGGGTGAAGGTGATCGGCGTGCAGCTCGACGCGATCGAGCGGGGCGAGGACCGCCAGGCCTTCAAGGACACGATGGCGCGGCTGGGCATCGAGGTCCCGCGCAGCGAGGTCGCGACGACCCTCGAGGACGCCGAGCGCATCGCGGGCGCGCTGGGCTACCCCGTGGTCGTCCGTCCCGCCTACACGATGGGCGGGACCGGCGGCGGCATCGTCTACAACGTCGAGGAGCTCCGCACGATCGCGGCCCGGGGCCTCGCCGCCAGTCTCGTCGGACAGGTTCTGATCGAGGAGTCGGTCCTCGGCTGGGAGGAGCTGGAGCTGGAGGTCGTCCGCGACGCGAAGAACCGGATGATCACGGTCTGCTTCATCGAGAACGTCGATGCGATGGGCGTCCACACCGGCGATTCCTACTGCACGGCGCCGATGCTGACCATCACCCCGGAGCTCCAGCAGCGGCTCCAGAAGCACTCCTACGACATCGTCGAGGCGATCGAGGTCATCGGCGGCACCAACATCCAGTTCGCGCACGATCCCAAGACCGACCGCGTCGTCGCGATCGAGATCAACCCGCGCACGTCGCGGTCCTCGGCGCTCGCGTCGAAGGCGACCGGCTTCCCGATCGCGCTGGTGTCCGCGAAGCTCGCCGGCGGCATGACCCTCGACGAGATCCCGTACTGGCGCGACGGGACGCTGGACCGCTACACGCCGTCCGGCGACTACGTCGTGGTCAAGTTCGCGCGCTGGGCCTTCGAGAAGTTCCGCGGCGTGCAGGACAAGCTCGGAACGCAGATGCGCGCGGTCGGCGAGGTGATGAGCATCGGGAAGACCTACAAGGAGGCCCTCCAGAAGGCGATTCGCTCGCTCGAGACCGGCCGGCACGGCCTCGGGTTCGCGAAGGGATTCGACCGGCTGCCCCTCGAGGAGCTGCTCGCGCGGCTCAGCGAGCCGACCAGCGAGCGCCAGTTCCTGATGTACGAGGCGCTGCGCAAGGGGGCGTCGGTCGAGGACCTCTACGCCCGCACCTCGATCAAGCCGTGGTTCATCACGCAGATGAAGGAGCTCGTCGAGCTCGAGCAGCGGATCCTCGCGCACAAGGGGGGCACGCTGCCCGACGCGCTGCTGGCGGAAGCCAAGCGCGACGGGTTCTCCGACCGCTACCTCGCGCAGATCCTCGGGGTCCCCGAGCGGGCGGTCCGCGACCAGCGCACGCGCGCGGGCGTCGTCGAGGGCTGGCACGCGGTGCCCGTCAGCGGCGTCGAGAACGCGGCCTACTACTACTCGACCTACAACGCGCCCGATACCGCCGTCGCGAGCTCGAACCCGCGCAAGGTGATGATCCTCGGCGGCGGGCCGAACCGGATCGGGCAGGGGATCGAGTTCGACTACTGCTGCGTCCACGCCGCCCTCGTCCTGCGGGCGATGGGTCTCGAGACGGTGATGGTCAACTGCAACCCGGAGACCGTGTCGACCGACTACGACACGTCGGACAAGCTCTACTTCGAGCCGCTGACCGTCGAGGACGTGCTGCAGATCTACGCCAAGGAGAAGCCGATGGGCGTCATCTGCCAGTTCGGCGGGCAGACCCCGCTGAACCTGGCGAAGCAGCTCGAGGATGCCGGCGTGCGGATCCTGGGGACGACGACCGAGACCATCGACCTCGCCGAGGACCGCGACCGCTTCCGCCAGGTGATGGAGCGGCTGAACATCCCGATGGCCGAGAGCGGCATGGCGGCGACGGTCGACGAGGCCCTCGCGGTCGCGGCGCGGATCGGCTACCCGCTGATGGTGCGGCCCTCCTACGTGCTCGGAGGCCGCGGCATGGAGATCGTCCACGACGAGGCCGCGCTGCGCGACTACGTGGCCCGCGCGGTCGACGTCACGCCCGACCGGCCGATCCTGATCGACCGCTACCTGCAGAACGCCCTCGAGTGCGAGGCCGACGCGATCGCCGACGGCACCGACGCCTATGTGCCGGCCGTCATGGAGCACATCGAGCAGGCGGGGATCCACTCCGGCGACTCGGCCTGCGTGCTTCCGCCGGTCAGCATCCCGCAGCGCCACCTCGACACGATCGTCGAATACACGAAGACGATCGCGCGCGAGATGAAGGTCGTCGGCCTGATGAACATGCAGTACGCGATCTGCGACGACCGGGTCTACGTGCTCGAGGCCAACCCGCGCGCGTCGCGCACCGTGCCGATCGTCTCGAAGGTCTGCGGGCTCTCGATGGCCCGCATCGCGACGGAGATCATGCTCGGGAAGACGCTCGCCGACTTCGACCTGCGCCCGCGCGCGATCCCGCACTGCGGCGTGAAGGAATCGGTCTTCCCGTTCTCGATGTTCCCCGAGGTCGACCCGGTGCTCGGGCCCGAGATGCGGTCCACCGGCGAGGTGCTCGGCCTGGCGCCGGACTTCGGCATGGCGTTCTACAAGGCGCAGGACGCGGCGAAGTCGGCGCTGCCGGCGTCCGGCGCGGTGCTGCTGACCGTGAGCGAGCGCGACCGGAGCCCGCGGCTCGCCGGCGCCGCGCGGCGCTTCGCCTCGCTCGGTTTCGGGTTGCTGGCGACCGACGGCACGCGCCGCTTCCTCGCGGAGAACGGCGTCGAGGCGGAGGCGATCCAGAAGCTGCACGAGGGCCGGCCGAACATCCTCGACGCGCTGAAGAACGGTGCGATTCAGATGATCGTCAACACGCCGGGCAGCAAGCTCGGCGCGCTGGACGACTCCTACATCCGGAAGGCGGCGATCCGCCACCGCATCCCGTACTTCACCACCGTCGCGGCCGCGGCGGCGGCCGCCGAGGGCATCGCCGCGCGCAAGGCCAACGACTGGGAGGTCCGCCCGCTGCAGGACTACCACGCGGCGATCCGGCCGGCCTAGCCGGCCGGACCCCGCCGGTCAGGCGCCGGGCACCTCCGACAGCGGGATGCCGAGCGGGGCGGACCTTGATCGCCTCCGGCGCGTCGCCCATCGCCCGCGCGGTGTTTGCGAAGAGCCGCGCCCGTTCGTCGGGCTTCATCAGGCGGAAGAGCCGCCCCGGCGGCTCGCAGCCGTCGGCGTCGTCCTCGCGGAATGGCTGGCCGGACGCCCCCGAATCGGGTATGACGCGGCGCGCGTGGAGGACGCGGAATGACACGAATGTGGACCATCCGGGCGTGGATGGCGGGGGCGGTGGTGGCTGCGGGCGTCGCCGTCCGGGCGGCCGACGGCGTCCACGCGGAGGCCGCCGCGCGCGCCGTCGAGCACATGGCCGCCGCCTGGCCGGGCCGCTACGCCGCCACCACCCACCGTGCCGCGGTCGAGGCGTTCCGCACGCGGGAGCCTGCGCTGCGGGAGGCCGCCGCCCGCGGCGACGCGGCCGCCGGCGCGGAGGCGGAGCGTCTGGCGGCCGGCGTGCGCGCGGCCCTG
>Ga0194126_10003235_pt1 | contig 25994 bp, 22 predicted proteins | sample TA2KigC150mmetaG_FD_148641 | JGI IMG/M metagenome (GOLD analysis project Ga0194126, IMG submission 148641) | Freshwater microbial communities from Lake Tanganyika, Tanzania - TA2015035 Kigoma Deep Cast 150m | ecosystem: Environmental > Aquatic > Freshwater > Lake | place: Tanzania: Lake... | reverse complement strand
GGCCCTGGCCCCATTCCACGCGGCCTTCGCCTCCCTGCCCCCTTTCCCGGCCTCCGATGTCGGCCTCAATCTCAATCCCCGCGCCAAGGTCCAACTCGTCCCCAATATCGCCAGCTTCGTCGGCGGCGACATCACCGCCGGTCTCGTCGCCTCGGAGGTCTCCGCGAGATCGGGCCGGGTGCTGTTCATCGATCTGGGGACCAACGGCGAGATCGTCCTGAAGAGGGGCCGGGACCTCGCGGCCGCCTCGACAGCCGCCGGCCCGGCCTTCGAGGGCATGAACATCAGCTGCGGGATGCTGGCCGCTCCCGGAGCCGTCCACCAGGCGGAATGGAGGGATGGGGGATTCAAGCTCCGGACGATCGATGGCCTGCCTCCGGCCGGCATCTGCGGGACCGGCCTCATCGACGTCCTGGCCGTCTCCCTCGCCCAGGGCCTGCTCGGCCCGGACGGCAAGATCGCCGGCCCCGGCAGGAAGATCCCGTTCGGCGATGGCCTGGTCCTGACCCAACAGGATGTCCGGGACGTCCAGCTGGCCGTGGCCGCGGTCCGGACGGGCGTGAAGCTGATGCTCCGGGAGTTCCAGACGCCTTCCCGTCAGCTCGACCGGGTCCTGGTGGCCGGCGCCTTCGGCAGCTCGCTCGACACCGCGAACAGCGTGGCCCTGGGCCTCCTTCCGAACATCGCGGCCGGCAGGATCACGTTCGTCGGCAACGCCTCTCTGGCCGGGGCCCGCAAGCTCCTCCTGTCGGCGCCCGAACGGGCGGCGGCCGAGGAGCTGGCGTCGTCGATCGCCCATGTGTCGCTGGCGGCGCGCCCCGACTTCCAGGACGAGTTCGTCAAAGCTCTGGAATTCCGACCGTACCGGGCAGGTGATAAATGAGCCGATCCCTACTGGAACTCGTTCACGACAGGCCCGTCCTCCTCGACGGGGCCATGGGCACGGAGCTGATGAGCCGGGGCCTTTCCAAAGGGGCCTGCCCGGAGATCTGGAGCGTCGAGCGCCCCGAGATCGTCACCGCCGTCCATGCGGACTATTTCGCGGCCGGTTCCGACGTCGTCTCCACCAACAGCTTCGGCGGCAGCCGCATCAAGCTGGACGGGCACGGGCTCGCGGGCCGGACCTATGAGCTCAACCTGTCCTCGGCCCGGCTGGCCAGGTCGGCCGCGCCGGCCGGCAAGTACGTCGCCGGCAGCGTCGGCCCCACCGGGAAGTTCCTGAGCCCCCAGGGGGAATTCACCGAGGAGGAGTTCGAGGAGTCTTTCGCCGAACAGGCCCGCGGGCTGGCCGACGGCGGCGCCGACGTGCTCCTCCTCGAGACCCACTACGACCTTCGGGAGGCCCTGGCGGGGCTGCGCGGCGCCCGCCGGGTGACCGCCATCCCCATCTTCGTGACCATGACCTTTAACGCCCATCCCCGGGGATTCTTCACCCTGATGGGCGACAGCGTCGCCAAGTGCGCGGCGGAGCTCGAAAGAGCGGGGGCCGCGGCCGTCGGGGCCAACTGCACGCTCAACAGCGAGCAGATGGTCGGCGCGGTGAGGGCCATGAGGCAGGCGACCGGGCTGCCGCTCGTGGCCCAGGCCAACGCCGGACAGCCCGTGCTCGGCGCCGACGGAGACGTCTCGTATTCTCAGAGCCTGGACGATTATGTGAAGTACGTCCCGGACATCGTCAAACAAGGGGCCCGCCTCGTCGGAGGCTGCTGCGGGACCAGCCCCGCGTTCATCCGGGCCATGGCCCCGTTCGTGGTGAGAGGAGCATCTGCGTGAGAGGAGCATCTGCGTGAAGGACGATCTGTACCGGAGCATGAAGGAGGCCATCATCGCCGGCGACCGCGTTCGGGCCGCCGCTTTGGCCCAGGACGCGATCGGGTCGGGAGTGGACCTGCTCGAGGTCATCGAGAAGGGCTATGTGCCGGGCATCCAGCGGGTCGGCGAGCTGTGGGAGGAGGGCGAGTACTTCCTGCCGGAGCTCATCTCGAGCGCCGAGGCCATGAAAGCGGCCATGTCGGTGCTCGACCCCGAGCTGGCCCGCCGCGAGACGAAGGCCCGGACCGCGGGCAAGGCGGTCATCGGCACCGTCGAGGGCGACATCCACGATATCGGCAAGAACCTGGTGGCCTCGATGCTCCAGGCCGGCGGGTTCGAGGTCCACGACCTCGGCGCCGACGTCGCCCTGGACAGGTTCATCGACCGGGCGGAAGCGGTCGGCGCGGATCTCATCTGCCTGTCCGCGCTCCTGACGACGACGATGATCAATCAGAAACGGCTCATCGGACTGCTCCGGGACAAGGGCCTTCGGGACAAGTACAAGGTCCTCGTCGGCGGAGCGCCGGCGAGCGCCAAGTGGGCCGAGGACATCGGTGCGGACGGCTACGCGGAGAACGCCGTCGCCGCCGTCAAGCTGGCCAAGGCCCTGGCCGGCCGGGGCTGAGCCGCCCGCGGCCAAGCGACCTGAAGGGAAGGAATGAAGATGATCGAAGCCAAAAGGCCGAAGCTCGAACTGCTCGACCGGCCCTTCGTGGACCGGATCGTGGACGAGGGGATGACGCTCCTCGAGCGGCAGGGCGTGATGATCGAGAACCCCGAGGCCCTCGACCTCCTGGGGGAGGCCGGGGCCGATGTCGATCGCGGCGCCCAGAGGGCCCGCATGGGGCGGCCGCTCGTCGAGCGGTGCCTGGCCTCGACACCGGCCTCGGTGACCCTTTACGACCGGAGCGGAGAGAAGGCCTTCGTCGTCGGCGGCGACCAGGTCCACTTCGACCCGGGCTCGGCGGCCGTGACCATGCTCGACCATGAGACCCAGGAGGAGCGTCAGGCCGTGACCCGGGACCTCGTCGATTTCACCAAGCTCGTCGAGACCCTGGAGCACCTCCATTTCCAAAGCACGGGCCTGATCAGCTCGGACGTCCCCCCGGGGGCCTCCGACGCCTACCGGCTCTACGTCGGCCTGCGCCTTTCGACCAAGCCGTTCGTCACCGGGACCTTCCGCGTCGAGGGCTTCAAGCCGATGCGGGACCTCCTGGCCGCCGTCCGAGGCGGGGAGGGCGAGCTGCGCCGCAAGCCCCTGGCTATCTTCGACGCCTGCCCCTCCCCTCCCCTCAAATGGAGCCACCTGACGGCTCAGAGCCTGATCGACGCGGCCCGGGCCGGCATTCCGTCCGAGCTCATCTCCATGGGCATGACCGGAGCGACCTCCCCAGTGACCATCGCCGGGACCCTCGTCCAGCATGTGGCCGAGAACCTTTGCGGCCTGGTCATCTGCCAGATCGCCAGCCCCGGCGCGCCGGTCATCTTCGGCGGCTCGCCTTCGAGCTTCGACATGCGAAAGGGAACGACGCCCATGGGCGCCGTCGAGACGATGATGATCGACGCGGCCTACGCCCAGATCGCCAAGGCCCTGAACCTCCCCACCCATGCCTATATGGGATTGAGCGACGCCAAGGTCAACGACCCGCAGGCCGGGCTCGAAACGGCCCTGGGCGCGGTCCTCGGGGCCCTGGCCGGGGTCAACGTCATCTCCGGGCCGGGGATGCTCGATTTCGAGAGCGCCCAGAGCCTCGAGAAGCTGGTCATCGACGACGGCATCTGCGCCATGGTCTATCGGTTGCTGGCCGGCATCGCCCAGCGCGACCAGCCCATCGCCTTGGGGCTGTTCGAGGGCTTCACGCCCGATATGCAGTTCCTCTCCCATCCCCATACGCGCAAGTTCTACAAGACCGAGCACATCCCGGCCGGGCTGGCCGACCGGGACCCCTACGACGCCTGGGTCGCCGCGGGACGGACCTCGATCGTCGACAAGGCCCACGCGGATGTTGCCAGAAGGATCGGCGCCTATGTGGAGCCGCCCATGGATGCGTCGCTCCGAATGGAGATCGAGAGCATCATGACGGCCTACGCCCGCTCCCAGGGCGCCGATCACCTTCCCCCGCTCGGGATCTAGCGGGGGCTAGCCTGATCTATTCACGAGTCGAGGCGGCAGCAGATGCAAGGCGCGGAGGGTGAAGCTGTACTCCTAGTACTGCGAACCCTTCGCAACGCAGCAGATGCGGTCGGATCGGCTCGCCCGGAGGGTAAGAATGCCGGTCTTTCCGGGAGCAGCCTCCGGGAATCCTATGAAAAGTCGGTAAGTTGGAGAGCTTACGGATATCGCATGAGTTAGATGACACATCGGCATTCTTATAAATAGATCAGGCTAATCGAGGTCCCAGATCTCGCGGTATTCGGGGGCCTCGACGGTCCAGCCACGTTCTTTACGCACCCGCTCGGCGAAGTTCCGGATGACCTCATCGTCCCCGTGGGTGACGAACAGCCGCCGCGGCGGGGCCGCGAACGCGTCGAGCCAACGGTCGAGGGCCTTCCTGTCGGCGTGGGCCGAGAACCCGTTGATCTTGGCGATCCGGGCCTTGACCGGGACGGTCTGTCCGAAGAGCCGGACCTCCGGGCTCTTCTCGATGATCTGGCGGCCCAGGGTCCCGCTGGCCTGGTAGCCGACGAACAGGACCGTGGACTCCGGACGGGCGATATTGCGAAGAAGGTGGTGCTTGACGCGCCCTCCCGTGACCATGCCCGATCCGGCCATGATGACCGCCGGTCCTTCGAGCTCGTTGATGGCCTTGGACTCGTCCGGGGTCTGGACGATCTTCAGCCCGGGAAAAGCGAAGGGGCTCCGCCCTTCCCGAAAGAGCGTCCGGGCCTCGTCGTCCAGGACGTCGAGATGGCGCTCGAAGGCCTTGGTCACTTCGCGAGCCATCGGGCTGTCGAGGAAGACGGGGACGGGAGGGATGGCCTTGTCCCGGACCAGGCGGCTGAGGTGGAACATCAGGTCCTGGGCCCGCTCGATGGCGAACGTGGGGATGACGACGTTGCCGCCGGCCGCCGCGGTCTCACGGATGATGTCGGCCAGCAGCCGGGCCACGTCCTTGGGGTCCTCATGGTCGCGGTCGCCGTAGGTGGACTCCATGACGATGTAGTCGGCCCGCTCGAAGACCGACGGGTCCTCGACGAAGGGCATGTCCCACTGCCCGATGTCCCCGGAGAAGACCAGGCGGCGGTCGCGGCCGTCCTCGCGGACCCGGACCTCGATCATGGCCGAGCCGAGGATGTGCCCGGCGTCCCTGAAGCGCGCGGTCACGGCTCCGTTGAGGGGGACATCCTTCTCGTAGCCGACCTCTTCGACGAGAGGCATCGTCCCCTGGACGCTCTCCGTTGTATAGAGGGGAACCTCCGGGTGCGGCCCTTTCCGCCCCTCCTTCTGATGGCGCTTTCTCTTATAGGCCGCGTCCTCTTCCTGGATCTTGGCCGAATCCATCAGGGCGATGGACAGGAGATCGGCCGTGGCCGCGGTGGTCATGACCGTCCCCGAAAAACCGGAATCGACCAGCCTCGGAAGAAGCCCCGAGTGGTCCAGATGGACGTGGGTCAGCAGGCAGGCATCGATGTCCTCGGGCGGGATGGGGAAATCGTTCCAGTTCCGCTCGAGATAGGACCTTTCCTGGTACAACCCGCACTCGACGAGCAGCTTCAGGCCCCCCGCCTCGAGGTAATAGCAGGACCCTGTGACCTGACGGGCGGCACCCAGAAACGCGAGCTTCATGGGTCTCAATAGGGGTGCATCCTGTAGAATTCGGACTGGGCGGAGAAATAGAGGGCTTTCGACCAGATCTGGAAAACGACCATGACCTGCGCCCAGACGAGCCCGAGGATGACGGCCAGGGTCGACGGACCGGCCAGGCGGCCGGAGACGACGAGGTCCAGGGCCGTCCCGGCCAGGAAGGCCAGGAAGATGAGCAGGTAGAGGGCCCAGGCCCTGAAGAAACGCTTTTTCAGGAAACCAAGGGCCAGACGGAGGGCCCGGAAGGCCCTGCGCTCTTCGTCGGCGACGATGACGATCCGGGCGTAGTCGAAGACCATGTGGACGATCGACAGGAGCAGGAGCCCGACCAGGAAACGGAGATTGGACAGGATGAGCAGCGGCCATTCCGTCCGGGCGCCTTCGAGCCAGGGCTTGAGGCCCGCCGAGACGAGGCTGAGAAGGCCGCCGAACAGCACGGCGTAGAACACGAGCGACATCAGGAACAGACGGAAGAACCTCCCGGCGTACCGTCCGCAGTCGGAGAGGAACGCCGCCAGGGTCACCGGGCCTTCCCGGTCGAGCAACCGGCCGAGGATGCCGCCGTTGAGGAAGACGTAGAGCAGGATGAACAGGAGGGCGGGGACGGCCAAGCCCGCGGCCAGGGCCGGAAGGGCCTCCTGGTACTTGAGGACCATCTCGCCCAGCCAGGGGATGTCGAAGACCCCGATGCTCGACCCCAGGAGGGAATGACCGAGCTCCTTCTGGATGAGCACAAGGGGCGCGGCGGCGACAGCCAGAGCGAAAACGACATTGACGGCCCAGAGATACAGAAGGAGCCGCCGCTTGCGGAAAGTCCCCCCGATGCCGGCGCCGATCGATCTGATGACGGACATATCTTCCTCCCTCCTCAGCTCCAGGCGCTCAGGGACTGGAGAACGCACTGCACGTTGTAAAAGAAGCGGATCATCAGCCGGACGACGTTCTTCCGGAGGCCGTCGACGCCGCGGCTGTTGTTGGCCAGGTTCGCGTCGATCAGCCAGACGCCCTGGGGATCGACCCTGGCCCAATCGACCTGGACGGGCTTGACGAACTCCAGACGGGCCCAGCGGTCCTGCCCGTCCCAGAAGCGCGTCTCGGTCGATCCGTCCTTGAAGCGGACCAGGACCTCGACCCGGGCGTCCCCCCGGACCCGGGCCTCCCCGAAGCGCCGCAGGACGACCGTCGTGATATATTCTTTGGGGGCCGGGCCATCCGGGTCCGCGGCCGCCTCCGACTCGAGCGCCTCGATCCTCTTGGACGTCATCTCCTCCTTCTTGCCGTCGACGTCGAATACGCCCCGGAGGCGCCGAGGCTTCTCGAGCGACGAGACGGAGGCGATGCCGTAATCGAAATCGTGGGTCGCAAACAGCAGTTCCTCGAAATACCAGGTCATGTCCGTGCCGGCGAGCTCGTTGACGACGGCGATGAAATCGGCCGTCGTCGGGTGCTTGTAGCGGTATCTCATGTGGTAGGTCCGCATGATCCGGGCCCAGGTCGGCTCGCCGAGAAGCCGCTCCAGCGTCTCGAGAAGAGTGGCGGCCCGCATGTAGACGTTGGCCCCGTAGCTCGCGGTGTTGTAGAACTTCCAGGACCAGGCCGTCACGGGGTCGAATCTGGCGATGTTGATGGCCGCGGCCCGGTTCAACTCGAAGTCGAAGAGCTTGGGCATCCGAAAGATGGAATTCAGGGGGATCCGGTTGTAAGAAACAGGCTGGGCCCCCGGCCCGTAGGCCACGGCCAGGACCCGGCCCGTGGAGTAGGTGGTGAAGCCCTCGTCGAGCCAGGGCTCTTCGAACTCGTTGGTGGCCACCAGCCCGTACCAGTAGGCGTGCCCGTACTCGTGGACGATGACGCCTTCCGGGGACAGGACGTCCCGGCTGGGCAGGACGCGTGTGCCGGCGGTGAACAAGGTCGGATATTCCATGCCCCCGCTCCCCGTCCGGAAGGGCGGATCGACCATGGTCACGGTCTCGTAGGGATAAGGGCCGTACCACAGCCCGTAGTACTTGATGGCCGCCCGCAGGGCCCGGAAATGGCGGTCGATCTGCTTCCTGTGCTCGGGGGCGAAGAGCAGGATCATCCGGACGTTGGGCAGCTTGACCTCCTCGAGGGGCAGGCCCAGGAGCTCGGCCGTCCGTTCGTACTCCTCCGCCGTGACCTCCTCGTCGGCGACGAAGTCGCGCTCGACCTTGATATACCGGTCGCCCGCCGTCCAGGCGAAGTCGTGGATCATGGACTGGCGGCAGGTATAGGTGGTCTTTCCTCTTTCCTCGTCGACCCGGATGCCGGTCTGCTTGCCCGAGGAGCCGACGACGAAGTCCCGGGGGACCGTCAGGTGGACGACGAAATCGGCGAAGTCGGCGAAGAATTCGGAGTTCTGATGGTACTCGTGGGCGTTCCAGCCCCGGCCCTCCTCATAGACGCCGGGCTTGGGGAACCACTGGGCGATGAAGAAGGAGTTCCGGTAATAGCCGGAGCGGGCCACGGTCCGCGGGATCTTGCTGTGGAACTCGAGGTGCAGGCGGACGGTGTCGCCCGGCTGGACGGGTTCCGGGAAGACGACCCTCATGACGGTCCGGTCATCCGGATTGGCCGGCTCGTCCGGGCTGAGGAACTCCATGGTCGGCGTGAGGTCGGGGCCGTCGGCCAGCCGGACGCTGGTGACGTCGATCCACCCCCATTCCCCGTCGCGGGGGGCCGCTCCCCGGGACCACAACGTCTCGGCCCGGGCCTCCCGGAGGAACGTGCTGGCCTCGTTCTTGAAGGCGTTCCAGTAGAGATGGAAGACCATGTCCCCGACCGGCTCTGCCGACCGGTTCGTCCAGACGATGTCCTCGCGTCCGCGCAGGGTCTTGTTGACCTCGTCGAGATCGGCCCAGATCTCGTAGCGAAGGACCGGCGCTTGGGCCGGGTCCGGCGGCTGTTCCTGCCCGCGACCCGGCGCGCAGAGCAGAAAGATGAGCGGGATCAAGATCGCGGACGGCCGGACCGATCCGATGGGCTTATTCATGGCAGACCCCCTTGGTCATCTCGGTTCGCGGAGAAGGCGACACTCAACCCCTCAGCCAGTCTTCCCAGTTCGCGCGGCGGGGGTAGTGCATGAAGACCAGGAAAAGCGATGCGAAGACGAGAACGTATAGATCGCGGTTGTAGCCGCCGAGCAGGAAGAGGACGAATCCCAGGATGCCCGGTACCTCGCTGAGGATGAGCGTCACCACCGCGGCCCGCTGGAGCCGGGGCAGGGCATCCCCGGCGAGCTCCCGGGAAAGCCGGCCCGCGAGCGCCTGGCGAAGGACTCGGACGAGAAGGACGGCGGCCACGGCGGCACCGAACACGGCGTAGCGGACCTCGGGCGTTCCGGCCCAAGGCGCGAATCCCGTGAACGGCCGGAGCTTGAGGCGGATGATCTCGGCGGCCACCAGAGTGAGGCCCAGGCTGGCGATGACGGCGGCGGCGACGAAAGAGGCGGCCCGAAGGGGAGATCGGAGTTCGTCCTGTCTGTCCATGTCAGCCTCCTCGGACCGGTCCCCGCCGGCGGCCACCGGCTCGACCGGATTATATGGGAATCGGCGCCATCAGGCAAACGCCGCTTCAATCCACGTAGAGGAGGAGCCCTTTGAGATAGGCCGTTTCGGGGTGATAGACGTTGACGGGATGGTCCGCGGCCTGGCGGTGCTCCTGCAGGATGCGGACCCGGCGCCCGGCCTCGAGCGAGGCCTGGAAGACGACCTGCCGGAAAAGGGCCGCTTCGATGAAATGGGAGCAGGAGAACGTCAGGACCAGGCCCCCGGGCCGGACCCGTTGCACGGCCAGCCGGTTGATGTCCTTGTAGCCGCGGCAGGCTTGGACGACGTCGGTCCGTTTCTTGGCGAACGCCGGCGGATCGAGGATGATGAAGTCGTAATCGAGGTCAGGGGACCTCAGGAACTCGAAGACGTCGGCGGCGATGAAGTATCCCGACGAGGACGGCAGGCCGTTGAGCTCGAGGTTCTCCTCGGCCAGGCCGAGGGCCGCTTCCGAGGAATCCACCGAATCGGCCCGGGCCGCTCCGCCCTTCAGGGCGCAGACGGTGAAGGCCCCCGTATAGGAGAAGGCGTTGAGGACCCGCCGGCCCTTCGCCAGCCGTCTGACGAGGCCCCGCATCTCGCGCTGGTCGAGGTAGAAGCCCGTCTTCTGTGACCGCGACGGCCTGACCCGGAAGGGCAGCCCGTTTTCGAGGATGTCGACCTGGTCCGCACCGGCCCGGTCCCCGTAAAGCAGGCCCTCGAATTCCTCCAGCCCTTCTTCCCGGCGGGCGGGAAGGTCGGACTTCTCGTAAACCGTCCGCGGCTTGACGGTCTCGACGAGGATCTCGAGGAGGAGGGGCTTCAGCTTGTCCATGCCCCGCGTGGCGATCTGGACGACGAGGACGTCATCGTAGAGGTCGGCCACGAGCCCCGGGAGGGCGTCGCCTTCGGCGTTGACCAGCCGGCGGGCGTTGGTCACGGCCGGATCGAAGAAAGCCTTCCTGAGGGCCAGGGCCTGTCCGAGGCTTTCCCGGATGGCGTCCTCGGGGAGGGTCTTTCCGAAGCTGATCATGCGTCCGGCGATCGAGCTCCGGCGGTTGAAATAGGCGTAGCCCAGGTGTTCGCCGTCGGCGCTCCGCACGGCCAGGATGTCCCCGTCGTCGATATCGGGCAGGCGGGCGACAGCGCCGGAAAAGATCCAATGGTGCCGGTTCCGGACCGCCTTGTCCTTTCCGGGCTTGAGGATGGCGCTGTCCATATCCCACCTCCGGGCGCCGGCCGCCTCCGGCCGGCCTATCGGCCGGCCCTCTCCGGGCCCCCGGTCCCCGCGGCCAGCAGGCGGACGACGGGCCGGTCCGGCTCCGAAAAATCGGACTCGACCATCTCGCCCGGGGCCAGCCAGCGGGTCTCGTCGTGGTCCTGGGGACGGAGATCGTCGGACAGGAGCTCGACCCGGTAGACCAGGAGCTCGATATTGAGGACCGGGCTTCGAAACGGGACCGAACAGACGAAAGCCCCGACGCGCGAGCGCACGCCGAGCTCCTCGACGAGCTCCCGCGCCAATCCCTCTTCGGGCTCCTCCCCCGGTTCGAGCTTGCCTCCCGGGAACTCCCAAAGCCCGCCGAACCGGTCCCCTTTCCGGCGGCGCGCCACCAGGACGCGGCCCTCTCTTTCGATCACCGCGGCGGTGACCTTGAAGAGATCACCGACCGGTCCGTTTTTCTGGCCCATGTCCGCCGCCCATCATAATCGAGCGGCCGCGAAATGACAAGTTGTGATAAAATGGACCATCATGAAAGTCGCGTTCCTGGCCTCGGAGATGTTCCCCTACGCCAAGACGGGAGGTCTGGCCGACGTGGCCGGGACCCTCCCCAGGTTCCTGTCCCGGTCGGGCCTCGATGTCCGGGTCTTCGTCCCCTTTTACAGGGAGGTCCGGGAAAAGAACCTGTCCCTCCGGAGGACCGTCGGGGCGGCGGAGGTCGATTGGGGAGGGAAGGGAGTGCCTTTCTCGGCCCTCGAGCATCAGGCGGACGGCGTTACGGTCACGTTCATCGACCAGGCCGGCTTTTTCGACCGCGACCACCTCTACGGGACGGCCGCCGGCGACGATCCCGACAACGGGGAACGCTTCGCGTTCTTCACCCGGGCCTCTTTGGAGACGATGAAGGCCCTCGACCTCCCCCCCGATATCGTCCACGGGCATGATTGGCAGTCCGCGACGGCCTTCGCCTATCTCCGGTTCCTCTACGGCGACGACCCTTTTTTCGCCGCGACCCGCTCCCTGTTCACCGTCCACAATCTGGCTTACCAGGGGCTTTTCGACAAGGGCATCCTTGGCCGGGTGGGACTTCCTGGGGCCCTCTTCGACCCGGACGGCCTCGAATTCTACGGACAGGTGAGCTATCTCAAGGCCGGCATCCTCTATGCCGACGCCGTCAGCACGGTCAGCCCGACCTACAGCCGTGAGATCCAGACGCCGGAGTTCGGCTTCGGCCTGGACGGCCTGCTCCGGAGAAGGTCTGCGGACCTTCACGGGATACTCAACGGCGTGGACTACCACGATTGGAACCCCGTGACCGACCGGCTCATCCCAGCCCGTTTCGGCCCTCGCGACCTGTCCGGGAAAAGAACCTGCAGGGCGGAGCTGCTCCGGATGTTCGGCCTGCCCGATGTGCCGGGCTCCCCGGTGGTCGGCATGGTCACCCGCCTGGCCGGTCAAAAGGGGCTGGACATCGTCTGCGAAGCCCTCGAAGTGATGCTGGAGCTCGGCGTGAGGGTCGTGGTCCTGGGCGCCGGAGAACGGCCGATCGTGGACTTCCTGAGCGCGGCCCGTTCCCGTCACCCGTCCGGGCTCGGGCTCAAGGTCGCCTTCGACGAGAAGGTCGCCCACATGATCTACGCCGGCAGCGACCTGTTCCTCGTCCCCTCCCGCTACGAGCCGTGCGGCCTGACCCAGATGTACGCGCTGAAGTACGGCTCGATCCCCGTCGTCCGGGCCACGGGAGGGTTGGAAGACACCATCCGGGAGTTCGACCCGGCGAGCGGGTCGGGCAACGGCTTCAAGTTCTCCGCGCCGTCGCCCGGGGATCTTCTCGACGGGCTCCGCCGGGCGGTCGGCCAATATGCCCGGAAGGAGTCGTGGCGGGCGCTCGTCCGCAACGCCATGGCCTCCGATTTCTCGTGGACACGCTCGGCCGGAGCGTACCTCGCCCTCTACCGGAAGCTGATCAAGCCTCCTCGGGCCTAGGTTCTCAGGAACTCGGCCGCCGTCTCGGGCGGGACCGGATTGATGTAGAAGCCCGTCCCCCACTCGAACCCGGCGACTTTCGTCAGGATCGGGAAGATCTCCAGATGCCAGTGGTAGATCTTGTCGATGTCCGGCCAGGCCTGGCGGGAATGGAAGGGATTGGGGGCCTGATGCAGGACCAGATTGTAGGGCGGGTCGCCGACCGCGTCCTTGAGCTTACCGAGGATCGACTTCAGGGTCCCCGCCAAAGACATCAGTTCGTCTTCGCGGACCTCCGTGAAGTAGGGCGAATGGCGGGCCGGGAAGACGGCCATTTCGAAGGGGAAGCGGGAGGCGAAGGGCGCGAAGACCGCGAAATGCCCGTTTCTCAGGACGACCCGCTGCCCGGCCGAGTTCTCCTCCCTGAAGATCCGGCAGAACGCGCACTCCCTGAAGCCCAGAAAAAGCCTCTGTGCCCCGTAGATCTCCTCCTTGACCCGGATCGGGACAATGGGCGTGGCCACGATCTGGGAATGGGGGTGGCTCAGGGACGCGCCGGCTTCCCGCCCCTTGTTCTTGAAGACCTGGACGTACCGGTAATGGAACTCCGCCTCGATGGCCCGGATCCGCTGCTGGAAAACCGAAAGGACGTCCCGGATGTGCTCGACCGGCAGGTCGGCGAGCTCCAGCCCGTGGTCGGGGTTCTCGATGACCACCTCGTGGACGCCCCGGCCTTCCGTCCAGGAGAAGATCCCCCGGGTCATCTTCGGCGAGGACGGCCCGCGGTTGAGGGCCGGGAACTTGTTGGGCACGACGCGGACCGTCCAGCCGGGGGCGTCGGACGCCGTATCGGGCTGTCTCAGGGTCGTCGGGATCTCGGGCGGCGTCTTGACCTCGCTGCCCTCGCAGAACGGGCAGAACCCGCGCGGCTCCTCGGTCCCGGCCCGCCCGTCGGCGGGCCGGAAGTCGTCGGGCCGCTTGCTCCGCTCCGTGGAGATGATGACCCAGCGCCCGCTGATCAGGTCCTTTCTCAGCTCCGACATCAACGGTCCAGCAGCTGCCTGATCTTGGCCTTGAGCTCGTCCAGCGAGGAGGACTTGACGACATAGGCGTCGGCGGCCCAGGTCATGAAATCCTCCTTATAGCTCTGATAGGCGGTATTGATGATGATCGGGATGTCCCTGCGGCGCCCCATGATGTGGGTGATGAGCTCGATCCCGTCCTTGCCCGGCATCCGGATGTCGGTCACGATCAGGTCGAACGGATCCTTGTCGAGCGCCTCCAGGGCGGCATCGGCGTCGGTGACGGCTGTGACGTCGTAGCCCTCCTTGCTCAGCTCCTCCTCGTAGAGGAGGCAGAGCGGTTTTTCGTCCTCGACCAGCAGGATCCTTTTGTTCATGGCCTGTCACTCCCCTTCCCGGTATTGAAAGTACAGCTTGAACAGCGCCCCGCCGCCGACCCGGCTCCGGACCTCGACCTGCCCCCCGCAGGTGTCCATGACCCGCTTGATGAAGGGCAGACCGAGGCCCATGCCCTTTTCCTTGGTCGTGAAAAACGGCTTGAAGAGCCGGTCTTTGTCCGGATTGGTGATCCCTTTGCCCGTGTCCCGGACCGAGAGGACGTACCAGCCGTTGGTCTTCCGGTAGCCCCGGACCGAGACCCGCCCGCCCGGAGGCGTGGCGTCGAAGGCGTTGTCGAGAAGGTTGCGGAGGACCTCCCCGAACGAGGTCGGGTCGCAGAAGAGGCGGGGCAGCCCGTCCTCGAGTTCGACTCTCATTTCATAGGCCGGTTTTTTGGCTTGGACCTCGGGGCTGTCGAGGACGGAGGAGATGACCGGAGCGGGGTCGAAGTACACTGGCTCCTTGAGGCTGACCTTGAGGAAATGACCCATTTGGAAAATGATGTGCTCGAGGCGGTGGATCTCCTCGCGGATGATCCGGATGTTCCTCTCTCTCTTGTCCTCGGGGAGGCCGGGCTGGAGGAGCTGGTCGGCGAAACCCCCGATGGCCACGATCGGGTTCCGGATCTGGTGGGTCACGAACATGGCCATTTCTCCCATGGCCGCCGTTTTCTCCATGTCGAGAAGCTTCCTGTGCAGGCCGGCCGAATAGATGTAATTCCCGGCGATCAGGCCGCAGAGGCTGGCCAGCTTGATGTCCCCAGGGCCGATGGGCGTCCGGGTGATGGCGTTGTCCAGAACGATCTCGCCGAGGACCTCGTCCCGGGCGAGGAGGGGGATGCACAGGAACTCATCGACCTGGATGATGTCCAGAAAGCGCCGGTCGACGAGGGGCTCCTCCCTGGCCCCCTTGACCAGCAGGATCTCCTTCCGGCACGAAGCCAAGGCCGGTATGAGGGCGTTGCCCTCTCCGGCCGCGTAGACGAGGTCCCGGATGCGGCGGCTCAAGGTGTCCTCGTTCTTCCTGACCAGGGCCCGGTTGTGCTCGACGATCTCGATGTAGCCGATGCCCGGTGTCGACAGGACTTCCCAGATGTCTCCGGCCTCCTGGGCCGAGCCCGGTCCGAGCCACATCTCCCCCTTGAGCCTGTCCCCTTCCCTGAGAAAGAGCATGGCCCGATTGAACCCGACCCCGGACCCCGAGGTCAGGGCCGTCAGGGTGACCAGGAGATTGTCCTCCAGAGAGAAGGGCTGGAAGAAGCTCTGGGAGATGATGGACAGGAGCATCATCTCCTTGGGGGCGTCCCGTTCGAGCTCGGACGACTTGAAATCGAATTTCTCGATCATACGCTCTTCCAGCCCTTGGGGACGATGCGGACGCCGGACTTGCTGATCTTGAAGGAGCGGCCGTCCTTCTCGGCGTCGAACCCGATGTCGAACTTGGCGGGTATCGTCGAGGATTTGTCGATGATGACCTTCCGGAGCCGGGCCCCGCGGTGGATCTCCACGCCTTCGAGGAGGATCGAATCGGCGACCTCCGCGCCGGCCTCGATGCGGACGCCGGGCGAAACGATGGAGTTTTCGACCCGGCATTCCGAGAGGCAGCAGCCGGAGCCGACGATGGAGTTCCGGATGGAGCCCCCCGAGATGAAGGTCGGGGGATACTGGGGTTTGTACGTCCGGATGGCCCAGCCCGGATCTTCCAGGATCCGCGGCGGCGACGCCGAGAGAAAGGCCATATTGGCTTCCCAATAGGCGTCGATGGTCCCGATGTCCTCCCAGTAGTCATCGAAGGGGTAAGCGTAGATCCGGTGGGTGCCGATCAGGCCGGGGATGATGTCCTTGCCGAAATCGTGGGAGCTTTTTGAGTTCCGGGCGTCCTTGATAAGGGACTTGATCAGGGCCGGCGTCTTGAAGAGATAGACGCCCATGGAGATGAGGCTTTTCCCGGGGTCCCACGGCGTCGCGAAGGGTTTCTTGGGTTTCTCCACGAACTCCACGATGCGCCGCTCGTCGTCCACTCCGATGACCCCGAACCGGGAAGCCTCTTCGACGGGGATGACCTTGGTCATGATCAGTGCGTCGGCGTCGGTCTCCATGAACGAACGGACGAGTTTCCTGTAGTCGGCGTTATAAATGTGGTCGCCCGAGAGGATGAGGACGGCCTCGGGGGCCTCCTGTTGGACGGTGTAGATGTTCTGGAACACGGCGTCGGCCGTCCCTTCGTACCAATGGTCGCTGACCCGGCCTTGGGCCGGCAGGGAGATGATGTAGTCGCCGCTCTCCGCGTGGAAGATGTTCCAGCCGTTGAGGATATGGCGCTCCAGGGAAAGGGACTTGTACTGGGAGAGCAGAGCGATCCGCCGGAAGCCGGAGTTGAGGGCGTTGGACAGGCTGAAATCGATGATCCGGTAGGTCCCAAGGAAGGGGACGGACGGCTTGGCCCGGTCTTTGGTCAGGGGATAGAGCCGCTCTCCCTTGCCTCCGCAAAGGAGCATGACGAGGACCCTCGTGGGCGGTTGTACCAAGTTCGTGCCTTTCTGCCCGGCATCGCCGTCCCCCCGCCGGGAGCGATGGGAGCCCGGCTCATTATATCAAAAAAGGCCTTCAGAGGCCTTCCTGGGCGACGAGATAGGCCAGGGCGGCCAGGACGACGGCCTGGAGCTCGAGCTCGCGGGGGTGGACGCGGGACAGGACATCAAGGGCCGAATGATGGACGTCGAAGTAGGTCTGGGCGTTGAGGATGACGGCGGCCGGGACCGTGCCCTGCTCGACGAGCGGGGCGATGTCCACGCCCCCGCCTCCGGGGGAGATGAACAGGATCCCTAAAGGTCTGAAAAGGTCCTCATAGGTCTTGATCCTTTCGAAGGCCGCCCGAGAGCCGCCGCCGGCGGCCAGCCCGACGGGGAGAAATCCTCCCCTGTCCGATTCGGCCGCGAACAGATGCCTCTCCCCTCTCCTCTGCGGCGCGCGGGCGTAGGCCCGCCCTCCCGTCCCGCCGAATTCCTCGTCCATGAACAGGACGGCCCGGACGGTCCGTTTGGGGCGGAGGCCCGCGGCCTTGATCAGGCGGAGGGCTTCCAGGCTGACGGCACACCCCGCTCCGTCGTCGTGGGCACCGGTCCCAAGATCCCAGCTGTCGAGGTGACCGCCGACCAGGACGATCTCCTTCGGGTGCTCGGAGCCGGTGATTTCGCCGACGACGTTGGCGGAAACGACGGATTTTTCGGTCCTGCAGTCCATGCGGAGCCGGAGCCGGAGTTCGGGGTCCTCTTCGAGCAGACCGCTCAGGCGATCGGCCCCCGCCGTGCTGACCGCCGCGGCCGGGATCCTGGTCACGCCCGGTTCGTACTGCATCAGGCCGGTGTGCGGATGGTCGTTGACGCGCAGGGTCAGGGAACGGACGAGCGCGGCCACCGCCCCGTAGCGGGCGGCTTCCGAGGCCCCCCGGACCCTCTGGTCGGCCGCCTTCCCGTAGGCGCCGAACGTGTCCAGAAGGGTCCTGTCCATGGGCCGGTTGTAGAAGACGATCTTGCCTTTGACCGACGCCCCCAGGCGCGCCAGCTCCTCGAAAGACCGGACCTCGACGACCGGCGCGACGAGCCCCGCGGCCGGGGTGGGAACGCTGCCGCCCAAGGCACAAACCTGCAGCGGGACATCCCCTCCGCCGTTCTTCTGGCCGACGATGGAGGCTTCTTCGACGTCCCCGCGGACCCAGCGTCCGACGGTGACCGGTTCGGTGTGAACGTTCTCGAAGCCCAGTTCCTCCATGATCCGCAGGCTGACCTCGACGGCCCGGTCGGCCTGAGGGGAGCCCGTCAATCGGGGGCCGACAGCCGTGATCCGGCTCAGGAAATCGTAGGCCTTTTCTTCGAGGAGCCCGATCCCGCGCATCCGGTCCACGGCTTCGCGGTAAGGCCGGGGCGGAGCGTCTTGGGCCGCCGGACCTGGAGCGCCCGCGGCCGCGAAAAACACGGCCAGGGCCAGGGCCCGGCCCAAAGTTCGCCCGGAGCGGGCGGGGATGACCTCTTCCCGTTCGACCGTTCTCATGGAAGTCCTTCCTTTCGGGGCCGGCCGAAAAGGATCGATCAGCGATGAAGGAAACACCGCTCCGAATCGATCTCGCCGGGTCTGCGGGTCACGATCATGGCCAAACCGAGCTGGTCGGCCCGCTCGATGACCTCCTGGTCCTTGATGGACCCGAGGGGATAGATGACGGCCGTGATCCCGTGCTGGGCGGCCAGCTCGACGACATCGGGGAAAGGCATGAAGGCGTCGGAGGCCAGAACGCAGCCCTCGGGTCCGTAGCCGCGCCGGGAAAGGCGGATGGCGTCCCCCGCGGAGTCGATGCGGCTCCTCTGGCCCGAACCGATCCCGTGCGTTTTGTCGGACCGGCCGATGACCACGGCGTTGGACCGCGTGAAACACGCCACCGTCCAGTTGAAGATGGCCGCCCGGACCTCCTCCTCGTCAGGCTTGCGGGCCGAGACGACGTCCACGGACCCGGGGGACACGATCTTCGAATCGAACCTCTTCTGCACGAGCAGCCCGCCGGCCACCCGTTTGACCTCGAGCCCGTTGTCGACGGAAGGCGCGTCTAAGGCCGCTCCCATCTTGACGACGCGCAGGACCTTTCTCGAAGCCAGGACCTCGAGGGCCTCGGGCGCGAAATCCGGGGCGTAGACGACCTCGACGTTCCGGGGGCTTTCGACCAGGAGGCGGGCCAGGGGCTCCGTGACGCGGAAGCTGAAGACGTCGACGCTGCCGAAGTTGGACAGGGGATCGCATTTCCAGGCCTTCTCGAACGTTTCGACGGGGTCGTCGCCGAGGGCGACACCGCTCGGCATCTCGTGCTTGATGAGCACACACACCTGGCGGCCGACGAACACGGCGGCCAGCTTGCGGGCCAATCGCTGGCCCAGGTCCATGTCCCCGACGTTGATGTAGCTCAGGCCCTTGGTCCCTTCCTGGAGGACCTCGATCGAGGCCATGTTCGGGCCGGAAGCCCCCGTTTCCCGGTAGAAGGCCGCCGGATAGCCGGGGTTCTCGCCGTAGCGCATGGAGAAACTCTTGACGAAGCGGTCTTCCCCGAACGGCAGGACCTCGGGGAAATCCTCGCTGACCTTGGACTGGTATTGGCTCCGGGCCGTCCTGTCTGGTTGGCTCATGGTTCAGGTCCTTTCATGGCGGTTGATGATGTGGACGACGACGGCCCCGGGGTCCGAGACGGGGGCGAAGACGCAGGCCACGGACACCCGGAAATCCCGTTCGCCGGGGCGCGGGCCGAGGGCTTCGTAAACCCGTTCGGCCGTTCGGCGGGGCTCGAGGTCCGGCATCTCGAGCCGGCGCGGCTCCCCATCGAAGCACGGCAACGGGTCCTCGTTGGGGCCCCTGTAGGTGGAAACGAACATCCCCTTCCCCGGCCGGAGCGGGACTTCGAAATAGCTCCTCAGGGTGTCCCCCTCCGCGCCTCTCCGGATGACGCTCAGCGCGGCTTGCCCCCCGCAGAGGCAGCCGCTGATGCGCGGCGTGAAGATCGGGGCGTCGGGTTCGTAGTCCCATGAAGCCAAGGCCCGCGAGAGGACCGCGACGGGGTCCGGTCCCGAAGCCAGGCCGGCGTGGACGTCCGATGTCTGCCGGCCGTTGGAGACGGCCCAACCCGATGCGCCGAACAGGAACGAGGGGTAGACGAGGAGGTCGGCATGCCCCTGCTTCAGGACCTGCTCGTCGGTCGGCCGGACCCAAAGGCCGGCTTCCTCGCGGACGATCCGCCGGGCTTGGCTCGAGGGCGACCGGCCCGTGACGGCGTAGACGACCGCAAGGTCTTTCCCGGACGGGGACAGACCGATGGCCAGAAGGCGCCCGGGGTACTCGAGCCGCGAAAGACCGTCATTCGTTAAGTTCATGGGCTCCGTCCTTTCGGCCCTATTGATAGCACAGGCCGGGCGGGGAGTCAAAAGCCGGGCCGACGAGCCGGCTTGAGAGCCTGCGGGCAATCTGTTAGAATCGCGACGGATCCCGGACGAGAAGAACAGGAGCGCCGACGATGAGAAAGATCGAGCACCGCGAAGAGTCCTTCCGCGACCCCGACTTCCTCGAATCCCTGGAAGGCCGGACGCTTCGCATCCTGAGCGAGTACCTCGGGCCGATGACCCGGCTCGACAAGGCCAAGATCAACAGCACCATCCTCTTTCTCGGATCGTCCAAGGCCGACCCGACCGACGCCGATTCTCCTTTCTACCGGTATTATTGGGAGGCCGAAGAGCTGGCCTTCCTCCTGGCGAGCTGGGCGATCACTCTCAAGAAGCCCAAGGGCAAGGACTTCGTCATCTGCACGGGGGCCGGTCCGGGGATCATGGAGGCCGCCAACCGGGGCGCGGCCCGGGCCGGGGGCAAGACCATCGGCATGAACATCTCCCTGCCCCAGCCGCAGCCCCCGAACCCCTACGTCAGCCCGGACCTGTCCTTTTCCTTCCATTATTTCTTCATGAGGAAATTCTGGCTCGCCTACAAGGCCAAGGCCGTCATCATCTTCCCCGGGGGGTTCGGGACCCTGGACGAATTCTTCGAGATCGTGACCCTGCTCCAGGTCAGCAAGATCTCCAAAAAAGAGCTGACCCTCGTCCTCTACGGCGAGGACTACTGGCGCGACCTCATCAAGTTCGATTCCATGGTCCAAAAGAACGCCATCTGCGCCGAGGACCTCGAGCTTTTCAAGATCCTTTCGACCCCCCGGCAGGCGTTCGGCTATCTCAGAAGAAAGCTGGGGGCGCTCATCAAGTGAGGGCCCGGCCCGCGACGGACGGACCATGAGAATGAGACCGGGGGCGCGCCGCCTCCTGCCGATGCTCCTGCTGGCCGTCGCGGCCTGCTCCCGTCTCCCGCCGCCCGGCCGAGGGACCGCCGAGGTGGGCATCGCGTCGTGGTACGGACAGGACTTCCATGGGCGACCGACCTCGAGCCGGGAGATCTACGACATGCACGACATGACGGCCGCCCACAGAACGCTTCCGTTCGGGACCCATGTCATGGTCACGAACCTGGACAACGACCGGTCGACCGTCGTCCGCATCAACGACCGGGGCCCGTTCCTCAAGGGCCGGATCCTCGATCTGTCTTATGCCGCCGCCCGGGTGCTGGGCGTGGTCGGGCCCGGGACGGCCCGGGTCAGATTGGAGGTCCTGGGCGGCTTCCGGGAAGAGGGCGCGACGGCCCGCGAACATTGGATCCAAGCGGGGGCCTTTACCGTGCAGGAGAACGCCTACGCCCTCATGAGGCGGTTGGAAAAGACCTTTCCGGGGGTCCGCGTTTCGACCCTCCGGACGTCCTCGGCGACCTATTACCGGGTGCGGATCAAGGCCCCGGATAGGAAAAGCGCGGAGAAGATCGCCGGGCGGCTCTCGGAGATGGGCCTGGCCGCCGTCATCCTGAAGGATTGATCCGCTAACCTCTTTTGAACAGGTAGGCGCTTTCCCTGAGCCTGTTCTCGGCGCCGTCGTGGGCCGCGTACCGCGAGCCCTCGTAGAGGGCGGCCGCTCCGAACTCCCCTTTCCGGTTCAAGGCGTAGAATTCGAGCCCGAACTTCGGCCGGCCCTGATCGTCACAGAGGCGCGGCACGAGCTTGGTCTTCTCCGCTATGGCCTCGCAGACTTTGAGGCAGGCCGATCCCGGGGACAGGCCGCGGCCCATGAGGTCGACGATCCGGAAGCTGGCGCAGGTCTGGAGGTTGGCCTCTCCCCTTCCCGTCGACCCCGCGGCGCCGATATCGTTGTCGACATAGAGGCCCGCGCCGATGATCGGCGAGTCCCCGACCCGCCCGGCGAGCTTCCAGGACAGGCCGCTCGTTGTCGTCACTCCGGCCAGGCGTCCTTTGGCGTCGAGCGCCAGGCAGTTGATCGTGCCGTGCGTGCTCATGACCGAACGAACCTCGGCCGGGAGGTCGGCGGTCCGCGGCGGGAACCAGTTGTCCCTGTCGGACATCGTCTCCTTCCAGCGGAGCCAGGCCGCGCGGGCCTTATCGGTCAGCAGGTTCTCCTCCTTGAAGCCGTGCGCCCGGGCGAATTTCAGGGCGCCTTCTCCGACCAGCAGCACGTGGTCGGTCCGTTCCATCACCAGCCGGGCCACCTTGGAGGGGTTCTTGATGTTCCGCAGGGAGGCCACGGCCCCGGCGGTGTGGGTCGGGCCGTACATGACCGAGGCGTCGAGCTCGACGATGCCATCCTCGTTCGGCAGCCCGCCGTAGCCCACGGACATGTCGTCCGGATCGTCCTCAACGATGTTCACGCCGGCGATGACGGCGTCGAGCGGATCGCCGCCCGCTCTCAGCACGGACATGGCCTTGTCGGTCGCCCGGAAGCCGTTGCCGCTGGCGACCGCCCGGAAAGGCGTGCCGGTGTCCGGGACCGGGAAGACCGGGACCGGGCCGCCGGTCGCTGCGGCGAGCGCTCCGAGCGCGCCGCCGCGTTTGAGGAAATCACGTCTCGAATATCTCTTCATGGACGCTTGTCTCCTTTCGTTGGGATGGGCAGGTCCTCCAGCTCATCGAACAGGGCCGGCATGGCGGCGGAAATGGACTTGGATCGCGGGCCGCCGCTTCCCTGCTTCAGGGCGCACCCTCGAGGTCCTCGAGGAGCTGTACGAGGACAGAGTGGTCCCCCTCGGGGACCTCGAACTTGATCGTTTTCCCCCGGAAGACATCGGCCTCCCGGCCGTCGATGAGCAGCTGGTATTTCCCCCTTTTCAGGAAGCGGAGCTTGATCGCCCGGCTTTTCAAGGTCTTGATGTCGAAGGAGACTTCCGACTCGTTGTAGAGGAAACGCCTGAAGACGGCCCCCCCGTTGGCCGTGACGATCCCTCCCCCTTCCTCCCGAAGCGTCGTTTCGGACCGGGAGACCTCGACTTCGTAGTGGCGGCCCTGGATCATGATCCGAGACAGCCGCCCTTTGGCCTCGGGGCTGAGAATGCCGAAACGGAACCCCTCATGGGGAGTGAAGTCGAGATATTCCTCGAGCGCGGGCAGGGCGGCCAGGGGACCCCCGCTTTGATAGCGGCGTCCGCCGGCCTCGCCGGTCAAGGAGTCGAAGCTCTCGGGGCATAGACCGAAGCTGGTCCAGCTGCGGAGGAACATCTCGGCGCTCTTTCGGGCCAGCTCGGAAGCGACGGCGTCGAGCCCGTTGGCCTTCAAACCCTGATAGACAAGATAGTTCATCGGGGGGGCAATGGCCCCCCTCCACATCTGCTGCTGATCGGACTTGAAGGCCGCGTCGTCCCGCGAAATGGACGGCAGAACGTGGTCGCCCCAGAATTTCTTCGGATCGATGAGGTGCTTGAGCATCCGTTGGGCCCGCGGCTCGTCGGGGATCCCGGCCAGCAGCGGGAGGAAACCGGAAGCGGCCTTGTGGACGGATGACCGTCCGTCCCAGTAGCGGTCATAGTAGAACCCCTCGCGTTCGACCCATAGCCGGGCGTTCATGAGCGTCCTGATCCTCTCATACTGCCCGCCATAGCGCTCGACGTCCAACGGCCGTCCGAGAATGGAAGCGATCTCGGCCAGACACCACGCGTCGAGGGCATAGAGGGAGTTGAGGTCGACGCAGTTCATCATCAGGGTCCCGGTCTCCTCGCTGAAGGGGGCGTCGTCCCAGTTGGGCAGGTCGTCCTGTCCGGATTCCCAGGCCGCTCTCATCCGCCCGGGGGCGTTCTTTTCCCAAGCGGGGACGTTCTTGCCGATGAGCTCGGCGTCCGAGCCCCATTCGAGAAGCCCGTCGCCGTTGCCGTCCCGGCGGGCGACCCCGTTCGGCTTGCGGGCCGTCCAAAAGTCGTGCCATCTCTGGAGGTAAGGATAGGCGTACTTGAGGAACTCCATATCGCCCAGCCTTTGAAAGAGCTTCAGGACGACGTAGGAGCCCCAAGGGGGCTGGGAGCGGTCGGCGGCCCCTCCGGCGCCGCTGCGCCAGCTGGGGATGTTGCCGTTCGGATACTGGGTCTCGAGAACGGCCCGGACGGCGTCGACGGCCAGCTTCTGGCTTTCAACGGCCAAGCCCAGGGCCGCGTGAAACGCGTCCCCCCGGAGGACCGCCCAGTGTTCGGGCCTTCCGTCAGGCCTGGAGAAGGCCCAGCTGCGTCCGGCCGGGGTGTACAAGCGATGGTTACCGGCTTGATAGAGGACCGTCCAGTGGAGATTGTTGGTGACCGCCTCCGGCACGCCTCCGAAGAGGCCCCGGATCTTGACCCGTTTCTGCTCGTAGGTCCGGGCCTCTTCGTCGACGAAGACGTCGATGGCCCTGGCGTTTTTATAGCGGGCGAGCCGGACATCGAGGTCCTTCGGATCCTCCGCGACGGCGGCGGCAAAGGAGATCGACCTGTCCGCGGCCGTGTCGAACGACAGGCCCAGCCCGCCCCCCGGCCCGGCGTCCGCCGGCTCCCCCGGGCGGTGCATCCAGATCTGGTAATACTGCGGTCGGCCGCCGCCGTTGCCCCGGCCGCGAACCTGACCGTCGGGGAGCAGCGTGTACTCCCCCTTCATGTCCCAGGGCAGGTAGTGCACCAAGGCCACCCGGACATCCCCGGGACATCGGACGCGGCCGATGACGGTCGTCTCGTCCCGTCGGGACCATTCGAACGTCAAGACCTGGCTCCTGGGCGGGGGCTTCAGGAATACAGGGGTGTTCTTGCCCAGCCTAAAAGGGAGGCCGAGGTCGAACCGCATCCGGGCGTACTGACCGTCGGGGGAATGAGGGCCGACTTCGGAGACGAGAAAATAGAAGTCGGCCGCTTCGGCGGCCTCCCCGTTCCGTTCGACCCGGAGGGCGAACGCGAAGGCCGCGTCCTTCGCGGGCGAGAGGACGAGACCGGGCCAGTGCGCGCCGCTCAGGGCGCCGATGAACGTGTCCTTCCAAGGGTAGAAGATCTCGGAAGCCGAATCGCCCGCGACGGCGAGCGTCAGGGCGAACGCCAAGAGCAGTCTTTTCATCTTCGTCATCCGAAGCTTCCGGGCGGGAGCGCCGCTCGCGTCTACTTTAGTGGATACGGGCGGCCAAATCAAGGACGGCCCGAGGGCCCGCGCGCCGACCGCCCCTTGGACCCGATCGAGAGCTCTAGTCGCCCGCCTTCCCGGCCTTGACGACGTGGGTCTGGTGAGCCCCTTTGAACGCCCGAACGAGGAATCCGCTTTTCCCGTCGAGCCAGACTTCTTTCAGGACATACTCCGTGACATACTCGGTGTAGGACGGCTCGAAGTTCCCGACCATGGCGAAAACGAGGCGCGGCCCTTCGGCCGGCCGATCCGCGGCGGGCAGCTTTTCGACGAAGGGCACGGCGGTCTCCTGGCCCGTCGATTCCCGGCGGAAGACGAGCTGACCCTCGCCCTTCTGTTCGACCTGATACTCGCCCGGAGCGAAGCTCTTGCCGGCCGCCTGGAACTTGAAGGACATCTTGAAAAGCTCCTGGGACGCCGGGCCGGAGCCCGCGACGACGATGGCCAGGAGACAAGTCCCGGCCGCGATGTCGAGAATTCGTTTCATGGCATCTCCCTCCCTCCGCGGTCTGCCGCCGCTTCAGTCCGCCCCTTCCAGGGCGGGGACCACGGCCGAAGCGCCGCGGTCCGGAACGTCATTTTTCACAGCGTCCTCCATGGCCTCTACGAAGGTGTCGATCTCCTCGAGCGTCGTGTAGACGTTGGGCGACACCCGGAGGGCCTGATAATCGAAAACCTGATTGGGCGGGGCCCCTCCGACCAGAGGGACGGCGATGATCCGGTACTTGTTCCGCAGAAAATTGGCGAGGTCTCGGACGTCGATGCCCTCGATGTTGACAGCGGCGACGCCCCACGTCTCGGCCGGTTCGCCGAGCTGCGAAAGGACCTTGACGCGAGGGTACGCCTTGAGAGCATCGGCCCAGCGCAGGGTCAGGTAACGCATCCGGGCCGCCTTGTTCTCGGCCCCGATGGCCTGGTGGAAAGCCAGGGCTTCGCCGAGAGCCGCCCGGATGGCCCACGGATGGGTGCCGATGGACTCGAACTTGCGGATGTCGTGGTCCTGCTGTTCGGGGGCTGCCTGCAGGGGCCAGAATCGCGGGATCATGTCCCTGCGGACGTACAGGCAGCCGTTGCCGATCGGCGCGAGCAGCCATTTGTGGAGGCTGACGCCGTAGGCGTCGCACTCGAGATCGCGCAGCTTGAACGGGAAATGGCCCAGCGCGTGGGCGCCGTCCACGATGGTGACGATGTCCTTCGATCGGGCCAGCCGG
>Ga0194126_10003231_pt1 | contig 26010 bp, 15 predicted proteins | sample TA2KigC150mmetaG_FD_148641 | JGI IMG/M metagenome (GOLD analysis project Ga0194126, IMG submission 148641) | Freshwater microbial communities from Lake Tanganyika, Tanzania - TA2015035 Kigoma Deep Cast 150m | ecosystem: Environmental > Aquatic > Freshwater > Lake | place: Tanzania: Lake... | reverse complement strand
CCAAGATCGACATGTAACGGACTCGCCGGGACGCGCCGTGTGCGGATGACCGGCGCGGCACTCCCCAGCACGTGGTAGGCACGGGAGTCGCCGGATTCCACCATCAGAACCGGGATGCGCGGGTTTGCGGTCAAGCGCAACCCGTCCTCGCCGAAGCGCCCCAGTTCCTCTGCGTTGAGCTTGAGCACCCGCGACGTCCGTTTCACCCCCGCGACGCTTCCGTCGCTCAGGTACGCCCGGAAGACCGCGTTGCTGTCAACGCGGATCCCCTCGCGGCCCATTGGGAAGACACTGATGCGACGTGTTCGGCTTGTCTCCGCGCCTCCGGATGGGGCAACGGCGCCGGAAGCCGCGAGCAGTTGGCGGGTCGGCGACGACAGAGAACCGCCGTTCGCGATCTCCGACGGGGGGGCCTGATGACCGGATGATTGAGAACTGCAGAGAGCCAAGGCACACGCGAAGCCGGCCCAACGACCACGTATTGTCCGTGAGCGGCCCGAGAAGAAGGCGGAATGCAGCACCACCTGCTCCGAGTTGCACAGCGGTCTCTTCCCTGAAAGGGATAGACGCAACCTCTGGTCAACGACCGTTCTCATTTTGGCAGATGGTAGACTGCTATGGGGCCAACATCTGGCAAAGAGAAGACTATCTCGCATGGCATACGGTCCGGCTGATTGCTCCTATGCTCAGCTTCGATAGCCGCGATGCCAACTTCAGTACTTGCTAGTACTGCTCTAGACCATTCCTCCTTCTGGAAGTCGAAATCGTAGTTGAAGAAACCCCTTAGATGCGGATGGACTTGCTGATTGTGATCGCCCTTCCAGCCCCGAATAGACATCAAACAGGATTTTGCCTTTCGTTGCGCGTCGTCTTGGTTAGGGCTCTTCTTGAGTCTCTCGTCGAACCCCGTGAAGACCTTCGAACAAGGCTTGTTGTCCTTGTTTGCAAATGCTCTGGCAATGTCCTCCATCTCACACGCCCGCCGGACGGCATCTTTTAGCTTATCCTCCGTTTGGTCCAGTTTCTCGCGGTCCTTGTCGTCAAGTTGCCGGCTTCTGCAAAGCTCTAGGTATACTGGCAAGGCTTCCTTGATATCATCCCGAATCTTCCGGTAGGGCCTCAACTTGCCTTCAAGTTCCTCTTTCAACTGAGCAACCAAGCGCCCTCGCTGCTTCTTCACGGCCGATTCAAGCTCAACCTCGGTGCCCCTAATTGGATTTGGCAGAACCTGCTGGCGATCCTTCCCCATCATCATGTGAACTTCGCACTTCGAGGCAATGTTGGTCAAGAAGACGGCGAACCCACCGAGATGGAATCTGTGTGATTCCACATGTGTCCACTTCGTGGTGATTACGGAATAGCAGTTGGTGTCAACATAGTAGCTGAGCGTGCGTCCCCCTTGCTTGAGAATCGCAAGAACCGGTCTCTCTGGGTTGAACTGGAATTTCAGCCTATTCTTTTCAATGATCCCTACGCTCGATCCATAGTCCCCAGGCCTCAACACCGTCTTAAGATTATTCCTCACATTCTTCAAGTCTGCTCGGGTTCCATCCCGCAAGTACATCCAGAAGCTGTCGCCTGCTTCGATTGGCATTCCATCACTAGAGGCTAGTGAGACGTGGACCTCATGCTTGCTCTCGATGACGTCGGTCTTCTTGGGGGGATCCACTTCAGCCGTTACGTGCGGGGCATCAGCCTTTGGGCTGTCCTCCTTGGAGGGGCGCTGAGAATCCTTTATGACAGGCGGCGGCGGGGTAGACTCGGTCGGGGATGGGCTTTGCGATGCAGGCTTAGCCTGTTCTGGGCTGGCCAACGGCTTGACCTCCTGGGTCTCTTCGGGCTGCGATTCGTGCGAATCCGCTGGCTTCCGGCGTCCCTGATGAACGGCGAAAGCGACGAGCATAACAAGAAGGGCGATCACCCCGACAATGGCCAGCCTATTCGGCCCCGGCGCGTGGGTACCCATGCCGCGGCCGCCGACATCGACCGGCGGCGCGACAATTCGCCGGGAGGGCCGCCCGAACCGGTCTGCCCTGGTAGGCGTCGGGGAGGAAGCCGCCGCGGAGCGGACATACGGCGCCTGGGGCTCCGACTGCGCCGGCGCGCCGACGGGCGTCTCTGCCTTCTCCTTCCAAAGCGGCAACTTGCCGGTGGTTGCGGCCACGGCCAGGCGCTGATCGCCCGCGGGAAGAGTGTCGGCTCCGCTGCGGATAGCCGCGGAGACATCGAAGACGACGACGTTCGGCATCCGGGTGGCTCGAAAGGCGGCTTCGGATCCGGCCAGACAACCGCGAATGTGGCATTCGGCGCCTGCAGGGAGGGAGGTCAGGTAGCTGGAGAACGTCACGGCCCAGCGACGAGCGGGAGGGAGCAGGCGGAGAGCGTCAGCGATCAGCGTCTGGGGGTCGTGCCCCTGGGCAGGGTCGAAGATGAGGAATACAGGAATGACGGGATCCTGCCAGACTGCGCGCGCGACTATAGCGGCCCACTCTGCCTTGAGCCCGTGCCGCTCCCACATGTCCGCCTTGAAGGAGCGTGTCTCCTCCTTCATCTGGAAGCGGTTTCGTGCGGGCAGATAGCGGGGGTCGCCTGCCCACTGCTTCTGGAAGAGCCCGGGATGGGCCAGCATGGCCGCCGGGCCGGGCAGAAGCAGGCTCGTCTCCTCCGGAACCTCGAGCATCATGTGGTGAGCGATCTTGTTCGTGCGCCCGGTGTAGTCCTTCGGGTGACCGGCCACGCGGGAGAGAACCGAGTACTGGCGCCCTCCGCATTTCATGCGGTAGTGACTCCAGTTAACCGGGTTCCTTTCGTAGTTCGGCGTGTTCAGATCGAAGGCATGCACGTAGCCGCTGAGCGATTCGCACAACTGGACGCAATGGACGGGCATGCCCTGCGTCATCGCCACGGTGGTGAACCCTCGCGTTCCAGGTTTGAGCCCACGCTCGGCCGATGTGAAGATCAGTTCGAAGCTCATGGTTCCTCAGATGACGGGCGCGCCGTCCACATGCGGAACCCGGAACCGCTGGCCGCTCTGGTGGCATTCCAATTCGTAACCGCAGTAATGCCATGGCACCTCGTGAACCGCGCCCGTTTCCGGCGCATGGAAGCGGAGGAGGTGCCCCCGTTGCTCGACCTGACCCGGAGCGGCGACCGCTTCTGCGGGTCGCCCGGTGCTGGGCAGGTAACCGTTCTTGGCCATGATATAGAGAAGTGGGACCTCGACCCACCGGGGCTGGATGAGCGACGGCTGAACTCCCTCGGGCGGCGGATTGTGCCCGAGGGCGCTTACTGGAACGTACACGACGCAACGGGCGAACCCTTCCACGGTGTTTATGATCTCGGGGGCGTACTGCATAAGAAGCCGGCGGGTCCGGAAGGAGACCTCGGCGATCCGCCCCAGATCCAGCGCATGGCCGCCGGTGGACGGGTCGTGGATCCAAGGGTCGCCCTCCATCTTCAGGAGATCCCCGAAGACGTCCGCTTTTGAGATCCCCAAGACCAGCGGCTTTTCGTAGAGCTCTCCGCCTGTGAGGCCAAGATGCTTCCGAATGCGGCTGATCATCTCGACAAGCAGGATATCCTGCCGGTGGACCGCGGCGGCAGCGAGGTCCGTGGTCATGGAGTCCCGCAGGAACCTTCTGAAGCGAGGATCGGCCAGCGGATCGAAGAGGAAGAGGATTCCCTCGGAGTGCAGGAGATGCTGGGTTCCGGGCCGGTAGATACTGTCGTGCCCGGCTTGGAAGTGCTCGCCAGCGTTGTCGTATAGGACGAGGCAGCGCTTGTCCGCCGCCTCGGCCCCGGAGGAGAATCCGAACATGCAGGGCAGTGGCAGGAAGACCTGCATGTCGTCGAGCGTCACTGCCCGGTACACATGCGCGGCCGTCTCGTCGGTCTTCACAATGGGTTGGATGCGGGAGTACTCCGATTGGAAGAACAACCTTTCCTCGTAGTCATTAAGCCACTGGTTGGTGACGGCATCCGCATCGGAGAAGCTGCATCCGAAGAAGCCGGGGAGAACCGTTCGCAACCGCCACATGCTCGAGGCAAGATAATAGGATTTCCCACTTGCCGGCGCTCCCACGATGGAAAGGAACAGCGGAGGAACGGAAACCGCCAGGGCGGGCAGTCGGATATGGCAGCGAGGGCAGGCGACATCCGGGCAACGCATCCCTTTGGCATCCAACGCGAGGCCTTCCGGCGTGAACCGGGTTGGCAAGAACCGTTGGGACTCCTCGGCGCCGAGCACGGCATCGCCCAACAGCTCTGGATGGGAAGCGATGAAGAGCACATCCTCGGGATTGAAGTGGTACCAGCAATAGGGGCACGACACGCTACCGTGACCGTGATTCGCCATGCTGGCCACCGGCGCTTCGGCGATGGGTACATTCTCGGAGGCCGGTACGGTTTCCGGCCCGAACAACCCCTTGACCCTGGACGCTTGGACCCTGTAGTCGATGTCGTCCCGCCACACCTCGTCGGCCGGACAAAGGCGTCCCGCATCCACGGCTTGAAACACCTGGGCGGGTGTCAAGGGACCGTGTGTTTCACCGTTGTGGGCGAAGAACCAGATAGCCTCCGGGTCCTTGGGAGGGGGGGGCTTGTGCGCGGGCGGCATACCGAAGCCGAGAATGCACTTCACATTCCCGAACCGGACCTCCAAGGAGACTTCCGAGCCCGAGAGAATGGGGATCGAGGTGACTCGATGGTCAGCAACGAATACGCCCTGTGCGCCGCCCAGATCATAGAGGAAGAGCCCGTCCTCCGTTTGGTTGAACTGGGCGTGGACATCCGCCACGGATGGGTCGTCGAGGATGACATCGCACTGGCTCCCCCTCCCCACGATGACCGGAAACGACTTGAACACGTACGCGGGCGAATCAACATCGAGCCGACGCAGGTGCCACGACTTCTTCTTAAGGACAATGCGCCCCATACTTCACATCCCCCCGCCATAAAGAAATCAACCGCAACACGCCGATGACGCCGGTAGGCTGTCGCACACAGGCCCGCGGCCGGGTGCCGTCGGCGTGCCCCTCGACGGCGACACGGGGATCTGGTCCTCCCACCGGCACACCCGCGCAACCTCCCAAGGAGCCTCCTGGATTCACCAACACCGCGACCATTGAAAGGCAATGCTTAAGCGTCGTCAATGGGTAAGCGCGGCGATCTTCGTCTCTCTTGTGAAACCCGAGGCGGAGGCAAGACCGCGAGACGGGAGCAATCGGGCCGCTCTCTTGATCGAACTCGGGCGCGGTTTCCATAGTCACCGCATGGACGGCGGGTGGGCGATTAGGAAGCGCACGGCATCCACCATCCCTTGCTTGTACTGGGCATGTACGCGAAGCGTCGAATCGTCCAGCAGCGTGGCATTCCCCACTTCAAGGGCAATGGCGTCAGCCTTCGCCGCGTCGGTCTTGGCGACCAAGAGCAAGAGGATCCTCATGCCCGCCTGGGCGTGAGCAGTGGCCACCCGCAGCGCGGAATCATCGAGTCGCGTGGCCGAGTGGAGATCCGAGAGAATCCCTGCACATTGACCGCCCCCCAAGTAGGTCTCGGCCAGCGAGGAAAGGGTGACCACGAATCCGGAGAGTACAACCGTGTCGGCGCGATACGCGGAGTCCTCCATGGCCAGCATCTTGTCGACCCGCTCTGCGGCGCGGGAGAAGACAGACCAGGGATCGGGATCCCTACGCGAGACCACCTGGCACCACGTGCCGAGCATCAGCAGCGACCCTTGGTCGTTCTTGAAGATGGCGCGGATCGCAGAGTCCTCTGATCTCAGGTCCGATGCGGCCGCGTCGTTCGCCACAGCGACCCCGGACGCCGCTTGGGTTCCCAGAACCGCACCCTCCGATTCTGTGAGCAGGCCCAGAAGAAGACGCAAGGCCTCGGAACGGTGACATATGGCACGATAGGCTGAGTCTTCGAATCGAAGCGTCTGGGAAAGCGCCAGCGTGATTGCATCGGCCTGTTGCTGCAGGGCTTCGTACTGTGCGGTCTCCGAGAATCTCCTTAGCCGAATGGGCTTGGCGATTGGCCGCTTGGGTAAGTCGGCGAGGGCGGATTCCTGCGGCGATTGGGCGGGGGACGGGCTTGACGCGGCTGATGACTTGCGCAGACTTGCCCAGTGGGTCCAAACCCAGACGCCGGCGGCGGCGCTGATGACGAGCACAATCGCCACCCCCAGCAACAGCGACCGGTCCATGGCGGGCTTCGCGGGCTGGCGGGGATCCGATAGAGGGCGCTCGGGGCGGGCATCGCGGCTCGCTCCACACCGACTACAGGCCCGCCCACTCTCAGGAATCGGTGCCCCGCACTTGGAGCAAATGGTTGGCGGGGGCCGCAGGCTGGTCTCGCAGGATCTCTGCCGTACAGTTGGAACCCGGATGCCAGTCTGACACGCCGGACAATGAATGCTCTCGCCCGTCATGTCCTCTGGTGCATCCAACCGTTGCCCGCAGGCCGGACAATCAAACACAATGCTCTCTGTTGGATCCATCGCGAGACGTCCCTTCGAATGGCCGACATCCTCGTTCCGCACTCTCGATGCGCTCCGAAAGCAATCACGCGCTCGTCCCGAGTCCGAAGGATCGGCCCATGCAAGCGTTTGAGTCAAGATCAACCTTGACCTCCGTACGCGCCCTTTGCGTGCTCCCGCCATGATGCGCGTCACCTCGGCCCGCCGGAAGATCCGCGACTCCCGATGATGTTTCCGACCGTGACACTTCGTCGCGGGCCGCGATGGTGGTCGAACTCCGCCGACAACTCGTCCCCTGCCCCGCCAACTCTGCCAACTTCGCCGGAAAGGGTTTCCGGCGGAGTTCCATCCTCTTCCGGCTTCGGAGCCTGGAGACGTCGGCCATCTGCCGGGGCACCGCCGTGGGGCGGGTTTCTGCAGAAGTTTGTCCGACTCGCGGGGGCCGCGGTCTTCCATCGCGTTCGGCGATTGCGCCGCTGGCGGGGCTGCCAAGGGCTCTCCCGCGCGTTTTCAGGGCATCGGGGCGCGAGGAGCGTGATTCCGGCATGCGCGGACACGGGCTCGGTAGCGCGCGGCGCAACCTCCGGACATCGTGGGGGCGGCGGCGCGCAGCGGGAGGGCTGCTCGGGCTCGCGGCCGACGCGCGGTCGCCAGTCTCGACAATCTTGACGGCGGGTGTGCGTCGAGACAGTTAAGACAGTCCAGACTGGGCGCAGGACTCAGATCCTCCATCCCCGCCGCGATCCGCCTTCCGATACAGTCCAGTCTTGACGCACAGCGCGGGGTCCGCAAGGACGGCCATAACTCGATCATGGTCATGTTCCGGCGGACACCGCGCGGCGGCGGCAGTCGAAGCAAAACTCCTTCAGCATCATCGGCACGCGGTCGGCCGGGAACAGGCGATTTCGGTCACGGGCACCTTGGCGACGATTTTCGCAGGATCCAATGAACGCTACCCTCACTACTACCCTTACTTGGAGGTACTACCTCCACCCTTGGGAACCAGTCGCCAACGGGCGGCCGGTCCCTTGCCTGTGCAGGCCAGCTCACCGTTCTCCTTCATCTCCGTGAAGATGGTCTGGATCCAATCACGGCCGACGCCGGGGCAGGCCTGCTCGATGTCCGCAAGGCGGAAGGGGCTCGTCTGGCGCTGAATGGCATCAAGAACTAGCTGTGCCTTCTCGCCCTTCGGCGCCGCCATGTCGCCGAACTCCGCCGCGCCGCCCCTTAAAGGGGGGCGGCGGCGGAGTTCGGCGTGGGCTCTTCGCCAACTCCGCCAACCTCGCCGGAAAGGGCTTCCGGCGGAGTTCCCTCCTCTTCCGGCTTCGGAGCCTGGCCGGTGAGTCCGATCATGTGGACGCCGCCGCGGCCGCGACCGCGCCATGTCACGAGGGTGTTGTCCGCCAGCAGCAGCGAGAGAACGGCGCGGGCCGGGCCGCGGGTGCCGGTGACCTGGGCGGTGATGCACTGCTCCGCCGCCACCTTGGGCAACGGTCCGCCCGTGGCAAAGAGCTGGATGACCGGCGTGCGGTACGTCGAGGGATCGGGGGCCGGGGGGCGGCCGGTGCGCTTCGTGACGGGATCCGGCGCGAAGGTCTCCCATGTGCCGGCATCGGTGTGGCGGAGGCCCAACTCCCACGCCTGCTCGCCGGCCTCAGTACTCCACGGCGGGCGGCGCTTGGCCGCGCGGAGCAGGAACTCGCCGCGCGTCAGGGCCTGCAGCGTCAGGACCGCCCGCGGCCAGTTGGCGGCGAGGTCCGCCGAACCGGCGCCAACGTATTGGAAATCGTAGACGCCGAGCTTCGACGGATCGCGATTCGAATTCGGCTTGGGCACATGGTGGCAGACGAAGAGTCCGCACTTCGATTCGACCGCGAGCCGGCCCAACCCGGCCCGGCAGAAGCGCTGCACGATCTCGGGTCGGGTCAGGTCGCCATCCGCGAAGCCGGCGAGCGGATCGATGAAGAGCAGATCCGCGGGCCACTCGGCGAGGAGGGAACGGGCGGCGGCCAGGAAGGCATCCCCCGTGTGGCCGGGTAGCCAGACCTGGCGGGTGTTCCTGTCCACCGCGGCCCGCTCGTCCTCGCTCAGGCCGAGCCCCTCGATCATCCCATGGGCGATCTGCCGGGAGTCGTTGGGCGGGTTCTCGGCCTGGAGGATCATGACGCGCAGCGGCCCGTTGGCCGGCGGGAGCCCGAATGCGGGCATCCCACAGGCCCAGCACACCGAAGCCTGGGCGGCCAGGTGCGACTTGCCGACGCCCGAGGGTGCGGCAAGCAGGGCCACGGCCCCCCGCTCCAGCCACCGGCACTTGCCAGCGCCGAGCAGCGTCTCGCCGGGTTCGATGGGCTGGTCGGCAAGGGTGACCAGCGATACGGCGGCGGACCGCTGCGGACCGGTCTGCCTCAGCGCGTCGGTGGCGTCGCGCAGGGCGACCGACACGGCCTCGGCATCCGCCCCATCCCGCAGGTCCCCCATGGCCCGTTCGACGGCGGACTGCGCCAGTCGCCTGGCGTGGCCGGACATGATCAGTCGCGCGAGGGCGGGGACCGCCTCGGCGGTTGGAGGCGCGGGGTCGATCAGCGACTGGAGTTCAAAGATGTCGATCTCGCGCCCCAAGCTCCGACTCGCATCGGTGAGCGCTTCGGGGTCGAAGGCCGCGGCGATGCCGGGCGCCCGCTCGGCGTGGCGGACCGCCGCCTCGTAGAGGGCCGCGGCCAGCGGATCGGCGAAGTGAGACCTCCGCAGCCCGGCGGACACGGCACGGGCAATGGCGGCATCGTCCAACTGCGCGTAGAGGCAGCCGACGAGATTCCGCTCGCAGTCCATCCCGGCGGCGATCATTGTCCACCGCCCGGCCGGTAGGGCCACAGGGGGCAGTCCAAGGCGGTGCACCGGGGGATCTCGCGGGCGGCGTAGCCCATGCACTCGACACAGAAGGCGGCGATGGCCGCGCGCCGGCTCCGGCCCTCATAAGCGCGTCGAAACGCGGCCACATGACGGCGGGCATGCCGGGACACTTCCTGGAGGCGGATCGCCCGTTTCCTGTCGATTTCGGCCGCGTCAGGGCCTCGAAACGGGGCATCTTCGGGCGGATTCACCGTTCACCGCCTTCGACGTGCCGCTCGATGAACGCGAGCAGAGACGGCAACCACACCAGGCGGACGCCCTTCAGGGCACCGGGCTTGCGGATCGAGGCCGTCCGGATGGACCCTGCCGCCAGCAACCCGTAGATAAACGAGCGATGTAGGCCCGTATGAGGTTCGACACCCTTCGCAGGGATCCGGATCCAGCGTTCCGTTCCGACCACTTCATTCGCGCTCATCTCTACCCCCGGTGTTAGTCCACGGGCGATTGCCCGCGTCACCGCTGGCGGGGGATTTCAGAACGGCGCGATAAGTAGCGAAAAGAAGGCTGTTACCTACGGGGCGTCAAGGGATTCCGGGGTTACACGGGATTTCATGCCGGATTTCACTCGCTCGTACTTGTCAGCCTCAGCAGCAATGTCTTGGTAGCGGTCGCGATACTGCGTCTGCACCTCGGGCGAAGCGGCCAGGTAGCTTTGAATCGTACGGATCCGGCCGTCGAAGTCCTCCCGCCAATCCGAAGACGGATCCAACATGTCTCCGTCGGAGTGGCGTTGCGTTTCGAGCGAGGGACGCCGGTTGAATATGGCATCGCGGGGTATACCCAATGCCGCGAACTTCGCGATGATCGACTTCTTGCGCCGTGAGACCGTCGCGGGGCTGAGACCCAAGGCATTGGCAACGCGCTTGCCTTCGCCATACTTGAGAAACGCATCGCGAACGATCACCTCTTCAGGGGTCAGATTCACCACGCGGCGGACTTCGTCGGCGGCCTGTATCGGGGCGTGAGAGGCATCGCTCGCCCACTTAACCATCTGGGGCACGCCCATGAGAGTGGGGGCGATCTTGGCCATGGTCTGTTCCGTGCGTTTCGTTGCGGCTTCGATCCCGTCAAGCCGGGATGGATCGGTGTCGCGAGCCATAAGAGCCTCGATGCGCGCAACGGCTGCGGCAAGAGCGGCCCTTCCCTCGCCTCGCCACCGCGATGCGAAACCGGCCGCGTTGACCGGAATCGACGCGGCCAACTTATGGAGTTCGTCGAGCTGGCGCATCTGGAACTGCGGAACCCGAACGCTCTCGGCCTTTGCGACGACGGCTTGGATCTTCGCTTCAAAGTCCGTCAGATTGTCACGATCGTACCGCTCGAATCGTTGCGCCTCGGCGGCGTCGAACTCCTTCTGGAAGGAGCGGCTCCGACGCACGAGGGCGGCCAGTTCCGCCGGCGCGGTCAGCAAATCGGCCCGGGGCCCCATTCGCAGCGAGCGGTAGGCCTCGGCATCAACGAGCCTGGCGTGACGGCGTAGGATCAGCACAAATGGACGGAGTTCGCCCCGATTCATGTCGCCACGCATGCCGAGCAGGCGAATGGTCAATTCAACGATATCCCATCCCCGCCGGACCGCCTCCGACGACTTCACGACTTCGGCCCCGCCTTCGTGACATCCGGGAGGGCCTCAACCGCCCGCCGCTTCTGGTCAGTCTCGATGTGGACGTACCTGCGGTGCACGGCCTCGCTCTGGTGGCCCAGAATGGCCTGCGCAACGGCCTGCCCGGCACCGCTGTCATGCAACAGGCTGGCGGCGGTGTGTCGGAGGGCATGGAAGGAGACCTCGGACGTCTCCCGGCGCGCCGATCGCCCCTTCCCCGTTGCGGCGTGGGCGGCTTCCGCCCTTGTCTTCTTGCGCACGATGCCGGCGGCTTCGAGGATGTTGCGGAAGTGCGCGGATAGCGTGGTCTGGTCCAGCGCCACAAGCTCGGGGAAGAGCGGCGCGTCGGGCTGGTCGGGGGCCGGCGTCGTGGCGATCCATTCGGCCACAGGGCGCGCCAGCGGGACCGTGATGCGTGCGGCGGTCTTGCGTGTGATGAAGTGCGCGACACCCCTCGCGGTGTCGATCTGGTTCCAGCTCAGTTCGGCGATATCGCGAAGCCTCTGTCCGGTGTAGAGGCCGAAGAGCACCATCCCGCGCCACTCGGAAGAGCAAACGGCCAGAATGCGCCGGAGCTCGTCGAGCGTGAACGCGCGCCGTTCGGTTCGCGTGCGGTCCGCCTTCATGGTCTCGACGGCGCGCACGATGTTGCTGTCGACCAACCCGGCGCGGGAGGCAGCGGTCCACGCGCCCTGCAGGATCTTGAGATTCCGGTTCACCGTGCCGGGAGACACTCGCTCGGCCATGCGGGCACGCCATGCGAGGACATCCTTGGCGCCGATCGCATCGAGAGGCAGATCCGCCCGTTTGCCGAGTCCATCGACGAAGTCGGCGACCACTCGGCGGTACTCCACGGCGGAGGAGTCTGCCACCTCGAGGGCTTTCGCCTGCATCCACTGATCGAGATAGGCGTGGACGGTGGTGTTCGGCAGGGAGTCCGCGTTAGCAATGCGGAAGATCTCCGCAATGGTGCGCCGCGCCGCGGCCTCCGTCAGGCGCCGCTCGCGGCCAAGCCGGGCTGCATCTTCCAATTTGATGGCGATACGGAGGGCCTTCGCCCGGTTGCGGGAACCGGTCGTTCGAAACCACTTCTTCCCGTCCGGCCCCGTGAAGGCCGCCCTCCACACCTTGCTTCCCGGCCGCCGATGTACGCTTGCCATGAGTCACCCCGCAACCTACTGGCAACAATACTGGCAACCTCCGAGGTCGTCAACCGTGTCTACAAAGGTCGTATTTGGCTTGAAAATATCACCTTGCGGCCAATGCTTCTAATCATCGGTTCGATTCCGATCCGCGCCTCCAACCTCGCCTACGGTTTCAGCTTCGCGACGAAGAACGCCACGTGGTCGTCGGTCGGATCGACGCGGCGGCCGCCGGATCCCTCCGCGGCGTAGTCCTCCCGCAGCTTCAGCACGCACTCGACTCCGAGCTTGTCGAGTTTCTCCTTCATCAGGAAACCGAACTTCGGGTGGTGGATGTACAGGTTGCCCGGCGCGTTCTCCGGAAGCGGTTCGTTGGCCTGCGGGTAGAAGAGCATCAGCGGACCGTCGTCCTTCGTCGCATGGGTGATCGGCGATGCGTCCTCGAACAGCGGGAAGAACTTCGGGTTGCTGGCGTCCTCGGGCGACGACAGGCCGTAGAACGGGAACAGCGCGCTCTCGACGCCGGTCACGTTGAACATCCGCTGGTGGACGCGCGGGTCGTAGGTGCTCTGCGCGGCCGTCGCCACCGCGCACTGGATGCGCGACGACTGGCGCAGCACGGGGTCGTCGCTCGTTGCGTCCGCGAGGTCGTCGTGCATCAGCAGCCACTGCGAGATGCCCGCGCCGGCGGAGCCGCCCGTCGCGCCGATGCGCTTCGGGTCGATGCCGTACGCCTCCGAGTGAAGCCGGATGTACTGAAGGGCCCGGGCGCTGTCGCGCATCTGCGCGGGATACGGCGCGCTGTCCGTCAGCCGGTAGTTGGCCGCCGCCACGCTGATGCCCTTCGCGAGCAGCCCCGAGAGCAGCCGGCCGCTGACCTGCCGCTTGTCCCCTCCCCGAAACCCGCCGCCGTGGTAGAAGATCACCAGCGGGCGCGGCCCCTCGCCCTTCGCCTTCCAGAGGTCGAAGACGTTCCGCTCGTGGGGGCCGTACTTCACGTCCGCGAAGTCCGGCTTCACCGGGGGCTCCGGGAGTGCGCCGCCCCGCGGCGACCGGCCCTGCGACGCGCCGCCGGCCTGCGGCCTCTCGCCGCCGCCCCCGCCGCGGCTGCGCTGGAAGGCCTCGTCCTCCTCGCGCGTGATCGCGCCGTCGCCATCCTTGTCGATCCGGCCGAACAGGGTCTCCGCCATCCGCGGCGGCACCTCGTCCTTCGTCAGCCGCCCGTCCTGGTTCCGGTCGAACTGCCGGAACGGGTCGAACGGACGGTCCCCGCGCGCACCGGGCGCCTGGGCCCGCCCCGCGACGACCGAGGCAAGAAGACACAATCCGAGCGGTATCGCCCGCCACCCGCAACGCTTCATGGCATCCTCCGCGACGGCCGATGGACGACCGCCATGGGGATTGAACGCGCGGAGGCGACGCGCTATTGCACGCGCGGCTAGATGAAGAGGGTCGTCCCCGACCGGTCCGCGTCGGCCAGGAACGCGGCGACGCCGCCCACGTCCACGCCGTCGAGCAGCTCCTCGCGGCGGAGGCCCATGACCTCCATCGACATCGCACAGGCGATCAGCCGGGCGCCGGCCTTGCGGGCCGACTCGATGAGCGACGGCAGCGTCGGCACCTTCTTCGCCTCCATCGTCTTCATCATCATCGCCGTTCCCGCCCCGCCCATGTGCATGCGCGAGAGCTTCAGATCCCCGGCATGGCCGGGCATCATCGCGGCGAAGAGCCGCTCCATCGCCGACTTGCCGGGCACGTCGGGCGCCGGCGTCTTGCGGAGGGCGTTGAGGCCCCAGAAGGTGAAGAACATCGTCACCTGGCTCCCCATCGCCAGCGCTCCGTTGGCGATGACGAAGGCCGCCATCACCTTGTCGAGGTCGCCGGAGAAGACGACCAGCGTCTTCCGGTCCTCCGCAGCCGCCGCGGACGGCGCAGCCGCCACGGCGCGCGGAACGCCCTTGCGGATGCGCGCGGTCAGCGTGCCGGCTTCCTCCCGCAGACCGGTCAGCTCATGGCCGTTGCGCTTGCACCAGGCCGGACCGTCGGCCGCGAAGCCGGGATCGCTGACGCGGACGAGCAGTTCGGCGCCGGGGTTCATCGCGCCCACGGCCTCCTTGATCTTCATGATCGGCCCGGGACACTGGAGTCCGGTGCAGTCGAGTTCCCGCACGGGGTCCGACGGCTTCGCCGCCGGCGGCGGGGCGGACATCTCCTCCTCGGCGTAGGCGAGCGTCGCAACGGGCTCCTCCTCCCCCTCCGGCTCGAGCGCACGGTGGATGCAGCGGAAGGTCGTCACGCCGCCGGCCAGCGTCGCGACGTCCGCGAAGCCTGCCTGCCGCAGCGCCCGGTAGGCCAGGTAGCTCCGGAAGCCGACCTTGCAGTACACGCGCACCTTTCCGTCCACCGGCAGTTCGCCCATCCGCCGCCGCAGCTCGCCGAGCGGGATGTTGAGCGCACCGGGGATATGCCACCCCTCGAACTCGCCCGGGCCCCGCACATCGACGAGCACCGCCCCCTCGGTCTTGCCGGGGTACTCCTCCGCGAACCAGAACTTCACGTCGCCCCGCAGCACGTTCGACGCGACGAACCCCGCCATGTTGACCGGGTCCTTCGCCGAGCCGTAGGGCGGGGCGTAGCCCAGCTCCAGGTGCTCGAGATCGTACACGGTCATGCCCGCGCGGATCGCGGTCGCGAACACGTCGAGCCGCTTGTCGACGCCGTCGAACCCGACCACCTGCGCGCCGAGGAGCTTCCCGGAGTCCGGCGCGAAAAGGACCTTGATGTGCATCGGCGCGGAGCCGGGGTAGTAGCCCGCGTGGCCCGACGGGTGCAGGTGGATCTTGCGGTACGGGACGCCGGCGCGGACGAGGGTCTTCTCGGTCGCGCCGGTGCCTCCGGCGGTCATGTTGAACACCTTGACGATGGCCGTCCCCTGCGTCGACGTGTAGGTGCTGTTGCGCCCGGCAATGTTGTCCGCCGCCACGCGCCCCTGCCGGTTGGCCGGCCCGGCGAGCGGGATCAGCCAGGAGTCGCCGACGACCGTGTGCGTGACCTCGACGGCGTCGCCCACGGCGTAGATCGCCGGATCCGAGGTGCGCATGTGCGCGTCGACCCTGATGCCCCCGCGCGGACCGACGTCGAGCCCGGCGGCCTTTGCGAGCTTCACGTCGGGCCGGACGCCGGCCGCGAGCACGATGAAATCGGCCGTCAGCATCGTCCCCGTCTTCAGTTCGGCCTGGATGCGCCCGCCCGGCGACGTGCGGAACGCGGCGGCGGCGGTGCCGAGATGCAGGCGCACGCCGCGGGCCTTGAGGTGATCCTCGAGCGGCGCGACCATCTCCTTGTCGAGCGGCGGCATGACCTGGTCGACCATCTCGACGAGGTCGACGTCGAGCCCGCGCTGCCGGAGGCTCTCGGCCATCTCGACGCCAATGTAGCCGCCGCCGATCACGATCGCCCCGCGGGCGCGGTCGTCCACGCGGCGCTTGATCGCATCCATGTCCTCGACGTTGCGCAGCACCAGCACGCGGGGGTCGTCGATGCCCGGCAGTTCGGGACGCAGCGGCGTGGCGCCGGGCGCGAGCACGAGCACATCGTACGGCTCCGTGTACTCGCGACCGCCATCGAGTTCGCGGACGCGGACGGACTTGATCTTGCGGTCGACCGACAGCACCTCGTGGCCGATGCGGACATCGATGTTGAGCGACGCCTTGAGGCTCTCCGGCGACTGGAGAAGCAGGAGGTTGCGGTCCTTGATGACGCCGCCGATGTGGTACGGCAGGCCGCAGTTGGCGAACGAGACGTACTTCGTTCTCTCGATCACCACGATCTGCGCACCTTCGTCGAGCCGCCGCAGCCTTGCCGCCACCGACGCCCCGCCCGCCACACCGCCGACGATCACGACCCTCATGACACGCTCCAGTCCCGCGCGATCCGCCCGGGAAATGACCACACCTTACGGCCGCCACGGCCGTCCCGCAAACGCACGTGGGGCAGACACACCTGTCTGCCCCACGCCGTGCCCGCGACGGCCGTGGCCGCCGCGGACCTGAACAGGCGCCCTACGGCGCCACGGGCTGGTCGCCGAGGGTCTTGGCGATGAACGGCTCGATCGCCGCCGCCCAGATGGCGTAGCCCTTCTCCCGGGGGTGCAGGAGGTCCGGCATGATCTCGCGCGTCAGCGTGCCATCCGCCTCGAGCATCTTCGCGTTGATGTCCATGAACGTCACGCGGTCGCCGTCGGCGAACGTCTTGTAGATCGCGTTGACGCCGTCGTTGATCTTGCGCAGCTTGCCGTCCGCCGACGCCTCGCGCGGGAACACCGCAAGCAGGAGCACCTTCGCCCCGGGCATGCCCTTCTGGATGCGCTCCAGGATCATCTTCATGCCCTCGGCCGTCTGCGCCGGCGGGTCCTGCCGGTGACCGGTGTTGTTCGTGCCGAGCATGATCACGACCAGCTTCGGCGACAGTCCGGCGATCTCGCCTTTGTCGAGCCGCCACAGCGCGTGCTCCGTCCGGTCGCCGCTGTAGCCGAGGTTCAGGGCCTTGCGGTGGGCGTAGTACTTCGCCCAGGCGGACTTCCCGGCTCCCTCCCAGCCCTGCGTGATGGAGTCGCCCAGGAAGACCAGGTCGTACCCGCCCTTCGCCACCTCGGCCAGCTTGGCCTCGTGGCGCTTCTTCCACCACTCCTCCTTCATCCGTTCGTCCGGCGTCGTCGCGTTCCCGCTCGTGACCGCCGCCTGAACTCCGACCGCCAACCCCACCGCCATCACAAACGCCCGGCCGATCCTGTTCATCCATGTCCTCCGGTTAGACCGACCATCGTACCCTCCCCACCCCGCCGCGCCAGAGCAAAGCGCAGGCCGCGGAGGGGCGAGGGAGGCAGTGTCGGGGCCCGCCCGGAGGATGACAAACGAATGGGGAAGGACGTCAATGGCAGAAAACATGGAACCAGGTCCTGGAGGGGCGAGCTACCGCGAGCCCGGACGGTGGATCCGTGATCGCCCCGCGGCCTCGCATAGCTCGGCCCTCCAGCGCCCGAGAGGGACGAGGGGCGAGGGGCGAGGGAGGACAGTGTCGAGGGGCGAGTGGCGAGTGTCGGGGACCGGCCCGGAGGATGACAAACGAATGGGGATGGACGTCAGTGGCAGGAAACATGGAACCAAGTCCTGGAGGGGCGAGCTACCGCGAGCCCGAACGGTGGATCCGGGATCGCCCCGCGGCCTCGCATAGCTCGGCCCTCCAAGATACGAGAGGGACGAGGGGCGAGGGGCGAGGGAGGACAGTGTCGAGGGGCGAGTGGCGAGTGTGGGGGACGCGTCGGCCCTGCCCCGCGACCCGGCATTGACGCGCGGCGGGTTTCGGGGTTTTCTTGCGCCTTTCGGAGTCACGACATGAAGCAGCGAATGGCCCTCCTTTCCACCCTTGCCGCCGCGGGGCTCGCGGCCTGCGCGCCCATCGCGCCGCCCGCCCCGCCCGCGGAGCAGCCGCCGGCGGCGCCCGCGCCGGCTCCCGAGCCCGTTGGGGTCGCGATTCCGCACGGCCACGGCTACAACATCCACTTCACCGATCCGAAGCCGGGCGAGATGGAGATGATCGCCGCGTCGGGCGTGAAGTGGGTCCGCATGGACTTCGCCTGGGGTGGAACCGAACGCAAGGCCGGCGAGTACGACTTCAGCGCCTACGACCGGCTGATGACCTCGCTGGACAAGCACGGAATCCGCGCGCTGTTCATCCTCGACTACGCGAACAAGCTCTACGACGACGGGATGGCTCCCCGCACCGACGCCGGGCGCACCGCCTTCGCGAAGTGGGCCGCGGCGGCCGCGACGCACTTCAAGGGACGCGGCATCCTGTGGGAGATGTGGAACGAGCCGAACATCGGCTTCTGGAAGCCCGAGCCGAACGTGACCAACTACGTCGCGCTCGCCCTCGCCGTCGGCAAGGCACTGCGCGCCGCGGCGCCGGATGAGGCCTACTGCGGCCCCGGCACCTCGCGGATCGACCTGCCGTTCCTCGAGGAGTGCTTCCGCGGAGGGCTGCTTGAATACTGGTCGTCCGTGACCGTCCACCCCTACCGCCACCAGAGCGGCCCGGAGACGGTCGTGCCGGAGTACGGCCGCCTGCGCGACCTGATCGTGAAACACGCGCCGAAGGGGAAGGCCATCCCAATCGTCTCGGGCGAATGGGGCTTCTCGGCCGCTTGGAACGGCTTCGACGCGGCCTCGCAGGGCGCCATGCTGCCGCGCCAGTGGCTCGTCAACGCCGCGTGCGGCATCCCGCTGTCGATCTGGTACGACTGGCACGACGACGGCCGCGACCCCAAGGAGGCCGAGCACAACTTCGGAACCGTCTCGAACGCCCTGCACGCCGGGCGCACGCCGATCTACGACCCGAAGCCGGCCTACCTCGCCGCCACGACGCTCAACCGCGAACTGGACGGCTTCCGCTTCGTCCGCCGCCTGTCGCCGCCGCGCGCCGGGGCGGAGTCGAGCGCGGAGGACTGGGTCCTCCTGTTCCGCCGCGGCAGCGAGGTCCGCCTCGCCGCGTGGACCACGGCGGCCGATCCGCAGCGCATCGTGCTTCCGGGCCCCGCCGCACCCGTGAAGGCCGTCGGATACACCGGCGCCGCCCTGCCCGATCTCGTGCCGGATGCCGCCGGGCTCGTCGTTCCGCTCACGCGCGATCCGGTCTACCTGGTCCCGTCCGCCGGCGACGCCGCGAAGATCGAGTCCGCGACGTTCCGGCAGGACTGGTCCGACGGGCGCATCGTGGCCGTCACCCAGGCCCCGGGTCCGGATGGCGCGTTGCTTGTGACGGTGGAGAAGGCCTTCGGTCCGCGCCTCCGCGGACGGCTCACGCTGGCCGCCGACGGTCGCGACGCGGGCTCGATGCCGCTGGACGTCGAGGCCGGCGCCGCGCGCGCGACGCTCACCGTGAAGACCACGGCCCCCGCGGGGTCGTCGGTCGCCGTCCGCATCGAACGGGAGGACGGCCTCGCGGTCTTCCACTCGAAGCCGCGGCGGCTCGCATCGGTCACCGGTTTCGAGACGCGCACCGCCGACTTCTCGATCCACGCCAACACCGACGGCAAAGGCGCCACCGCCTCGACGCAGACGCTGTCGGCGGTCGCCGCGCCCGCCGGCCTGCCGGTCGGTCCCGGCGAAGCGCTTCACCTCGACGCCTCGGTCGACGCCGGCTACCTCTATCTCTGCCTCGTCCACCGCGACGGCACGCAGACCGGCATCACCGGGCGCCCCACCGCGCTCGGCGTGTGGGTCCATGCGCAGGGCGATCCCGCGACGCTGTCGTGCCGGATCCAGGACGCGAGCGGCGAGACCTTCCAGTCCGCCCACGCGCGGCTGGAGAACGGCTGGCAGTACGTCGAGTTGTCCCTCGCCGGACAGAACGACAGCCACTGGGGCGGCAACGACAACGGGGTGGCCGACCTGCCCGTGAAGTGGCAGGCATTGCTGCTGATCGACCGCGATCACAAGCGGCCCTATCGCGGCACCCTGCATTTCGCCCGCCCGGCCCTCATCCACGAGCCGTAGGGCGGAGGTTCCAAGGTTCGGAGGTTCGCGGGTCTGCCGCTTCCAAGCCTTGGAGGGCCGAGCTATGCGAGGCCGCGGGGCGATCACGGATCCACCGTTCGGGCTCGCGGTAGCTCGCCCCTCCAGGACCTGGTTCCATACTCTCTGCCACTGACGTCCATCCCCATTCGTTTGTCATCCTCCGGGCCGGTCCCCGACACCCGCCACTCGCCCCTCGACACTTGCCTCTCGACACCGTCCTCCCTCGTCCCTCGACCCTCGCCCCTCGTCAGGGCTCAACACCCAACACCCAACATCCAACACCCAACAGCCAACAGATTGGAACCTTGAATTCGAAGTCGCGCGCCTGGCGCCGCTCTGGCTCGTTCTTCGCTCTCATTCGGTTGCCCCCATTCGTTTGTCATCCTCCGGGCCGGTCCCCGACACCCGCCACTCGCCCCTCGACACTGTCCTCCCTCGCCCCTCGTCCCTCGCCCCTCTCGTATCTTGGAGGGCCGAGCTATGCGAGGCCGCGGAGCGATCACGGATCCAGCGTCCGGGCTCGCGGTAGCTCGCCCCTCCACGACCTGGTTCCATATCTTCTGCCACTGACGTCCATCCCCATTCGTTTGTCATCCTCCGGGCCGGTCCCCAACACTCGACACCTGACACTCGACACTTGCCTCTCGACACCGTCTTCCCTCGACCCTCGTCCCTCTCATGTGCTGGAGGGCCGAGCTATGCGAGGCCGCGGGGCGATCACGGATCCAGCGTTCGGGCTCGCGGTAGCTCGCCCCTCCAGGACCTGGTTCCATGTTTTCTGCCGCTGACGTCCATCCCCATTCGTTTGTCATCCTCCGGGCGGGCCCCGACACTCGCCCCTCGCCACCCGACACCGTCCTCCCTCGACCCTCGCCCCTCGTCCCTCGTCAGGACTCAACATCCAACACCCAACAGCCAACACCCAACAGCCAACAGATTGGAACATAGGATTCGAAGTCGCGCGCCTGGTGCTGCTCTCAGTCTTTTCTCATCCTCATTCGATCTCCGGGCGGGCACCCGACACTCGCCACTCGCCCCTCGACACTGTCCTCCCTCGCCCCTCCACGACTCGGGCATCTCATTGCGGGGTCGGCGGCAGGGGCAGCCGGCATCGGCTTCGCAGGTCGCCGCATCAGGCCGAGATGATCATCCGCCCAGCCCCCGGAGCGCGGCGCCGATCGCGTAGGCAACGGCGGCGGCAAGGCCGCCGACGGCCAGCATTTCGACACCTCCGCGCATCCATCGGACGCCGGTGACCAGGGTCTTCGCGGCGCCGAGGCCGAAGAGCGCCACGGCGGTCGAGGCGACGGAGAGCCAGAACTTGGATGCGGCCGGGATGTCCACGGCAAGGCCCGCGAGGTAGACGAGGAGCGGCACGGCGCCGGCCACCGCGAACGCGGTGAAGGTCGTCAGCGCCGCCTTCAGCGGACGGTGGTCCTCGCGCAGCATGCCGAGTTCGTGGACCATCATCATGTCGACCCACAGGCGCCGGTCCTTGGACTGGATCCGCACGAGGTCGGCCGCATCCTGCTTCGAGAAGCCCATCGTGAGATAGACCTCCTCCAGCTCGGCGCGCTCGCCCTCGGGGAAATGCTCGACCTCCCACTCCTCCCGCGCCCGCTCGCGCAGGTAGTACTCGCGGTCGCTGCGGGCGGACAGAAACGCGCCGGCCGCCATCGACAGGCCGTCCCCGAACAGGTTCGCCAGCCCGAGAATCAGCACGACGCCCGTGCCGAGTTCGGCCCCGGCGACGCCGCTGACGACGGCGAAGGTCGTGATGATTCCGTCGAGACCGCCGTAGACGACCTCGCCGATGTAGCGGCTCGACTCGCCGCCGTGGCGCTCGACGGCCTTCGCAATCCGATCCCGCGAATGCGCGACCGACGACGCGGACTTGTCGCCCCGCCGGTACGCCTCGCGCGCCTCGTCGAGCCTGCGGGTCCAGCTCATCCGTGCGGTCGCGTCAGGCCGACGCGCACTGCTCCTTCATCGTCTTGAGCGCGCGGGCAAGCTCGTCCTCGACGGGCTTGCCCCACTTGCCTTCCACCGACACCCCGCCCTGGTAGCCGATGGCCTTGAGGGCCTTGAAGTACGGGCGGAAGTCGTCGCCCTTCGTGCCGGGCGAGGTCCGCGACTCCTTCTCCGCGATGTGGCAGTGGCGCAGGCGGGCGCCGGCCTTGAGGATCGACTCCGGCCCCTCGTCCTCGCGGAGCATGTGGTAGATGTCGGCCAGGAGCTGGATGTTCGGATGCGCGATCGCATCGACGAGGCCGATGCCCTCGGCAACGCTGTTGAAGAAGTTGGTCTCGCTCTTGTTCAGGGGCTCGAGGACCACGGTGACCCCGTGCGGCGCGGCCAGCGGGCCCATCTTCCTGCAGATGTCGACGAACTGGTCGCGGGCCTTCGCGGGATCGAAGCCGTCCGGGATCTTCCGCGCCCCGCCGCTGCCGAGGACGATGAAGGGCATGCCCACCTTCTTCGCGCGCCGGAAGCAGGTGTCGGCGTGCTGGAGAACCTCGTCGATCTTCACGTCCGGCCCGGTCAGCTTCATGGTCCCGGGGAAGAAGCCCGTCGCCGAGCGGATCGGCAGCGCGACGGGGCCCATCGTCCCGACCTTGGACTCGAACTCCGTCTCGGGGGCGGACGGCAACAGGAGGCTGGCGACGCCCAGTTCGACGAAGTCGTAGCCGGCCGCCTTCATGGCCGCGGCCTTCTCCGCTCCCTGGCAGGCCCCGAACAGGATCTTCGGCTCGGCGGCGCCGGCCGGACCGGCGAACGAGAGAGCGGCGGCCCCGGCGAGAGTGTGCGCGAGAAAATCCCTGCGGGTCGGACGAGCTGTCATGGCGTGTCTCCTGGGTTGGCGCGGGCGAGGATGCGACGCCGCGCACCCGCCGGTCAAGCCCGGCGGCCGGCCCCCGGGGCGCCGGGACGCATGTCCGAGCCCGCACGGCGCAGGTTCCGCGCGCGGGCGCAGGTCGACATCCTCACCGGCCGCACCCGGCCTCGACCATGGCCAGGATGTTGGCGGTCGGAACGTCGGCTTGCAGGACATGGCATGGAGAGAGAATGTAGCCGCCGCCCCGCCCCAGGATGCCGATGCGCCGGCGCACCTCGGCCTTCACCTCATCCGGCGTGGCCCGCGGCAGCAGGAACTGGGTGCAGATGCCGCCGTGCAGGCACAGTCGCGAACCGTACCGGTCCTTCAACACCTGCGGGTCCATGCCCTCGGCCGCGGCCTGGAGCGGGTCGAGGATGTCGACGCCGAGCCCGATCAGGTCCTCGATGAGCGGCAGGATCGCACCGCAGGAGTGGAACAGGAAGCGGACGTTGTGGGCGTGCGCGAGGTCCACCAGCCTCTTCAGGCGCGGCTTCACGAACTCCCGGAACATCTCCGGGGACATGAAGAGCCCCTGCTGGGTGCCCAGATCGTCGGCCACCCGCAGGATGTCGATCCGCCCCTTCGCAGCGGTCAGCATGCGGTCGAAGTACTCGACGTAGAAGCGGGTGAACCGGTCCATGAGGTCGTGCGCCATCCCGGGATCGGCGGCCATGTCCATCAGCAGCAGGTCGATCCGGCGCAGGAACGTCGCATGCTGGAACACGCTCGGCCCACTGGCCATCACGGCGAAGTCCCGCCACGGCTCGAGCCGCCCGGCGAGGTCGCTGAAGTCGAACCAATCCGCCTCCGGCCAGCGGTGGCGGGCCAGGTCGTCCACCGACCGGGCCTCCGCGAGCACGAAGTCGACGAAGCTGTCCTCGGGGCCGGTCGCCGTCTCGACGACCTTCTGCCTCCAGCCCCAGAGGTTCTCGCGCACGCCGTCGCCCAGGTCGCGGGAGAAAGGAACCGGACCGCGGTACACGGGATCGACCACGCCGCGCAGGTCGACGACATCGCAATGCAGCCGCTCCAGCAGCTCGCGGTGCGAACGGGTGCCGAGGTCGCGGTGCAATCGCTCCGCCACCCACCGGTTCGGCAGCAGGTCGATGGGCACCCGGTCGGGCTGCTCCCGCCGGATCGCGGTCAGAATGCGTTCTTTCGCGTTCATGGTCCCCGCCCGACGCGGGCCGGCACCGCGCCGGATCCCGCGACCGTGTTCCGCGTCCACACCGCCCGCCTGCAAGGCCAGCCCCCGGCGGGTCAGCCCGCGACGGGCTGCACGGAGACCGCGCACGGATGCCCGTTGAGGTCGGTCGTCTCGGCGCCTTCGGGCGCGGCCTCGGCCGCGAGGCACTCGACGGCGAGCGTCTCGGCCATGATGGTGTCGCGGTGCCGCGCAAGCGCGTCGAGGACGGCCGCATCGCCGTGGCAGACGATGCGGATGCGCTGGCTGACCTCGAAGTCCGCCGTCTTGCGCAGGCCCTGAACGCGGTTGACGAGTTCGCGCGCGAGCCCCTCGGTGACGAGGTCCGGCGAGAGCTGCGTCTCGAGCATGACGACCCAGTCGCCCTGCGACGCGACGGCGAGCCCCGGCCGGGGCACGCGTTCCACCTGGACCTCCTGCGAGCCGATCTCGACCGCGCGGTCGCCGACCTGGATCGCGACCTTCTCCCCGGCCATGATCCGCTCGACGTTCTCCGCGGGGAGGTTCTGGATGATCGCCGCCGCCTGCTTGATCGCGGGACCGAGCAGCGGGCCGAGCACCTTCCAGTTCGGCTTGACCTTCAGGTGCGCGAGCTGCCGCTCGTCGCTGCCGAACCAGACCTCCTTGACGTTGAGCTCGTCGGCGATGACGTCCTTCAGCGCCGCGACGCGGGCGAGGTCGTCGGCGCGGTGGCAGACGACGTGCAGACCGGCCAGCGGCTGGCGGACCTTGAGGTCGTGCTGCACGCGGAGCTGGCGGCCCAGGCCGGTGACGGTCATCACGGCCTCCATCTGCGCCTCGAGCTCGGGATCGCGGCGGGCGCCGTCGCTGACCGGGAAGTCGCACAGGTGGACCGACTCCGGCATGTCCGGCGTGCGCAGGTTGCGGTGGATCGCCTCGCTGACGAACGGCAGGAACGGCGCGGCGATGCGGGCGAGCGTCGTGAGGACCTCGTAGAGCGTCGCGTAGGCGGACTGCTTGTCGGCGTCGTCGTCGGACTTCCAGAAGCGCCGCCGGCTCCGCCGGATGTACCAATTGGTCAGGTCCTCGATGAAGCGCACGAAGGGGCGCAGGGCGCGCTGGAGATCGTAGACGTCCATCGCGGCCACGACGTCCTGCGCGAGCCGGTCGAGGGCGCTGAGGATCCAGCGGTCGAGCAGGTGCCGCCCTGCGGCCGGCGCGACGGCGGCGCCCGGGCGCCATCCGTCGACGCGCGCGTAGGTGACGAAGAACGCGTAGGCGTTCCACAGCGGGATCAGCAGCTCGCGGAGCGAGTGCTTGACGCCGTTCTCCGAGAAGCAGAGGTCCTCGGCGTGGACCACCGGCGAGTTGATCATGTAGAGCCGCAGCGCGTCGGCCCCGTAGGTGTCGAGCATCAGGGTCGGATCGGGGTAGTTCTTGAGCCGCTTGCTCATCTTGCGGCCGTCCTCGGCGAGGATGAGGCCGTTGACGACGACGTTCCGGTAGGCGCTCTTCCCGAACAGCGCGGTGGAGAGGATCAGCAGCGTGTAGAACCAGCCGCGGGTCTGGTCGAGCCCCTCGGCGATGAAGTGGGCCGGGAAGAAGCGGTCGAGGTCCCCTCCCCGCTCGAACGGGTAGTGCTGCTGGGCGTAGGGCATCGCGCCGGACTCGAACCAGCAGTCGAGGACCTCGGGCGTGCGGCGGTAGGTCTTGCCGTTGCGCACGAAGGTGACGGCGTCGACGTGGTGCTTGTGCAGGTCGGTGACGCGGACGCCGGAAAGCGCTTCCAGTTCGGCGACCGAGCCGACGCAGATGGAGTCGGACCCGTCCTCGGCGATCCAGACCGGGAGGCACGAGCCCCAGAAGCGGTTGCGGCTGATGTTCCAGTCCTTCGCCTCGCGCAGCCAGTTGCCGAACCGCTTCTCGCCGACGGACTCCGGCACCCAGTGCACCGTGCCGTTCGCCTCGACGAGGCGTTCGCGCAGGTCGTCGACGCGGACGTACCACGCGTCGATCGCGCGGTAGATCAGCGGCGTGTCGGTGCGCTCGCAGAACGGGTAGCTGTGGACGAGGGTCGACTGGTGCACCAGGCGGCCCTCGGTCTTGAGGCGCTTGATGATGGCCTTGTCGGCGTCCTTGCAGAACTGCCCGCGGTACTCCGGCACGCGGTCGGTGAAGCGGCACTCGGCGTCGAGGAGGTCGACGAGTTCGATGCCCGAGGCGCGGCAGACGCGGAAGTCATCCTCGCCGTACGCCGGGG
>Ga0194126_10003230_pt1 | contig 26013 bp, 13 predicted proteins | sample TA2KigC150mmetaG_FD_148641 | JGI IMG/M metagenome (GOLD analysis project Ga0194126, IMG submission 148641) | Freshwater microbial communities from Lake Tanganyika, Tanzania - TA2015035 Kigoma Deep Cast 150m | ecosystem: Environmental > Aquatic > Freshwater > Lake | place: Tanzania: Lake... | reverse complement strand
TGTTGCACGGGGTAGTGTCGTGCCTGGAAACGATCCGGGATGTTCAAGGAGTAGTGGACCGCTGTAATTCCTTCTTTGCGCCGCCTGCGGCGACCACTGCCACCACCGCGGCCGAAGTCCTGGGAACAATCCCCGTAAGCGTGATTGATCAGGCCAGCGAGGCTATCCGCCAGTCGCCCAAGGAGTATATTGTGCCATGGTTTGTGGAGGCTGGGATGGCCGATGCGGTAGCCAGCGATCTGATAGACGACCTGCACGGGCGGGAGTACCGTGGTAGCATCCTCAAGATCGTGAAGAAAGACAACGAGATGTCGGCTAGTGACGGGTACCTGCTGCTGAAGGGCCCTAGTCGTTTCTGGATCATGGAGATTATCCCTCAGGAGCCACCGCTGGTCAAGGTCTCCCCGGGTGCCCGTGGTCAGCTTGAGGCTTTATTGAGAAGACTCGTAGGCCAGGGGCAGAAGGCGACTGTGTCTGACCAGCACTAGACCAGATAGACATATTTGATTGAGGAACGAGTCGATGGACCCTGCAGTTGTTGGAGGAGAGAATTCTCATGCCAAATTGGCAACCTAATTGGCAAAACGTACGGTGGGATTGGGGTGCTGCCGATGAGGCTGCGACGGCCCTAAGGCGCGCGGCGGATCGGCTGGAGCAAAGCGCCAGTGACCGATCGGCCGTTGCCCGGGAGGCGCAAGCCGAATGGCGTGGCACGTACCGTGAACGGTTTGACGAGCACCTGAGCCGGATATTGAGGGGTGCTCACGACTTGGCCAACCAATGTCGCGAGGCGGCCAGTCGCGTTGCCCGGGCCAGCCAGCAGGCAGCCGATGAGCAACGGCACCGCGAGCAGGAACGCGAACGCTGGCAGCGAGAACGGGATGAAGAGGAGCGGGCGCAGCAGCGCCGCTGACTGGACAATCCCCTATAGATCTTATGAACGGACACAGGAGACAAGACAAGCCCCATGCCTATACCCACTCCCCCAATCTTTTGGCGCTCGCCGCGCCTGGCTTCTGATCTTCCAAAAGACAAGGTGGAAATTGCCGATCCACCACCCGTCCCCAGTTCGCCCACAGAGTCACTGCTGCAAACGCTGATGCCTGCTGGCTTTATGGCGGCTGCTATCATCGGCGTGGGGTTACTGACGAGACAGAGCAATATGCTATTATTCACCATCCCTACGGTACTTGCCTCTGCCATAGCTGTTCTGGTGAATTATCGTTATCAGATGCGTAGATACAAGGAGAAGATGGCAGAGAGAAAGACTAAGTATAACAAGTACCTGGGAGAGTGCGAGACGAGACTACAGGAATTCCGTGCAAAGCAGCAGCAAATTCTTCTTAAGAAGAATCCCGAGCCAGAAGAATGTCTGCGCTGGGTGGGCGAGCTGGATCGCAATCTTTGGGCCTGCGCGCCTGACCAAGCCGATTTCCTAGATCTACGTTTGGGGCTAGGTAAGCGGCCATCAACTGTAACGATCAAGGAACCTAGGCTACAGAATCCCTGGGAACCTGACGCGTTTGTTGTTGCCGCTCGGAGCTTAGCGGAGAAGTACAGCACTGTGCCAGGTGTACCTATCTGGCTATCTCTCCGCCAAGTGGGCGTGGCCGGGCTTGCTGGGCCGCGGGAGAAGGTATTGGATGTAGCGCGCGCTCTTGCTATCCAGTTGGCTACACACCATTCCCCCGACGAAGTGAAGATAGTGGCTATTTACCCTGAGGATGAGGATAAGGAGTGGAATTGGTTACGCTGGTTGCCACACGTCTGGAGTGATGATCGGCGGCTACGTTACCTGGCTAATAACGAAGAGGATGCTCACAGCCTACTGGTAACGCTAGATGAGCTCCTGAACCGTCGCAAGAACCAGTTGCAGGAACACCAGGGGAATATTCCGCTTTCCTTTCCTTTCTATCTGGTGTTCTTCCTGGCCGCACCGACCATTGTAGAAAATGAACCGATGCTGCAACGTCTGCAAACAGAAGGCCCTCGACTTGGTGCGTTTTCCATTTTCCTGCAACACCGGATCAAGGCTCTACCCAAGGACTGCCAGGCATTGATAAGGGTCTTTCCAGAAGAACGGCCGTACCTGAGATTGACAGAACCAAGAGTCGAGATCTCCTTCGCTCCTGACGTGGCCTCCCAGGAACTGACGGATCGCTTTGCCAGGGCTATGGCGCCCATTCGCCTGAAACGTCTCGCTTCGCTGGACGTTCCTACAGCTTTTTCCTTATTAGATCTCTTCAATGTTCGATCTGTAGAAGACCTAGATGTCCACAAACATTGGGCAGAGAGTCAGACCGATAGCCGCTCCTTGAAAGTGCCTATTGGGATGAAAGCCGGAAATGAGTTGCTGTTCCTGGATCTCCATGAGCGCGCTCACGGGCCGAATGGCCTGGTGGCTGGGATGGTTGGCGCTGGCAAGAGCGAACTGCTCCAGACGCTAGTAGCATCTCTGGCCATACATTTCCATCCTCACAGGCTTGCCTTTGTGCTGGTAGATTACAAAGGCGGTGGCATGGCCGAACCATTCCGCGAGCTTCCGCACAGTCTGGGGATCATCACTAATCTCCAAAAGGGCAACCTGGCAGCACGCGCCATAACTTCCTTCATTGTAGAAGCAGAAAGACGCCAGCAACTATTCAACCAAGCTGGGGTCAATCACATTGATGCCTATCAAAGACTATACTACAGAGGGCAGGTTAGCGAACCACTGCCTTACCTAGTCATTATCGTAGACGAGTTCGCGGAGATGAAAACGGAACAGCCTGAGGTAGCTAAAGAGTTTATCCGCATAGCGCGTATTGGACGTGCTTTGGGCTTCCGCCTCATTCTGGCTATGCAGAAACCTTCCGGCATCGTGGACGGACAGATAGAGGCTAATACGCGATTCAGGTTATGCCTGAGAGTAGCACAGACAGAAGATAGCCAAGCCATGCTTAAACGTTCAGAGGCTGCCTATCTAGCAGGCACAGGAAGGGCTTACTTTCAGGTAGGTGTCAATGAGATCTTTGAGTTATTCCAGGTTGCCTGGAGTGGCGCACCATACGATCCACAGGGAATTGAAGCAGGCGACTCTCGTGAGATTTTTGAGATTGCCCTGGATGGTAGCCGCAGGTCCTTCGATATACCGAAGAAGTCAGAGCAGGTGGGCCTAAAAGAGTATACACAGTTGCAAAAGGTTGTTGAACACCTGGCAGACGTTGCCCAGAGCAAATGCCCAGAACTCAAGCAGAAGCCTTTAGAGAAGCTATGGCTTGACCCCTTACCTGAGCAACTCATGCTGGAAAACGTACGTCGCCTCGCTGGGGATAAAGAGGGATGGAACGGGCACATCTGGAAAGAAGCAAGACGCTGGCTGGAACCAGTTGTTGGATTATACGACGAGCCGAAAAAGCGACGCCAGGATCCGTTGCGTATTAACCTGGGGAAGGAAGGTCATCTGGCTTTGTATGGTGCGCCTGGCTACGGCACGACGACCTTTGTCCAAACCCTGGTAACGTCTCTGGCCTTGAGCCATTCTCCTGCTGATGTTCACATTTACCTGTTGGATTTTGGCGGGCGTCTGCTCAAGATGTTTGAACGCCTTCCTCACGTGGGCGGGGTGGTTGTAGCCGACGAAGCCGAGAAGCTTAGTCGTTTCCTGCGCTATTTGCTCCGTGAGATGAACAGGCGCAAAGAGTTATTCGCAAGCCACAATGTTCAGAGATTGCCTGCTTATCGTGAAGTTGCCAAAGAACCTTTGCCTGCTATCGTCGTGATTTTGGATAACTACGCCAATTTCGTCAAGGCTTATGAAGAAGAGGAGGAGACCATAGCTCAGATTGCTAGAGAAGGAGGGAACCTAGGCGTCCACCTAGTCTTAACCGCCAGCAACTCAGCGACTATACGGTTCAAGGTCAGCAGTAATATCACCATAGCAGCGGCGTTGTATCTGGTCGAGCAAGGGGAATATGGGGCCATTGTTGGACGTACAGAGGGCTTGGTGTTACCGTCGGTGCCGGGCCGGGGACTGATCAGAGCCATTCCTCCTTCAGAGTTTCAGACGGCCTTGCCAGCAAATGGCGATACGGATGCAGAGCGCAACGCCAATCTCAACGCGCTAATAGGTCGGATGGCTGCTGCTTGGGAAGGCAAGTTGAGAGCAACTCCGATACCCATGTTGCCCGATGTTGTGCCTTTATCCACATTGTTGCCCGCTAGCGGCGCCTGGGCCTCTCCTCACGGCAGCGGGAGTAATGCTCTGTCTGTGCCTATTGGCCTAGATGCTAACGACCTGACGACCTTTGAGATAGACCTGCGTAGGGGGCCGAACTTTCTAATTGCCGGCAGTGTGCAGAGCGGCAAGACCACCCTACTGCAGACCTGGCTCCTTGCTCTGGCGGAGAGATTTCCACCAAACCGTCTGCATTTCTACCTCTTGGATTCCCGAAGGATGGGACTTTCGCCGCTAGCTCATCTGCCCCATGTGAAGGCCTTTGCCCATGACCAGGAACAGGCGGAGGGAGTCTTAAGCGAAATTGAACAGCAACTGCAAGAACGCAAGCAGAAGACAGACGAAAGCCGCCGCAGGATTCAAACAGGCGGCGGGTTCAGCGAACAAGCATTTCTTTCCCAATATCCCACTCTCTTACTGGCCATGGATGACGCTTTTGATTCTTTTGACGATATAACAATCACTTCTGATGAACTGAGTAAGCAACGGCTGAAGGACCGGTGGGCGCGAATAGTGCAGCAGGGACGTAGACTAGGATTCTATTTGATTCTGGCCGGATCGTCTAGGGATTTGGCGGAGAACGCCTGGAGTGAACCGATAAAAAGCCTAAAGGAATCGCAAACTGGCCTATTACTAGGAACTGTGGATGATACGATTTTCAATCTACGTCTGCCTTATTCAGAGATGGGAAAAGTCTTGCCGCTTGGACAGGCCTACTGGATTCAGCGCGGGCAATCACGAAAGATCAAAATAGCTACCGCTCAGGCAGGTTCACTCATGTTGAGCGATTGGGTAGAGAGCCTGGCCAAATGTTACAAATCGCCCAGCCCGGGCGTGAGTTGAGCCTTGTGGGGTAATCCCGCATGGCTACCTGGTTCAAAAATACCACGCGAGGAAAGGCATGTGGCGAGTCATTGTTCATGTCAAGCGTGAAGGAGAAGAAGGGCGAGACCTGGAAGTCCCCGCCGAGGTGCCAATCAGCGAGCTTGTCCAGCTGATTTCTCAGGCCTTGGGATGGTGTGACACGTATTGTGTCAAAGTGAAATCGCTTGGCCGGACGCTGAAGCCTGATGAAACCCTGGCGGAGGCCGGCGCCTGGGATGGATCGCACTTGGTTTTCCTGCCCACGCCGCAAAAGTTGCCGCCAGGGGAATTCACGCCTGCCTTCCTGATATCAGGCGAAGGCCGGGAGTATGTACTGAACTATCCCGAAATGCGGATTGGGCGTAGTTTGGCGAAGGACACGCCTAGCAGCCCGAAAGATCTGATAGATCTCAAAAACGAGCCCCAGGGGAGGACGGTCTCTCGCCATCACGCGCGCATTACTTTCGCTGGTGGGATGTGGTCGCTGACCCCGGTGGCCGGAACCAAGAACCAAACGTTGGTCAACAATAAACCGGCTGACGCGGACCATCCGTGCCCCCTCTCTGAGGGAGACTGGCTGCAATTTGGTGGTGTCAGGATGCGTTTCTGTCTGGAGAGCGTCCACCCGAAATAGGTCTGCTCAAAGAATAAAACACTAGGAGGCTATCCATGGATTATCGTTATTGGCGGACTGGGGCCATCATCGCTATACTCTGTCTGGCCCTGCTGGGGAGTATTCTCCCCCAAGTTGGCTATGGGCAAAGTTCTGGAAACAAGGTCTCCGTTAACTACATAGATATAACGGCCTTCCCCACGTTGAAGGCGGCTGTTTCGGTTGTCAACCCGGAAGGCATTCCCGTGCAGGGGCTAGGCCAAAACGCGTTCCGACTTTCGGAGGACGGTACAGATCAACCATTCAGTCTGGTAACAGAGACGGTGGGGGCCGTCTTTGCCTTCCTGATTGATACCAGCGGGAGCATGGCCGCCGAAAGCATAAGCGATGCCACTGTAGCACGCCTCAGCCAGGCAAAGGACCTACTGATCAACGACAATAAGGGCCTTTTGATGAAATACATGGACCCGGAACGACGCGATAAGGTGAGCGTTATCGGCTTCAGCAGTCAACTCTCGCCCACTCTAAACCTGGTAGACGACTATATGGCTGCCCGGAACGCCGTCATGCCCCTTTCATCTGAGGGTGGCACAAAACTCTTTGATGCTCTGATCCAGGCCTTGGACGCCTTTGCCCGCACGCCTGAAACAGAGAGAATGCGGAAAACCCTTTTCGTCCTCTCCGACGGCGACGATACCGAGAGCGCCTTCAAGGACATGAATGAGATTGCCCGGCGCGCCAACGAACGAGGTATCCAGATCCATGTCATTACTTTTGGTTACTACAAGAACGAACGGCCAGACGGTTATGTTGACAAGCTAAGCAGTCGCAACGACGATTTCTTAGTAGACAAAGACCTGCGTTCCCTGGCCCTTTTGACCGGCGGCAGGTATTTCCGCTATAATACAGCGGCCACCCGCTCTATTCCCGAGGACCGCACCCCAGACGAGATTGTCCAGTTCTTCCAGTCTGTGGCCAAACAGCGCGACCAGTATATACTCACCTTCAGCTCAAAGGCCAATACCTCAGGCTCTCATACCATCAAAGTGCAAGTGGGGGGAATTGTTGCTGAGAAGACCTATGCAGTCACCATATCTACATTAAAGGTGGATATCGTTAACCCGCCGGCCGGAACCTCCCTGCCGGGGGGGCGGCTGGCAGCCGATGCCCATCTGCAAGTGCGCATCACGTTCCCGGACAATCGTCCCCGCGACTTGGACCGGGTGGAATTCGTTGTAGATGGCAACCCAGCAAGTCTGCCACAGTTGGGTGCCCGCGACGAAGCTGGGGGGAAAGTTTACGAGTTTGCTTGGTCTGTGCGCGATTTAGAGCATGGCGATCATGGCATCAAGGCCCGAGCCTTTGACAAACTGGGGGTCAGCGGGGAGAGTGTGCCTGTCGTCTTGCGAGTAGATATACCCTGGTTTGAACGGGTGCTACAGTGGGTTCTTAACAATTTGGCCATCGTCCTGGCTACTATTGTCATTGCTTTGATAATGATCGTTACCAGGGGGGCGCCAATTAGATACGGAACCCGTGCGGTCAAGAGTGCATATAAGACTGTAACCGAGCTGTTCACGGTGAGTGAGGCAGATGGTTCTGCACCCACACGGAGACCAAGAGCGACCAAGGCATTCCTCCGTGTGGTCAATGGCCCCAATCCTGGCCAGGAGTATCCCATCATTGATACCTATACCAAGATTGGTCGTGACCCTGAGTATTGCAAGATAGTAATCACAGAGCGCACGGTCTCCCGTCTACATGCACAAATAGAAGAGAAACAGGACGGGAGCTACTATATTACGGATCAGGGTGGCATCAACCGGGTACGAGTTGACGGTGAACTGCTATCAGTTGCCGAGGAGCGCATCCTGCATAACGGCGCCATCATCCAATTGGGGGCAGTGAAACTGAAGTTTGTGCTGTCAGGAAGTGAGGACAAGGATAAAACAGTCAGCCTCACTGAAGATACTGCCACGAAGACAGATGTCTTCACCGACAGCCAGCCTTCAGCCCCGTCTGACGAGACCAGGCCAATTTGAGCCCCAAAGCCCGCAGCATAGGGCCTTGTACTTGGAGAACGCTCACAAGGACCACACATACAGTCTTCGGATAGCTCTCAGGCACCCCCGACTTCACCATAGGGAGTAAATCAATGTCTATCAACCGAGGCGACCAAATCAAACTAAGAGAAGGCGATCACGTGGGCCAGTTCCACATCATCAAAGTCCTGCAGTATGGCCGGGGCGGCATGGCCCAGGTGTGCCTGTCCCAGAATCGCCTGGGTAAATCCGTTGCCCTGAAGATCGCCTTAGATGAGAGGTTCAATGACCCCATTGACCGAGAAGCAGAGCTACTGCAAAGACTACGCCACCCAGGGATTGTCCGGATTGAGCCGCTTGATCCTGATAAGAAGAATATCTATGTAGGCTTTGCTACCAAGCTTCGAGGCCAGCCTCATTATTTTATTATGGAGTACCTGGATGGAGGCAGCCTGGAGAACTATCTCAACCGTCACCAACGTCTGGAGATCCCGGAGGCAGCAGAGATCATCAGCCAACTGGCTCAGGCACTGATATGCTGTCACACTACCAAGCCTGATCCTGTAGTCCATTTGGATGTCAAGCCGGATAACATCCTCTTCCGGCATCGGTATCCCACGGCTGAGTATCCCCGGCCTGAAGTTGTTCTGGTAGACTTTGGCATCGGCAAACGCAAAGGCCAGAAGGTCATCCCAGCCGGGGCCTTACCCTACATGGCGCCAGAGTGGGTTCAGGCTATCAAGTCCCAGGATGCTCATGCTATGGATCAGGTGGATCACCGAGCCGATATTTATTCCCTGGGAGCGGTCCTCTACCAGGTGTTGACCGGTCGCCCTCCTTTCATGGTGAAAAGCAATACCACAACCACCGACATTCTGAAGCGGCAGCCGGACCCTCCTTCACGCTACAACCCCAAACTGAAGGACTACCGTGACCTGGATGATCTGACGCTGCGCCTCTTGAGCAAGTCTCCCCAAGAGCGTCCCAGCCTGGAGGAGGTCAACCAGTTGCTCAACCGACTGAGGGCGCGTGACCCGCATGTCCCATCACGCCTGCGCTCAGTGCCCTGGGGGATTTTTCTGGCTATTGTGGTACCGGTCGCTGTAGTAGTAGGTGTAGGTGCTGCTAACTGGCCTACTATCCGGGAATATTTATGGCCATCGGCGCCAACACCATTGCCAACAATACAGACGCCAACGTCAATGCCACCCTTGACGTTAACCGCAATGGCTACGTCACGGCCACCTATGGTGACCGCCGTGCCAACGCCAAAAGTAACGTATACACCAACACCAGTGCCTACAGTAACGCCTACAGCAACGCCAGCCAGCAGGCCGGTGCCAACTACTACAGCCACACAATCTACTGGGTACAGCGTACCACTACTCATCGCTCCGCTCAGCGGCAAAGAGTTCAATGAAACGAGCTCTGGCATCGAGCTATCATGGCAGAGCGTGGGTAGCCTGGCTGCCGATGAATTCTACGACGTCTACCTGACCTGGCGGGCTGCAGGCAAACAGGTGGAAAAGCACTGGTACACGCAAGAGACAAAATTTACCGTCAGCCGGGAGTATTTTGGTCTATCCGACGATGGGCGCTACGAGTGGAATGTGGTGGTGCGCCGTGGCCAACGACCCGAGGCAGAGAATATGTTGAGCCCCATCAGTGCACAACGGTTCTTCCTCTGGCAGCGGTCGCAGCCAGTGTCACCGCTGCCGTGCGTCAAGACAATCCCGCCTTGCAAAGGTGGTGGTCAGCCCATCCAGGTGCCATGTGACGATCCACGGCCGTGTTATTAAGGCCTCGTTGGATGTCAGCCCTATATTGTCAGCTACGGTGCCAGACTAAGAAGTACCAACGATCACCTGTCGGGTAAGGAGAATAAGCGTGGCTTTATCCCCCACACTCCTGATAGGGCCGTCTTCTCTTCGTCTTGAGACAGGGGCCAAGAGCGACATTGGCCGCCACTCTGAGCGTCGCCAGAATGAGGATTGGCTCTACTATGCCCAGCAACCCAACGACTCCATCGAGACCCGGTTGCGCCGGCGCCGTGGGAAGCTTTTCATTGTCTGTGACGGCATGGGAGGCCGCGAGGCCGGCCATGAGGCCAGCGACATTGCCGGTCAGACGATCCGCCGCCAGTATTACTACATGCAGCCAGACAACCTCTCGTTGGGGGAGAGGCTGCGCAATTCCATCCATGAGGCCAACAGGGAGGTCTTCCGTCTCAGCTCTCAGCAAAACAGCAAATGGTTCGGCATGGGCGCCACTGCCGTGGCTGCCGTAGTGCAAGATAATAGCCTGTTTGTAGCCCACGTCGGGGATAGTCGCGCCTATCTGGTGTCGGCTGTGGGAACCATCAAACCGTTGACCAGGGACCACACGTGGGTCCGTGAGGCCCTGGACTCCGGGCGCATTAGCCCTGAGGAAGCAGAGACACATCCCAACAGGGGAGCCTTAACCCGTTCTCTGGGCAACTCTCTCCAGGTAGAACCAGATCTAGATGTCAACGGTCATGTCCTTTCTCACGGCGATGTGGTCGTGCTCTGCAGTGATGGGCTGACAGATTTAGTGGGCGACAATGAGATCCAACAGGTGGTAACCAGCAACAGCCCTCAGGCTGCCGCTGAGAAACTGGTCAGGCTGGCTAACGACAAAGGTGGGCTGGACAACATCACTGTTCTCGTTGTACGTGCCTACGACCCAAGGCAACAGCAGAAGGGCGGCGTCAGGAGAAACAGCGAGAGCATTTTACAGGACAAACGCCGTCTGCGCCAGCTTACCATAGGCGTGTTGAGTATAGTCGTCGCGATAATGGCGCTGATGATTATACTCTGGATGGCCAGGGCATGTGGGGGAACTCCTGCGGCAGCGCCCAGTCTCATGACTGCTGTTGCTCCTTTGGCAAGCATAGCCACGCCGAGTCCCAGGATTCTATCGCCCACAGTCACGCCAATACATGGGTCACCGGTGCCTACTCCCCCAGGGATGCAAAGACCAGGTGTAGGGGCGACTAGTATGCCTTCAGCCTTGCGTGTCTATCCGGTTCCCGTCTTAAGGAGCCCACTGCACAAGGAAACTTTCACCAGTAGACAAGCTTCGATCTATTTGGTTTGGGATTCAGTAGGTGTTCTTGACTCCGATGATTACTACGTGATCAAGATTGTGCTCGCTCATGGAGAGTTCTCACCATGGGTGAAGGATACACAATTCCTGGTGCCTGATTACCTGTTCGATCTAGGCCCTGGTAACCGGGAGTACCGTTGGACAGTGACGGTATACCATCAGGCAGGCACCGGGTCAAGTAAGGAGCAGAAAGGAATACCAGTAAGCGGGCAGAGCACGGAGCGAACATTTGTATGGAAGGATGAATCAGGCAAGACACAGCCGCCTACGGCCACCAAGCTTACGGAAACGCCGACTACTATGCCTGGGCTAACGCCGACAAAAACGCCGACTGATATGCCTAAGCCGACGCCGACTAGAACGGTAGCGCCGACCAGCACACCTAGTAGGACGCCATGGTGGCGGCCACGGCCCTAGTTCGCTGGCCCCCGCCTGGAGTCTATGGTCGGTCAATTATCCGCGAGAACATACAGGAGAATCAGCATGAGCGTATCCCCTAGATCGCCAACATCTTCGTCCTCAGCCGTATCCTTGCGCCTGGAGGTGGGGAGCGAGAGCAATATCGGGCGCAACCCGCAGCGGCGCAGGAATGAAGACTGGTATTATTATGCCCAACAGCCCAACGACCCTATTGAAACCGAGTCGCGCCAGAAACTCGGTGCCCTCTTTATTGTCTGCGATGGCATGGGGGGCCGCGATGCCGGCCAGGAGGCCAGCGACATAGCTGGTCAGGCAATCCGCCGCCAATATTACTATATGCAACCAGATGGACTGCCGGTCGAGGAGATGCTCCAAAATTCGCTCCACGAGGCCAACAGGGCAGTTTTTGATCTTAGCTCGCAAAAAGGCAGCAAGTGGTTTGGCATGGGGACTACTGCCGTCGTCGCCGTGGTGAAGGATGGCAATCTCTATATTGCCAATGTGGGGGACAGCCGGGCCTACCTGCTGCCCGCGGGGGGAAGGATTCAACAGGTCACGGAAGACCATACCTGGGTTCAGGAGGCCCTGAAGGCCCAGCGGATTTCTCCGGAGGAAGCGAAGACGCATCCCAATCGGGGGGCCTTGACGCGGTCACTGGGCAACAACCCTGGTGTTCAGCCTTACGTACAGCTTGTTGGTCGCCTTTCTGCTGGCGACACGGTTGTTCTCTGCAGCGATGGTCTGACAGACGTGGTTAGTGATGGGGAAATACAGCAGGTCATCAAAGAGAACCGTCCCCAGGCAGCCGCCGAAAAGTTGGTCCAGTTGGCCAACGAGCACGGTGGCCCGGATAACATCACGGTCATTGTTTTCCAGGCCTACGACCCGGCCCATCCGCCCACCGGAGCGGTTGTGGCCAAGAACCAGTTGCGCAAAGTAGCGATGATCCTGGCTGCGAGCGTAGTGTTGCTGGCCGTGGCTTTGGCTGTCATCCTTTTGGCCCAGAGGGGAATCCCGGATTGGCTCAAGCCAGGAGGCATTTCCACACCGACCCCGACTATGGCAAACAATAGAACACCAGTGCAGGGTGCGGCAACACCCACAAGCCGGGTCTTGGCACCCACAGCGACGCCAGTTCCTTTCCCCACGGCGACCAATACGCCTACCAATACGCCTATACCGCCGACGCCTACATACACGTCCACGCCACTGCCACCCACGCCCACTTTCACGCCAAGTCCTGTGCCTACCGTGGCGCCGACGACAGAGTGTTGGAAGATGATCCCGAAATGTAAATGCGTGGTGGATTGCCCTCCACTTAAGCGGGTGCCATGTAGCGATCCAGATTGCTACTAATGCCTTGTCGTATGGTGGCCCTTACTATGTTAGCTCTAGATGGAGGTGACTATCATGCTTGATGTTTTGCGACTTTCATCAGCGCGCCGCTATCAGCTACTAGGACGGCAGTATCAGCGTATTGTAGCCGTGGTGTTGCTCTTAGCAGGTTTGTGCACAGTGGCGTTCGTACTTCTGAACAACCCAGCTCTGGCAGTACAAGGCCTACGGCATCCAAATGGTAACCTGCTGTCCAACGATGTGACCTGGGGGTCTCTGTCGCCGGCTGGGTGGATCACGTCTATCCCTGTTACCGTGAGTGTCCAGGTGACAGACAGCATAGGCATCGCCGATAGCTCTCCTCTATACCGTTATTCTGTGAATGCTGGTGTTGCCTTCACGGAGTGGATCTCCACCAACCTGACCTACACGATCCGGCCTACGACCACGGCCTACATCACCGTCACGAACCTATACTTTACTGATTCCGCTAAATCCAACATCGTCACCTTCCTTATCACGGATACATCTGGCAGCCCGATTACGAGTACGGATTATATTGTGCAGGTAGATACCTTGGCTCCGGGCGCTCCCCAGTCACTCTCCGTCTATCCTTATCGGCAATGGACGAAAGACACCTTTAGTATGTCGTGGACAAACCCATGGGAAATAGATACATCAGGGATAGGTGGGGTGTATTACAAGCTGGACGAGGAACCTCTTTTTGACACCGATGGCATATTGGTAACTGGCCAAAACATCATCTGGGTACAGACTATCACAGTGACGAGCGATGGAAAACACAATATTTTCGCCTGGCTGAAAGATAATGCAGGGAATGTCAATTCCGAGAACAGGGCAACTAGGCTGAATGCCTTATGGTACGATGGCACGTCTCCTACTACAACGGTTCACCTAACAGGGATGGTGGGTACCAATAGTTGGTATCGCTCGACCGTCACTGTGACCCTGTCACCCATAGACGCCACATCTGGGGTGAGCGACACTTTGTACAAGCTAGACAATGGCGATTGGCAGCGCTACTATACTACTACACTGGTCAGCTTCACTGACGATGGCATCCATATGTTGAACTACTATTCCGTAGACGTAGCCGGCAATACTGAGGCAATCACGACGACTACGGTGAAAGTGGACACAGTCTTGCCATCCACGGGTGTGACTCTGACAGGAACAAAAATCAAAGAGGGCTGGTACAGGTCGGCAGTGACGGTGACGTTGTCAGTTACCGAGACCACCTCGGGGGTAGATGCCACTTTCTATCGGGTAGACAGGGAGTCCTGGCTGCCCTATACGACACCATTTACGGTCAGCAAAAACGGAGATCACACGGTTGACTGCTATTCTGTGGACAGAGCCGGCAATGAAGAGAGAGTAGTACCAACCACCTTCAAGATAGGCCCGGCCATGGTGTATCTCCCACTTGTTCTGCGGAACTACTATCCTCCTACTCCGACACCTACGCCAACGCCAATACCTACCCCGCGTCCTATCCAGAATCCCAGCTTTGAGGACGTGCTTAACTATTGGCAGACAGCAGGAGTTGTAGTGCATAGCTCAGAATGGCAGACGCATGGGCAATATTCGGCCAGGCTAGGAGACCCTCTCTATCGTTGCGATGGTGGTGGTGTCATCGGCAAGAACGGAATCACCCAGACATTTGATGTGCCAACTACAGGGGCCACAACACTGGCATTTGACTACAAGATCGTCACGGAGGACAGTCTGCTAGAGAATGGCGACTATCTCCAGATAGAAATCAACGACAGTTCTATACAAAAGATTGGCTGGCAGCAAGCAGCGTCTGGATGCTTGGGCCAACCTAACATAATAACAGGGACATACTCCATTGATTTGCTGGGACTGGGGCATCAGCGGGGTGCTGGCATAAAGCTTGGCGTTTTCGTTGTCATAGTGGATCAGTATTACAATACCTATGGATACATTGACAACGTGCGGTGGGGAGCCACCACGCCTACACCCTAGTGTGAGTGAATTGTATGAGCCCAATCTACACCGCCACCTGTCCTTTTTCTCAGACAGGGTGGTACATCATCCGCCTCTACACCCGCTGGCGCTTCAGACAATGCGAATCCATACACGTTGCAGGTGCCCTTCCAGTAATTGCTGCTGGTGGGTGAATGGAGCATAATGGTGAAACGCCCGTGGATCGCTCTCCCCATTCTGGTCCTGCTAGCTTGGGCAGGAAGCCTTCACTCCACTCTGGCCATAAACAACAACTTGGAACATGAAACGTGGAACGTGGAACACTCATGTCTGGCCGGGGACAACAAGTGGACTTGGTGCTCCCAAGGGCTATGGGGGGGCGCCGTGTCTGCCCTGGGGGTTTCGCCGGGCTATGCCACTGACCACACCTTATTTGCCGGGACTAGTGGTGGTGGCGGGGTCTTCAAGTCCACCAACGGCGGGGCCTCCTGGAACCACAGCCTCCCCAACCGGAACATCTATGCTCTGGCCCTTTCGCCGGGCTATACCACTGATCGCACCCTATTCGCCGGAAGCTGGAGTGATGGCGTCTTCAAATCTACCGACGGCGGGGACGCCTGGAGCGTCCCGCGCCTCTCCCACCTGTGGATTCGGGCCCTGGCGCTATCGCCGGGCTATGCCAGCGACCGCACCCTCTTCGCCGGGACATACGGCGGTGGGGTGTTCAAATCTACCGATAGTGGAGCCTCCTGGAGCGCCGTGAACACGGACCTCACCAACCTGAACGTCGAAGCTCTGGCGCTATCGCCGGGCTATGCTACTGATCACACCATCTTCGCCGGGACTAATGGTGGTGGCGTCTTCAAGTCCACCGATGGTGGTGCCTCCTGGAGCGCCATGAACAATGGTCTCACCACACTGGCCGTCTTGTCCTTGGCGCTATCGCCGGGCTATGCTACTGACCACACCATCTTCGCAGGGACTAATGGTGGTGGCGTCTTCAAGTCCACCGACGGCGGGGGCGCCTGGAGCGCCGTGAACACGAGCCTCACCAACCCGAACGTCTCGGCCATTGTGCTTTCGCCGGCCTACGTCCCGGACCAGACCCTATTCGCTGGGACCCGGGGTGGTGGGGTCTTCCGATCCGGCGACGGTGGGGCTTCCTGGAGCGATATGAATGAAGGATTAGTAGGGAACATCTACATATCTTCTCTGGTCATCACCAATACCTCCCCGTACACATGCTTTACAGGCACAAGTGACGGCAGAGTATGGCAATACACCCTCAGCACAACCGCCAAAACGCCCACTGGCACACCGACAGCCACGCCGACCAAAACACGCACGCCTACCTGTATCACTCGCGTCTACCTGCCACTTATCGTGAAGAACTACTTCCCACCTACGCTGGTGCCAACATCAACACTCACAGGTACGTCCACTAGCACGCCAACAGCGACGCCGACCAGAACACACACGCCTACTCGGATTGTTCGCGTTTACCTGCCCATTATCGTGAAGAATTACTTCCCACCTACACCAATGCCCACATCAACACCAACTCCTCGTCCCATCCAGAATCCCAGCTTTGAGGATGGACTTAACTATTGGCAGACAGTAGGAGTTGTAGCGCCAAACGCAGAATGGCAGACGAATGGGCAATACTCGGCCAGACTAGGAGACCCTAGCTATCGATGCGATGGCGGCGGTATTGTGGGCAAGAACGGAGTCACCCAGACATTTGATGTGCCATCTACAGGATCCACAACGCTGGCATTTGACTACAAGATCGTAACGGAGGACAGCCTGCTGGAGAACGGCGACTATCTCCAGATCGAGATCAACGATGGCATTGTAGGCAGAATCGGCTGGCAGCAAGCGGCGTCTGGATGCTTGGGCCAGCCCAACATAGTTGCAGGGACATACTCCGTTGATTTGCTGGGGCTGGGGCATCAGCGGGGCGCTAGCATAAAGCTTGGCGTTTTCATCGTCATAGTGGATCAGTATTACAATACCTATGGGTACATTGACAATATGAGGTGGGGAGCTCAGTAAGGACATGGCTCCCGAATGGCCTACATAGACAAATGTGCCTGGGCGTGGTTTGTGGACCTTATGCCTGCCTGTGGTACAGGCTATTCATGCAGCTCGACTTGTCCGCCGCTCTTTCCAGCCATCAAGATTGAGCATGGAGACTACCGTTTCAGTTGATAATCGGAGAACTGAGTAGGTAAGGAGTCAATCCATGAGGGCACGATTAGTTTCAGTCATTGTCCTTGCGACGATATTGCTTCTAATCATCAGTCTCGGCACAGGAATACTAAGGACAGGAGCCCAGGGACCAGAGCCAGATAAGCCATTGCCAGTCTCCACCCCTATACTAGCTCTGCCCCAATCAGAATATAGCCAAACGCTACCTCAGTCCTTAGACTCGAACGAGCAAGTAGGACTTGACTCTCAATCCACAACATGTGGGGGTTGTACAATTGATTCTTGGCGAGCAACAACTTCCTTGCCGCAGCCGATGGGTGTTCCATTTGTTGGAGCTGGACGGCAGCTTGTCATCTCCAACGGCCGAATGTATGTTTTTGGCGGTCGAGACAACTCAGGTAACGCGCTAACCAGTGTCTACTATAGCGCAATCCAAGCGAGTGGGCTGCTAGGGTCTTGGATAAGTACAACGCCGCTGCCTGGACAATACTATGACCAAGCCGTAGTACAGGTTGGAAACTACGTCTACCTTATTACAGGTGCCGCTAGCGCTACCGCCGTCTATTACGCCCCTATCAACCCGGACGGTTCGATAGGTGGTTGGGTCCAAACGGCTTCTCTCAATCCCTCACGACAGTCCTTTGCGGCTGTTGCTTACAGGGAATACATCTACGCTTCGGGCGGGAACGCCGTAGGAACACAAGACTTTGTCAAGTTCACTTCCGTGAAACCTGATGGTTCTCTCAACCCGTGGGCAGACACAACCTCTCTGCCAGAAGCGATGCAAGAGCACACGATGGTAGCGTACAATGGTCGCCTGTATGTCTTTGCTCCTAATGGTGCCGTTTACTACGCTTCCATCAACCCCAATGGCACGTTAGGAAGCTGGGCTGCAACGACATCTTTACCCCAGGCAATGTTGTTCTATAGTACCTTCGAGCACAATGGTTACATATACTTACTAGGTGGATCCTCGCAGGCCGTCTACTGCGTGTCAATCTTGGGCGATGGTTCGTTGGGCCAATGGCAGGTGACAACTTCGCTACCAGGACAGCGTAGTCGCTTGTGGGTTGGTGGGTACAATTGTTTCATGTATGCGGTTGGAGGGTATGATGGAAGCAACTACCGGGATACTGTCTATTATACCCAACTGCTATCACCTGATTGTAAGGGTTGTACAGTCGATTCTTGGCGAGCAACAACTTCCTTGCCACAGCCGATGGGTGTTCCATTTTCGGGAGCCGGACGGCAGCTTGTCATCTCCAATGGCCGAATGTATGTTTTTGGCGGCCGAGACAACTCAGGCAACGCTCTAACCAGTGTCTACTATAGCACAATCCAAACTGGTGGGTTGCTAGGGTCTTGGGTAAGTACAACGTCACTGCCTGGACAATACTATGACCAAGCCGTAGTACAGGTTGGAAACTACGTCTACCTTATTACAGGTGCCGCTAGCGCTACCGCCGTCTATTACGCCCCTATCAACTCTGACGGTTCAATAGGCGCGTGGGTCAGTACAGTCTCCCTCACTCCCTCACGGCAGAACTTTGCGGCTGTTGCTTACAGGGAATACATCTACGCTTCGGGCGGGAACGCCACAGGGACACGGGACTTTGTCAAGTTCACTTCCGTGAAACCTGATGGTTCTCTCAACCCCTGGGCAGATACGACCTCTCTGCCAGCGGCTATGGAAGGGCATACGATGGTGGCCTACAATGGTCGCCTGTACGTCTTTGCTCCTAATCGTGCCGTATACTACGCTTCCATCAACCCCAATGGCACGTTAGGAAGCTGGGCGGCAACGACATCCCTGCCCCAGGCAATGTCATATTATAGCACCTTCGAGTACAATGGTTACATATACTTACTGGGTGGGTCCTCGCAGGCCGTCTACTGCGTGTCAATCTTGGGCGACGGTTCGTTGGGCCAATGGCAGGTGACCACTTCGCTACCGGGACAGCGTAGTCGTTTGTGGGTTGGTGGGTACAATTGCTTCATGTATGCGGTTGGGGGATATGATGGAAGCAATTACCGGGATACTGTCTACTATGCTCAACTGCTATCACCCGTGACGAACACACCGACACCCACCAGTACATCCACTGCGACACCGACCAACACGCCCACATCCACGCCTACCAGGTCGCCCACCAATACATCCACTGCGACACCGACCAACACGCCCACACCCACGCTTACTAGGACGCCCACTAGTACACCAACAGCAACTCCAACCAAAACACGCACGCCTACCCGTCTCGCTCGCGTCTACCTGCCCATTATCGCAAAGAACTACTTCCCACCTACGTCAGTGCCAACCTCAACAGCAACACCAACTCCGCGCCCCATCCGGAATCCCAGCTTTGAGGACGGGCTTAACTACTGGCAGACAGCAGGAGTTGTAGCTCCAAGCTCAGAATGGAAGACGAACGGGCAATATTCAGCCAGACTAGGAGACCCTAGCTATTGGTGCGCTGGTGGCGGTGTTGTGGGCAAGAATGGCGTCACCCAGACGTTTGATGTGCCGTATGCCGGATCCACAGCATTGACGTTTGACTACAAGATTGTCACGGAGGACAGTCTGCTGGTGAATGGTGACTATCTCCAGATGGAGATCAACGACAGTGCTGTACAAATAATTGGCTGGCAGCAAGGGCCAGCTAGATGTTCGGGCCAGGCCAACATACTTATAGGGACCTATTCTGTTGATTTGCTGGGGCTGGGGTATCAGCGGGGTGCTAGCATAAAGCTAGGCGTTTTCGTTGTCATAGTGGATCAGTATTACAATACCTATGGCTACATTGACAACGTGAGGTGGGGGACTCCGTAAAATGGTGTCAGAGGAGACCGTCTTACTTTTTCGCTTGCCACTAGCGGAAGGTATTTGACTATGCCCCATCCTTGTCTTGCGCTGTGTTAAGCTATAGGGTGTCATTAAGCGTCTGGCTCAGGATGCCGTCTGGCATCTCTACATAAAGCCTAGCTGCTTGCTGACATAAGGGGAGGAAGCCGATGAACAGAAGCATCTCAATACCCTACAGACCGTTGATTAGCCTTGTTGCCATAATAGGTATCATCTTGATTGGGGTACAACTGACTGTCTCCACACTGGCGGATCCCATCCAGTCGTTCCCTGCCCACATGGAGACGTCGCCCAGCTCTACGCCTCTTCCGCCGCCTGGTCCCCCTGGCTTCGTGCAGCAGCCGGCCCAGGCTATCCGCACTCCCCATACGCCCATACCCATACCCACCCCCGACGTGGTCCCCGATGCCTACGGGCCCGAAGACGCCTGCGCTCAGGCGCGTGCCTTCGCTATGAACGGTCCGGCACAGGCCCACAATTTCCACAGGTCATATGCCCAGATTGCCCATGAGCCTCAGTGCGGGCCGGATGGTATCAGTTACATGCCTGCAGGAGCGCCGCTGCCTGAGCGTCCTGGCAGCCAATCCACAGCTACCGGCGGCCCCGACGACTTTGGCTATACATGGGATGATTCAGTGCTCTTCAACTGGATTGACGCCAAGGCATTAGGAGTAAACTCAAATCTGTACGGAGGCGATGTCTATACCGGGCCGATCAACATCGGGTTCACATTCCGATTCTACGAAAACAACTACACTCAGCTTTATTTCAGCACCAAAGGGTTGGTCAGCTTCGGGCAAGGTGGTTCGTGGTTCTCGAATATCGCTATACCCAGTCCTGCTATACCGAACAACCTTATAGTCCCGTTTTGGGACGACTTGGGAATGTACAGGGGTAATCGTCCAGATGCTGGAATTTACACCTACCAAGGAGGTACTGCCCCAAATCGATACCTTGTTGTTGAGTGGTACCGAGCAGACGCATACTCTGGCAGCGGCAACTCAGGAAGTGGAAGCTACGATCTTACCTTCGAAGTCATCCTCTACGAAAATGGCGATATCGTGATGCAATATCTCAATCTGTCCGGGAATCTCCAGAGTGCTACAGTTGGCATTGAGGATGATTGGGGTGTCACGGGTCTACAATATCTTTACAACGCACCAGGGTTAAGCAACTATAAAGCTGTCCGCTTCTACCGACCTGCTCCTATGACTCGGGTCAAGGTTTATCCGCTTTACCAGAGCCACTTCACCCGCGCTGGGGCTACAGAGACCTTCCAGATGCCTATTCGCAACACCGGCGACCTAGGTGCGGATACCTACGATCTAGCCACCTCTTCGTCTTGGCCAGCCTCCCTCTACCGTGCCGATGGCACTACTCCGTTAACTGATACCGATGGCGACGGCGCGGTGGACACCGGCTCCGTGGCTCAAGGGAGCACCGTCACCATCACCGTCAAGGTGCAAACTCCGGCTATGGCCAATGTGGGTAGCAATAACACTGCCACGATCATTGTCCGCTCCTCGCGTAACACGGCTGTGCAGAAGACTGTTACTTTGCAGACCGCCGTTCCCGCACCTTTCGCCCAGGTGTATCGCGATGACGCCGACGGGGCGATGAGCCTCTACTTGGTGCAGCCCGCTGGTCAGTTTGTGAAGAAAACCACGGCAAACAACTACTATGGCTATAGTCTAGCTGTGGCCGAGATGCCCAGCGGCAACTTCATCTATGCCTGGCGCAAGGGGCGCTCAGTGGGCAGCATCTATGTCAACGAGATCGAGTACACCTTACTGAATCGCTATGGCGACACCGTGCGCGCGGTGAGCAAACTGACCGATCACAGCGGGGCTACGGTGTACACCTACGACTATCCAGCTGTGGCCGTAGCACCGAACGGGCGCATCGGGGTGCTGTGGTACCGGTATCTCTACAACAGTAGCAACTCCCAGTTCAACTACAACATCTATTTTGCTATTCTGGATACCTCAGGCAACCTGGTCTATGGGCCTCTCAACCTGACCAAAAACACCGTTTGGGGCGTCTCAAGTGACCTGAATGTGCCCCGCTTCTACTCCCCGCATATCGCCGCTACTGGCGATAACCGCTTCGTCCTGGCCTGGCAACGATCCCACCAGGAGAGCGCTGGCTGGGTGGATGACATCTACTATGCTGTTCGGGATAGCGGCGGTAATGAGGTCAAGACGATTACCAAGCTGACTGACGACACTGCAGGGTCATCTTGGTACGGCCAACCTGCGTTAACATCTCTGGCGTCCAACCGGGTCTTTATTTCTTGGTTCAGAGGACAAGAGGGCAACGATGATATTTACTATGCGGTTATTAGCAGTGCCGGCAGCTTGGTCAAAACGGCGACTGATCTCTCTGTAGATGAGACTGTTGTAGAGTGGGGGAACTATGATGCGGTGCAGCTTTCAGACGGGAAGATTCTGGCCGTCTGGGAGGCGTGGGGATGCTTCTCAGGTGAATGGACCTCTCGAATTCGTTTCGCTCTGTTGGATGCCTCTTATAACCGCATAGGAACGCCTACTTGCTTGAGTAAGGCAGCAGCGGCCACATCTGGTGACATCGATGCCTCCGTCACCGCTGATGCGGCCGGCCACGCTATCATCACCTGGATGGACCGCGATTCGAGCTACCGCCGCAACCTCTATTACGCCCTGGTGGACGGCAATAGCAATGTCCTCACCCAGCCGATGATTTTCCGCACCAGCCAAGCAACCGTCCCGTACATCGAGACCAGCTTTGAGGGCTACGGCAACACCTCCTACAGTTGGACGCCACCGGCAGGTGCGGATGGGTATGTCACGGTGACCACGCCGGTCAGCGGAACGGTGGGCGGCTATGGGGCAGTGCCAGTGTACTACGGGAATATGGGGGCACAGATGGCCAGCAGTGTGGTGTTGGAAGCCGTGCTGGGGGCCGGGCTGGCCTATGCTGCCGACACCTCTGGCCTGAACCCTATCGTGGCTGGAAACAGCGTGCGGTGGAGTCTCCCAAATCTATTTTTCATGGATCGGCGGGAGTTTATCCTTTACGTACAGGTCCCTGGTACGGCCACCATTGGCGCGCATCTACCTGTGACCATGACTTTAACCTCGGCTGGACCTGAATTGAACCCCGCCGACAACAGCGCCGTCGCTGAGGTAATAGCGAATCCTCGCCCTGGCGGCCCTGACGACTTTGGCTATACCTGGGACGATTCAGTGCCGCTGAACTGGATTGATGCTACCTCAGGCACCGATACTGGTATGAGCGGGTCCAGTTCGGGCCAAAAGGTAGGGCCTATCACCTTACCCTTCTCTTTCAAGTACTACGAGAACACCTACTCCAGTCTCTACATTGCCGCCTCCGGCTACCTGGCCTTCACTGATGAAGGTACCTGGCCCGGGCAAAGTCGAATTCCATTACCAGCTAAGCCGAATAACGTGGTAGCCCCATACTGGACACCCATTTACGTCAGCAGCACTGGCCCGACCGGGCGGGTTTACTACAAGAGCGGCGGCACGGCCCCCAACCGCTACTTCGTAGTAGAATGGCACGATGTCAATGGGGGGTCATCGTCAGATACCATCGGCGGGGATGATACTTATCGCTTTGAGGTTATCCTCTACGAAAACGGCGACATTGTCTTCCAGTACCACACGATGAACTATAACGGGAACTGGTGGTGTGGCGCTGCTGGCATTGAGGATTCCAGCGGGCTGGATGGGCTGGCCTATGGCTCCTTCTGCCAGCAATATGCCTCCAACAAGGCTGTGCGCTTCTACCGCCCAGCTCCCGCCGCTCGGGTCAAAGTCTATCCTCTTGATTATGGCCGCTTTACTCGGGCCGGGGAGACAGTCGCCTTCCAGGTGCCTATTCGCAACACTGGCGAACTGGGCGCGGATACCTACGATCTATCCACCTCTTCGTCTTGGCCAGCCTCCCTCTACCGTGCCGATGGCACTACTCCGTTAACTGATACCGATGGCGACGGCGCGGTGGACACCGGCTCCGTGGCGCAAGGGAGCACCGTCACTATCACGGTAAAAGTGCAAACACCGGCTATGGCCAACGTGGGCAGCAACAATACTGCCGCAATCATCGTCCGCTCCTCACGGAACACGGCCGTGCAGAAGACTGTTACTTTGCAGACCGCCGTTCCCGCACCTTTCGCCCAGGTCTATCGCGATAACGCCGATGGGGCGATGAGCATCTACTTGGTGCAGCCCGCTGGTCAATCGCTAAGCAAGGCTACGTCGGACAATTACTATGGTTATGATATGACTGTGGCCGAGATGCCCAACGGTAACTTCGTCTACGCCTGGTACAAGGGACGCTCAGTGGGCAGCGTCGATGTCAGGGAGATCGAATACATTCTGCTGAACAACGTTGGCAACACAGTGCGGGCGGTGAGCAAACTGACAAATCATAGCGGGGCAATGGTGTACACATACGACGAATACCCCGCTGTAGCCGTAGCACCCAACGGACGCATCGGGTTACTGTGGTATCGGTATCTCTACAACTCGTCCAATTCCACCTGGAACTACAATATCTACCATGCCGTCCTAGATGCTTCAGGCAATATCGTGGTGCCACCAACAAACCTGACTGATAACCCCACCTGGGGTTACGGTTGAGCACCTGTGGACGTCCCCAAGTTTGGGGACCCAACCATCGCCGCCACAACGGATAACCGCTTCGTACTAGCTTGGTGGCAGGGAATTCAACGGAGCGACGGCTCAGTAGACGACATCTACTACGCTATGCGGGATAGTAACGGCGGTGAAATCCGGGCGATCACCAAGTTCACCAACGATACGCCAGGATGGGACGACGCTTATTATTCTCCGACATTAACGCGGCTTCCGGGCAACCGCGCTCTCCTTGCCTTCCAACGATCAGGCAATTACGGTGACATCTACTACTCTGTATTGGACAGTGCCGGCAATGCAATCATGGGCGCTACTAACCTGGTGGGTGATGGCACCAGCCAGTGGGATTGGAGACCCGACGCCGTGCAACTGTCGGACGGTAAGGTAGTGGTAGCCTGGACAGGTAACTCTCGCATCCGCTTCGCCGTGCTGAACACGTCTTATAACCGCGTTGCCGGCCCAACGACGCTCACGAACCCCGCCGCAGTGATTGGTGATGGCTATGTCTCTCTCACCGCTGACGCCGCCGGCCATGCCATCCTGACCTGGATGGACTACTACTGGAGCTACCGCCCCAACCTGTACTACACCCTAGTAGATAGTAACGGCAATGTCCTCACCCAGCCGATGATCTTCCGCACCAGCCAGGCAGCCAGCCCCTATATTGAAACCAGTTTTGATGGCTATGGGAATACGTCTTACAGCACTACGCTGGTGCCCACTGCCACGCCGACGCCGACCAACACGCCCACCGCCACGCCTACCAATACGTCTACACCCACACGCACGCCCACGGCTACTCCCCCAAAAACCCCCACGCCTACCCGTCTCGCTCGTGTCTACCTGCCCATTATCGTGAAGAACTACTTCCCACCTACGCCAGTGTCAACATCAACACCAACACCAACTCCGCGCCCCATCCAGAATCCCAGCTTTGAGGACGGGCTCAACTATTGGCAGACAGTAGGAGTTGTAGTGCGTAGCTCAGAGTGGAAGACGCAAGGGCAATATTCAGCCAGATTAGGAGATCCTAGCTATTCGTGCGCTGGCGGTGGTGTTGTTGGCAAGAACGGAGCCACCCAGACGTTTGATGTGCCGTATACCGGATCTACAAACTTGACATTTGACTACAGAATCGTCACGGAGGACAGCCTGTTAGAAAACGGCGACTATCTCCAGATAGAGATCAACGATGGCATTGTAGGCAGAATTGGCTGGCAGCAAGCGCCGTCTAGATGTTCGGGCCAGCCCAATATACTCACAGGGACCTACTCCGTTGATTTGCTTGGACTGGGGTACCAACGGGGCGCTAGCATAAAGCTTGGCGTTTTCATCATCATAGTGGATCCGTATTACAACACCTATGGGTACACTGACAACGTGAGGTGGGGAGCTCCATAAAATATGTTGATTTGGATGTTATGGTGGCAGTATCTCAATGACTGCACTATCTTATGTGGAGGTTCTCGTGGCTGACAATCCTTTAGGCCGGGCTGTAGATAAAGTTTCCCGCCTTAGACGCGCCAATTTCCGCCCCGCACCAGAGCGTCGCCCTGACCGCGTGCCCCCCGGCCAGTGGGTCACCGAAAGGTGGCCCGTTCTGCACTACGGCCCCGTGCCTGACGTGGACCTGGACACCTGGGACTTCCGCGTCTTCGGCCTGGTGGATGAAGCGCCATCACGCCTTACTTCCCGAA
>Ga0194126_10003229_pt1 | contig 26023 bp, 41 predicted proteins | sample TA2KigC150mmetaG_FD_148641 | JGI IMG/M metagenome (GOLD analysis project Ga0194126, IMG submission 148641) | Freshwater microbial communities from Lake Tanganyika, Tanzania - TA2015035 Kigoma Deep Cast 150m | ecosystem: Environmental > Aquatic > Freshwater > Lake | place: Tanzania: Lake... | reverse complement strand
AAGTCAGGCATTGACAGCCTATGTAGTCTGTCAAGTTCCATAAATTGTCAATTTTTGATTTTTTATACCGGGTTTAGCTTTTACTCGTACCACAAAAAGATCATACAAGTCTTAGTGGGTAATGGGGATGTTTTGATGGTTGGCTGCAATAGTTACGAACAAGTGCTAAACCCCCCATAAAATTAGGCATTTTTGAAAAAATGACTTTGTTCGTAAACAGGTATTGAATATCAGGGGGTTTAGCTTTTACGAATAATTAGTAATTTATTAGAAAATGAAAGTTTTATCAGATTACAAAAATCCAAAAAGGGATTTTCTTGGAATAACGTGAAAAAACAACTTTTGGGTATAATTTTTACATAAAATAGCTGGGTTAATCCTGTTTTTTTCGCATCTGGACTATCTCAATTTCCACAGTTTCCAGTGGTTCTTCTACCTGGTTTCGCCTGATTGCAAACATTTTTGGTTTTTCATAGTCTTCTGTACAGTCAGGACAGGCATAAACCAAAACTCGATGCTCGTTTGGCGCCTTTGGGTTTGAAAGATGTGGATAATACACTAGCCTTGCGCCACAGTCAACACAGTATCTATTGGCCCGCCTAGTTCTGGCCAATGTAAACCTCCTGCATTATTGCAGATATGCGATCAGATATTAGATCTATTCAGTCTAAATCAATAAACCAAATGGTTCCACGAACCTATATTTCTAAACTCGAGTTTAGAAATATCATTAATAATTTTATGACATTAGCAATAGACTTTCACTTGATGATCTATTACATTTCTTAATTCGAATTAAGAAATATGAGAATGCGCCGCCCGTCAGACTTGAACTGACGACCATCGGATTAACAGTCCGGTGCTCTACCACGCTGAGCTAGGGCGGCAACAGGTTTGTACCTAGTCAAAAGCGATTTAATCTTTACTGGTTGAACTGTGAAAAGAATTCTTGGATTTCTTTGTTGTATGTTTCAACAAGATCAATAATTTCTAAATGCTCATCTGCTGTCGGTTCACGCTTGTGAAATACTTGAAATGCACTTAGAGCAGAACCAACCATCTCGCCTACAAAAAAACCGCATAAAAAATCGCCAATATTTTGACAGCCCCAAACCTCGCCTATCCTTGGAGAGGCGCCAGCATTTTTGTAAAGTTCAAGTGTCTCTTTAATTAGCCTGTTTGTTTGTTCCTTAAATTCAGAATCAAGTGCCATTGTTAAATTATGAATTGATAGTAATTTAGTGTTGTTTACTATTTTTCTATGCCCTTTGATTTTGAGTAAATGTAAATACCGTCAAGAAAAACCCTGTGGTCTTTGCCTTTTACCTTTGTTTTTAGCTCAATTTCTGCTGCAGTCTGAGATACATCGGTAAGAACCGGGCCTGTTAGAATCAGGTCATCGCCTTTTGAGACAACCTTTGTATCACCATGAATTTTGGCAACCCTTGGAGCACGTTCTCCTTGGAAGTTTTCTACTAGAACCTGATCATCTTTTGTTTTTACAGTTATTGGAAAATGTGCATAAACTATCTTCATTTTGAAGGTATAGCCTCCAACAACTCCCTCGCAGAGATTCTTTAGTATAGAGCTGGCTGTGTGTAAAATAGCATAGTCTCTTTTTCTAGTTCCCTGCGCCTTTACAAGAATAGTTTTGTCTTTTACTTCTATTGATACAGGTATTTTTTTAAAATTCTTGTATGTCTTTCCAAGTGGACCTTCAACATGAATCATGTTCTTTTTTAGATTTACAGTTACCTTTTGTGGGATTTCCACTATATTTTCAAACTTTTCCATCTGTTTAGTAGACATATCCTATCAAAAATCCTCCTAAACCCTTGTTTGCTGCATCGTGATGTGACATCACGCCTTGATTTGTTGTAACTAAAAGCATGCCTCGCGAATATGATGGCAGGTATTGCTGCTCCCATTCATTGTACTCTGTTCTTTTTACCTTGAATCTTGGTGTAATAGCACCACATTTTGTTATCTTTGCTAGCAGTTTTACTTTGAACTTGCCTCCGCGTCTGTCATCAACATGTTCAAATTCTCCAATATAGCCTGACTTTTGCAATGTTTTTAGAACCTCGATTCCAAGTTTTGATGTTGGCATGACAATGCAATCGCCTCTGCGTCGTGCCTCTGTGTTGTATAGTGTTACAAACAAATTTGCTAATACATTAGTTGCTGGCATTTTCCTTTCACTACTTGTTTTTCCTAAATCCTAGAGATCCTGCTACTTCACGAAAGCATCGACGGCAAATCATAAGGTCATATTTTTGGATGACTGCGGTGTAATCTCCACATCGCTTGCACCATCGCGAGCCTCGTCCAAACTCGTGTTTTTTTCTTCCAGTAAATTCGTATGTTCGATTCTTTGCCATTATACTATCTCCACTCCAAACTCGTGAGCTAGAAATTCTTGCGCTTCCTGATGCGAGATTCTATGAGTCTTGCCAACCTTTGCCTTGTGGCGGCTTCTAAGTCTAATGTTAAATCCAGGTCGGGCTAGCGTTACTGCAATATCTAATCCGAGTATACCAATTTTTGGTTCATATTTTATTCCAGGAATATCGATGTGTTCTTTAATTCCAAATGAGATATTGCCAAAATCATCAAATGAGGAACCCTTGATTTTGTTTCCTTTTGCCTCAAAGAGTCGTTTCAAAAGCGCAGTAGCATCTTTACCCCTAATAGTTACTGCAACGCCAATAGGTTCGCCTTTTCGCACGCCCCAGTCTCGTTGAGTTTCTTTTGCCTCTCGTGCACATGACTTTTTGCCAGAGATTTGATCCAGTGCAAGTTTTGCAATCTCGATTGCATCTCCTGATTTTCCAACACCCATATTCAAGACTATTTTGTTAAGCATGATTGCTTTCATCAGAGACTGAGTTTGCTGTGCCATGTTTATCACCTAACTTGAATGACAGGTTTTTCTTTTCCTACTGCCATGACAAGATCTAGAGGAATTTCGATCTTTCGTTCCCCAAGTGAAATTAGTGCTCGCTTTGGTAGAATGTATGTGCCTTCTCTTATTTCTTCAACTGTTCCAACCTGTCCTGCGTTTATTCCTCTTGTAACTATAACTTGAGCGCCTTTTTCTAATTTTATTACCTCCAGAATTTTTTGTTCAGGAATTTGGAGCAAACAAGAATCACCTACGTTGACTGGAGTATCTGAGATCATAGCACGGCCATCATGAAATCCTAGCTGTGTCTTTTTGCCTTTTATCGTAGTTTTACTTGTAAGCTTGACCAGCTTTTTTGATTTTTCTGCATTTGGGATCTTTAATGGTTTTAGCACATGCCCTTCTTGTGGCACCAGTCTGTAAATATCTGAAACTCCAGATAATTCAATAACATCCATCAATCCTATTCCGTGATGAAGTGATTTTCGTTTTACTCCATCTATTGTAACTTTTCCTCCATAAATTGCAGACTTTGCTTCCCTGAGATTTTTTGTGAGCTTTAGCGTATCACGAACCATGACTGCATTTGGGATTGAAGCGTGTTTTGAGTGAGGTCCAGGCCTTACTGTTACAACAAATCGCTTGTCTTTTCTTGTAATGCCCCAAAACGTTGGCGCCATTTGGCGTTTTAGTTTTTTGCTACCTGCTATGCTTACCATTTATTTTTCATCCTTTTTTTCTTTTAATTCTTTTTTTGGCTTTTTTGGAGCTGTTTTAGTCTTTGGCGTCTTTGCAATAGGTTTTGTTTTTGGTTCTTGTTTTGGCTTTGGTTCAGCTTTTTGTGGCTCTTTTTGTTTTTCTTCAACCACTTTTGGTTTGAGTTCTTCTTTTGGTTTAGTTGCTTCTTTTGGTTTTGTGTCCTTTTGCTTTGAAGATTTGGACTTTGTTCCTTCTAGTTTTTGAATACGCCATTTGTCACCTGTGTTTAGCTCAGTTACAAGCAGATTTGAAGAATGAATATAGACATCAAATTGTCCGCCCTTTAGTTTTTCTTTTTTTATTCCCTCAATTGTAACTGCGTTTTTTAGAGTGTTTACTTCCTTTACCTTTCCATCAACTCCCTTGTATTCTCCACGCAGTACGCGAACTGTATCGCCAACTGTTACACGAATGCTTCTTGTGTCATATTTTTGTCTGAGATCTTTTGAGAGATGGCTTCCTAGCTGCTTGCTTAGCACATGAAATGATGCTCGATAAAGCTGGTGATTTCTAATTTTTGTTGGCTTCATTTTATACCACCATTGATGCCAAGTTTGCTATTCTTGGCCATTTTTCAGAAGCCTCTGCCGCAACAGGACCCTTGATATCAGTTCCTTTTATTTCGCCTTCTGGAGTAACAAGAACTACAGCATTGTCCTCAAATGATACACGTATTCCGTTTAGTCTTCGAATTGGATATTTTTGTCTGATAATCACAGCCCCGTAAACTTGTTTTCGCAGCTCAGCTGGCCCTTTTTTTACTACAACGTTTACAAAATCACCTACTGCAGCTGCAGGCATTCGTGAAACACGCGTTTTTGTTTTCTGTACCATAACAATTTCAACAATTTTTGCACCAGTATTGTCTGCACATCTTATCTGTGCACCTAGTGGCAAGGCACGTGTTACATATGGTCTAAACTCTTCAACGCCTTTTGCAGATACTGCACGACTTTTTGTTGACATTAAGATTTAACCTCCACTACTACAAAGGAAACAGATTTTGACAGAGGTCTACATTCTGCTGCCACTACTTTGTTTCCTTCTTGTATTGCAAGACATGATGGGGCAAATGCATGAATTGTGCTCTTGCTTCTTGCGTATCTTTTGAATTTATCAAGATATTTTGGCGTTTCTCGCTGTACCACAACCATTTTTCTTGCCTTTGAGCTAACTACCGTTCCTTCAAATAACTTTCCACGCACCGGCAGATTTCCATGAAATGGACAATGAGAATCAGTACACTCTGATTTTGGTGCACTAACAGGTAATCCAATATTTCGGCTCATATCTTTGCCCCCAGTCGGTCATGAGATCTTCGGTTTAGTATGGTGCCATCTATAACAGCTTGTGTGTCATCTAGTTTGAATTGCCACTTGTTGTTATGTTTTGGGACCATCTTAAGGCCGCCTTTTGTGTCAAGTGTGAGCATGGATTTTGTCTCATCGACTATTCTGCCAGACAATCCTATAATCTGCTTATTTGTCGAATCTAGAATTTCTGCATCCAGTCCGATAAGCTCATGAATTGCAATGTTTTCTTGTGTGATCATTTCTTTTTCATCTCGTTTAATCTTGTAAGAACCCGCGCAATGTCTCTTTTTAGCGGCTTTATTTTTCCGCTGTCTTTTCGTAGCGTTCCTTTGGCTGACTCTACCTTTAATTTTACTAGATCTGTTCGTAGCTGATCCAGTCTACCTTTAAGATCAGTCTCATTTAGCTCACGAATTGTTTTCATTTTCAGGTGTGCCATTACTTTAGCTTCTCCTCTACTTCTTCTAGCGTCTCAAGACTCTTCATTTGCTCTGCTTCAAACAGAATTTGTTCGGTTTCTGTTCTTGGCTTTTTCTTTTCAAGCTCTTTAGCTACAATTTCTTCTGCAATTTCTTCAGTTATGATAATTTCTTTTTCTTCTTCCTCTTCTTTTTCTTCTACTTTTGGTGCAATCTTCTTTTGTTTTTTTGTTGCTACGTCTCTTAGCTCAAATTCTGGCACAACTCTATCTTTTCTTGCGATTCTTATTCGTATACCAATTAGTCCCATAGGGGTTTCTACATGTGCAATGTCTTCATTTACTATAACTTCGGCGTGATGGCCTGCACGTGGAAGAATTCCAGCCGTATGTTTTTCAAACGATGATCTGTCTCCTCGAAGCTTGCCTGAACATGTGATTTGAACACCCATTGCACCGTTTTCCATTATTTGTTTTAGTGTCCACATTGTAGCGCGTCTAAACGCAGTGCCTCGTTCAATGTGTGATGCCAATCTATTGCACATTACACTTGCAGAAAGCTCAGGTCTGTCAATTTCAACAACTGATAGTTGTGGATTTTTTAGGCCAAAGTTCTTTGCTAAAGTCTCAGTAAGATCGCGTATACCGCTTCCTTTTCTTCCAATAACAATTCCGGGCCTTGTAACATGTAATGCAACTCGGGTTCCTGTTGGTGTTTTTGAAATATCAACTCCAGAATATCCAGCGTCTTTTATTTTTACTCGCAGATAGTCATTTAGCAACATCATGTTATAGTTGTCTTTGAGTACATTTTTTGTTGATGACATGACTATACCTCTTGTGCAACCAACTCAACATGTGTTAGAGTATTGTTTTTTGGTGTTGCCCTGCCCATGGCGCGTGGGATAAAACGCTTAACTATCACGCCTTTGTGGACTGTGGCGTTTACAATTTTTAGTCTATCCAAGTCCATTCCTTTGTATTCTGCGTTTGACTCTAGATTATCAAGTAGTTTTACAAATTCGGTTGCTGCCTTTTGTGGATATCTTCCTGCCATGACGCCAGGGTCTGACTTGTGGCCTACTTGTTTTTTGTATCGTCTAAATGGGACCGCGTTTTGAAGTGACACAACACCATTTAGAAAATCGCGTGCTTTTTCAATTGACATTCCCTTTATCGTAACTGCGATTTCTCGCGCATGTTTGTGCGATATTCCTTTTTCTCTCAAGGAAGCACGTACATGTTTTGTGCTATCAAATTTTGCAAATGCATAATCGAATTGGCCCATACAATCACTTTAGTGGCACATACAGACTGGATCTTGATGCGCCAACGCCGGGTGCACCATGGGATACTCTTTTGTTTGTCATAACATACTCGCCCAGATAATGACCAATCATTTCTGGGATTATAGTAACAGGAACAAAATCCTTTCCTGCAAAAGTGTTAACAGTTACACCAACCATGTAAGGCAATATAATCAGATCACGCAAGTGTGTCTTGATTGGTGTTTTTAGTTTACCTGCCTTTGCAAGCTTGATTTCTTCAATTAATTTTCTCTTTCCATCAGTAATTCCTCGTGTAAGTGATCTTCGTTGTCTTGAGGAGAAAAGCTGAAACAGTTTTTCAAGTGACATGCTTTGAAGCTCTTCTAGTGGCACTCCACGATACTCAAATTGCTTTACCATTTTTTATCACCAATTTGTAAAAAATCACGCTTGTCCATATTATAGCATTCCTATTTTTGTTGCCAAGTCACGCGCCTTTTCTGTTGATTCAAATTTGACAAAGGCTTTTTTTCCGTAAACTGTTTTTGCAGTGTTAACATCTATTGCTTTTTCATTGTATAGTGTAGTTACTGCTTCTGCAATCTTTGACTTTGATGCAAAGCTGTTTACAATAAAGCAGATTTTTTGCTCGTTTTCAACTAGTGCAAATGTTTTTTCTGTGACATATGGTCGTAGTATTATTTTTGTTGCCTCGTCTGTATTCATCTAAACTTTCACCAATAATTCCAGATGAGTTGACTTGATCTTTGTAATCTCATCTATTGCACTCTTTGAATATACAGTAAGCCTGATGGGATGAGCACCTGGTGCCAAGTCCAAAACACTAAGTGTGTTTGCAGTTGTCACATCCACTCCAGAAAAAGAACCACATGCCCTTGCAAGTTTTTCTGGGTTTTTTGTAACAAAGAGTATGCTTTTTCCAATCTTTGTTTTTCTTCCACGTAGTGCAGACTTTCCTGTACGAGCCTTCCTTGTACTTAGTCTTGCAATATCTTGTGACAACTTTAGAGAATCGAGAATTTTTTTCATCTCTTTTGCAGTAGATACAGACTCTATATCATCAGATACAACAATTGGAAATGATTCAATTCCTTCTACTTTGTGGCCACGCTCCTCTACCAGCTCTTTTGATGCAGTAGCTGCAATAGCAGAGCATAAAGCAAGTGTGTTTTCTTTTTTGTTTAGTTTTTTGTAAATCATTCTTTCTGCAATTGGTGGATGTGCCTGTCTTCCTCCTCGAGTTGATGCAACGCCTCCTGCCTGTCCTTGTCTTCCGCCGCCTCCGCCTCGCATTCTTGCAATTCTTGCCGTACCATGACCTGTTGGAGGATCATTTGACGTTGCAACCACATCCATACCAGCAGTAGGATGTCTTCCCTGTCTTTGATATCTGTGTGAATCAAGATTTACGTAAGCCTTGTGAATTAGATCTTTTCTAAATGGTGTAAAAAATACTGGCGGCAGCGCAATTTCAGATTCTTTAGAACCTGCAAGTGATAGAGTATGTGCTTTCATACAACAACCTCAAGAATGTTTGGCTTGAGAACCTTTGATGGAATTTTTCTTATCTGTGATCTGAATTTAATCAATCTGTTGTAGGTTCCAGGAACCGAGCCCTTTACTATGACATAGTCACCATTTACTTCCCCAAAATGTTTGAACCCGCCAGAGGGATTAATTTTAAATTCACTTTTTTCTGTGTTGCCCATTATCATAATTCTTTTGTTGTACTCTACTCTTTGATGGAATCCTCGCTGGCCTCCACGTGGAACTGTATACATTATGTTTGATGGGGAAATTGGACCAAGCGAGCCTAGTGCTCTGACACTTTTTCTTGATTTGTGTTGTTTTCTTTTTACCCCATATCTTGTAATTGGGCCTTCCCATCCTTTTCCTTTTGTTATTGCAGCAACATCAACCATCACCCCTGTTTCAAAAACTTGATCAATTTTTACTTCCTTTCCTAAAAGATCTTTTACATACGCAAATTGTTTTTCAACTGTTCCGCCTTTTACTGCCACCTCAAAAACAAATGGCTTTTTTTGCTCACGTCCTGCAGCTTGTGGCGAGATTGCAACAAGTGCAAAAATTTCTTCGATTTTTTGCAGCGACTTTTCTGCCTTTGTTATGTTTTCATCACTTGGCTTTGCAGTAAAAAGTCTTGAAACATACTTTGGCAAGTCTTTTGCATAAACATCAAACTCTGCATGCAGACCATCTGCATCCTTTGAATATCCACGCATTCCAATTACAACAATTGGAGGCGTTGCAATTACTGTTGCAAGCGATACAAGTTGTTTTCCATAGTTTGGAGTTTTTTCACGATCATCAATGCTAACAACTTGGATACAACCAGCCTTGAATCCTGCATAAGCTAAAAGTTTTGGTTCTTGTAAAGTCGTTTTTGGCCAAGTGCGAATACGTGCTTCCATGCTTTTAGCACGTCCTCTAGGAAGATACGCAAGGCTGCCACGACGTGGTTGGCTATGTTTTCTATGACCCATAGATAAACGAAAAAAGTCGCAAACCCCATTATATACGTACTAAAATTTTGAAACAAAAAATCAGTTTTTTATAAAAAATCTTACGGCTGCAAAATATCACTAACTGAGAAAAATATTGTTATTGCTCCGATCACAACACCTGCTGCTCCAAGTGCAATTGCCAAAATTAGAAAATTTTTTTGTTTTTTCAAAAGAAAACTTTTTTGATATTAAATATAACCCAATCGCATGATGTTTAGAATCGACAAAGTTCCAAGAAGCGCTTCTTCTAGTCTGACTGTTTCAGTTGCTTGCTGTGGGAAAAAATTTAGAATTTTAGAGTTTTGTATGTTCTTTATGTTATGGCCCAAGAGATCATATAATCCTCTTTGCGGAGAACCAAAAACAACAAGAAGTGGTTTTTGATCAAAAAAAGTCTTTAGCTATGTTTCTGTTATTGGTTTTCCTTTTCGCGAAGTCAGTATAATGTTTCCATCCCATGATGATAAAAATTCAGACAGATTCTTCCTTTCTTTTACCTTATAGCCCCAATACTTGGGCACATTTTCTTTTGTAATTTCTTTAATCTCAAAATCCGGATATCCTTTTTTGAATTGAATTATAACCCTGTCGCCACTTTGCATCTTTCCAAAATATGGAATCGCAAAATCAATTCCTGCATCGACAAACTTTTTTCCTTTTAGGAAAAATACTACGCCATCGCGGATATCTCCACTTTGAATTTTTTTAGGATCTACCATTGGCACATGGCTTGGAATTTTAAGCGGTGCCATCACACCGGCATATCTTAGCTCATCAAGTTTTGGATATAATCTCCTGCGTAGGTACTGGGGGGTTTCCAGATATTTTAGTAGAGTGACAATAAGCGATGTATCAGATTTGCTTCCACTCTCATGATAAACATAGATAGCATCTATTTCAAAAATTGCGCAAGCCCTTGCAACAAGTGAAATCTTGCGAGACTTGTCTAGCTGGGTTGATTCATCGCTTAGAGATGAGTTTGGGATTGCGATTGAAATATTCAAGAGTAGGTTTATTTTTCCTCAGAAGGGTATTTTTGTTTTGCAATCTTTGCATACTTTGCGACCTGTTCTTCTGGAATTATTTCAAATTTTTTCGTATCGGCTTTTATCTGTGACATTTTGATATGTTTTGATCCTTCCTTTTCTTCACTTACCAAATAAATTGCAGCAACTGCAAGCGCACCTGCATCATCAAGTGGCATATTTGGATTGTATGATTTTCCAAGAAAGTCTGCTACAACATCAGAACCAGAGCCAATTGAAACTGCGTCATATGCAATGTAGGTTCCACTTGGGTCAGTAAGATAAAGCGAGCTTCCATGTTCATCAACGCCGCCAATTATTAGTGCAACACCAAAAGGCCTTACACCTGCATACTGGGTAAATTGTTGACACTTGTCCGCTAGATGTTTTGCTATAGTCTCTACCTCAACTGGTTCGTCGTAAATCATTTTGTTGCTTTGTGAGAAAAATCGTGCATTGTCAACTTGACTTCTTGCATCTGGGATGTATCCTGCAGCTGCAACGCCAATGTGTTCATCAACTTGGAAAATTTTTTGAGGTGTTTCTGAAATTTGTAGCTTTCGTGGTTTTTCTTCAACTGCAATAATTATTCCGTCTTTATTTTTTATGCCAACTGCAAGCGTTCCCCGTCTGACAGTTTCGATTGCATATTCGACTTGATACAATCTACCATCTGGTGAAAAAACAGTGATGGCTCTATCATAGCCTTGTTGTTGTGGCATCATTTTTGTTTTCAATGCTTTGAAAGTTTAATTTAAGTCTAGTTATGCACAAAATGTGCGATTTGAAATTCCATTTTCTGGGCACAAAAACATAACAGCACTTCACCAAAAAACAATTGAGATCACAACAGAGCCCAAGCTAACAATAAATGGCGACTGCATAGTTGGGATAAATGCGTCATGTGGATGCAATGGACTCCCAGAAAAGCTAAAAAAAGAAATCCGCGATCCAAGCTCAAAAATAAAATTTTCAATTATCGTAGATGGTCAATCATTTACAGTAAATGGTCATGGAAGTGAAGACTTCAAACTGTCTCATCCACATGATATAGTATTGAGAAAAAGCAAGTTTGTTTGCCCAAGAACTATTGCCATTGGATGTGACAAGGCATCAAACTCGATTCCAAAAAAAATGATTAAAGTTTTGCAAGATCCGCAAACAAAGGGAACTTTTGTGATCGAAGTCACTTAGAGTTTTGGTGTGAGTTTTCTAGAATTTCTGTAATTGCGCGATTTATGATTTCAAAGGTAAGATACTGGCTATAGCTGTCATGTTCTGATTTTGAGTTTTTGGTTGCAGTTTTTTGTGAAATATTTTTTAGCAGTTTTTCGATTTTGCCGCTTGTTGTTTTGACAAGTGATGCATACTTTACATCAAAATCTTTTGGCAGATCAAATCCCAAAAACTTTGTTGATGTTCCGTAAAATTTTGTGATGGCGCCTCTAGCTTCTTCGATTCTTACAATTTCAATTAGGCCCGATTCTTTGAGGATATCCAAGTGATGTCGCATCGTTGTTAGTGCTTTTTTGTAACCTGACTTTTTTAGCTCATCTAGGATTTGTTCTGCACTAAGCTCCTTTCTGTACAAAATCTCAAGAACTTTTGCACGTGCCGGATCCTCGATTGCGCGTGCTTGGTCAGTTGTTGTTGTGACAGTTCTGCTTACCCTTACTGGCTTTTCAAGTAGCGTTGACATGTTTAGAATTGAGTCAAAAAATAAGCTAAAAGATCCTCACATCAGATTTTTTTGGCTAATCGCACTAATTTTTCTTCGCTACATAAATCATGATTATACTACAACTAAAATGTCAAATGCTACAAATAATATGGTTGCATAATCATAATTATTATAGTAAAACTATCAAAGCTATAGCAATACAACAAACTAGTAAAAAATAACAAAAAAGGCAGATTACTGGAAATTATGTGGCAGGTGGGCACCATAATGGCAAAAATCAACAATTGTAACTTTAGACGATTTAGGAAAATTCGAGTTATAGTGAGTGGCCAGTTAGTCTTTCGTATGCAGTAACGTATCGCTCTGTCATTTTGCTTATCAGATTTTGTGGAATTTTAGGTGCGACAGGTTCTTCGCCTCTAGCCCTTGCATCTTCAAACTGCTTTTGATATCCGTTTTCTGTAAGCCAGTCACGCAATAGTTGTTTATCATAGGCGTCCTGTGTCTTGCCAACTTCATAAGAGCTCTTTGGCCACAACCTGTATTCATCAGGACCAATAGAATCGCCTAGTATGATTTTACCGTCAAGCTTGCCAAACTCTAACTTTAGATCAGCTAGAATAAATCCTGCAGCATCTGCAATGTGGACCATTTTGTTGTATATTTTAATCGATGTGTCAGATAACCAGTCAAACTCGCCTTCTGTTACAAGGTTTTGCTCTAGTGCTGCATTTTTGTCAATTGGGATGTCATGAGTTGACTTTGTTGTAGGATCAAATATTGGCTCTACTAGCTTTGCAGCAAGCCTTGTATCAGTATCATTTGGAAGCTTGACTTCGCCACTTTTCCATCTATTTACAAGGCTTCCGTAGAAATATCCCCTTACAATGCACTCTATTGGAAGCATCTTCATTTTTTTTACAATCATTTCTGTCTTTGATTGTGTTTTGACAAAATGATTTGGAACATTCAATTCGTTAAACCAAAACTCTGCAAACTTGCATAGTACCTCGCCTTTTTTTGGAATTTCGTCTTTGAACTTGACATCATATGCAGAAACACGATCGCTAAACTTGAAAAGTAATGTGCCGTTCTCAAGATCATATACATCCTTTACTTTGCCTGAACCGATAAACTTCAAACAGAATTTGTTAATATCAAGATCATTTAACTGATACTAGGAACCCATCATGCCAGGCATTTTGCTTGGCATTCTGTAGACCTTGTTTACATAGATTCCCTCATTTGCAGTAACTATAACAAACTCCAGTGGATTGTCTGAAGGAGGCGAGACTATGATCTTTTGTCCTGGCTTTAGAGTACCAAGCTCTTGAATTTGCCCTGCTCCAAAATTAGCCCGCACATTTGTCAATGGCTCGCTGCCTGTATTTTGGATAGTTACCCGTGCCATCGTAAAGAGGCTTTGTGGATCCTTGAAAGGATCAACTGAGATTTCATACTGCTGGGATGCAAACGTTCCTTTTGATAGTGACAATCCTACAACCACGCCTATTACGACAATTGCTGCTGCCATTGCAGCTAAAATTATCTTGTATGTACCCAACTAGAAAAATAATGCCTAATCTTGCTTTTAAGATTATTTACCATCTTGCTCTGGAATAACTGAAAGCGTTGTAGTAGATATTACGTTTTTTATTTTACGAATTTTTTTTGTTATGGTATTTTCAATGCCTTTTTGAGATGGGGCTTCAATTTTTACAAAAATATCATATACGCCAAAGGTTCCTTTTGCTTCTTTTACATAATTAATTTTTAAAATATCATTCATAACTTCCATCTCATGCGCAATCGCACTTTTTACCAAGACATATGCAGTTTCCATTTTACTCTCCTTTCATTTCTATTCTTGTCTTAAAGGCAGGCTTTATTCCAAGAGTTTCATAATTTCCAGTATAACATGTAAAACACAACGAGTCATGTGGAATTCCTACTGCCCTTGCAAGATTTTCTGAGTCATTATATCCAAGAAAGTCAGCGCCTATCTCAGAGCGTACTTTTTCAACAATCTCTCGCTCTGAGAGATCCTTGCCATCAACATATGTTGCAAGCTCCTCTTGTGATGGAAAGTCAATTCCTGCATAACATGGATACTTGATTGGAGGGTATGTGATAAGCATGCTGATTTTTTTTGCACCAGCTCGTCGCAGTGCCTTGATTATTGCCTTTGAGCTTGTGCCGCGCACTAGACTGTCATCTATTACAACTACATGTTTTCCTTCAATGATTTCAGATATTGGGATTATCCATCGGTTTATCTCGATTCTGTCGCTCTGGTGTGGCTCGATAAAGCTTCGTAGCGGTCCTTTTTTGCTGTAACGATCCTTTAGTAAACCTTCATCAAATTGAACTCCAAGCTCTTGTGCGTATCCTAACGCTGCAGGCCTTGCAGAGTCTGGTACAGGAATTACCAAATCTGCGTCCTTTAGTGGAAACTTTTTTGCAAGAAATTGGCCTATTCTTTTTCTTGCCATGTAGATGTTTGTCCCTTCCATTCTACTTGTTGGATGGGCAAAGTAGGTGTATTCAAAAGAACAATGGGCATGTGTTTTTTCTTCTGAAAACATCTCTGTTTCAATTCCGTTTTTGCTAAATTTGATAAGCTCACCAGGCGTTACGTCTCGGATTAGTCTTGCGCCAATTGCAATCAAGGCAGATGACTCTGATGCCACTATGTGGGTGTTGTTTTCTTCTTTGTATCCTAGAACCATCGGCCTAAAACCACGCGGGTCACGTGCTGCATAGACAGAATTATCATCTGACAGAAAAGTAAAGCAATACGAGCCAATCATTTCATTTTTTAAAATAGATAGTGCCTTTCCCAGTTTTCCATTTTCTGACATTAGAGAAACAAGTCGCTGTGCAGCAACTAGAGTATCGCTTGCACTTTGCGGAGTAAATGAGCAGCCACCAACCATGTTTGCTAATTCTTGTACATTTGAAATGGTTCCATTATGTGCAATACAAAGATCCTTTACCTTAAGTGGCTGGGCATTCTCAAGATTGCTTTTTCCAATAGTGGAATATCTGACATGCCCAATAGCTGCAGGTGAGGCATATTCTTCGGCAATCTCTTTGAGCTCAGGTGCCGAACTTGAGACAAGACCTAGTCTTTTTAGTGGAGGCTTTTTTGGTACTGCGATTCCCCACGCTTCCTGGCCTCGATGTTGTAGTGCACGCAGAGAATCAACTACCATTGGAATTACGTTGATTCCATCAACACTGAAAATTCCAACAACACCACAGTTTTCCTTAACCATGCAAGACCAAGTCCTCCAGTGATCTCATCCATCTTTTTTGTACCTTATCAACGCTTAGATCCACAACACTGACAGAAGATGCTTTGAACTGAATGTGATCGCCTTCAAAGCTGCCAATTACATCATATGCTACATTGCTTTGTGAGAGTGTTTTTTTGATTTGAGCTAGTTTTTGTTTTTGTGCAACAAGTAAATATCTAGAGTGGCTTTCTGAGAAAAGCAGCCTGTCATGAGAAATTTTTTTGCCTGGAATTTTATCCAAACGTACTTTACAGCCAATATTATTTTGCATGCAAAGCTCAGACACTGCAACTGCAATTCCACCCTTTGAGCAGTCATGTGCTCCCTTTAACAGGTCTTTTTTGAAAAGCGCAAGTACTGCATCCATGTTTTCTTTTGATTCTTTAAAGTCAACCTTAGGACAAGTTCCTCCAACAAAATCATGAATGTATTCAAAGTATTCAGAACCGCCAAGTTCATTTTTTGTCTTGCCAACAAGAATCAGCACATCGCCTTGCGATGCACTAGTGTGCAGCGGTTTTTTTTCAATCATCCCCAAGACTCCAATGACTGGAGTTGGCTTGATAGGCCCTTTTGGGGTTTCGTTGTAAAAGCTGACCTTTCCTCCAACACATGGAATATCAAAATGCTTTGCATAGTCTCCCAGCCCCTTTAATGCCTCAATAAAGGTCCAAAAAATTTCTGGATCCTCTGGATTTCCAAACTGAAGATGGTCTACCATACCTATTGGTTTTGCACCAGTACATACTACATTACGACATGCTTCCTCAAAGCAGCCTATTGCCCCTTGCCGAGGATCAATATAGCAGTGCTTTGGATTGCCATCTATTTTTACTGCCAAGAACTTACCATTATCTAGTCTCAAAACAGCAGCATCATATCCTGGCTTGATTACAGTTCTAATTCCAACCTCATGATCATACTGGCCATATACCCACCTCTTGCTTGCCAGATTTGGGCTAGACAATAATTTTAAAAGTACAAGTGAAAGGTCAGATGGGGTTTTGAGTTTTTTTTCGTTTTGAATTTTTTTTAGATAGGCTGGTCTTTTTGTTGGCCTGTCAAGCAGCGGGGCGTTTGCAACAACATTTGCAGGAAGAAGGGCAAGTGTGTTTTTTTCCTTTTTTACATGCATCATCTTATTGTCCTTTACCGTTCCAATTACAGAGCATTGGACATGGAATTTTTTGCAAATATCTTGCAGTGTTTTTAGTTTGGTTTTGTCTGTAATTATCAGCATTCGTTCTTGCGACTCTGAAATCATAATCTCATCTGGGCTCATACCAGGCTCTCTTGTGTGAACACTGTCTACATCAAGCTCAATTCCAATAGATAGTGAATCGGCAGTTTCTGAAATCGCACATGAAAGTCCGCCACCGCCCAAGTCTTTTACTGCCTTGATACACCTTTGATTTCTTGCTTCAAGTACTGCTTCAATGATTAGCTTTTCAATAAATGGGTCAGGAATCTGAACAGCAGATCTGTTTTCTGATTCCAACGAATCAGACGCAAACTGTGAGCCACCTATTCCATCTCTTCCCGTAGAGCCACCAAGCAGAACAATCAAGTCTCCTTTTTGTGCGGTATTTTTTATGAGCCGATCCTTTTTTCCAAAGCCAATTGACGCTACATCAACTAGTGCGTAGTTTGAATAACAATCATCAAACTCTACCTCGCCGCCAACTGTTGGAATTCCAATACAGTTTCCATAATCTGCAATACCAGTTACTGCATTTTTAAAAAGCCATCTTGCATGAGGATCTTTTTCTATATTGCCAAATCGCAGTCCGTCAAGAATTGCAATCGGTCTTGTTCCAGCAGAGATAATGTCTCTGATTACACCACCAACTCCTGTTGCGGCACCACCATATGGCTCAACAGCTGATGGATGGTTATGACTTTCAATGTGGACTGTAACTATGTAATCATCGCCAACATCTAAAACACCAGAGTCAAAGCCCTTTTCAGATATTACTCGAGGTCCTTTCATTGGTAGCGTTTTTAGATGCTTTTTTGATGACTTGTATGAGCAGTGCTCAGACCATTCTGCTGCAACTATGTTCAGCTCAGTCTTTGTTGGCTTTCTTCCAATCTTTTTTTCTAAATACTCGTATTCTTGTTTTTCAAGACTCAATGCATTACACCAATTGTATTAAACAGCGATTCAAAAATCAACGAAGCTGGCTTGCAGTCAACAGGATTGATTTGCGGCTCAACTGCCCTCTCAGGATGAGGCATCATGCCAACAACATTTCTTTCCTTGTTGCAAACACCTGCAATACGCATAGTAGAGCCGTTAATTTCTTCGCCATATCTAAATACGATTTGATTATTTTTCTTAAGACCTGCAAGCGTTTGTTCATCTGCATAATATCTGCCCTCGCCGTTTGCAATCGGTATTGGTATTTTTTGCCCAATCTTTAGCTTGTTTGTAAACGGAGTCTTGTTATTTTCAACAATCAGATGTGTCCATTTGCACATAAAGCTAAGTGATGTATTTTTTAGCAAAACACCTGGCAGTAGACCTGTCTCAACAAGAATTTGAAAACCATTACATACACCTAAAACAGGCATCTCCCTACTTGCAAGTCTTTTAACATCTGCAATCACTGGACTGTGGGCTGCAATTATTCCTGCCCTTAGTCTATCGCCATATGAAAAGCCGCCTGGGAGTATTATTGCATCGAGATTTGATGGCAGTTTTTTTTCATGCCAGAAATATTGCGCGTCTACTTTGAATATATCTGTCAATACATGGAACATGTCTCGATCGCAGTTGCTTCCGGGAAAAACTATGACCCCAACCTTCACAGCTATCCATTAGGCGACACGTTATTAAATTCAATCTCGCAGAATAGTTTTTAATTAAAGCCTAGATCGTAGCCTAAAAAACATCAACTGCAATATGGCTTACCATAGGATTGTAGATTCGCAGCTCATCGCATAACTGGCGGACCTTTTTTTCTGCAGACTTTTTGTCTTTTTCTTTTATTGTAAACTTTAACATTTTTGCAGAACGGATTTTTGTAACAAAAGAATAATTTCCTTTTAGGACAAGATCATTTAGAATTGTTTCGCCTTCAGGATCATTTATTCCGGGTTTGTTTTCAATTGTAACATGGACAGTATATGTTGGCACAAATTTGTGTCATAATCAAAACATAATTAACCTATCTTTGCATCCAAGTCAGTAAAACAACAATAACAATTACATATCGCTGATTTAGCTTGATTATCTAGATGACACGAGACAGATACTGGAAACTAACTTCAGATGAAGTTGAAAAGATAAACTATAACATACAAAAGGTTCTCAACTGGGAAATAAAATGCATAAGAGAGCCAGAAGAAAACGCAGAGTTTATCGGAGTATTTCTCTATAAAGACGGGACACCGTTTGATTATAATCTCATTAAAGGAATTGCTTTCTATCATAACAATATTGAAAGAAAAGAAGTGCCTGAAATTGCAAAATTTCTCAAATCAAAAGTTGGAGGCGAGGAAAAAGAAAGAGGCGAGCGAGTCTTTCTTGAAGGCTCAAAGGAGATTTTTAGTGGAAAAGAGGTAGGGCAGCTTGCAAAAGAGTTGGAATCAAAGTTCAAGGCAAAGGCCTCAATATCAATAGAATTTGAAAATCTGACAGAAGAAGAAAAAATGCAATCAGGACTCCCAACTGCAAAGCTCTTGCCAATACCGGGAGGATAGATCTTTTGATATTTGCAGAATATGTTTTATGTTTAAAAATAAAATTATACTGAAAATAAATAGTGCTTTAAGGAAATTAATCCATGTCTGAGATACAAGAGATCACTCAACATCTAAATGAGCTTAGAACACGTATCTTGCGAATTGTTATTGCTATTGGAATAGTTATTGCCTTTATTCTGTCATTTCATTTTACCCCAATCGAGTTTTCTGGATTAACACTCTACTATCCAGAACCAAAACCACTAGACAACATTGCTGCACAGATTGCAAACCAGATGAGAGTGCAACTTGTACCAGAAGGAGTTGCGCTAATCCAAACTGCTCCAGGTCAAGCATTCTTTGCCCAGATATACATAGCCGCACTTGTTGGGATAGTTATTTCGATGCCAATTGTTGTAAGGGAGCTTAGTGGATTTATTGCCCCTGCACTAAAGGAACGCGAGATTAAAGTTGGACGATCAATTGCAATTCCTGCATTAGGACTTTTTGTTATCGGTTGTGTTTTTTCATACATTATGGTAATTCCATACCTTCTTGATTTTCTTTACCAGTATGGTGAGTCTGCAGGCATTGTTACATTTTTTAATATAGTTGATTTTGTGACATTTGTTTTACAATTTCTTTTGGCATTTGGGATTTCTTTTCAGTTGCCTTTGGTAATGTATGCTGCAACAGTATCAGGACTAACTGATGCGTCGTTTTGGCGAAAAAATATCAGATATGCAATTGTTGCAATAGTTGTTTTTGGTGCCATAATCACACCAGATGGAAGTGGAGTTACAATGTGGTTTATCGCAGGGCCAATGATTGCGCTATACCTTGCAGGAATGATAGTTGTTGAGCGAAAACAACGCCAAAGTAAAGCAATCAAGATATGAAGATTTTAATAATCAAAACAGGCTTAGGGAAACATGTTTGATACTGTGATTTTGCAAATGCCACATGGTTACGAATGGGTATGGATAATAGTTATTGTAGGAATACTCATCTTCGGTGCAAAAAAGATTCCAGAGCTTGCAAAAACATTTGGCAAAGCAAAAAGTGAGTATGAGAAAGGAAAGATTGAAGGCGACAAAGAGCTAAAAGAGTTCAAAGACAAAAAAGATTCTTAGATTTCTGCAACCCTTGCAAACTCTTCCATAATAGATTCTAATCCTTCAGAAACATTTGGTTTTCGAAATAATCCCAGCTTAAAGTCTGCCTCTACTGTCAGTTTTGTTCCTTCAGGCACTAGATCATACTTTTCAATAATGCGGCTTCCCTTGCAATCTCCGCCAATAACAATGATCTCATGAAGAGTAGGCGGATTTTTTATGTGCTTTGTCATCATTACAAACTCTTTTTTTCCCAACACCATGTGTGCTTCAATAACTGACACATCATCGCGCTCTGATCTTATTCTAATAGATGGAAAGTATTTTGGAAAGTTTTTTTCAAAATTTTCGTAATTTGTTGTAATATCGTAAACCTTGTTTCTGTCTGCCTTGATTATTTTTTCAATCTTTATTTTTGGCAATTGTAGCTATGCAGAACCCCATCGTTTGTACAGATCATGCTCAATGTCAAACTGGTCAAGACACTTTCCAACTGTGTGATTTATGACATCATCTATTGTTGTAGGCTTTGTGTAAAAACCTGGCACTGGTGGAAGTATTACAACCCCAAGCCTTGCTAATTTTAACATGTTTTCTAGATGAATGGCAGTAAATGGTGTCTCACGTACAACTAGAACTAGTTTTCTTGATTCCTTTAATGTGACACCTGCTGCCCGTGCAACCAAGCTTTCATCATATCCGTTTGCTATGGCAGAAAGCGTCTTCATGCTGCATGGAATTACAATCATACCATCTGTTTTGTGTGTCCCGCTTGAGACACTTGATGCCATATTTGTGTCATCAGAATAGTGTGTTGCAAGCGACTTTACCTTATCAAATGAATAATTAGTCTCCATTGCAAGGCATTTTTTTGCCCACTCGCTTGCAATAAGATGTGTTTCGACCTTTGTTTTTTTTAGCTCTTCTAAAATTCTAACACCATAAATTGTTCCAGTGCTTCCAGTGATTCCTATGACTAGTTTCACAACTTTTCATTTGTGAATTGAAATTGTGCTAATTTATTATTAGCTAAGGGTTTTGAGTTTGATCTTTACTTTCTTGTTGTGCTAATTCTTCACGTCTTCTTTTCAGCCACAGTCTCACACCTGCATATCCCATTGCAGAAAGCAAAATTATTCCAGCTAGAATAAGCTCATACTGGTAAAAATATGTCATCTAAAATTTTAGCCTCATACTGTTCAATAAAGATTCTTGATAGCTATATTAGCTCCTCACAGTAAAGCTGAATAGTGATCAAAACTTCGCAAATTCAAAATATAGTAAAAGATTATTCTGATGTTAGAATTGGTGTTTTGGGAAGTCACTCTGCACTTGAGGTAATGGATGGTGCAAAAGATGAAGGATTTGAGACTATAGTAATTTGTCAGAAGGGCAGAACAACCCCCTATCAGAGATTCAAGCGAATTTCTGATGAAATCATCATAGTTGATAAATTCAAAGACATGCTTTTGCCAAAAATGCAAAAAAAGCTAATAGAAAAAAACACAATCATTGTTCCCCATAGAGCATTAACAGCATATCTTGGGTACAAACCAATTGAGAACTCGTTTAAGGTTCCAATTTTTGGAAATCGCTCACTCTTTCAGGCAGAAGAAAGACAAAACAAAAAAAATCAGTACTATCTTTTAGAAAAAGCTAGAATAAAGCATCCAAAGCTTTTCAAAAACCCAAAAAACATCAACAAGCCTTGTATTGTAAAGGTGCAAGAAAAAACAAGAAAACTGGAGCGAGCATTTTTTATTGTATCATCTTACTCTGATTACAAGAAAAAATCAGAGGAAAAGATAAAACAAGGAATTATTTCGCGAAAAGATCTTGCCAATGCAAGCATCGAAGAACTGGGAATTGGCACTTATCTGAACTTTAACTACTTTTACACACCGATTTCAGACCAAGTAGACTTTATTGGAATCGAAAGAAGACTGCAAACTAATTTGCATGACTATAATGCACTGCCTGCAAGACAGCAGCTTGACATAAACATCGAACTGCAAAACATTGAGGTAGGCCACACCCCTGCAAGCATTAGAGAGTCACTGCTTGAAAAGGTCCTGACAACAGGAGACAAGTTTGTTCAGGCTGTAAAGAAAATCTATCCACCTGGGATCATTGGCCCATTTTCGCTTCAAAGCGTCATAACAAAAGACTTGGATTTGGTAGTCTATGATGTATCATTAAGAGTACCCGGGAATCCAATAGTTGCTACCACCTCACCTTACACAAAATACCAGTACGGGACAACGTTTGGTGTAGGCAGGCGAATTGCGATTGAAATCAGAAAGGCGCTACAGCAAAATAGACTAGGCGAAATTGTAACCTAGGCTTCCATGTGCTCTTTTAGTAGGTTTTTTCTAATTAAGATTGGAATATTGTAAAATGATGCAAGCGCAATTCCGTCTGAAGCACGATAATTTCTTAGAACAATGTCTTTTTTTCCTGTAAAGTAAAGATTTGCTCTGAGAACCTCACCACTCTCATAGATTTTTACTTTCACAAGCACGATTTCATTTTCTTCGCAAATCTGCTCTATCATGTTGTAAATGGTTGGAACAGTATCTCGCTTTTCTTGAGTAAAGCTTGAGATGTGACGTGCAACTTCACCTGAAAAAGCGCGCATATGAAATTCCTTTCCACTTTCGCCTTTTAGAATAAGCAGACCCTCTACTTCATATGGGTCTACAAATCCAATGTGACTTATTTTTGCTACTTCATAATCTGCTTCTTGTGCCTGATCTATTTTCATTACTAAAAGATAATCTTCTAATGTTTATAAAGATATGAAAAGAATTTTTCATTTTTTGTTTTGTTATATCAAAATTGTAAATTATGAAATGTTCGATGGTAAAACGATTTTTGCATCTCTAATTGTATTTGAGCGTAAGCAAACTCGATAAAATTTAATTTCACAACATTATCTTCTGAATGAATGGAAAAACAGACAACAAAACACAGTCAAAAAGGAAAACCGTTAATAGTTTTAGGGTTTGTAAGTATTGCAATTTTGTTTTTAATCTATGCTAGACTGCAAAACGCATCTGTTACCCCTGATGCAATTCCTGCAATAGAAAGACTCGCACTTGGATTTTACATAGCGCTGCTTATTTCCTTTGGAGCAATATCTTATGGGCTTTATCGATATCACACACAAAAGGTCTTAGAAAAGGATGGTGGAATTTTATCAACGATTGCAATTTCCACATACAATCCCAGATCACGAAAAATATTTGCACTAGCCTTTGTCGCATATGGAATATTCTTTTCACTTACATCAGGAACACTTGTCTATCAGCCAGAAGTCGTGTTTTCTGAGCACTATGGAGCTACGGTGCCATCAGCCCACATAACTCCATGCTGTGGCGACCCAGGCTATATGCCAAAATTCATTGTCTATTTTACCGAACATATAGGATTGCAAATCATTCCAATAAACCTGCTTTTGCAGATCATAGTATCATATCTTGTTGGGCTAAACGCAGCACTTGCAGTTAATGCTATATCAATTGCAAAAAAGGAAGGCGGCTTAAGCAGTGTTGGTGCCGCAACAGGATTATTCATTGCATGCCCTACATGTGTTGGCACATTACTTTCTATTTTTATTAGTACATCAAGTGTTCTTGCATTTACTGTTGTATTGACCCAGCTTCTAACATTGTTTATTGCAATAACTATACCTGTTTTGTTTTTTACGCCAGTTATCATGGCAAGAAAACTGAGAAGACCTGATGGCAGCTGTGCAGTAAAACCTAATGAGTGAATTTTTTTACTTCAGGAATCTGCGAGTTTCCAATATCATACCCATCACGGCGCAAATACTTTAGCGTCAGTTTGTAGACAAGCTCATCATGATCTACTTTTGATAGGATTTCGTTCCATTCCACCTTACCATGTTCTTCAATTTGTTTTTTTAGTTGGGAATTCATTGACTCAGCAATCTCTTTGCACTGATCAAATGTCTTGCCGTTTTTGTAGGCACGAGTACGCACATCACAACTATCCATATTTTTTCTTGCTCACCATACAATAAAAAGATAAGCTATAGTTGTTTTAGCTTTTCAACTACAATCTTGAAAATTTCGTTATTGTCAAGAAGAATGCATGAGATATCATTTTCTTGGCATGCCTGTCCGCTTTCTGTATCTCGTGTTACTAGGATCATCTTGTTTTCTTTTGCATAGTTGATAATGGAGTAATCTGTTGCAAGCTTTTTGCCTTCGGTTCGCAGTTTTTTTACGCTATAGGCCTCATAGCCAAGTGCATTTAGCTTTTCATCCATTCCATCATCCATCTCATCTACTAGAATTTTTTGTTTCATTTTACAGGCTTGCAGTCATTTTTTTGATCTTATTAACTATCTGCACTTTTCTTGTAATGCTAAGCTCAGGCTCCATTGTAAAATAGACTGTCATTTTTTTTGTGTAAATGACCATCTGTGTGACCTTTTCTCGCTCAACATGAACATATCTAACCTTTCCAAGACTTGAATCAAACTCTTTTCTCATTCTTCTTCTTTCTGCAACTTGTTTGCAAAAGTGCTCTTCTTCTTTTTGTGTTTTAAGCGAAGTTTTTCCTGCCTTCATTATTGCCTCAACTATATTCCCCTTGATGTCGATTAATGCTGCAAACCTCATTCTAGGGTCTAAGTCGATTATATCCTCAACAAGATCCATGAGGTCAGAGTCCGAATAATAATTCAATTGGGTGTGCAGAATTTTTAATGACTAAATATAAGCCATTTTCATTTATTATAAAAACTAGGGAATCTCTGTTTCAGTACAATAGTTGTGAACCCATCTTCCGCCATCATCTTTTGTGATTTGTTTGCCAGGTCTGATTTCTCCCCCACATGCTTGACATGTTGTAGCAAATTTTGCTCTCATGCAAGTATTTGGTTGCTTTTTCATAATAATAGTAGCATTGATGTAGCTTAAACTGGAGGTTAGCTTGCAGTCTAGTTTTTCAATATAAGGCACTATGAATTCTTGACGATTGAGGCTAGATCAGAACCTCTGCAGATATTAACGTCTTTTTGCGATGCAAGAAATTCTACTATATCCTTGTATTTTCTTCCTCCAATCATTTTTAGAACATTGTCATGCCAGATTATGGTAATTACTTTGGAATCATTTTTTCTTGCATAGTCAAGTGTTTGTTTGAAAGTTGGAATGATTTGTTTTTCTTCTAGTTTCATATACGTAAACAAGTATGCGTCCATCAAGGTAACTGGAAACTCTACTAAACCATCTAAATTTTGAAATCCCATCTCAGCTTTGTCTATTTTGTCTTTAGATTTTCTAATCGATGAGTCATATGAGAATCCCAAATCCTTTAGCATCTTTGGCAGTTTTTTGGTAAATTTGAGATAATGTACTCGATTTCCTTGCAGTTTTGTTTTTGTTAGCCTTTCGAGTTTTTCTTTTTCTTTTCTAAGCTTTTCAATATCATCAACTGATGATGGATCACAGTGAAGTCCTACCTCCCATCCCCCACCAAGCAGTGACTTGATATCGTCTTCATAGTCTTCAAAATTACCGTTTTCGTACATTGTCCTAAAGAAAAAAGTAGACTTTATCCCAAGATTTTCTTCGATTTCCATGATTTCTGGTATGTTATAGTATGGGTTTTGTTTGTCCAGATTTTTAATTACCATGCTATCAAAGCGCTCCTTTCGTGCCATGACATGCTCTTTTGAAGGCCCCTGCCGCCTCCAGTCTACATCATGGCTTAGAAAAATGTACATCGAGATTAGAAAATTTTGCATATTATTTAGTCTTGTAGGTTTAGAAGCAATGATTCGAACTATTTTTATGATTACAGGATTTTCGAGTAATTCATAATATCATGATATTTGAGGTGTAACTGATGGAGCGAATTCTTGTTACCGGTGCAGGCGGGATAGGCGGAGTAAACTTTGTTCGAGCTCTAAGAGCAAGCAAAGAAGAGTTTTTCATAGCAGGAACCGACTATAACAAGTATTATTTAGAATTTC
>Ga0194126_10003224_pt1 | contig 26040 bp, 18 predicted proteins | sample TA2KigC150mmetaG_FD_148641 | JGI IMG/M metagenome (GOLD analysis project Ga0194126, IMG submission 148641) | Freshwater microbial communities from Lake Tanganyika, Tanzania - TA2015035 Kigoma Deep Cast 150m | ecosystem: Environmental > Aquatic > Freshwater > Lake | place: Tanzania: Lake... | reverse complement strand
TCCCGCCGGGTCTTCGAGGCGAATAGATTCTCTTCTTGGAGGTTGGGCACAGAACAAACAGCGTGGTCTAGGCAGAGGTCGGGAGCGGGGGACGGTCCCGGCGAACCTCTCCGCTCCCGAAGCGAAACCAGGGGGTAGAGGCACATGACGCTTCGATCGATCCACCTCGCTTCGGTTCTCCTCTTTCTCCTCGCGAATCTTCTCGTCGCGCTCTTCGTTCTCCCGAGTCCGGCGCTCGGCGAACAAGAGCCGGAACCGGTTCAGCCGGTTTATCTCTTCACGTATCCGCGGGGGTCCACGGCGGAGCTGATCTCGGACCTGCCGGTGGGGGAAAGCGACAGAGTACTCTACGGCGGGATTGTCACGATCCCCGTGACGGAGGAGATCTACTTCTACGACCTCGACTTCGACAACATCAAGGTCATTGACCCGACCAACGGCTCCCTCCTCCGCCTCATCGATGGGCCTTGGGGGGGCGGGCGAAGATACATCTATCCTTGGGATAGAGAATATTCCTGGCCTCAGGATATGGCGGTTGCGCCGGACGGGACGATCACGCTGTTGTTGGAGAGTGGGGGCGGTGGGCAGGAAAGTCTGGACTTCCGCCGGCTCTCTCCGGGCGACACACGCTGGACCCAGGTGGTGCGCGTCGGCGTCCGCGCCCTAGGCCTGGAACCGGCGGGCAACGCTTATCACCTGGACGTAGGGCCTGATGGTTCCGTTTACGTCTTCTTCTACAGAAACTACCGAAGCATCCCACTTGACAGCCTCGCAGCTCGTGTTTCTGGAAAACGCCTCTCGGACATCTGGGATGGCACGACTCCCACCGTCGTCGGCGCCGATGGCCTTTTCTATTCCATCAATTGCCGCATCCCAGACCAAGGGGGGCTCGCACGATTGGGGAACTGCCTCGTCCGTGTCCGTGACAGAGGCGGACGCCTCCTCCGGAGCTTTGAAGGGCGGGACGGTCAGATTTTCGGTGTGTCGGGGAACAGCTACCTTGCTTACTACGGCGGGAGAATCGAGGTGACCGATCCCCAGGGGGAGATCGTCGCCATCACTCAGTATCCAAACACTCGAGGAAGGCCGGAACGAGCGTTGAGGGGAGGACGGCTCGTGGAGTTTTTCCTATCTCCCGCTGGACGGCTCTACTCCTGCCACGTCACCAAGGAAGGTCTCGAGGTCTATCTCCACTGGAAGGAGGAGTGACATGAAAGGGAGAAGATTCCTTCTCGGATTGTGCATTCTCTTCTCGTCCCTCTTCCACCCGAGCACTGCCTCGGCCCTCACTCGGGACGAGATCCTCGCCACCGCGAAGCAGTACAGAGATCTCACCTACAACGTGAACTCGATCAACGTCTACCCCGGGAACCAGTCCGGGTGCTACACCTCGTCTTGCCGAAACACCGTTCCCGTCGGATCGGGCACCGGCATGGCCTACTCCTATGGAAACTGGCACACGCCGGATGAGTTCACGAGCAACCTGACTTCCGGTCGGGGCGCCGGGAACTACCCCTGTATGAACAACTATTCCTGCTATTACAATCACATGACCGGGATCGATTGTTCGGGGCTCGTCGGACGCGCCTGGGGAATCACGGGGAGCAAACCGGGCACCTGGCATCTCTCGACGAGTTCCTACTCGGTCCCCATCGACACCGGAACCAGCCTCGACACAACGGATATCCGGAAGGGGGATGTCCTCGACCGAACAACGTCTCCCGCTCATGTCATGCTCCTCAACTACTGGAACCGGTCGAATTTCCCTCGGGCCTGGATCATTCACAGCAACATCTCTGATGGACGCGTTCGTGAAGTGGAAATCGACGTTCGTACGTACCTCAGGGAAGAGGGCTACAAGCCGTACCGCAGCAACGATATCAAGGACGATCCTCTCGCTTCGCTCCTTTGGATCGGGTCCGATTCGACGGGGACGATCGCATGGGAGACCGGATGGGAGAAGGAGACGGAAGGGTTCGTCGTCCATCGACTTCGTCCCGACGGCACGGCGGAGCCGATCTCGGATCTTCTCCCCGCAAGGGGATCCGTCGAGAGAGGGGACCGGTACTCGTTCCTCGACGGGAGCTTCCCCGGACCTCAAACGATCTACCGCCTCCAAGAAGTCGAGACCTCGGGGAACACGATCTGGCTCGGGAAGACCTCGGCGGCGGACGGGATCCCCTCGGCTCCGGCGTGGCAGCCGCCGGTCGTCTCCCTTCGAGAAACCCCATCCGCCGAGGCGAGAGGCGCCGGCAACTGCCTCATCACGAACCCGAGCTACCCGCAGAACCAGAACCTCGAGTGGATCGCGGTCTGTGCGGACGAGTGGGAAGACGCGCTCGCTCCTCTCGTCGCGTATCGAGAGTCCCAGAACCTCTCCGCGGGAGTGTGGACCGTCGGCGAAGTGTTCTCGTGCTGGGGAGATATCGGCCCGCCGTTCATCGATCGCAACACCCTGAGGGATCTCCTCGCGAACGCCCTCGCGGAGTGGACCGTGAAGCCCAAGTACCTTCTTCTCGTCGGAGATGCGTACTACCTGGGAGGCGATGCCGATCGCATCCCCATGTGGGGGAGCTACGAGCCGGAGCTTGCGTGGTTCGACGAGGACAGCACCTGGTCGGATCGTCCCTACGCGGATCCGGACGGCGACGGAGTAGCGGAGATCTTCGTCGGTCGGATCCCGGCGACGAGCGCGGCAGACGTGTCGAATGCGGTGGCGAAGATCCTCGAACGGGAAAACTCGTCCGACCCGACGTACGGGAAGCGCTCGCTCCTCTTCGTCGAAGACTCCGGCGACTGCGGGAACGACGCAGCGTGGATTCGGGCGCTCGCCGACAGCGTGAACGCCTGTCTTCCGACCGATTGGAGCCGAACGCTCATCGCTCGGTCCGCGATCGGAGGAACGTACAACGATTGGGAACGGGTCGCCGACTCCGCGTGGAGCGCGGGACAGGGTCTCGTCTTCTTCTTCGGCAACTGCTCCGGATGGTGGAGCTTCAACGACTTCTGGAACACGGCGATGGGGTGGGATTCCGGAAAGCTCTCGCCGAATCACGTGTACCCATTCGTGTTCGGGGGATCGTGCGGAGAAGGGGGCATCGACCGCCGCGACCTCTGGGGAATCCATCGACCGATCCTCGAACAGCTCCTCTGCTCGTTCCCCGATCGAGGCGCCTCCGGAGGACTCCTCCCCACGCGCTCGCTCCATCCCTACACCGCCGTCCGGATCGCGAAACACTTCATCGATCGAGTATTCCGTGGAGAGCCGACCCTCGGATCGGCGGCCTACCACGCCATGGAGGACCTCCTCGAGGTGTTCCCGGGAGCCGAGGATCATGTCTGGGAGTATGTCTTCTTCGGCGATCCCGCCATGCGCTCGCTCGCTCCCGACGTGAGCGCGGTCGCGGGAAGCATGGGATCCGAGCAGTTCGCGTTCGCTCTGGAAATGCCGGCGCCGAACCCGGTCTCGGCGCGCGGCGCCATCCGGTTCTCTCTCCCGGCCGCGGCCGATGTCGATCTCAAGGTCTACGACCTGTCCGGGCGCGTCGTGAAAACCATCCTCTCCGGACGGAGCGAGGCGGGGCGACACTCCGTCGAGTGGGATGGAACGAACGAACGGGGTCGACCGGTCGCTTCCGGGATCTACTTCCTCCACCTCCGGTCGGGGGATCGCGAGGCGGCCAGGAAGATCACGCTTCTACGCTAGAACGCTCACAAAAGAAGGAGGTGTGACGTATCATGTCGAAACGAATCGCAATGATCGCGGGGCTTCTCGTCGTCGCTCTCGTGCTCGCGGCCTCCTCGTGCCGGGAGGTTCCGGAGACACAAGACCTGGCGGTCGCCCCCACTCTCTCTGGAGACGACCAAGACGCCGTGCAGCTGGAGACCGCGTGGTATGCCAAACGGGTACCGGGAAGCGACCGATACGATGTCTACGAAGTTCGCTTCTGGTTGAAAGGAGAACAGAAGCCTCGAACATTCGAAGAGCTCCTCTTGCTCGAGAGACAGGGGCTCCTCCAGGAGGAAGACGAGGTTTCGTCCATCTGGATTCTGTCGGAAGAAGGGGTCTCCGAGGAAGAAATCTTGCAACGTCAAACGCGTCACAAACCGCCAAACCCTGAGCCGGCGCAGCCTCATCCGTGTGATGGCTGCGATTGCGACCCCCCCACGACGTGGGGGTGCGTAAAGTGCTGCCTTGGTAGACCTTGATCGAAAGCCGATGCTGTCCGACGCCTGATCGGAGGAGAGAAAGAACGGCTCGTATGAGCTTGCCGCTGACTACTGGAGAGACTTCTCGAGGACCATGCCCCGGCTGCCCCGCCAGCCGGGGCTGGCATCTTTCACGCTCGATGACGGGGGGGAGGTTTCCGAGTAGAATCGTCCTGAACACAGACGCGGAGGTGATTCATGCAGCAGCGGTTTCTTCTTGTCTTTCTCGCGGTCGTAGTCCTCTTCGCGGCTTGCTCTCGACCGGAGCCTCTTCCGTTCTCCTGTTCCCCTCCCAAACCGAAGGCCCGAGACACGATCACGATCCGCTATCGCCCGGACCTTTCGGATCCGCGGCTCGCTCGCGCCGACTCTGTGCTTCTCCGATTCGCTCTCGTGGGAGAGTGGGGAGAGCTCTGCTCGAATGTCCTCCCGATGAAGAAGCGCGGGAACGAGTGGCGAGTGAGCTTTCACCCGACGGAACTTCTCCCCGTCGACCCGATTCTCCTCGTCTCTGCCTTCCTCGACTCTGACGATCCCGATCTTTACGACAACAACCAAGACGATCCGTGGATCGTTCCTTTCTACCGAGGCGGCCATCCGGCTCCCGGTTTTCACTATCAGGTATTCCGGCTTCGCGCCAGAGAGACTCGCCTTCCAGACATTCTCGGCCTACCCGGAGACCACGCGAAGATCGTAGAGAGCATCGAGGCCGATCTCGCGATGAATCCCGATCACCTCCCCGCTCGCGCGGCTTCCTGGATGGCCCCCCTACACGAGGCCGGATACGGCTCCGAGGAGTACAACGCCCTTCGACAACCCATCCGAGCGCGCCTCGATTCGCTCTTCTCGGAGCTCATCTTGCGAGGAGATCCCGATTCCCTTGCGGCTTCTTTCATTCCGCTCTTCGATCTCATCGACATGGACGGAGGGGCGGATTCGCTCGTCTCTCGCCTTCGCGAGCGATTCCCCGACAGTCGTCTCGTGACCCTCGCCGAGCTCGAAGCGGCGAAGATCCAGGACGACGACAGCATCCGCATTCGACGTTTGGAGGAATTCGTCCGCGCTCATCCCGAAGACCGACTCGTTACGCAAGCCCGGGATCTCCTCGTGAGGTGGCTCGTCTACCTGAGAGAACCGGACAAGCTGATCGGGATGATGGACAGCGGTGTTCCTCTCGAACCTTCTGAGCTTCGCTACCTCGCATGGGCTCTCTTCAACTCGGGCAGAACCGCCGATGCCGAGAGGGTCATGCGGCGATGCATCGAGGAGGCGGAGAAAGAGACAAGGCCCGACGAAAGCCCTTATTCCGTGGACGAATGGACCAAGATCCACGAACACGATCGAGCAATCTATCTTTGGACGCTCGCCTGGTTCCTTTCGGAGAATGAGAACTACCAGGATGCCTTCGCGCTCCTGGATCGAGCGGTATCGACAGTGCCGAATGCGGTCGATCCCGGTCTACTCGCGGCGCTCGCGGAGTGTCAGGAAAACCTGGGTCGAGACGAGGAGGCACTCCGCACCTACGATCGCGTCGCCGAGATGGAGGACCCGGATCCAGAAACACTCGACAAATGGCGAGCGGTCTATTCAGACGTGCACGGAAGTACGGAACGCTTCGAAGAACATCTCGCCGACCTTGCCGCCGCGAGACGGTCCAAGGATCTCGCCCGTTTGGATCGTGTCGCTCTCCGGTGGCCGGCTCCCGATGTCACAATCCGAGATCTCGAAGGAAACGTCCACTCGCTCGCCGAGTTCCGCGGGAAGGTTGTTCTCGTCGATTTCTGGGCGACCTGGTGCGGCCCGTGCATGCAGGCTCTCCCCCACCTCGACACTCTCTTCCGCGAATGGGAACCCAGCGGGAACTTCGCGATCCTCCCCGTCAACACATGGGAACGATGCTCTCCCGAGGAGCGGCTTCAGAGAATCCAAGGGAAGTGGAACGAGCTCGGCCTCTCGCTCCCGGTTTACCTCGATGTCGAAACCGACGAGAAGAGCTCTCCATCCGCGGCCGCGCAGTTCAAGGTCCGGGGGATCCCAGCCACTTTCATTCTGGATCGCGACGGGAACATTCTGTTCAAGGATAGCGGATTCGGTGGAAAGAAAACCATGGACGAGATTCGCCTCAAGATCGAGTTCGCGATGTCCCGAGGAGCGCCGGGAGCTTGAGAACGGTGCTCCTTGAGATCCTCCGCGGCCGGCGAATCACCCGAGAACACCATCGTTGGCCCTCCTCCCTCGGATCCTCTACAATCGGGGCGGCCGGAGCGATCCGGGTTGCGAGGGGTTGACCATGAGCAAGAAGATTCGCGTGGGCGTTCTCTTCGGAGGCCAGTCGGGCGAGCACGAGGTCTCGCTCGCGTCCGCGCGCTCGGTGATCGAGGCGCTCGAAGCCTCGGGGCGCTACGAGGTCGTTCCGATTGGCATCGCGCGCACCGGCCGATGGATCCTCCATCCGAAGGCGCTCGCGATCCTCTCCTCGCGCGCGGAGATCCGCCTCGGAGTCGATTCCCAGCGGGCGGAGATCGGCCCGGCCGCGGTTCCCGACGAGCCGACGGCACTCGTGCCCGACGGCGAGCGCTCCTCTCTCGTCCCCCTCTCCGGCGGCGCGCCCGAGCGTCTCGACGTCGTCTTCCCGGTCCTTCACGGGACAAAAGGCGAGGATGGAACCGTTCAGGGTTTTCTCGATCTCGCCGGCATCCCATACGTTGGATGCGGCGTCGCCTCGTCCGCCGTCGCCATGGACAAGGATCTGGCGAAGAGGCTCTTTCGCTCGGCGGGGCTCCTCGTTCCCGACTGGATCCTCGTGAGGCGCACGCGCTGGGAGCGGGAGCGCGAAGGGGTTCTGAACGAGGCGGAGAGAATCGGATACCCTTGCTTCGTGAAGCCCGCGAACCTGGGATCGAGCGTCGGGATCAGCAAGGCGAAGAATCGGAACGAGCTCGCGCGCGCGATCGACGAGGCGGCCCGATACGACGTCCGCATTCTCGTCGAGGAGGCGATCGTCGCGCGCGAGATCGAGGTGAGCGTCCTCGGCAACAACGACCCGGAGGCATCCCTTCCCGGCGAGGTCATTCCCTGCAACGAGTTCTATGACTACAACGCGAAGTACATCGACGGAGAGTCCGAGCTCGTCATCCCCGCCCTCCTCTCGCCCGAGAAGACGAAGGAAGTTCGCGACTCGGCGATCCGCGCCTTCCGCGCGCTCGATTGCGCGGGGATGGCGCGCGTCGACTTTCTTCTCGAGCGAACGACCGACAGGCTCTTACTCTCCGAGGTGAACACGATCCCGGGCTTCACGTCGATCAGCATGTACACGAAGCTGTGGGAAGCGTCCGGGCTCTCCTATGGGGCGCTCGTCGATCGATTGATCGAGCTCGCCTTCGAGCGGCACGAGGAAAGGAAGGGGCTTCTCACGAGCTATCGTCCGCCGAAACAGGAGAACGGCGGAGCATGAACGGGCCCGCGCGTCTCGATCCGCGCGCGCTCGCGCGGGAGACCCTTCGGCGCCTCCGCTCGCTTCGCAACCCCGATGCCGCGCGCTCCGGCCAGCGCTTCTTCAAGGAACCGGTCGCGCTCCTCGGGATCGGCGCTCAGACGCTCGATCGTCTCGCGAAAGAACTGATCAAGAGGACTCGCGCCGAGTGGAGTTGGAAGGACGCCGCGCTCTTCTCTGATTCGCTTGCCGAGGATCCTCATCTCGAGGCGCGCACCGTCGGCTATTCCCTCGTCGCCTCCTTCGTCGATCGTGCGGAACCCGCGCTCTTCCCGCGAATCCGCGGCTGGCTCGAGAAGTCGTGCGGGAACTGGGCCGCCGTCGACACGCTCGCGCCGCGCGTGCTCGGTCCTTTTCTCGACCGCTATCCCGCCCGCATCCGCGAGGTGATCCGATGGACGAAGTCGGAGAACCTCTGGCTCAGGCGAGGGGCGATCGTCGCCTTCGTCCCCCACGCGCGGAAGGGGAAACACCTGGACGCGGTCTACACGATCGCGGAGAGGCTCCTCGAAGACGAGGAAGACTTGATCCATAAAGCGGTCGGATGGGTTCTCCGGGAAGCGGGAAAGGCGGACGCGGCCAGGCTCGAGCGCTTTCTCCGGAAGCACGGACCCCGGATTCCGCGCACGACGCTCCGCTACGCGATCGAGCGCTTCCCCGAAACGAAACGGAAGCAGATTCTCGAGGCGACGCGCGCGGCGCGCCGTCCCGGATCGAGGTAAGACCGTCATGCTCAAAGAGTCGTATCCGTACTACCTCGCGAACGAACCGCTCGCTCCGAACCGCGATCTCGAGGTGGCCGACAAGTACACGGGAGAGGTCGTCTCGCGCGTCGCTCTCGCGGACGCCGGCTCGATCGGGCGCGCGATCGAGCGCGCGGCGGAAGCGGCCGAGGCGATGGCCGCTCTTTCGAGCGATCAGCGGGAGGCGGTCTTGAACCACTGCGTGCGCCGCTTCCAGGAACGGGCGGAGGAGCTCGCGCGGATCCTCGCGATCGAGGCGGGAAAACCGATCCGGGACAGCCGGGGCGAGGTTTCGCGCCTCATCGACACGTTCCGGATCGCCGCGAAGGAGGCGACGAGCGATACCGGCCGCGTGATGTCCCTCGATATTTCGCCTCGCACGCGCGGCTACCGCGGGATGTGGAAGCGTTTCCCCATCGGACCCTGCTCGTTCATTTCACCCTTCAACTTCCCGCTCAACCTCGTCGCCCACAAGGTCGCCCCGGCTCTCGCCGTCGGGTGTCCGTTCGTCCTGAAGCCGGCGAGCCTGACGCCGATCGGAGCGCTCGTGATCGGAGAAGTGCTCGCCGAAACCGATCTCCCGAAGGGAGCATTCTCCATCCTTCCCTGCCGGAGAGAAGGAGCGGACCTCTTCACGACCGACGCGCGCCTCAAGCTCCTCAGCTTCACCGGCTCCCCGGAGGTCGGCTGGGACCTCAAGGCGCGGGCGGGACGGAAGAAGGTCGTTCTCGAGCTCGGCGGAAACGCGGCTTGCATCGTCGATGAGGACGTCGATCTCGACGACGCGGTCGCGCGGATCGTTTTCGGCGCGTTCTATCAATCGGGGCAGAGCTGCATCAGCGTGCAGAGGATCCTCGCGCACGACGCGGTCTACGAGGCGCTTCGGGAGAAGCTCGTCGCCAAGGCGCGCGCGCTCGTGATGGGCGACCCGAAGGAAGAGACCACCTTCATCGGGCCGGTCATTTCGGAGAAAGAAGCCGAGCGGATCGAGGAGTGGATCCGCTCGGCGGTCGCGCGCGGGGCGAGGATCCTCTGCGGCGGCGAGCGTCGCGGGGCGATGGTCGAGGCGACGCTTCTCGAGAACGTCCCGAAAGACGAGAAGCTCTCCGCGCGCGAGGTCTTCGGACCGGTCGCGATCCTCTCCGGGTTCCGTTCGTTCGACGAAGCGCTCCGAGAGGCGAACGACAGCGCCTACGGGCTTCAGGCGGGGATCTTCACGCGCGATCTCTACAAGGCGCTCCGCGCATGGGAGAAGCTCGAGGTGGGCGGGGTCGTGATCGGGGACGTTCCCTCGTGGCGCGTCGACCACATGCCGTACGGCGGCGTGAAGGAGAGCGGGCTCGGGCGCGAGGGAGTTCGCTTCGCGATGGAGGAGATGACCGAGATCCGCATGCTCGTGATCCGCGAGCCGTGACAACCGCTTGCGCGGCCTTCCGACCCTATCCGGGCCCCTCGGGCCTCGCGGCTTCGGACCGACCGTCTCCTGGCCGAATCCGAGCCGAACCGCCGACCCTCTCTCCTAGATGTTGAGCCGGCGCGGAAGGAACGGCCCAATATGTTGATTTTACAATTCTTAGTGGACACGCTCCCCTCGATCCTGCTACCTTGTCGCACACCCGGCCGGTAGGGGTGAAGCCGGCCGGGAGCTTCCGGGAAACGGAGAACCTTGACCCGCCGAGGAGGCGCGGCGCGGCATTCGGTCGCATGGCCGGGATGCCTCGAATCGCTTGCGACCCCCGACCGTGCGTTTCCGGAAGCGACCGCAGCCGGTTGGACCGGCCCCCCGAGGGGGAAAGCGTCATGAGGCGAAGACCGCTCCGAATGCGAACGACCGGCGCGCGGGGGAGCTCCCTCATCGAGTTCAGCCTGATCCTCCCGCTTCTTCTCCTCCTCTTCTTCGGCGCGTTCGATTTCGGCAGGATCCTCTACATTCAGCTCACCCTGCAGAGCGCCGTGCGCGAGGCGTCACGCCTCACGGTGACCGGCAACGTTCTGCCGGACCCGGAGCATCCGGAAACGTACCTCGGCCGAGTCGAGTCGATCATCCATCGGATTCAGACCGTCGCGCCGGGCCTTCACGTCACGCCCGATCAGATCTCGATCACCGGCCCGGGAGGTGCAGGCGACCCCGGAGGGCCCGGGGATCTCGTGACGATCCGCGTCGACTACGAGATCGAGATCCTCACGCCTCTCGTCCGGCCCGTGTTTCCGGAGGGCGTGTACCCTTGCGCGGTCACCATGATCTCGAGAAACGAGCCTTTCCCGGGAACGTAGCCTGGGCGGAGGAGAACGGATGTCCCGCATGAGCCGCGTCGAATCGGATCGGACACCGCGCGTCGAGCACGCAAGGACCGGATCTCCCAGGGGCGGGCAATCGGTGGTCGAGTTCGCGCTCATCCTTCCGATCGTGCTCGGCCTTTTCGTGGGGATGGCGGAGCTCGGTCTCTTCCTCTACCGGCAGGTATCCCTCACGCACCTTTCGCGAGAAGCGGCGGCGGTCCTCTCGCGCGGGGCGACGTTCGATGCGACCTTCGAGGCGCTCGCCGCTGCCGACGGATCTCTCGATCTGGACGGCCCGAAGGGGAGGATCATCCTCACCGAGATCCGGCGCGTCGGCGAGGGCACGCCCATCATCGTTCACCAGGAGGCCCGGGGCGGTCTCGGCCGTTCGAGCGTGTTCGGATCGTTGCAGCCGAACCATCCGGAATCGCCCGCGACGGTGCCGAACGGGATGACCCTCCCCCCCGGCATGAGCCTCTGGGGGGTCGAGGTCTTCTCCAAGCAGGAACCGCTCGCAGGCGGGCTTTCGATCGGCGGGGGGAGCTCGATCGTGCTCGGGGGGATGGCGGCGTTCTGACGATCGGGTCCGGAGGAGGCTGCCTCAAACAATGACGTATCGAGCTATTCGATCGAACCGACGAGCGCCGGAAAGGAAATGGTCCGGCCAAGCTCTTGTCTTCTCCGCGTTCGCCCTCGCGGGCGCGCTCGCGGTCGCGGGCCTCGCTCTCGATCTCGGGAGGATGTACGCGGTGCGGGCCCGCCTCGCCAACGCGGTCGACGGCGGGGCGCTCGCGGGAGCTCGCGTTCTCCCGCGCGGCGAAGACTTCGCCGAGAACACCGCGCTGAACTTCGCAGGGATGAACTTCGTCTCGGGATACATGGGCACCTCGGGGCACTCGTTCTCCGTGGCGTTCATCCCGAACTCGATCGAGTCGCGCATCGAGGTGCGGGGAAGGGCGGTGATGCCGACCACGCTGATGCGGCTCGTCGGGATCTCCCAGGTGAGCGTCTCCGTGGAGGCGGAGGCGACGCGGCGTCCGCTCCGCATCCCGCTCGTTCTCGACACGTCGGCCTCGATGGCGCACGGGAACGCGATCGCCGCCCTACGGGCCGGTGCGACGCAGTTCATCGACTTCTTCGACGACTCGATGGACATGATGGCTCTCGTCCGGTTCGCGTCGGGACGAGTCACGCTCTTCCCTCTCGGCTACCATTTCAAGGCGCCGATGACCACGGCGATCTCGGGCTTCACGCCGAGCGGGAGCACCAGCGCGGGGCACGCGCTCAACGCGGCGAAAGACGAGCTCGCGAGCGAGGGGACCACAACTGCGTTCCGCGTGATCGTCTTCTTCACGGACGGGCGGCCGACCTCCTTTCGCGACATTTTCATGATTCAAGGAAATTCGGTCGACGCCGTGATCGGCGGATACCCGAACCCGAGCGTGGGGGGCGGATCCCCTCCCCCACAGGGGCTTCAGGATCCGTACCAGGTCTTTCACTGGATCGGGATTCCGAATCCGGATACGCTGCCGGACGGGCAGGAGGCCAACAACTGGAACATCCTCGACGCGGCGCGCGAACAGACCCGCGCCGCGGCGAAGAGCGCGCGCCAGGACGGGATCGCCATCTTCGCGATCGGGCTCGGAAGCCCGGGCGCGAGCGAGTGGTACCAGCCGGATCTTCCTCTTCTCGTCGAGCTCGCGAACCTTCCCTTCGCCGACGATCCGCTCCATCCGGGCGGAACGATCGTCAACGCATCCTACGATCCGAACGAACCTCAAGGGGCGTTCTTCTTCGCTCCCGATGCGGCCGTGCTGGAGACCGTGTTTCACCAGGTCGCCCGCGAGATCTCGGTCCGCCTCACGCGATAGCCTCGTTCGGCCCGCGTCTCTCCGACCGGCCCGCCCAATCCTCTCTCGACAAAGATCCGCCGTCGGATGAGAATGCTCGGAAACCGCGCGCGGTCTTCCCGGGCGCTCTGCGCCACTGGGCCGATCTCGAAAGGACGATGCCGTGAGCGAGGTTCCGTTCATCGGGGAGTTCTTCGCCCTTGCCGCCCCGGTCTGCTGGGCGATCGCGGTTGTTCTCTTCCGCATGACCGGTTTCAGCGTCGGCGCGCTCGCCCTCAACCTGTTCAAGAACATCGTGGCTCTCGCTCTCTTCGCGGCCACGATTCTCGTCGTCGGGGGGGCATCGCCCTCCTCGATCGCGGCACGCGACTATCTCTTGCTCCTCCTCTCCGGAGTGATCGGCATCGGGATCTCGGACACGTTCTTCTTCATGACGTTGAATCGCGTGGGAGCGAGCCTCGAGGCGATCATCACGACCTCGTACAGCCCGTTCATCATCTTTCTCTCTTTCCTGTTCCTCGGCGAGCGGATGAGCGGCGTGCAGATCCTCGGAGTGCTTCTCATTCTAAGCGCGGTTCTTTCGGTCGGGTGGATGAGAGGATCGAAAGACGGCGTTCACCCCCGGACGCTTCTCTCGGGGATCGTGTTCGGGCTTCTGGCGACGTCGACGCAGGCGATCGCTATCGTGATGATCAAGCCGGTTCTCGGCGGGTACCCGCTGATCTGGGCGAGCCTCTGGCGTCTTGTCGGGGGCGTCGCCGCCTCGGCTCTCGTCTTTCCATTCCTCGCGAAGAGAAGAGAGGCTCTCGCCGCACTGCGGGATCGACGCGTGTGGCCGGTGATGATCCCAGCGGTCGTGATGGGGACGTACGTCTCGCTTCTCTTCTGGCTCGCCGGGATGAAATACACTCAGGCCTCGATCGCCGCTGCGCTCAACCAGACCTCTACGCTTTGGACGTTCCTCTTCGCCGCGCTTCTCCTCCGCGAGCCGGTCACGCAGAAGAGGATCGCCGGGCTCGTGCTCGGCGTGGCGGGCGTCGCGATGGTCACGCTCGGATAGGGCTCGCCCTCCGGGTTCCGCCGTCCGACCATTCAGAACGTCACCACGGCGGGTGGCGGCGGCAGGCGTCCGCGAGAAGCGCAGCCACCAAGCCCGAAAGGGCGACTGGCGAGCATCGAGCGGACAGCCGCCGACACGACCGAGCCGGGGCTCCCCGTCGTGAAAAGCGACGGGGTGGCGAGGAAGCTCCTTCGCGCATGCGGCGCGAAAGAGTGACCCGCGCGTCCGACAACAGATCATCATGCCGCATGGTGCGTCGCGGGATCAGCCGGCGGCGGCGTCTCTCGCTAGATCGAGCGCGAGCTGCGCGCCGGCGGTCGGAAGAATCCCGGAGCCCTCGGCGGGGCGGATCTTCCATCTCCCTTCCACCTCCGCCACCTCGATCCAGAAGTGCTGCTGCAGCCCCTCTTCCGCGACGAACGCCCGCAGCATCCCCTTCCGCCTCTGCGGATCGTAGAGAAACTCCTTGAACTGCACCGTCGGAACGCCGGTCGTCCCCTTCGGCCGGAAACCCTCCGGATCGAAACGGTCGATCGTATGAATCCTCATCGTTTCATCCCTCATGAATGGAATGCCGACATGCTCCCGCTTCGCGAGAACGATCCGAAAGAAACGCTCGCGGCCGAGATCGCTCCACTTCTGCTCGTACTTCGTTCCGTAGGAGGCGGGGATCTCCTCCCAGCGCGCCTCGAAACCGGTTCCGGGAACCTGTTCGAGAAGCCAGTCGCGGTACGGTTCGAAGTCCGTGACGATCTCCGTCTCTCCCCCGTCGGCGAGACGGCTGTTCAAGACATCGAGGAACGGCTTCGAGAAGAGCCGGTGGGCGGCGTGCCGCTCCTTGGGCCACGGGCAGGGAAAGAGACACACCGCGGCGGAGAGGGCGCGGGGAGCGACGAGACGCTCGAGGAACGGCCGCGCCGGCGCCTGAACGATCGCGAGGTTCGCGACGCCGGCCTGCGCAGCGCGGCGAAGCGCCCGCTTCACCGACTCCCAGAAGATCTCCACGCCGATGAAGTCGCGCTCGGGATGCTCCGCCGCGCGACGGACGAGCGCGGCCCCATTGCCGAAGCCGATCTCGAGCTCGATCGGGGCCTCGCGCCCGAAACGCCTCGCCCAGACGCACGGGCGCTCCGTTTCCTTCCACGGAACGAGGAGCTTGAGAGAGAGGTAGTACGGTTTCTTCATCGTCCCCAGGGAAGGCTACCACCGCAGCCGCATCTCTGAAACCGCCGAACGCGAAACGGCTTCTTCTTCTCTTGAGTTGCGGAGGCGCTTTCCGCTAGGCTCTCACCCGCAGGGGAGAAAGGGGGAGAAGACCTCATGGGCCTCGATGTCGTGCTGCTCTCTCGCGTCCAATTCGCGCTCACCATCATGTTCCACTACATCTTTCCGCCCCTCACGATCGGTCTCGGCGTTCTCATGGTCTTCATGGAGGCGATGTATCACAAGACGCGCGACCGGCAATACGAGGCGATGGCGCGCTTCTGGACCAAGATCTTCGCGGTCAACTTCGCGCTTGGGGTCGCCTCCGGCATCGTGATGGAATTCCAGTTCGGCACGAACTGGGCGACCTACTCCCGTTTCGTGGGGGACATCTTCGGCTCCGCCCTCGCCGCCGAGGGAATCTTCGCATTCTTCCTCGAATCGGGGTTCCTCGCGGTCCTCGTCTTCGGATGGGACAAGGTCTCGCCCGGAATGCATCTCTTCTCCACGATCATGGTCTCCCTCGGCTCGATCTTCTCGGCGGTCTGGATCGTCGTCGCCAACTCCTGGCAGCAGACTCCCGCCGGCTATCGAATCGTGGGAGAGGGGAGCGCCGCGCGGGCGGAGCTTACCGATTTCTGGGCGGTCGTGTTCAATCCTTCGAGCATGAATCGTCTCGGACATGTGCTGATCGGCGCGTTCATCCTCGGCGGCTTCTTCGTGATGAGCATCGCGGCGTACTACATCCTCAAGAACCGCCACCTCGACTTCGCCAAGAAGTCGTTCACGATCGCGCTCGTCGTCGCGACCGTCTTCTCGCTCCTCCAGCTCGTTTCCGGACACGATCAAGCGCAAACGGTCGCCGCCACGCAGCCCGCGAAGATGGCCGCGTTCGAGGGAGTCTATCGAACGACCCAAGACGGCGCTCCGCTCTACCTCTTCGGCGTTCCGAACAACGCGAAGGAGCGGGTCGACGGCGGGCTCGCCGTCCCCGGGCTTCTCAGCTTTCTGATCTCGGGAGACACGTCGAAGCCGGTCCCCGGGCTCGACCGGTTTCCGCGCGAGGACTGGCCGCCGGTCGGGCTCAGCTTTCAGACGTATCACGCGATGGTCGCCCTCGGCTTCCTCTTCATCGCGCTCACGCTTCTCGCCGCGGTCTTCTTGTGGCGCAGGGGTCTTTTCGAAACGCGGTGGCTCCTTTGGATCTTCGTCTTCGCGGTGATCGGTCCATACCTCGCGAACCAACTCGGCTGGCTCGCCGCCGAGTTCGGACGCCAGCCGTGGATCGTCTACGGTCTTCTCCGCACAAGCGACGGAGTCTCCAAGTCCGTTCCCGCGTCACATGTGCTCGGATCGATCGTGCTCTATTCCATCGTCTACCTCCTCCTCTTCCTGATCTGGATCCACGTGATGGATCGGAAGATCCGCCAAGGACCGGAGGAGGTCACGGACCTGCCGCCCGAACGATTGCCGGGGAGGGGATTCCTTCGGGCGGCGGCGAGGGGGACGGGCGAATCGATGACCGGTTCGAGCGAGCCGCGCAAGTAAGAGGAGAACGACACGATGGATCTCAACATCTTCTGGTTCGCGGTTCTCGGCATCCTGCTCGCCGGCTACGCCATTCTCGACGGGTTCGATCTCGGCGTCGGCATCCTGCATCTTCTCGCGCGGGGCGACCGCGAGCGGCGGGTCTTCCTCAACTCGATCGGCCCCCTCTGGGACGGGAACGAGGTGTGGCTCGTCACGTTCGGCGGCGCGCTCTTCGCGGCCTTTCCGCACGCGTACGCGACGGTCTTCTCCGGCTTCTACCTCGCGTTCATGTTCCTTCTTTTCGCGCTCATCTTCCGCGCGGTCTCGCTCGAGTTCCGAAGCAAGATGGAGTCGCCGCGCTGGAGAAGCGTTTGGGACACGGCGTTCTTCGCCTCGAGCGCGGTCGCGATGCTCCTCTTCGGCGTGGCGATCGGCAACTCGATTCAAGGGATTCCGATCGGACCCGACAAGGAGTTCGCGGGAACGTTCTTCGGGCTTCTTCGGCCGTATCCGATTCTCGTCGGGATCTTCGCGGTTTCGCTCTTCGCGATGCACGGCTCGATCTATCTCTATTTGAAGACGGAGGGAGATCTCCAGAAGCGAATCCGAGGATGGATGTGGCACGCGTTCGGAATCTTTCTCGTCCTGTATCTTCTCACGACGATCTTCACGCTCACCGCGCACCCGGAAGCGATCGCGAACTTCCGAAACATCCCGTGGGCGTGGATCGTCGTCGTGCTGAACGTGTTCGCGATCGCGAACATTCCGCGGGCGATCTACATGGAACGAGCCGGCTACGCGTTTCTCTCGTCGGCGGCGACGATCGCCGCGCTCGTCTTCCTCTTCGGCGTCGGGCTCTTCCCGAACCTCGTGGTCTCGAGCCTGAACCCCGAATGGAGCCTCGACATCTACAACGCCGCCTCGTCAGAGAAGACGCTCTCGATCATGCGGATCATCGCCTTCATCGGGATGCCCTTCGTCTTGGCCTACACGACCGTGATCTACTGGGTTTTCCGGGGGAAGGTAGAGATCGGGAAGTTCAGCTATTAGCCGAGGCTAAGCAACAGCGCTTCTCCTCCCGCAATCCGCTTGGATCTTTGTTCGCCTTATGCTATAATTCGGCGCGATTCGAGTTACGGCCGAACCACGACTCCGCGCTGAGCCGAACGAACAGACGAGACAATCATCCCGAACGGGAGCCGCGCCCTCGCGCGGTCGAGGAGGACGTGCGATGAGAAGGCTTGCTGTGCTTCTTGCGGTCGCGGTCGCGCTGGCCGCGCCGGCTTGGGCCGACTGGGATCCGGGACAGCCGCACAAGTGGGTCCAGTATCCCGACCTCAGCACGATGGGGATCGACGTGAACGCCTCGTTCCCGTACATCCTCGCCGACGACTTCCTCTGCACCCAGACCGGTCCGATCACCGACATCCATATCTGGGGTTCCTGGTATCACGACATCATCGATCCGAACGTCAGGTTCGTCCTCAGCATCCACGCGGACATCCCGGCCGGGCCGGGGGGGTACAGCCAACCAGGGCAGGTCCTGTGGTGGAGAGAGTTCCTGCCGGGCCAGTACACCGTGCGGACGTACATGGGCGAGCTCGACGAGGGCTGGATGAATCCCCCCGACTACTATGAGTTCCCAGGAGACCACGCCTGCTTCCAGTACAACTTCTTCATCCATCCGGCGGAGGCGTTCATTCAACAGGGAAGCTCGACGCAGCCGGTCGTCTACTGGCTCGACGTGCAGGCGTACCCGAGCACGCCCGGGACTCTGTTCGGCTGGAAGACGTCGATGGATCATTGGAACGACGACGCGGTTTGGGGGCACGGAGAGGAACCGTTTTTCGGTCCGTGGTACGAGCTTCGCTACCCGCCGCAGCACCCGATGCACCCGCAATCGATCGATCTCGCGTTCGTGATCACGACCTCCGTCGAGACTGGCGTCGATTGGGGCGACGCTCCCGACCCGACGTATCCGACGCTCGCCCTGAGCAACGGCGCGAACCATGTGATCGTCCCCGGTGTCTTCATGGGCAACATCGTGGACGGCGAGCCGAATGGCCAGCCGGACGCGAACGCTCTCGGCGACGACAACAACGGGTTCGACGACGAGGACGGCGTGACGTTCACCTCGCCGCTCGTTCCCGGCATGATCGCGACCGTCGATGTCGTGACCTCCGTCCCCGGCTACATCGACGCGTGGATCGACTTCGGACAGGACGGAAGCTGGCTCCCGGCGATCGACCAGATCGCCTCGGGTCTCTGGACGCCGGGCGGTCTCTTCACGATCTCTTACAACGTCCCGCCGAACGCCGCGCCGGGGCTCACGTTCGCCCGTTTCCGCTTCAACACGACAGGACCGCTTCCGTTCACGGGCCCCGCTCCGGACGGAGAGGTCGAGGACTACAAGGTCCGCATCGAGGAGATGCAGAGCTACAAGTGGATCCAGCGGCCCGATCTGCGCGTCACGGGGATCGACGTGCGGGCGACGGAGCCGTTCCTCCTGGCCGACGATTACCTCTGCAACATGCCCGGCTGGGTGAACGAGATCCATCTCTGGGGTTCGTGGCTGAACGACTATCTCCCGTTCGGCTTCGACCCGATGGCCGTGCAGTTCACGCTCAGCTTCCACAAGGACATCCCCGCTTGGGAGAGCCCGACCGGCTACAGCATGCCCGGCGATCTGCTTTGGATGTGGACTTTCGCGCCCGGCAACTTCCTCGCCGACATCTGGCAGCCGGGCATCGAGGAAGGATGGATGGAACCTCCGGACAACTATTGGTTCCCGGCCGACTGGACGTGCTGGCACTACACGTTCCGCGTGCCGATCGCGGAGGCCTTCCATCAGTTGGGGAGACCGGACAGTGCGATCGTCTACTGGCTCGACGTCCAGGCCCGACCGATGGACACGCAGGCGTTCTGGGGATGGAAGACGTCGCTCGATCACTGGAACGACGATGCGGTGTGGGGATGGGGGATGGAGCCGTATCCAGGACCTTGGCAAGAACTCCGTTACCCGCCGCAGCATCCGTTCGGCGGTCAGTCGATCGACCTCGCGTTCGCGCTCCGGAGCGAGATCGATACGGACGCCCCGAGCGCGCCCGCACCTCCGCGTTTCGGGCTCTGGCAGAACGTCCCGAACCCGTTCAACCCGTTCACGGTGATCGAGTATGAGGTCCCGGCGGGCGGCGCTCGGGCGACGATCGAAGTGTACGACGTGAGCGGACGGCTTCTCGCGACGCTCGTCGACGGCTTCAAGCAGGAGGGACGCCACACCGTTCAATGGGACGGCCGCGACCACGAGGGGCGCGCGCTTCCTTCGGGTGTGTACCTTTACCGCTTGAAGACTCCGACCGAGGAGACGACGCGCAAGATGCTGCTCATCAAGTAGCGCCCCGACGCGGCGCTGCTTGTTCAGGGCTCCTGGTTCTCCGGCCGGGAGCCCTTTCCTTTGGGGATCAGGGAGTTCTCGGCGACTCGACCGGTTCTCGCGCAGGAAGAGGTGTTCCGGCCTTCACGAGAGCACCGAATCACTCACGAAGCGGCCCGCGCGTCCTTCTCGATCGCCATCCAGGCGATCAGGCGGATCTCGTGCTGTTCGATGGGCGGCAAAGGCTCAGGGGCGCGATACGGTTCCGCCCCGATCCGCTCGACCTCTTCGACCAGGTGACGCGCCCGCTCGGCTGCGGTCGCGAACTCCCGTTCCCAGGCAAGGCGGAGCTGGTTCTCCTCGCGGCGAGGCCAAGGAGATTCGACGGCGTCCAGGCAGCGGTGCAGCCTGTCCCGTTCGATGTCCGCCGGCGGATTCCCGCGCAGAAAGGCGGCGACTTCCCGATTCAGCTTCCTGATCTTGGGTTGGAGGTTGGCCGGATCGGTCTCGAAGGTCCACGCGTCAAAGATGCTCCGGCTCGCCCGAGCCCAGGCATCGTAGGCGGCGAGCGCCGTCTCATTGCTCAAGACCCTCTGCGTCTCCTCCGTGCACTCGATCATCCGAAGACACGTCCCGAGCTCGCCGATGATTTCCCCCTCGGGCTCCCGCGGTACGAAGCGAAGATAGACACGCTCACCTACCGCAGCACAGAAGAGGTGGCCGTCGCGCTCTCCTTTCCGCATCCCGGAGCCCGCGCGCCAGGGAAGGCTACGAATCCGGGCACCGTACTTCTCAACTGCCCGCCTGAGCTCCTGCCGGTATTCCTCGCCTGTCTGCGCGGCCCCCTCGGTTCCGCCCGCCTCGTAGATCGAGGGGTCTTCGCGGTGAAGCTTCTCGATCTCGGCGCGCGTTTCCGCGAAGGTTTGTTCGCCTGTCGCGCCTCGCTCGATCGGAGCCTCCTCGACGCCGACCGAAGCGGCCGCTTGGGCGAGCTTCCGGCGCACGCGCTCTTCCAGATTGAGAAGCGCATCGAGCTCCGCGTCGGGAAAGAACGTCCGCAAGAATACCTTCTCGTGGAGGCTTCCGATCCGGTCCACGCGCCCGTGACGCTGGACGAGGCGCATCGGGTTCCACGGGAGATCGTAGTTCACGACGTTGCGGCACTGCTGGAGGTTCATGCCTTCAGCCAGCACATCGGTCGAGAGGAGGAGATCGAAGCGATCCTCGGCGTCTTGCGGAGGCGCTCCCGTGGAGATCGGCGCGAATCCGTGCAGTGCCTTCTCGCGGGACACACCTCGGCGCACCTCTTCTCCGCTCACCGATGCGACGCGCCCTCGATACGCGGCAAGGCGCTCGTCGCATTCGATCACTCGTCGCAAGCGCTCCTCGATCCAATCGATCGTGTCTTCGTAGTGGGAGAAGACGAGTGTCTTGCGTTTCTGTCTCGCGTCCTCCTCGTCGATCGCCTCCTCCTCGGCCTGCTTCGCGATCGAGACGAGCTCTTCGACTAGGGCGGCAAGCTTGGGGTCGCCTTCGGGGAGAACCTTCGCCGCTTCGCTCGCCATCTCCCGAAGGATCGCGAGATCCGAGCGGACGTCGGCCTCGAGCCCCGCGACATCGTATGCGCGTGCGTCCTCCGCGTGCTCCGTCCCCTCCAGGATCTCGTCGATCTCTCCCTCGGCCTCCGCGGCCGAGAGCTCACGGAAGAACTCCTTCCGAACGACGAAGCCGCGCGAGAGAGCATCGAGAAAAGCCTCGTGCTCGCCGATCATGCGCCCGACCGTCAGCCGGAACGCCTCCGACGACGACTCGAAACGTTTGAGGAGCGCGGAGCGGAGAAGACCGACGAGCGCCGTATCGTCGTGCTCGCCAACCATGCCCGGCATGTACCGCTCGGGCTGGTAGCGCGCCATTCGGAGAAGCGGATGTCCGCCCTCGGGCATCAGGATCTCTTCGAGACGCGCGAAGAAGCCGGGCAATAGCGCATCGAGGTCGTATCCGATGGAAGAGGCGACCGGCGTCGGAAAGCGGATCGGCGCCAGGCGCCCGTCGGGTCCGCGGATCAAATCGCTCGCGTAGTGCTTCTTGATGAAGCGTCTCGTGCGCTTCACCGTCGTCGCGTCGATGATGGGATACAGGAGGTCCGGGTTCAGATCGAAAGGATCCTCGCGCATCGCCTGCTCGAAACGCTCCCGGATCGAGAGGACCCCGCGGTCGGAGAGCCATGCGTCCTGCTTCATGAAGAAGCGGAGCAAATGATAGAGGTCCCAGAGCGAGTTGTTGACCGGAGTGGCGGTGAGGAACAGGACGTCTCGTCTCTTGCCCGCCAAGAGCCGCCTTAAGATCTCCGCTCGTTTCGGCGTGTCGGGGTTGCGGTAGTTGTGCGCCTCGTCCACGACGACGAGCGCGTAGTCGTCGAGAAGGTTCTTGAGATGACTCCGATCCCCTCCGAGCTGGAGGTCGTTCGCGAGCTCCTCGTAGGAGAGGCACTCGACGAGAAGCTGGTGGTCGTTCAGGAAGCGTTCCCAGGTCGTGTCGCGGAGACTCGCGGGGCAGACAAGGAGCACGCGCTGCCTCCGCGCGCGGTATGCGCCGATGATCTCGCCGGCCGTGAAGGTCTTCCCGAGCCCGACGCCGTCCGCGATGAGAACCCCGCCGTACTTCTCAAGAATCTTTCGCGCCCGCCAGACGCCGTGCTTTTGGAACGTCGTGATCGGGATCCGGCCCGTCTCCTTCTCTTCTTCTTCCAGCTCCACGTGATAGAGATGCCAAAGCACCTTGAGGTAGACGAGGTAGGGCGAGACCTCGGCGAGAAGTTCCGCGTAGATCGCGGCGAGGTCGAACGGGACCGCTTCCTCCCAGAGCGACTCGAACCACTCCTCGACGCGCGCGACGAGAGGATCCTCGTGGTGCCCCAGCACGAGCTCCAAGTTCGTTTGAAGCCCCGCGCGCGTCAGGTTCGCCGAGCCCGCGAGGATCCCCCGCTCCTCGCCGCGGAAGAGGAATGCCTTGGCGTGGAGAAAGTGCCCCTCATAACGCCGCACCTCGATCCGGCCGGAGCGAAGGAAATCGACGAGATCGCGGATCGAGCGATCCTCGGCGAAGTCGAAGGGGAGGAGATCGCGGTCCCGCCTCATGCCTCGCTCGAGATCGGAGAGCCCTTGGGCCACGCGCCTCAGCGTGAACTCCGGCTCCCTCGGATCCTTCGGTTCCCTTCTCGGGCGCATCGCCTCGGGAGTCGGATCCGCGCCCAGGAGGAGCCGGATCCGCGGCACATGCCGCGCCTCTTCCGCGATGAGCTCCAGACCTTGAGGATTGAAGTAACAGCTCGCCACGCACATCTCGGACGGGGTGCGCCCCTCGCGCCGGAGCGCTGCGAGGTGCCCGACAATGACTCGCGCGAGCGTGTTCCCGTCGCGGTTGTCGATGAAGAGGGGCTTTGCGGGCTCGGGGGCTTTCGCTCCGTTCTTCCCGCTGCTCACGGTCGCGTCTCGAGCACGAAACGAGCCCGTTCCCTGCGCAGCATTTCGAAGGGCGTCATGCACTTGATGCCGAGGCTGATGCAAGCATCGGGAATCTTGATCTTGCGAGACGACGAGGATGGGACTTCGTGCGTGACAACCGTATGGCCTCCCGCCCGAGCCTGGGCTACGAGGTAGTAGTCGGCTACCTGAAGAAAGGTGCTCACGGCGGCGACGTCGTAGCTCCCGCTGCCGGCCCAGGCGCTTACCGCGGCGAGCGCCGGAAACACCGCGGCGTCCGGACGAAGGAAGAAGGCGTCGCCCCTCGCACGAGCCCAGGTCGACAACTCGTCCGCCAACGCTTGGATTTCATCCCCAACCTTCTCAATGCTGAAGAGCCTCCCGGCGGCGTTCTCTCGGACAAGCCACTCCCAGAAGGCGGGGCAGAAGTCGAGTCCATAGTGCAAGTTCTTCGCCCTGATGAATACGTCCGCATCGAGGAGATAAGCCATTAGGTGCGCATCCCCAGGCTTAGCCCGAGATCGTGAAACGTCGCCATCTTCCTGAGCCCGAGCAAACGAAACGCCTCCGTGAAGGACGAACGGCCTTCCAGCGTGCTGACCATCATGGCGCGGGCGAATCGTTTGCCTACACGTGCCGCAAGGGTAAGGTAGAAGTCGCCGCCGCCGCCCGCCGCATGCGCATGGAGTCTCTCCTTTTCTCTGCTGTACGCCTCCTCGAACTCCTCCTTCGAGACCTCCTCTGCATCGTAGATTCGCCGGAGGATCACGAGCGTGCTTACCTTGAAGTGGCGCGCCAGGCGCTGGGCCTCGCCCCCAAGTTCGGCGCCAAGGCGGTACTCGCCACGCAGCGCCCGGACCGGGACCAGAAGTTCCGCCGCTACCCTGTTGCACCAGCGTTCGACCTCGTGCTGGGGAGGGACCGCGGGATCGATATCAGAAAGCGCGGATTGCCCGAGCCACAGGTGAGCCAGCTCGTGGGCGAGAGTGAACATCTGCGCGGCCCGCGTGTCCGCGCCGTTGACGAAGACGAGAGGCGCCCACTCATCCGCCAGAGCGAACCCTCGGAACTCATCCGGGTCCAGCCTTCGCCTCGTGTTGTTCAGGACGATCCCGCTCACCATCACCAGCACACCGATGCTGTCGGTCTGATCGATGAACTTGCGAAGCGCCTCCGTCCATGTGGGGCAGTCTCGCCGGGCTTCGAGATCGAACCCAAGGGCTTGCCGCATCCGACCCGCGATCTCTTCTGCCGTGTTCGAGAGCTGCGCCGACCCAACAAACGCGCGCGGCCGCTCCCCTTCCGTCTTCGCGTACTGGCGGTACCAGTCTTGGCGTTGCCGGCATAGGTAGACCGTGTCGAGCAGATTTGGACTTGGTCTTCCAAGCCGTACCTTCCGGGGTGCACGAAAGTCTGGAAGGGGAACTTGCTCAACCGGGGGCTCGGGCAGGAAGAAATAGCCGATGGGCGTAAAGGTGGACTTGGCGTAGCGTTCCAGCTGCTTCAGGGTCGGGCGGCCATCCCCGCGCTCCCAAGATTCGAGCTTCGGGAAGCGGCGCCCCAGATCATGCAGATTGAACCCAGCCCGCTCTCGCCCCCACCGCAGCATCTCCGGCCGAACCTCGACCCGGGTCATGCATCCCCTCCGTTCGAGCCCGTCGTCAGTCTACGCCCCGGCCGCCCCAAAGGGAAGGGGCGGTTCGCGAGCGCATCGCATGAAAGGGGAGGTTTCGACCTTGACATTCCTTGCCGAGAGGGGGAATCTGCTCGTGAACCACTGAATGCGCGCATGCGTCGTAGGTGGTGCACCCCGAATGGGCTCGATCCTCGTTTGCCTCCTACCCGTAACCCTACTTGGGGAGCTTCTCCCTCCACTCCCTGAAATGCTTCAGCGTCGCACGAAGCCGCTCCTCGTGGTCCCATCCTTCGTGGAAGGTCTCGAAGATGTGGACGAGATGCTTTTCCTTGAGGTCATAAAGATGCGCGACGACGGCGTCGAGCTCGTGGATCTTGTCTTCTTTGTCGTCGGGGGCGAGGGAGCCGCATTCGACGCCCACTTCCTCGGCCCAATCTGCGAAGCGATCGTCGGGCGCAGCGAGGCGGCCGGCGAGAAGGATCGCGCGGAGGCGGAGGGGGTGGTCGGATGGGGGGCGGGGGATGGGGAGAGGGTTGAAGATGAAGAAATTCACGCTGACCTCGACGAAGCGACGCGCGTACCAGTCCAACGAGAGGGATGAAAGCACACCGAGAAGATACGCCTCATCTCGGACGTCTCCCCGAGGCCAGAGCAGATAGGGCCCCTTGTTCGTGATGAACACCTCCGGCGGCACGAGGGCGACTCGCACGGTGCGGGTGTCGGTCGCTCGGCTCACATCCCGGAACGCGATCCTCGGGTCGAGGCAAGGGAGCGTGTTCGGGTTGTGGATCACGCGCGGGTCGAACTCGGAGAAGGGGGAGTTCTTGTTCTTCGCTCCCCGCGCGCGCTTCTCCTGCAAGTGCGGGAGCACCTTCTTCGGGTCGGCCCAGGCGTAGTAGGTCCCGGTGTCGGGAATCCAAAGGTCGAACGACTCCCCTTTGAAGACCGGCCAGAAGCCCTTCGGGCGATCTTTGGACTTGAGGTCCATGAGCTTCTTGTCGTTCGTGGCGTGGAGCTCCGTGTGCGGCCGCGCGCGCCAGGATCTTTTGTCGTCGAGGTCGAGCCGAGGCGCCTTGCGAAGCCTCGTGAAGACCTCGACCGACTCGTCGCTCGGGAGGAGAGGGAGAGAGGCCGTGTCGTTCCAGCTCCGGATCTCCTCGCCGTCGAAGACCGCGGGCTCG
>Ga0194126_10003214_pt1 | contig 26074 bp, 14 predicted proteins | sample TA2KigC150mmetaG_FD_148641 | JGI IMG/M metagenome (GOLD analysis project Ga0194126, IMG submission 148641) | Freshwater microbial communities from Lake Tanganyika, Tanzania - TA2015035 Kigoma Deep Cast 150m | ecosystem: Environmental > Aquatic > Freshwater > Lake | place: Tanzania: Lake... | reverse complement strand
CTGCTGACACAGCTCTTCGACTTGCAAGATTTTTCGGAATGTCCTCAGAGTTCTGGATTGGATTACAGTCTCAATACGACCTTGATGTAACTTCCGATGCGCTCGGTGATCGTCTTGAGAAAGAAGTTAGGATATATTCGAAAGTTGCATAAAATACTATATTTATCAGTTTTTGTAACCTGATTGTTAAAGTTGAGCAAAAAGCAAGATCTTTGAGGAGTTCCTTCAGAATTAAACTCCTTTGAATCTGATTGTCAGCGCGTACTCCAGCCACTACTGTAGAATTTCGAGGATTTGTCCTGCCGCAAGATTTCAACATCAAAGGAATACATAATAAGAAACCTCGAATACAGTATGTTGCATTTGAAAATAAACATTGATAGGACATATGCATGCTTAGACAGCAAATAATATCATTTGCTCATATGCTTTTTTTCTTGTACATAAGGAGTCGCATGAACAGCAGAAAGCCGAAGGGTATGCACAGCGATGAGATAATAACAGGTGATGTGGGCAGGTCGAAGAGATAAGATACCGTGATACCCGAAAGAGCTGCGGCCAAACCGATTATCCATCCGATGATAAGCACATTCACTGTTTTCTCTGCAAGGAGTTTGCCCATCAATGCAGGCAGAATCAAAAAAACAAACACCTGAAGTATCCCTGCTATTTTTACGGAGCTCACCAGCACAAGAGCAAAACTAAGGAAAAAAAGGAATTCCCAGAATAGATTGCCCTGCCCGTCACGCGAGAGGGAAAAGAAATTTTTCCTGAATAGAATATGTAAGAGTCCGATTGCTCCATAGAGCAGAGATAGATGAAGCACATCTTTTGAACTGACCCATATGATATTGCCGTTCAGGATAGTCTTGAATTCTTCGAGTCCATGAGGTGTCCTGTCAAGAATCAGTATTGAAAATGCAAGCGAAAAAACATACATGACACCGATAAAAGCCTCTATATATACGATCTTCGCGATGTATTTGGAGAAGGAGAGGACAGATGCCCCTATAAAAGCAAAAATGAGGGAAAACCAGAATGTGTCCAGCAACACACCATGGAATAAGAATGATACGGCGATCCCCAGTCCAATAAACTGTGCCAGCGCAAGGTCAACAAAGATGATCCCACGCTGCAGGATGTGAATCCCGAAGTACGCGTGAATGAGCACCAGAAGGACACAAGCGATAAAGGGATATATCAATATGCTCAGGGCATCCATCCCCTTTCCTCCTATTGCAATCTTGTAAGAACGGTATCCATGAGAGTGAACCAGTCGACAATTTCAGGCATGGATCCGACATCATGCGGCAGAACAATAACTCGCGCACCTGTCTTGTCTGCAATGAAGTCGACTTCTTTCCGTGGATAGAGAGATGTGGTTATAACGGTATGGATTCGTTCTTCTTTCATTTTCTCTATGAGTCTGCCGATATATGCTACAGAAGGCGGAATCCCGGGTTTTGGTTCCACATATCCCGATATGGTGAGACCAAAATCTGCCGCAAGATACTCGAAAAGCTTATGATATGCAATGACCTTTTTGCCGTGAAAATGTTTTGCCTTCCATGCCGATTCTTTCCCGTGCAGTTTGGAAGAGAAAACAGCCATGTTTTTCCTGAAGAAATCCGCGTTGCCGGTATCCAATCGTGAGAGCACTTCGGTGATACCCGCAGCCACCCGTTCGATATTCTTCGGGGAAAAATGATAATGTGGGTTGCCAAAAGGATGTACATCTCCCATGCTCCTGTCAACTTTATCAGGATGGTCAATGACTTTAACATAACGGGAACAGTCCACATTGCCCGCCATCCCGGATTGTATTTTCTGGTTTCTTGAAGACTCAATCAGTACGGGAAGATATCCTATCTCCAGATCCAGCCCGTTGTACATCAAAACGTCTGCTTTTCTTACCGCAAGGATCATGCTCGGCTTTGCTTCAACAAAATGAGGGTCCTGAGTTGCCTTGACAATGACGTCGAGATGGACCCGGTACTTGCCAATTTCGTTGACAAGGCTTCCAATCCATGGAAGGGTTACAACGACCCGTAATTCTCCAAAAGCGGTTCCCATGAACATAAAGACAAAAACAATACAGAGAGCTATTTTTTTAATCATTAAACCCCCCTTAAAAACTATGGGCACCGTGAGCGCCAATACCCAGGATCAGTTGGAGGAATATCTCGTTGTTTTCCTTTCCATTACCTGCAGATTTGTCATATGTATACTGGAGCCTGAGGCGCGAAAATTCCGTAGGATTGAATTCAAGACTGCCCGTTAGTCTGTAGGGGTTATCGCCAAAATCTTCCTCTTCGCCGGCTAACTTGTACGTATCTTTGAAAATACTCAGGACATCGTATCTCGCACCGATCCTCCACCTATCGATCTGATAGAGGCCCTGCAGATATAATCCGTCCTGCGTTCTTTTGAGAGAATCGACGGTGGAGTCTTCAAGGTATTCAAAATCCCCTGTCTGGTGTCTGAGCAGATATTCACTCTGCAGGATAAGACTCCTGTCTTTTGAGGGCTTCCATTTATAAGTAAGTTCTGCGCCGTAGAGAACAGAATTACCGCTGAACTCTGTTTCATGCTCAATGGATTCTGTTTTTGTCTCGCCTCCTGTAACCGATATACCCCAAAGAATTGTATTATATTCACCGAAATCCAAAGACATCTTTGCAAATCCTGTATACGCATGCGGACCGGATTTCGCTTCTTCTCCATAGAGCACCTCATTTTCCCCCTGGAGTATCTCAAACCCCAAAAGCGTATAGACAGGGAGAGGTGGGAGATAGGTGAATTGAATCCCTTTTTCTATGAGTCCTTCCCCTCCGAGAAATGCCGTATACGGCAACGGTGCATCAACAAAGTCCCAGGCATGGGGATGGAAGGCATTAAATCTTCCGAATCCGCTTTTGAATTTACCCCCTTTTATCTGGAGGCCTGCCGGGAGTGAAGTTGTAACAAAATATGCTTCCTCCACTTCCGACCCATCCTCAGTGAATGGAATTGTGGCGTAGAGGTTGAAATAGGGATCAACAGGAGCAAATATGGTCAGTTCAGCGCTTCTCAGATTGAACCCCTTTTCAAATGTGCCATGACCATGGCTATGTGAACCCTCGCCGTGCTCATGGAGTGCGACGTATCCCGGAATTTCCCTCTCTTCCAGCTCTTCTTCAGATAAATTTGTTTGGTAGTAGAGAGAATCGAAAATTAAGCTTATCGAAGGGTTTAACAGAGATGGTGTTTGTTTCTCCGTAATCTGATAAGGGGATATGGGAGAAGCTGATTGCATGGCAATGGCCTTTGACCTGTCATCAAGACGATAGTCCCGAACAGCTGACCTTTCTTTCTCCCTGGAGTCTACACCAGTAGTCTGAATGACCTCTGTCTGTATCTGCTCTTTTTGTCCACTGAGTTGCTCGATTTTCTTCTGCTGCTCCCGTATGATCTGTTCCTGCCTGTTTAACGCGTTTTCTAAATTTTTTACCCTTTCTTCAAGTGTTTCGGCGGATACGGTTGGGCATAATGCCAGAATTGTCATGAGCAAAAACAATAATATCTTCATGTTTCCCTCCTTCAGAAAAACCTTATGAATGCTTTTGTTCAGTTAATAAAAAGATTGCATCCGGACATAATGGCAGAATACGGCCATGGGTCCGTTTATCACTATCTGGAGTCTTATATGATTTGAGAAGCGGCTTTAGGCGGGAGGGGCACGACTTAAAAAAGGCGCTAAGTCATCAAAGGAGATACAATAATCATTCGCTATAGAGGTGAGTTCAGTTGGACAAGGATAGAGGCTAAAATCAAATATATCCTGAAGAATAGCGCTGGTATTGTGCATGCCGAAGACGCAGAGTGGACAATCCTTATGAAAAAGAGAATCCTCATGATGATGCATCGGAGAAGTAAGAATCGATAACATGAAGAAAAGTGCGATTACGTATATATTTAACTGTTTTATCATTCTTAATGACATGCGGCTTGCGCTCGTTCCTTTTTACTCCTTAGCCGGGAAAGAATCCTTTTTACCCGGGAAATGATGAAATAGGCACTATAGCCTACGGCTGTGTAACACAATCCCGAGTTTCCACAGTATTTGCACATATCGTATATATCCTTTATACCTGTCCGGTGAACAACAGATTTTCTCTTGGATATAAATATTTTGTCCGAATATCCATAGAAATGATTTCTGTTTAAAATGCCATTCAGGATGCATCTTTGTCAACAAAGATATTTGTTATGGTGATGCTATCTTTACTCTTTAAAACGTTTCTGTCAATCGGAAATCTGTAAATCTCAGTGACTAATTAAATGAACAATTTTATTTGAAAGAGTGCTTGCCAAGAGAAATACAATAGGTGTCTGAGTATGGAGGAGTGTTGTGTCTCTCTTTCAGCCACTATCAGACAATTTCAAGGGTTCTGCAATGGCGTTGAATATTTCATCAAGTCAACACCATAGGGATTTATAGATAGGTGAGACTTACAAATGCAATTCAGCGACATAAATACTTTCTCTCAGGATATTCCAATTGGAAGGGATCTAGACTCATTGGTTCATTTCATATGGTACTTTCTTCGTTAAAAAAGGGGGCTTTTTCAAGCCCCCTTCTATTTTGATCAACCAATTCTAATAAATAGGAGAACAGGATTTTTATATTCCTAAAGATAAGGATGGCAAATACAAAAGATACAATTCTCCGATAGAAGGAATGGAAGATATGCTTAAAGTAATGAAAACTCTCATACCAACTCATATTGTCTTTAATGGTGCTTTGGGTGCTTCAACGGGTGAAAATGCATTGAAAGCAAAGGGTGGTGAGCGAGTGCTTTTTATTCATTCTCAGGCAAACAGAGATACACGACCTCATCTTATCGGAGGTCATGGAGACCTTGTATGGATAGGTGGTAAATTCAACGATGCTCCAGCAACACCCATCAGGTTTAAGACTACGCACAGAGATTACTCCCCGCAGCGAGCCCTTTCCGCTTTGTAACGCGGACCAGAAAACCTTCGGCTCTGTCCCGAGTCCACTTGGTTGCTTGCAATTTATATGGCTGTATCTCCAGTCCTTCAATGGCTCCCGGACCAGGCAGCAAAGACGTCAACAACCCTTATGTAGCCGGGCGCTGCAGTTTCCAATCAAGCAGATGGTTTATGCCAGTGGCTGACCAGGTTCACTACATCACCCGGGATATTATGGAAACGCCTTTCCCGGCATGTACGGAATACAATCCTTCATAATGTAATAGGCAGCTCTTGCCAGCTTATGCGCAAGTGCATTATATGCGATCGGTTCATTTGTTCTTCTCCGCTTCCGGTCATAATAGGTTCTCGCTTTAGAGTCAAATCGTCGCGCAAGCTCTGCCGCCTCTGAATATGCCCATGCCAGATGCTTGTTGCCGTTCTTCCTATTGCCTATTCCTTTCTTCTTATCATTACTGAATCTCGCAGAAGGTACTTTCCTGCAGTACGACACATAGTTGCCAACCGCCGGAAACCTGTCTATCGGTCCCGTCTCCATCATAATTGTTAATGCCAGGACTCTTCCAACTCCTGGCATACCCATAAGAAGATCATAGGGCTTTCTAATATCTATTTTCTTTTCTACAACCACTTCGATTGCTCTGATCTGCCTACTGAGTGAGTCAATCGCATCCTTACTAACCTTACCGGCAAGTGACAGGTCATCATTGCCCGCCAACAGTGGCGTAACATGATCCTTAGTCAGTGCTTTTATATGATTTGAGTTCATCTTAGTACCCAAGTTCCTGGCAAGAATGTTCTGCAGGCTTCTGATAAGCGATGTCCTCAGCCTTACCAGATGCCCTCGCTTCCTCAAAAGGTCTCGTAAAGGTCTATGCGCTTTCGGATAGATATAGCCCTCCGGCAGAATATTCAACCTCAACATTTCCGCAAGCCAGAACGCATCGTGTTCGTCATCGCTATGTTTTAGTCCAGAATACTGTTGGACTCGTGAAGGATTAGCGAGATGTTCCCGGTGGCCTTCTTCAATTAAAAGATCTACCAACCAGTACCAGTTATAAGTAGACTCTACAACTATCCCTGCAATATCCTCCCTGAACGGCCTGAGACTCGCTGAGATCAGATCTGGCTCATTCCTTAACTTCTTTTTCCATATTCTCTTTCCATCCTCATCGATAATCCCAACATACGAATTACTTGAATGCGGGTCAATTCCCATGTACAATCTCATACGGCACCTCCTATGGTTTAGATTTCTCTCTTAACCATGAGCATACCGTAAAACGATATGCTCGGGAGGTGCCCTCTATATGATTATCAAATCAGGAAACTTGGTTTGTCCCAGGTGGTAGCGCAATCGCAATGATTTATACATTCAGACAACCCGGTACATATGTTTATCTTAATCATAATTTAATTGAGGCTTTTCTGTTTGGTGCCATTGCGCATGTAAAGGTAGAAGGTGAATGGAATAATGATCTGATGGAACAGGTTAAGAAACCTTCGAAAATTGAAAATTAACTTCAATATTTCATGTGGGATGTCTATAAACAGCCTTTGGATTCGTTTGATAACATAATGCCTAAGCTGATGTTTTAAAAGGTGAGGACTTGGGCAAGGTTATGGTTGAGTCGAGGATTGGCGTAGTTTTACGATGAAGTATTTGTCATTGTTAATAACGAATATGCTACATGTGAATTTGATGAAGAATTCGATAAAACTTTATAACCCTTGAGAACATTTATGTGTACCCATATAGAGGGCACTGTCTAGAGAAAAAACGACTCTATACCAAGAAAATTATTCTTGCTTTCATAACTTCAAGTTATCATTGTCCATTACCATTGCCGTTTTTTCTTTTTAATAGTGCGTCAGTCTTCACTGGCCATGCACCTTTCAGGTGCTCGCAATGAAAAGTATAGTTAGGTATTACGACAATTATCAGAGGATTTGATTAAAGTATGCTATCCCCTACAGGAATTGAACCTGCGACACCAGGTATAGGAATTCGTTGGGGGGCAAATTGCAAAGTGGCTTCTGATCTGGATATTTCAATACCTATTTGATTCTAAGAAGGTTTTCGGATTCTGTTCATTCCTGTATTTTCTGTCTATTTCCTTGGTTTCTGCATATTCTGCTACGATTTTGCTACATAGAAATATCGCATGGCAAACAGCTGGCATCAGGTCAAATCACAAACTCATAGGCATAGTAGAAAAAAAGAATTCTTTTCCTAGTCGAGGGGGGGTACGAACCTCTTTTTTCTTATTTCTACCCCCTATATACTTATTACAAAGTTCTCTCGAAGAAGCATTATTTATAAAATCATGAAACATCTTTAACGAACAAAGGGCGAGAGTATTTGAAAATCCTCCCTTATTCCCAACCTCTTGATTTTTAAATATTATACAGGCTTTTGTTTTCGCCATGCAACCGCTATGCAAGTTAATAAAAGGCTGGTTTTGAGTATATATCACAAGTGAAGTCTTATCAATGCTATCTGTATGCCATAAAAGAAATTTTGATAATGATTGATTGAGGTTTTGAACATTTTGTGATAGCATCTAAAATATGCTATAAAAAGCAAATTCTTATCAATTCCTTGGAGGGGGAGGGGAAATTTTCTGAATGGTTCTATTCAATTTTGCACACCTTAGTAAGTCTTTAAAAGGAGGGGAAAAAGGATGAGAACGAATTCATCTCAAGACAGGTTATTGGTTAAGCATTTCGTGTGCACGCTGATCCTGCTCACAGCAGCGGTCTGCATGTCAGTGCCGGACGCACGGGCCTCCGGTCTGGTGGGGATGTCCAAAGTCGATGAGTGTGTTAAATTTACCGACAGGATTTGTGAGGATAATCAAGAAACAACTTATGTTACTGTGCCGGTGAGTTACGGCCTCGAGACTGAGATTTACGCAACTTCAGTCAAAGGATTCAAAAAAGGGGAAGAAACAACATCGCTGGAAAACACTCTGGAACTTGTAATTTCAAAGGAGGCGCCGATACTCACCTACCCGTTGCGCTATCTGCACACTGTTGCTTATGCCCCATATGAAGAGGTTAGAAAGATCCCCAACAAGCTGCCCGGCGTCCAGGCCTGCGTAGACGGGGCAAGCGCCAGCAACCCCACCTGCGGCTGGATAACCCAGGGGGATGTTAGGATCGAAGACTCGCAGGGCTTCTGCAGCAACCGCGACCCCGATAAGCTTTTGAACCGTAATTTTGATCCAACAGCGCCGTGGCGCGGGGAAGAGGTCCTGGGTGTCCAGTCCACAATGAGAAAATCCTTCTCGATCGCCCACTGTATGGAACTGGGCACTGTTTATTTCCATGGATATGAAATAGGTGCAAACAGTCAGGCCTATAAAGTTAATCTGAAATTCTCAATTCCACAGCAAACTGGAGCGCCAAAGATAGTTAATCTGGAGCTCACTCCCGGAGCTCCGGTTTCACATACCAGTGATGCGGAATCGGAAAACGCGCTTGCCGCCAAAGCAGAGCTCCTTGGCGATTTTCAGCCCTTTGCTGCCGCGCCCGACCTTTCCAACTACATTCTCTATATAGCGTCCTCCCCTGAAACGAGTCAGATGGTGAGGGATTACTCTCACAATATGCTCCTTGTGCCGAGGGAGATGGTTTCAGGAGAAGGCAGCGAGTGCAACAAGGTGGGGGCCGCGTTCAGCGCATTCAGGAAAGAGGCTGGCTCTGCCGACAAGACAAAGGCCGGAGAATGCCTCGCCAATCAGTTATTTCATATGCATCAGGAGGATCTGCAGAGACTGGTATATAATCAGGACGCCGACGCAAAATATCTTGTTAGTTCGAAGAAGCCGTTCAAAAATTCCATGACTTTCGATTCCTTGACGCCCTGGACGCTCCAGTATAAGATCAAAGATATCAACAACTCTCTTGTCTCGGTCAGTCTTCGTGCCAGCCAGATACAACTCGTTCAAAGCGATTCTGTAGGCACAGTCTTCGCGAAGTTTGATAATGATAATCCCTTTACCTCCATGTCGAAAGATGGGTATTTGAAGGTGACGGTCACGAATGCCGGCGAAGTGAGAACAGGTTATATTGTCGAGGTGACGGGTTGCAGTGACAACATCATCGGGAACATCCCTGCGAAAGCCGTTACCCTGAATGCAAATAACAATGCAGTTCTGTACTTTGACATCAATACATCCCGGAATGTGGATATGAGCAGCTATTGTTGGGTAAGGCTGAAGTCAGCCACAGGCAAGCTGTATGAAGAAGTAGAGGTGAAGTTCAACACCAAGGAGCATGCCTCAAAGTATCCCTGGGAATTGAAGATAAAGAACAAGGAAAGCAAGGTCGGACATTGATGAGGGAAGGGGGAGTTACCAAAAGACCCAGAAAATTCTTGAGTGAGCTATGGCATAACTATCCTTTTTAACTTCCCGTTTTAACTCTCCTGCAACCGCCATGCAACCAAAAACAGGGGGTTTTAGCTTTCGGAATCATTTAAAATCAATAGGATAGATAGTCGGGGCGAAAGGATTTGAACCTTCGACAACCCTTGTAGTCTATTGATTTAATGTAACTATTTTACTTGAAAAAAGTGCCATGAACCTACCACAAACCTAAACAGCGTTTTTAATAGCCTGATAACCTGTCATAAACTTTACGAAGGCGTTACTTTCAGAACGATATAAATAGACAGCATAACTGAAGCAAACGCTCATCGATTGAATCAGAGATTGCGGATGTCAGCCACTACTAAGCGATAACAGGAGTTCAAGTTAAAGTCCTCACGGTCAATCCTGGATTGATGTGAATGGTTCGAATGAAAATCAATAAAAAGATGCTTTTAAGAAAGAAAAAATCAGACTTTGCTAATTCTATAAAATTATCAATTTTATCACTAAATAATAATGAAGCATATTTATTTTTGTGTTGTTCCGCGGGTTCAAGGTTTCAAGCCCAAACTCTTTAATTTCCCCAACAACTGTTCTTTCTTTTCCCCGGTTGAACAGAGGTCGAGGGCCTTGTGGTAAGCATATGAAGCCAATGCTTTCTCCCCTATCTTTCTGAGGTTATCGCCAAGCTGCTCAAGGTTTGCACAGCCTTCCTCACATTTGTCAAACAGATAAACATCGTCAACCGCCTCTTTTATCTTGTTAAGGTTCATTTTAATGTCATGTCTTTCCCAGTAGGCAATGCAATGCCAGAGGTGGCTCTCAATGGCCTTGTTCAGGTAGTCGAGTGCCATCTGCCATTTTTTCTCTTTCTTGTAACCGTCTGCTTTTTGACGGTAATAGCCTGAGACTGTTTGTGAAAGCAGTTTCGATTCCTTCTTGCTGCATTTGCCTGTAACCTTCATGCTCTTGGGAACAACTGTGAAGCTGTCAATCCCAAAATATTGTGACGTCACATTTCCCCCGGTTAATTGTATTTTCTCTCCCTCATATGGTGAGAGATCAAATGGTTCTTTATCATTAATTATGGGTACTGTCCGGAAAATATCGTGGGCCTCTTTTGCATTAATTGCAATTGATCCAAAGGTTGTTTTGAAAACGAACAGGGTTTTATCTACGACACAGCCTGTGAATGTAACGGGCTCGCAGGGGCCAACTATTTTGACATCACGGGGACAAACCAGATGATGATCGCGCAGATTTAATGCAGTATTTGCTGTAATGACTTTTTTGTCGTATGCTTTAAAATCAAAAGGGATATTGCTGCAGGGGTTGATGGTGTATTTATAGAACCTCTGATAATCTTTTGTTTCATGAGGCCCGAAAAGCAAGAAGTCCTTGCCTGTCACACATCCTGTAACATCTACATTGGAAGGCATCGGCATGGTTGCCCAGGAGAGAGGTACAAGAGAAAAGGCAAGAATTGAAAAAACTGAAATAAATATAATTCCCCTTTTCATACCAATTAACCTGCTACTGACTTCCTTTGCAGGTGAATGATGCCGGATAAGGAGCGGTTTCGGTTCCGCTGACATCAGTAATTACTACCTCATAATCAAAGTAAATATCTTTAGCACTTCCACCACACCATATTGCCTGTGGAAATACAAGAGGATTCTGTTTGCTGTCTATTGTAGTTGATGGGGTAGTGCAGACGATTCCGGATGGACAAGATTTGGGTCGATAAACTACTTTTACCGGGAATGAAGGATTACCGCTCCAGTAAATTCTTAAATCCCCTTTAGGCCCATTTGATGCGACTTGGGATGGATAATCAATTCTTGTTATTTTAAATGATTTACCGCTACCAAAGAGGTCTGTAGGAGGGGGTGGAGTTGTGTCCTTGATACGCGTTCCGGTCCAGTCACCCGCATTAAGGTTATCGCCATACCCCCATTTACCTGTTATGGTTTCTCCATCCGGTGACAGAGTGAATGTTACTTTACCCCCGTCATGAGGGGGCTTATAGCTCGGGGCTTCTTTCCACTCACCTGCCATGGTTTTGTTATCTGTGGAGAGGGTTGCATTAATCTTACCGCTGTCGTGAGTGTAATTTCCGTAGACCTCTGTGCCCTCAACACGCAATTCAAGAACGCCCCAGTTTGAGTTCCATTTCCCTTCAAATCCTTTTACATACTGCATACCAAGGGTGGCAATTGCTATCTCAATTTTCTTTATATGCTGTGCCATCTCAGGGGTTGGCTTGCAGTTATAACTTTCCCTGTATTTTTCTAATGCTTCTCTCAAACGACCCTGCTGTTCCAATGCAGTTCCCTCATCCCTGTTCTTCTTTGCACAAGCTATATTTATAATCTCGTTCTCAACTTTGACAATATGTTCCTCAAGTGCAGGATTAGGCCAGGTTTTTACGCTTTGTTTGTATCTATTCACGGCATCCTGGAGTCTGCCCTGATTCTGTAAAGCTTCTCCTTCATCCCTGAGCTTCTTTGCTGATGCCTTTGCAGCTTCCATCTTCCGGACATAATCCTGGCGAACCGGATCAGGCCAGTAGGTGAGACTTTCTTTGAACTTTGTCAGGGCATCGGTCCATTTGTTCTGATCATAAAAAGCTCTTCCATCCTCCCACAACTTGTCTGCTGTAATCTTACGATTTTCCATTTCTCTGACATATTTTTCAAGATCGGCGTCATGCCAGTTTCTGGTACTTTCTCGATATTTTGCGAGCGCCTCTGAAATCTTGTTCTGTTTGAATAGCGCGTCTCCTTCGATCCTGAGTTTTTTGGCTGTCTCCTGTTTTTGCTTTATTTTTGTTTCTAAATCCTGAACATATCTTATGTGCTCAGGAATCGGCAAGTATTTAATACTCTCCTTGAATTTTGCAAGTGCACCAAGCGGGTCATAACCAGCAGACAAGGAATTAAGCAAAGATTTGCCCTCATCCCATAACTGCTGACCTTTGAGCATGCTTTCCTGCATGTTCTTGAGTTTCTGTTCAAGTGCGTTTTTGAAATACTGGAAATCATTGTTATTAGGCTGTAAGGCAATAAGCTCCTTAGCCCCGCTCAATGCCTTTTCAATTGTTTCTTTAGGGAGAGAGGTTGTAGCATTTGCGTTACTTTGGACGAATGGATAAAGTTCTTTCATACGTTTATCTTTAGCCATGGCTTCCTCATGAAGCTTATAGTACTTCGCATAATCAGGGTCTTGAGTAAGTTTATGATCACTCATTGCCTTGAGCCCGTTCTTGAACGCTGCTGCGGCCTGTTCGTAATGATATTCCCTTAGCTGCTGTTCCCCTGCTCTGAATAAATTCATTGCATATTCTTTGGCCGATGCTGTTATGTGGCTTTGCTCTATTGCTGCGATCAGATCAAGAATTTCCTTTCTTCTCGGATCGTTCTTCATGAAGAATTGAGGCTTGTCCTTCAGATCACGGAGCATGTCAGTTGCCTGTTTAATGTTCCTTTTTTCGAATACCTCCTTAACGCTGAGATAGTAATTCCAGGCCTGCTCCCTTTCTGTAATCCGATTTTTGGCAAGGTCGAGAATCGCCTCCCAGTCTTTCCTTGTTCCACCCGAATGTTCCCTCTTGAGAACCTCCTGTGCATGCGCTATCAGCCCTTCCCAATCCATTGCATCAAAGTATTCCTGATTTTTCTTTTGAGAATCCTGCAGGAATTGATTATATTCCTTGTTCGCCTCATCCCAGAGGTTAAAGAGATCCCTGGAAAACTTGTTTGCGATTTGTCCGGGCATCTCCTGCTGCAGATCCTGTATTTCCTGGTATTTTTTATATGCCGAATTCACTTTCTTCCCGGCGATAAGATTTTTGAACTCCTGTGCCTTTTGCTCGACCTGGGGCCAGATCTTCTCGAATTTCATCGCTTTGTCCAATTTATCCTGAGCGTTTTTGTCAGCCGGGTTTAGTCTTACTGCTGCCTCAAGCAGACCAATGCCTTTCCTGAATTCTCTCTCATATATTCCATCCCAGCCAAGCTTTTTGCATTCCTGTGAAATCTGCTTCATAACAGGCTCGGCGAGCTTTTTGTCGAGCTTCGCTGCCTCTTCTGCAAGCCTGATAGCTTCATCAAGTTTACCCTGCCGCAGCATCTCTAATGCCTGGTTCAGTTTTTTCTGCGCCTCTTCCTTATCTTCCTGCCCCTTTGCTGCTTCTGCAGCTTTCTTTTTTGAGTCATTCAGGGTTTTCTGGTCAATTGTTACATTGACCTGTCTGGAGGCGGTTCCAATTTGTATGCCTTTATCGTCACTTATCACAATCGTAACGGTATAGTTTCCTGTTGAACCACAATTCATGGTCAGTTGATCCCCACTTCCCGGTATTCCGCAGAAGCCGTCAGGCTGGATGGTCCATTTGTAGCGCAGATATTCCTTCGGAAGGTCCGGAGTTATTTTCGCATCAATAATAATATTGAAACCCACGGCGAATTGCTGATCACTAACCTCAACGAGCCCTGGACACTTACCGCCGAGTTGTGTATCACATTCCCATATCTTTGGTTTCTCCCCAAGATAATGAGGTTCCGATAGGATCACGACATATGCACCTGCCTGATACTCTTCCTTTAGTGCTCCTCCTATGCGGTCTCCGTAGAAAGGCACTTGCGGCGACACGAGCAGCATCATGGGCTTAGGGTCTTTGGGCACAAACCCGATGACGCTCGAGTTGGTTTCGTACTCCATGCGGTTCGATGATTCAGGGTAGTCCCACTTGAAAGTGATCACTTTCGGATCGATCTTCGGCTCAGTAGTAATAGTCGCCCTTACTTCCTCGCCGACCTTCCCCTTGCCCTTGTCCGGAACAAAACTCCAGCGGAACTTGGGAGGGACGACGGTTATCTCTTTTTGCGGGGTGTCTCCAACGGTGCTGTATACGCCTTCGCCGGTTGCCTTCTGTATCTCCGCCCAAATTTTGATCTTACCCATCCTGCTTAAAAGCACCTTTGTTTTGAAGTCGTAACTCGTAGAAGGGTCGAATTCAATTCCTTTCTGATCAGATTGCCATACAACCCTGTATGAAGAAGTGGGTTCGCCCTTTTCCCCGATATCAGCAATACAGACCGGCTGGCAATTCTCATCATAGACATTATCCTCGCAATTCGGAGAAGGCATATTGCCACTGGGTTTGGGTTTACTGAAACACTCCTCATATGTCTTCCATTTCCGCTTGGCAGCAGGCTTTTGCTTCTCAGCGTCCTCTGAGAGAATTCCCTTTACGGAGACAGCAATAGGCAGAACAGTCCCGAAAACCGCGCTTCCCGCCAATCCTTTGATTTCTCCTTCGACTCCCTCAACCTTGACCGTTATCTTCCCCGTGCCGCGAAGATTGCCCATATCAATGACATCGACGATGATAGTGTTATCTCCTGTCGTCTTCAACGTGTAGGTCACTGATTCTCCGCTTCCTTCAGGAGTACCGCTCCATGAGTACTTGTAAGGCGCCCTGCCGCCCTTTACTGTTGCCGTGATCTTCACTTTCCCGCCCGGCTTCAGAGGCGGAGCAACCACTAACTGAGAAAGAGAGACTTCGAGTCCTCCGGAAGAGGTTGGGTCAATCCCCACCGCTCCGCCACAAGGACTGCCATATGACCAAGAAAGCACCGGATGTCCCGGGAGCGGATCAGGAAGGCTTAGCGAGCCTTTGAGTTTTTCCAGGTCGGTGAAGTAATTTGTGTATGTAACGCGGTCAGGGAAGGCTGCCTTATAGTCAGCGTAATTGCTGAAGATACGGGACTCCTTGATGATGGTAGCCTTCTTCTCAATCGTCTTCTGGTTCTTCGAGTTTTCTATCTCTGCGTCGCTCAGGCACCTGAAGTAGCTCTGGTTCACATACTCCGCACAGCAATTCTTCCAGCATTCCTCCATGTCAGGATTACAGGGGCACATTTCTTTGTTGTGACACTCTCTCGTCAGAGAACCGTTTACGCCTTTCTTTAGCTCGGCAAAGGCAATCCTGTCCTTTTCCTTGAGTACTACGAAATAATTCAGGCAATCTCTCAAATACTGCTGACTTTCTTCGGCCAATGTGAAGAGAGCGGCGTTTATCTTTTTGATCGCCTCCTCGTCCGGCGGTTTGAGTTTATTGGCTTCATCTTTAAGCTCAATGAGCCTCTTCCAGTCCTTTGAAGCACTGTCAATTAGAGCATCTGAAAGCTTTCCTGTTTCTTTCACTCCTGCCTTGGCATCAACAGTTATATTTGCTATAGCCTCTCCTTCTCTCCCTTTTTCGTCTTTTACTCTGACATTTACAGTTACCCTGACAGGGGGTTTTTGTTTTGCATCTTTGCCATGGAATCGAAAAGAAGTTTTTTCTGTTGCTTCCGGATAATCAGACCAGTAGAAACTCAATTTGCCACTGTTCTTGTATGGTTCAACCGAAGCTGAAAGATCAACATACTCATCTTCCTTAATCTTGATGTTTTCAGGGTTGATTGTGACTTTCAATGTCTCATCGCCGGATTTTTTCCTGACAGTGATTATATGATCATCTTCTGCTACCTTGAATTCCTTATCACCTACTTTTAAATAGGCCACTACTATTAATTTGTAAGTGCCAGCATCTTTAAATATATATGGGATACTCATCCCTTTTCCTATGGAACCAGCCTGTCCTTCTATACTCCACTCGAGTTGAATTGATTTCTTCATCGCCTCATCTGCTGTTACTTCAGCAGAGAAATCTATCTGTTTGCCAGCTTCCCCTTCACTTGGACCTTTGATTGTAACCATACATTTAGTGCTATAAGTAATGGTTATCTTATTTGATGTTGACAGTACTTTATTTTCATGATCCTCAAGAGTAGCCCAAAAAGTAAACTGTCCGCTAAATTTAGGGGGGCTTGCCTTAGCTTTGTATATTCCTTGCATCATATCATACGCGGTAATATTATCGGCACGTTCTATCGGAATGTCTTTACCATTCTCATCTACGGCATGCCAGGTGGGTTGCAGATTAATTTTTTCATAATCAATAATGATATTGGTTCTACCGTCTGAAGTCCTAATATTAAGAAGTACTGTGATCGGTAAACCAAATTTGGGATCATCTATCGCTATCGGGATGACGATATCAGACTGCCCACGATCATATCCCTCAATTGAAAGAACAGGTTTGGGTCTGGCAAGAATAAGAACTTGTTTAGGTTCTTTCTGCGCTACAAGCTCGGTTTTCGTTTTGTTAGAGTAAACTCTTGCGCCAATTAAGACGTTCCCCGGGGTCTCTCCTGCCCATTCTGATGACCGCCCGATTTCAATTTCTGTCAAAAACTTTAGATTATTTGATGGCGAAAACCACTCGACAACGTAATCTTCGTTTGACAGGCCTTGGATGCGAGCTTCGAAAGGAATACCTGCAATGGCAGTCTTGGGCAATTCCAACCATCCGGACTGAACCAAGATGGGGACATCCATTTTCAAATCGGTAGCGCTATCAACCCAAGTGACGCCCCCCATACCTGCGTATTGTGCACGATCACCGATGGCGCTCTCATACTCCTGCAGAAAATATAATGGATAGACTTTGGGATCCATCACGTGAACATAGGTGCGATAACGATTTGATTCCGATAAGCCATCATAAATGCGCCTGTAGCCACGGCCAACGCTTGTATGACCATCATTGCCCACTGCGAGTCCGATCATAAAAGGCCTGTTTTGATTGATTTCGTCGTAGATTTCTTGTGGAGAGAGAGGATTGTCGTGATGGGTATAGGACAACCCATGTTTTCTATAGATATCGACGGTTCTTGGCCCAGTAAAGATCCGCCAACCAGTTCCACTTACCTTAGGGAAGCATTCTTTCTTTTTCTCTCGATCAACACAGCAATTCACTTTCGACTCGTCGCGCGCAAGCAGAAACAAATTTACAAGATCGCATGGATAGACAGCTCTACCCAAATAGTTGAGTATCGCCGCCCCCGAGGCGGCCCAGCACCACAGATATCCCTCCTGTCTTACCCGGGCAACATTAAGAACCCTCTCCTTAACCAAAAACTCCATAGATTTCTCCACAGTAATATTATTGCCTTTGCTGGAGACGACGATACGATATTTGTGCAGCCCCGTTTTATCCGTTCTTGGAATGACATATGTTTTTCTGTGATCTGCCAGTTGCTGTTCTTCCCATCCTGCTGGGAAAAAAGTTGTTTTTTCAGATGGTTTCAATTGTGTCGTTTTCATCCGGCAAAGCTCGTCATCGATATATTCCTTTATATCAACGTCTATGTTATTTTGAGTAAAATTCCGAATTCCTATCTCATCAAGGTATGATCCTGACGATACTTCCAATATTGATTCTATCTTCTCTAAACTTGGCAATGACTCGATCTTGTTTGACTCTTGATGTTGTTGAGCAAGGACTGTTGGAGATTGAGCAGCAAGCAAAAAAGTGAAGCTGCAAAAAGCAAGAAGGCCGGAAACGATTTTGACAAGATAAGAAATGGTTCTCTGGTCAGACTTTACTATTGACTTCGGGTTGCCAATAAGTAATTTCATAAAAATTTCTCCTTTATGTCCTTTATTGACTATCCAATCTATTATATATGTGAATTGTTTAGAGAATTCTGCTTAAACACACATGACTTAAAGGTTGCTTCTCCATTAATTTATACATTGAATCTGCTGAAAAAAATTAACTCAACCTAATCGTCTCAAGCCTCAAACTTATTAATTCCCACGCCTTATCTTTTTCCTGAACACAGTTTTCTTGCAATTAAGGAAGGATAAAGGATATACAAAAGAAAAATTGTGATGAAATAAAAAGGCAAGATTCTGAAGCTTAAGAAATATCTGTTACTGAATCTGATTTCTTCCTGTCGAGTGATGCCGGAGTATAATTCCATATTCCTCCACCAGGAATTAAGATTACTTACATAATACATGTTTTTGGCTCTTGTGTGTAAAAAAATTACTTGGTTATGGGGGCAACTTTGGCAGGTAAAAGTGATGCATGGAATCAGTCAACTTAGCTTAAAGGTACCCAGCCTCTTGCCTGAGTTAATATGCGCATAACAAGTCATCGAAATCGTATAGCTCAAATATAGAAGATTGCCATTCCAAATATGCAAAATACACATAGAGGCAATGTTTCAGGAAGGATTAATTTTAATAAAAAAATTGACCTATAGTAACTTTTATGTTACTATAAATGCGTGGCTAATATCAAAGTAGTCGAGTATCTGCAAAATGGCGTCTCTGTTTTTGAAAAGTGGTTCAATGGCCTTGACGCTCAGGCCGCAGCTAAGGTTACAACTGCGTTATACCGATTGGAACAAGGCAATTTCTCAAATGTGAAATCAGCAGGGCAGGGAGTTTCGGAATACAGAATTGATTTTGGCCCTGGATACAGGATTTATTTTGGGCGGGAGGGAAATGCGTTGGTTATTTTGCTTGGAGGAGGCTCGAAGAAAACCCAACGCGGAGACATTAGAAAAGCTCAGTCACTCTGGGCGCAATATAAGACAGATAAGAAAAAGAAAAAATAAGCAATTAAGGAGGGCTTATGCCGATTACAAAACAATTTCGCAAAACAATTTTACAGCGTGCTGAGAGTGATGCTGAATTTCGCAGACACATGCTGACAGAGGCGGTGAATGAACTAATTGGTGGGGACCTTAATGCAGGGAAATCAATTCTGCGTGATTACATAAATGCGACGATTACATTTGAGGGACTGGCCAACAAACTCAAAAAATCAAGCAAGAGCGTTCATCGGATGTTAGGGCCCCGTGGCAATCCACGTGCTGAAAATATCCTTGAAATCATAAAACTCCTCCAGACTCATGAACGCGTGACTCTACAAGTCAAAGTAAAAAGAGCTGCATAAGTTCAACTAATCATAATCTGTATTGCTTGCTTCGAAGGGAAACAAATGTTCTCATCCGCTATGTTTCCTTTGGTAATGAGTGCTGCACGAGCCGTTGCGGTTCTGCTTGTTTGTGGCTGACATCCGCGTTGATCAATTACTCCCGAGGGTGTTTATATCAGGAAGCAATTGATCCCAAACAGTTCGCTTAGAAATTGACTTAAACCCGCCCCCCCCGCCATCAATCAAACTCCAGTAATTGCTCTTAGGAGCATTATAGCGGATAATTTGATAGGCAGACCATAGATAGTATTACAAATCCCTAAAAACTTTCTGGAGGAAATCATGACTATACAAAAAGCCATAGAACATTTTAAGAATCATCAAAGAACATCCCTAAAAAAGAGGACCCAGGAGGGATATAAGAAGCTTTTGGAGCGATTCCAAGGCGAATTTAATGATCGTGAGATTGAATCTATCAAGGCAGAGGAATTATGCCGATTCCCTGAAGCCTTTACGGAGGGTTTAGCCAAGGCCACCCGTCGGCTCAGATATGCTCAACTGAGAGCTCTCTTTAATTTTGTCATCGACACCTTCGAGATGAACATCAAGAACCCATGCTGCGTGCCTCAGTTATTTAAATCTTTCAAGAACATTCAGCAGAGGCCCCGAAAGATATTGGATAAAGAAACCGTCGATGAAATTATCTTCAACTCCAAGAATATTCGGGACCGATTAATTCTGGAACTTCAGGCTCGCTGTGGTCTACGGATCGGGGAAGTACTTCATCTCAAGGTATCTGATGTCTCCCATCGCAAACTTATGCTTCAGGAGCCGAAATCAGGTAGAGAGGTTGAGGTGGCTTTTATGCCTGAGCATATAGCTAACCGTTTAGCTGACTATATTGCAACCAAGAATCTTTCTCCGGACGACAAGGTTTTTGGTATCTGCTATACAACAGCTCGAAATCTTGTAACTACGCTTGGACAGAAGCTCAATGTCAAGATATCGCCCCATGATCTTCGGAGACATTCTGCCACATACGCCAGTAGGAATGGTGTTCCTCTTGAGATTATTTCAAAAGTCATCTTGCGACACCAGGATCTGAAGACCACACAAGTGTATCTCGGAAAGGTCAGCGATTCCGAAGCTATACGGTGGATGGATGTGCTACACGGGAAATAGAAAGTAGCATGAATTGAATGGGTGCATAGCCTCTATGGTCTGCAATATGTCGTATCGAAATAAACAGGGGAAAGTGCTTCCTGTTATAAACACACCCGGAAGTAATTGATAAACGCGGACTGCAGCCACAAAGAGATAATCCTAAAATCTCTGAAATGTCATTGAATCCCCTGTCAAGTCAGTACTTTGGGGAAAAAGTGTTTTCTGTAGAGTACTTTTGTAAATATTAAATAGCAGAGCGTGTTGAATTATCTAAAATATCTCTCACCTTTATTAAGAGTTCATCCGGTGAAACAGGTTTTGAGATAAAGTGCAGTCCGGCTTCCAGGATTCCTTTTTTATGCATAATATCCAAACTATACCCACTGACAAAAATAATCTTGATATCAGGCTCAACTTTACGGATTTCTTCATATGCTTCTTTCCCGTTTTTCTTCGGCATGATAGCGTCAAAAATAAGGAGATCAATCTTATCCCCGTTTTCATGAAATACCTTAACCGCGTCTTCGCCGTCAATTGCTTCTATAATGTTATACCCTGCATGTGACAACACCTCTTTTAGGAGATTTCTCACCTGTTGATCATCTTCTCCTATAAGTATGGTTTCAATACCCCCTTTTGCCTTCTGTAAGCTCTCAACTTTTAAGGAGCTTGCCTTTGATGATATAAGCGGAAACAATATCTTGAACGTTGTCCCTTTGCCAAGTTCACTGTACACATTGATATAGCCGTTATGCTGTTTGACGATGCCATACACCATTGCAAGTCCAAGCCCTGTTCCTTTGCCAACTTCTTTTGTTGTAAAGAAGGGTTCAAATATCTTGTCCCTTATCTTCTCATCTATGCCAATGCCGGTATCCTCAACAGAAAGAAGAGCATAAGTGCCGGATTTACCGTAGCCGTGAACTCTGACATAATCACCATTTATTTCTACACGACCTGTTTTTATCAGCAGGCTCCCTCCTTTGGGCATGGCATCCTGTGCATTGGTGGCAAGGTTCATGAGTATCTGGTCTATTTGGCTGCTGTCAGCCAGGATAGTTAAATCTGTATCTGTCGGATCAGCAGAGAACTCAATATCTTCGCCAATAACCCGTAATAAAAGACTCTCCACATTCTTGATTATGGTATTCAGATCCACTGCTTGAAGATTTACAATCTTTTTCCTGCCGAAAGTCAGCAGGTCATTCGTTAAAACAGCAGCCCTCTCTGCTGCGTTCAAGACCTGGCTTACATAAGCACTTATGAGCTCATCTTTGCTTGCTTGATCCTTTATGAGGTGTCCGTAGCCTATGATAGCTGTTAGAAGATTGTTAAAATCATGGGCTACCCCACCTGCGAGCTGCCCGACAGCCTCCATCTTCTGTGACTGAAGCAGTTGTTCCTCAAGCTTTTTCTGTACAGTTATATCCCTCAGGAAATTCAATGTAGCCGGCCTTCCTTCCCAAGTCAAAAGCACTGCGCTGATTTCAACCCATATTATTTCTCTTGTTTTATTAATGATTCTGAAAGAGTACACAGAGGGAACATCCTCTCCCCGCAGTCTTCTTCTATACCTTTCTAATACCATACTCCTATCTTCAGGATGAATGAAGTTTTTGAACGGCATCCTGATCAATTCCTCATGGGTATACCCTGTAAGAAGAGATATTTGATGGTTTGGGAACTTCAGCAGTTCATCCTGAGCAATGAAGATTGCGTCACTTGCATTATCAACAACGAGGCGATATTTTTCCTCAGATATGTGTAATGCTTCCTCGGCTTTCTTATGTTCGGTGATATCGACGGCAACACCTAAAATACATGGTATCCCCTCAGCCCCAAATCTAAAAGGAATCTTGATAGTCCTCAAATATCGCCGGTTGCCCTCCGAATCGGTAATGGTCTCCTCGGGAATTATCTTAGGGGTCCCGCCAAGCATTACCGCCATGTCATCCTTGTGGAAATGTTCTGCTTCTTCAGGTGTAGCGGAAAAATCAGAATCCGATTTTCCAACAATATCATGCGTTGTCGTGCCATATGCTTCTGCAACTGCGTTATTTGCAAGCAGAAAGCGGCTTTGCTCATCCTTGACGAAAATAAAGTGCGGTACAAGATCAATCACTGCTCTTACAAACTGTTCACTCTCGCGAAGATCTGTCTCCATTCGTTTCCGTTCTGTCATATCACTATAAATCCACTGGACCATGAGACTGTCGGAATATGCTATGAGACTACCTTTGATGTCTACAGGGACAGTTCTTCCGTCTTTTCTCAAAATCAAACCATCCCTAAAATCGACATGACCTGTAAGAATAATTTCATCAAAGGCGGCGGATGTTTGCTCAAGTACTTCCGGCGGATGAATCATTGAATAATGCATGGCAGCAAGTTCTTCTTTTGTATAACCAAGAATTTCCCGGGCTTTTTTATTGCCCTCGAGGATCTTGCCGTTCAGATCGGCAAGAAGTATCATATCGCCTGCATCGTCCATGACACTGTGATACTTCTCTTCAGACTCCCTTAATGCCTTATCTGCACGATTTTGTTTTATGATTTTCCACATTCCATCCATCAGGATGGTTAGTTGTTGTATGTCTGATTCTTCGTATGCACCTTCCTTGTTCCCCACACCTGCCACCAATACAATCTTCTTACCGTCAAGAAGTGGTATATTCATATGCCGATTAACATGCACATGGCCTTCGGGATACCCCTTTTTGAGCGGGTTGAGGGCTTGATACTCATTTGTGATAACAGGTTTTCGCTGACGAACTGCTTCGCCCCAAAGACCTGTGTTCTTTACCGGATACTCAAGGGGCTTCTCTGTAATCATGCATTCCTGCATGGCCTGCCTTGACCATGAATACATGGTCAACACCGATTCGTCTTCATTCATAAATGCAAGATAGCCTATAGTGCTTTGTGTCAGTTCTATGGCTTTTTCAAGGGCAAAGTCTGTTAGTTCCTGATCAGGCTGGTTTGTCATGCGGCTGAGTTCAAGAAGCGTCGCCATACGGGATTCGTTTAATTTCAATGCCTTCTCAGTTTGTTTGCGTTCAGTAATGTCGATAACAATCCCCCTGAGACCTATGGGGATATTATTACGCATAATAGGACTTGCAAATATGAGCACCGGAATGTTTGTGCCATCTTTCCGTAATGCCGTGTATTCAACACCGCCAAGCTTCTCACCTCTTAATCTCTTCTGAATGTTCTTCTGCACTCTTTCTCTGTCTTCAGGAATAAACATATCCAATGCATATGCACCTTTTAAAAAATCATCCTCTGTGTACCCATAAAAATCAAATGCATTACGATTTACAAAAGTAAACTTGCCATTGTTGTCAATCTCAAAAACTATTTGTGGTAACAAATTAGCTAATTCTTTATATCTCCTCTCGCTTTCCCTGAGATTCTCCTCTATCCTCTTGCGATCAGTGACATCTCTTGCAATACCATGGACTCCAATTATCTGATCATTCTCCCAAATGAGTCTGGTTTTGACCTCTACTGATAGTTTATATCCTGCCTTCCTAACCACTTCTAATGCCCAAGGCTGCAATTCTGTTAAATCCGACTTTAGCATAACTGCTTTCTGAAGAAACTCATAGGCAGTTTTAAAGCTTTCCGGGGTCAGTATATCCCTGATATTCTTACCAATCATTTCCTCTCTGTTATAGCCTAAAATTGTACATGCTGTTTTATTTACTGAAGTAAAATTGCCGTTAAGGTCGCTTGTAAAAATCATATCATTGGCGTTTTCAAATAGGTCTAAGTATTTCTCTTTAGTTTTTTGTAAAGATTTTTCTGCTTGTTTGTGCATTAAAGCATTCGTAATAATTTCTCCGACTATTCGGAGTAAGGTGATATCTTCTTCATCCCATGTTTTTTCCGTACGCACTGAATCGAATCCGAGAAAACCAATCAGGCAACCACTGAAAATCATCGGAACAATGATAAGAGATTGAATGTCTTGCGCCTGCAGTATCTCTTTTTCGGCACTTGCCTCAGAGGGAAGTTCAGCAACACGGGGGATATGAATATTCTCAAACCGATCGAGTTTGTCTACCCACCACTTTAAATTCTCGGCAGACAATCCTTGCAGATTGTCGATTTGGGGTTCTATCCCTTCGGCGCTCCATTCGTATAAATTGTCCATGAACTGTCCTTCCTTTGAGAATAGGAAGATATAACTTCGATCTACATTCGCAAAGGTTCCAATTATTTGTAATGCATTATTAATTTCAGCATCTATCATATCCGATTGCAGATGAATGAATTGTGTTGATATTTTCATGATGAGCTTCTCAAATTCAACCTTGCGATTTAATTCATCTTCAGCTTTCTTGCGCTCGGTGATCTCTTTATCTAATAGCACAGCTTCATATTTTAATGTTAGATTGGTGTATCCCATATCTGAAATGATTGTAGATAGATCTCCCAGAAAAGATGTAATGCTTTTCAGTTTCTCTTCGGATACCACAGGGATTTCTTTCAGTGCCTTAAGGTATTTCTTCTCATCGAATTGGCACTCACGGGCCTGCCTTTTAAAACGCTCAATATCCGGTTTCTTCAGCAAAAGCTGTCCGGTAGCAAGGCTTGCGATATGTTTTCCTTTGATGATGATAGGTGTTGCACAATCGACAAGGCCGTTATCGCATTCTTCGATCACGAGTTGGCCCGGTTCTTTCAATTGCTCCAGGAGATTCTTATTGCTCTTCATGCAGTTTTTTACTGAAGTAGGGCAGATCCTATGAAACTTGGTGCAAATATCTTTCCATCCGGTAGCAATAAGAATATTGAGGCCGGGATGATCCAAAAACCCTATGGTGAATCCGGTAGACTCGGTAAATTTCTCAAAGATAGCGCGGAGTTGGTCAAGGTCAACCAAATCCTGAATTGAATATTGTCCATCAACCAGGTTATTATTAGTACCCTGTTTAGGCTTACCCTTGTCTTTCATTGGTTCATCTCTTTTTGATAAGCTGCTTTTCTGCCTTATTTTCGCCATTTAAGGTTCCTGCATGAATTTAGATGAGGTTATTGAAAAAACAAGGCATTCTATTAAGGAATGGAAAAGTGAGTGAGTGAGTGAGTGAGTGAGTGAGTGCAAAATTTATGCTAAAAAGCATTTTTTTCTCCATATAACCTATAGAAACATAGGCATTTGTTTCTATTATAGATCATGTAAAATAATTTGCAAGCAATGCTTATCTTTTGCCATCTGACCTACAAATTATAAAGTTGAAAATTTGTGTTGTGGAAATGTTTATAGTTTGCTGAAACGTGCCTTGTTTCGGAAAGCTTTAAATCTCGGTGCAGACTAAATCTACGCCTTACTATTTGAAAGGGTGCTTTTTCAGGGAAGCTTAACGGGTGTTTGTAATAGGGAGTTATGTTGTGTTCAACATAGGGGGAGAATTAAACACCAGTCTTTACTTCTTGAAACTGCAGACAGCCCATGTCCCAATTGAAACCGTTAAGAAAAGAATTATGACCGCTTGATAAACAATCAATTTCACCGCTTTTTTATTTATACATGATTGCATATATTTTTACCGTTTTGTATAAATTCTGTCACGTTTTTATCACGTTTTGGGCAATCAAGTGGTCGCACCCATACGCGTAACCCCTTGATTTATATGGTGGAGCTGATCGGGATCGAACCGACGACCTCTTGAATGCCATTCGTAAA
>Ga0194126_10003210_pt1 | contig 26080 bp, 27 predicted proteins | sample TA2KigC150mmetaG_FD_148641 | JGI IMG/M metagenome (GOLD analysis project Ga0194126, IMG submission 148641) | Freshwater microbial communities from Lake Tanganyika, Tanzania - TA2015035 Kigoma Deep Cast 150m | ecosystem: Environmental > Aquatic > Freshwater > Lake | place: Tanzania: Lake... | reverse complement strand
CGATCTAATTTCTGCTCTTGATAGTCTCTCACTTTTAGGATTTTCAAAACAAAAACCACAGATAGGGAAAGCTATTCAATGGTTCATAGATAACCAGCAGAAAAATGGGCTTTGGGAATTAAAAATAACCAAAGGGAGTAATAGAGAAATAACAACATTGTGGCTGTCACTGGCAATATGCAGAGTATTTAAAAAGTTTTATTAATAATAAGAATTATAACAGAAAATTAAAATAGAAATATTTACAGAATTACCTGTCCACAAAAAGAAAGATATTATATATGAAATTTCACTAAACAGAGGAGCCACTTCAGTTGTAAATCTTTTAATAAAGTCATATATTGCATATTATTAATTGGATGAAAAGTATAATGAAATTTTTTAGAAAGGATTGTAGATGTTAAACAATATTTTAATTTATATCAGCTCAGCAGTAATAATAATATGGGGTATTGCACACATTACCCCAGCAAAAAGCGTTGTCGCTGGCTATCAAGATATATCAAGAGATAATAAATTAATATTAATTATGGAGTGGATTGCTGAGGGGGTTACTCTAATCTTCATCGGGACTTTAATTCTATTGATAAATATATTAAATGGATATCAAAATCCAGCATCATTGAATGTATTTAGAATATCTGCAGTCATGCTGATAATAATGGCTATTTTAACTGCATTTACAGGTGCAAGAACAAAAATTGTTTTCTTTAAAATATGTCCATTTGTAAAAACAATTGCTGCGGTTCTGTTATTGCTTGCAGTTTATCTCTAAATATAACCTCTTCTATAAAGTTCAGTTACTGCAGTTTAGGCATAAACATACCCTCATTTAAACCTAACAATTTAGTTCGAACTTTGTCTACTATGGCCAGCCAGGCTTGATACTCCATCAAATATTGCCTTTTTAATAATTAACACTTGAAATAATATAACTTATAAGTTATATTACTATCCATGTGGAATGTTATCCTATACACAACTGATAAGGGTGGAAATCCTGTTGGAGATTTTATTAAAAGTCTTTCTAAAAAAGAGGAGGCAAAAGTATTAAGGGAAGTTGATTTACTACAACAAAAAGGAATTTATTTAAATTTTCCACACTCTTCTGATATAGATGGGTATAAAGGGTTAAGGGAATTAAGGATTAGATTTAGTTCAAGCAATATTAGGATATTTTATTTTTTACATATAAAAAATACTTTTATTCTGTTACATGGTTTTAGAAAAAAGACTAAAAGAATTCTAAAAAAAGAACTTGAAATTGCAATAGCAAGAATGAATGATTACTTAAAAAGAATGGGTGACTTGAAATGAAGTGGGAAGAATTCAAGAAAAAGAGATTTGAAGAAGATCCTGAATTGAAAAAAGAATATGATAAATTAGAACTGGAATATAAGATTATCAGCCAGATAATAGACTTAAGAAGAAAAAAGAAAATAACACAAAAACAGCTTGCTGAACTACTAAACACAAAACAGCCAAGTATTGCAAGACTTGAAAGTGGTGATTATAATCCTTCTCTTGATTTTTTAAAAAAGATTGCAGAAGTCTTGGATGCTGAACTTGAAATCAATTTTATTTCCAGAGCCTCTTGATCGCTAAAGAAATTTTTTAGTTAAAATATCTTTAAGAGTTCTCAAGTTAATTAATTCATTTAATAATTGGTTCGAAATTTCGTAACTTGGGGCACCCAAAACCATCAGATGTTCTGAACTAAAAATTAGCTATATTTGAATTTAGAAAAGAATAATTTATAATGATTTCAAGTATTTAAGAATATGGAGATATTATGAAATTTACAATTACTTTATTCAAAGATGAAGATGGTATGTATATTGCAGAATGTCCCTCAATTCCTGGTTGTGTTAGCCAGGGAAAAACAGAAAAAGAAGCAGAAAAAAACATACAGGATGCAATAAAAGAATGTCTTGAAGTAAGAGCAGAAAAAGGAATGCCACTTACAATATCAACACGTCAAGTGGAGGTTAAAGTATAGTGACTCAAGTTCCACTACTTAAACCCAAAGATGTCATAAGAGTTTTTAAAAAGTTTGGGTGGTTAGAAACAAGAAGACCTAGTGGAAGTCATATAATTCTTACAAAAGAAGGCAGCATTTCAACATTATCCGTGCCAGATCATTCAGAAGTTGCAAGAGGCACTTTAAGATCATTGATTGATAAATCAGGGTTAACAATTGAAGAATTTCTAAGCGAATTATAAATTAAAACTATTAAGGAAAATTCTTAAAAATCCTCTTAAATTATTTATTTCCTTTAATAAGCGGTTCGAAATTTCACCTCTTGGGGCAGCCAGAAGATAATCATTCTTCAATATTTAAATTTTCCAATATTTCTTCTATCGTGGGTTTTATTTCAGGCAATCTATTCTTAATAGTGTTTCATAATGTTTCAATGTCAACACCAAAATATTCATGTATGAGTTTATTGCGCATTCCACTTATTTTATTCCAAGGAATCTGGCTATAGTTATTTTTTATATAATCCGGTATATTTTTTGTAGCTTCTCCTATTATTTCGAGTGACCTTGTAACAGCATATATTGTTTTTTCGTCACGGATAAATTTAGAATATGACATTTTGCCAATAAATTTAAATATTTTATTTATTTCATTTAGTATATCATTTAAAGAATCGGCAAATATTCGCTTTTCAGACATATATAACCTCTTTAAGTATTTTTTCCCCTATGTTAGGCTTCAATGCCTTTTTCATAACCAGATCAACTTTAATTTCCAATAATTTAGTCAGATACTCTTCAAATTCTAAATAATCAAAGAAATCTATTGGATTTTCAAATTCCACTAAAATGTCTAAATCACTTTTTTGTGTTTGTTCACTTTTAATATAAGAACCAAAGATACCTATTTCTTTTACTTTAAAACTTTTCCTGAATAAAGGTTTGTTTTCGTTTAATATTTTTTTTATATCTTCAATATTTTTCATTTAAATCACTATTTTTATATTGAACTATTTAAATTACTGTTATTATAATGGCTGGGCTTAAATGTGTCTATTGAGATATTTAATGAAATAATCTTTTATATTCAATTAAAAAAGTATTTTAAATCAATTATTTCATTTATTAATTGGTTCGAAATTTCAAACTTCTGGCCAGCCATTCCGGTATGTGTGTCAAGGCTATATAATCAGTCGATGTTCTGATAATAATTCCTAAAATCACGGAAATAAGTACCGCATAACATGGGTAAATAACCAGTTTATAAAATCAGTATTATTTCATAAAAATTTTATTAAAATCTTTAATATTATTTTAAATGAAACAATAAATTGAGTCATATGGTTATGTTATTATATAAATTAATAAAAATAATGTAGCAGATTGTGGGGTTGTTACCATGAAGAATATGTTAATCACTGGCGGTGTGGGAGGTATAGGCCATGCCATTTCGGTTTATTTTTCACAAAGAGGCTGGAAGGTTTATTCTTGTGATATAGCTCCTCAGGCACCGGTAGATAAAAACATCATCCCGGTAGCCACGGACATACGCAGTGCAGAAAGCGTGGCAACAGCCCGCAACTTTGTTCAAGAAAATACAGATCATCTAAATGTCATTATTAATCTTGCAGGTATATATATTATGGATTCTCTGGTTGAGGTGCCGGAGGAGGATTTTGTCCGTATGTTTGATATAAATGTCAATGGTGCCTACCGTGTTAACAAGGAGTTTTTACCTCTTGTGAAAAATGGCGGCCGCATAATCATCATCACCACAAATCTACAAATCCTCCTGATTTTCTTGGATTCGTATTTAAAATAACTATAATGCTGGTATAGGCAGAATAAAATTAATTTTTAAAAATAATAAATCGTGAGTAGCACAGGGGAGTAAAATAAATCTTATAAATTCAAGTTCTGGTATAAAAATAATGTTTATGGATTATTCCAGCTATTACCTGTTTTCAGTACATCAATGAAGTAACCCCTCCTCTTATATTTTTTGTAACAAATATTATAAAGGATTATAATTTTACAATATATTAATGTTTCCTTAAACATTTAAAAGAGGAGGCATAAATGCATAACATTAATAATAATCCAGTTAAGCTTCTACAAAATCTCATCCGATTTGATACTTCAAACCCTCCAGGCAATGAATCAGAATGTATAAAATACTTAAATGAGATCTTTACAAATGCAGGATTTGAAACTCAGATACTTGCAAAGGATTCAAACCGCTCTAATTTAATTACCCGTCTTAAAGGTCAGGGCAATACAAATCCCCTGCTTCTCTATGGCCATGTTGATGTAGTACCAGTAAAAAATCAGGAATGGAAATACCCTCCCTTTGAAGCAAAAATTGCTGAAGGCTACCTCTGGGGACGAGGCACCCTTGATATGAAAGGTGGGGTAGCTATGATGGTATCGGCGCTGCTTAAAGCAAAAGCGGAAAATTTAACTCCTCCCGGGGATGTAATATGTGCAATTGTTTCTGATGAGGAAGCTGGCGGAACATATGGAGCAAAATATCTTGTAGAAAGCCATCCTGATATATTTAAAGGAGTTAAATATGCAGTAGGAGAATTTGGAGGTTTTACTCTTTATGTTAAAAAGAAGAAGTTTTATCCTATAATGGTTGCCGAAAAACGTCCCTGCAGAATTAAAATAATCATAAGAGGTCCAAGTGGCCATGGTGCACTACCAATGCATGGTGGGGCGACTGCAAAAGCAGGAGCAATATTAAGTAAACTCGATAAATATAATATGCCTGTGCATATAACAGACATCGTAAGAATGCAGATTGATACAATGGCTTCAAATCTTGAATTTCCAGAAAACCTGGTTTCAAGATTACTTAAAATACCTGCATTGACTGACAGGGTTTTAAAGCTGCTTGGAAATAATGCTGAAGTGTTTGAACCACTTCTTCACAACACAGTAAATGTTGTAAACATCAGCGGGGGAGAGCAGTTATTTGGTATACCTTCAAAGATTGAAATTACATTAGTTGCAGTCCTGCTTCCCGGTTACAAACTTGATGATATCATTTCTGAACTGGGAAAAGTAATCGGTGATTTTGAGTTTGAAATACTTCGTGATGAAAGCTTACCATATAAGCTTGATATGGGGCTTTTTGATACTTTAAAAGAAATAATTCATAAATTTGATCCTGCAGGAATTGCAGTTCCGATACTTCTTACAAGCCCCACAGATGCAAGAACTTTTGATAAGCTGGGTATTCAAACATATGGTTTTACACCTATGATATTGCATGAAGAGATGAATTTTACAAAAATTGTCCATAGTGCAGATGAGAGAATACCTGTTGAGGCAATTGATTTTGGTACAAATTGTATTTATGAATTGCTTAAAAACTTTAAGTAAATAGAGGATATATTATGGAAAAAGGACCTGTAAAAGATTTAAAAAGATGAACATTCAGGAATTATTTTAATGCTTGATAATTTATTATTTCTATTATTTTTATTGCTTTTATATATACATTCTTAACACCATTATTTTGCTCAGTCTTAATTATATTTTCAAATATTGGCAGTAATTGTTTTTGGGCTTGAGCATTGTGTTTGGCAATTTCAGCTAAAGCGAAAGCTGCACACCATTTAATGACTGTGGTATTGATTTTGTCATCAGTTGTATTTTTTAAAAGATATGGAATTGCTTTGGCAACTTTATCAGGATATGCTTTAGCCTCTCAAATTTTTTTAATATATTTCAATAGAAAAACTTTTGTGTCAAATATATAATTAAAATAAAAAAATTAACAAATCATGCTTTCACATATTAAAAAAAATATTGCAGCCAGAACCTTTATTTATTTCTGGAGATATTTAAAAAATCCCGCCAAAGCCACAGAGGATATTTCAGGTGAAAAAAACAAACTTGCCATTGGCTGCTTATTTTTACTTTATTTTGGAATTGGATATTCAATTGTAGCTATAACTGTATATTTTCTGGGGGCTTTGCCGGACAGCCCATTTATAAGTTTAATACCAGCTAAAAAATGGTATTTGGTCCAGGCAATTACCACAATACCACTGACTTTTATTTCCCACGGGATATATTCAACAACAGCTTATCTTTTATCAAGACTGATGAAAGGTAATGGAAGTTTTGATGCCACATTTTCAAGCCAGGCTTTTACTGTTTATATACCGGCTCTAATATTTATGTGGCTTCCAGAGCTTACTCTTTTTACTTACCTGAATTCAAAAGGTATTTACAGCTATCCCTGGCCTGATTTTGTTGAGTATTTAAGGGTATTTATCCTGCCCTTTATATGGATTATTACAATATCTACAATATCACTTATGAAGGTTCACAGGTTCTCCTGGTGGAAAGCAGCAATATCCGTGATAATTTCTTTAATATTATCTGGCGGGATATCAGCCTTCTTTATAAGATAGGCAATTTATATGATTAAAAATATTTGAAAATAAAATGAATATACCTGGGAAAATTTATCCGGTAATCGGTTGCTGCGGCCTTGATTGTGGTCTGTGCCCAAGATATTATACTGCTGGAGCCTCAAGATGTCCCGGATGCGCCGGAATAGACTTTGCAGGTAAACACCCTTCATGCTCTTTTATAACCTGCTGTGTAAAAAAGAATGGACTTGAAGCCTGCGGGCAATGCAAGGATTTTCCATGTCCTAAGTTTAAAAGCAATGAATTTTATCAGCAGCTTAAAGAATCTTCTTCATATCCATCATATAAAAAAGTTATTCCAAATTTAAATTTTATAAAGGAAAATGGAATTGAAAAGTTTATAAAAGAACAGAAAAAAAGAATTGAAATTCTTCAAATAATAATTGATAAATTTAATGATGGAAGGTCAAAAAGTTTTTTCTGCAGGGCTTCGTGTCTGCTTGATATAAAAGATTTAAAAAATTCATTGGATAAGGCAAGCTGGAAGATAAAAGCAGATAATATTGATAATATTAAAATTAAAGCAAAAATGCTTAAAGGTATCCTTAATAAATATCTGTCAAGCTATTCATAATTATTTATTATTGAAGTTTTAAAGCTTGCAAAGACAGACACCTTACTGAAGCATTGGCAGGTGCACATTTTAATACTTTGAAAAAAAGAAAAAAATGAAAAAACTGCAAACAAATAAAACTGAATTTTTAAGCTATGACAAATTAGCATGGACCGAACCAATTGTGGGTCCACCTGAAGAGTATGCTGATGATACAGAGTTATTTACAAAGATAATAAAAGAGTATTCTACAATTGAGCCTAAGACACTTCTTCATCTTGGCTGCGGCGCAGGAGGCAATGATTATACCTTCAAGAAATATTTTAAGGTAACAGGTATAGATATAAGCAGTGATATGCTTAAAATGGCAAAAAAGATAAATCCTGAGGTTAAATACCACAATCATGATATGCGCTGCTTAAAACTTGATAAAACTTTTGATGCAGTTGCCATACCTGATTCAATAGGGTATATGGTTACAGAAAAAGATTTAAGAGGTGCAATTTTTTCAGCATACAATCATTTAAAACCGGGAGGAATTCTTCTAATTGTGACACATACAAAGGAAGAGTTTAGAGATAATAATTTTTTGTATACAGGCTCAAATAAAGACACAGAAATTACAGTTTTTGAAAACAATTATATTGTTGGACCTGCAAAAACAACCTATGAGGCAACAATAATTTATTTGATTAGAAAGAACGGTAAATTAAAAATCTATTCAGATATCCATACAATAGGTCTTTTTAAAATCCAAGTATGGCTTGATATTTTTAAAGAATTTGGATTTGAAGTAAAAAAGATTAAGCTGGAACATTCATACGATAGTTTTATCTTGGGAGAGGGTAAATATCCTCTTACAATATTTGCCTGCCTAAGGCCCATTAAGTAATAGAAAATTAAGTTATTTTCTTTATTTTAAAATAGTACCTTATATCTTTAAACAGATTTAAAAATTTCATCACTCAATAAATATAAAAATTGTGAGTAGTATGGCAGGATAAATATTTAAAAAATCCATTAGCATTAATTTATAAGCATCTTTAAGTTTTTTTCAAGCTCTTCAACAGTTTCACCCTGGCTCATAATTTCAGGGTGTTCAAGAATTTTGCCTAACCAGAATTTTTCACCTTTCCAGTAAACAATTTTAATTTTTGTATTCATTTTTACCGCCAAATTAGATAGATTTAAGGCTTTATAATAACCTATTAATAATTCTAGCGCTGAATTATTATAATATAATAGTTCCAAGTTGACTTGAAGGTGCTATATCAAATTATTTTAAAAGCGACTTATTTTTTTATAAAATTTTTATAAATTTATCTTGCTTTTTTAAAAATCTATTTCTATAATATAATAATTACTATTAAATTAGTAGTATATAAAATAATATTACACAAGGAGAGCACTATGCAAAAAAAGAAAATATTGTATGTGCAGACAAGCGGTATTGATAATCCCAGAAGGCTATATTCACCCTTTATACTTGCACAAACTGCTAAAGCAATGGATATAGAACCTACAATATATTTTTTAGGACAGGGTATTACTGTAGTTGAGAAAGGGAAAGCAGAAGCAATAAAGATGGGCAACTTCCCAACCTTAAAAGAGGTCATGGATGCAACCATTGAACAGGGAATACCGCTGTTAGTATGCCAGCAGTCCATGCAGGTTTTTGGTGAAAAACTTACCGAGGCAGATTTTGTAAAAGGTGCAAAGATTGTTGGTGCTGCCACTCTGAATAGCCTGGTTTTAGATGCAGATGGAACTATGTGGTTTTAATTAAAATAAATCTTAATAATTAAATAAATTTTTTTAATATGAAGAAAATAAAAGAAGATGAATTTTTAGATTGTACAGGCCTTTATTGCCCTGCACCAATATTTGAGTTAAGAAAAAAAATTGATAGTATTTCCAAGGAATCAATTTTAAAGATAATAGCTGATGATCCCGCAGCAGAAGAAGACTTCAAGCACTGGGCTAAAACTACCGGTAATAAGTTGCTGGATTATTATAAAGAAAAGGGCAGGTTTGTTTTCTTTATAAAAAAAAGTTAAAAAATTTTAAATTTTTTGTTTTTATAAAATCCTTATAATAAATGCTCAATTAATATCTTTATACCTATCCCGATAAGTATTACCCCTCCTATTATTTCCATCTTATCGCCAATTACTTTTCCAATTTTGTGTCCAAGAAAATAACCAATAATTGAAAAAATAAAAGTAAATAAGCCTATTATTATAACAGATAGATATAATGGTATTTTCATAAGAGATAAGCTTACTCCAATAACCAGTGCATCTATACTTGTTGCAACAGATAAAACAAGCAATGTTGAAAGTCTTGTAATAGCTGTTTTCTTTTTCTCAGTTTTTTTAAAGGCTTTATACAACATTTTAATTCCTATAACTGCAAGAAGCGAAAAAGCTATCCAGTGGTCAATGATATCAATCAGGTTCCTAAAGCTGTATCCAATAAGCCAACCAATCAGCGGCATAATTGCCTGAAACAGACCAAAGAATAAACCAACTTTAAAAGCATCAAGAATTCCTGGTTTTTTTGTGCTGGAGCCACCTGTAATAGATACAGCAAAACAATCCATTGCAAGGCTAAAAGATATAAATAGTATGTTAATCATTTATTTTATTGTGTTCTTAAAATTGGTTTTATATTTTTAAAAGTAACAGTTGAGACATTAATTACTAATAAAATAATAAAGCTAAAATGTTATGCTATTTATTACTTATCTGTCAAATTTTAGAAAAATATTACTATGTGTTGTATGAAGATTTATTTGTTCCTTTTGAGCATTTGGGAGGGGCATAGGCGGCAGGCATGGATTTATTCATCCGGCTTTTTTAAGCCCGGTTTTGATTTAAGGTGAAAAGCTAAATTAAGTATAAGTGTAACTGCAATTATTGCCCATCCTGCCATTGTAAGTGTAACCCCGATCCTGTTTGCATAGGTTATTCCGTAATAAAGGGTTACATCGCTCTGTGTGGGAATCACCATCATAAGCGAAGGTGAAACAAGATATGGCCCTTCTGCTCCTGCTGCTTTCCAGTTTGGAAAATATGAAACCTTTATAAGATGAGGCACACCTATTGCTGTAGTTTTAAACTCTATTTTCTCTCTTTCTACAATTTCTGATAAAACTATACCGCCAGCATTAAAAGGATTATCGGGAACATCTGAAAGCTGCTCTTTTGTTATCTCTTCAAACTGTTTTATCCCTTCACTGCCATCATCATAAATAACAGGATTGTCAACATTATCTGCATTTAAGTACCAGTCTCTCATATCCCATATCCAGTCTTCAGGGCTGTATCTGTATGGCTTGTTTTTCATAACCTCCACATAATTATGCAGCCCCTTTATTTCATAGAAATAATACGGCTCGATTTTATTTAAAAACTCAACTCTTGTGTCACTTTTTAAATCAGCTATTACCTCAGGTGAGCTTGCCATTATATATGAGATATTGAAATAGATGAGGTGCTTCATTGCTGCTTCGTAATCTCTTGAAGGGACTTTCCAGCCTGCAACAGTTCCACGGGGTTTTACTGAAAGCTCTGCCTGGTTTATATAATGAAATGGTGCAGTAAGGGAGCTTTCAACAAGAAGCCCTTCCATGGTTGGCTGCTTTGTCCAGTATGGGATAAGCTCAAATGAGCGGGGAGTTCCAAATTTCTGGATTATGCTTTTATCAAATTCAAACATCACCCTGCCGTAAGGAATTGAATCAAGATATTTCATGAGGTCATCATAAAGTTTCCAGTCAGCTTTTGACTCAAAACCTGTGTAGTTGTGCCGGGCCCATGCAGGTCCAAGGGGGTTTCCTGCCATAATGGCTGCACCTGCTATAAAAGCTACAACAGGAACGAATGCTATTACTGCAAATTTATAAAATCTCTGCTTTGCCCCTGTGAAATTTATGGAAGATAATCCTGTTGTAAAGACCCAGTACAGGTTCATTAAACCGTAAGCTGCAAGCAGGTATATAAATATGAATATAAAGGGCAGAAACCTCGCATTATAAAGCCTTCCCTCTTCCCAGGTAAAGAAAAGAGACATTAAAACAATTATTGTCCATATTACCGGAACCATTCTCCTGTCTTTTTTAATCGTAGAGAAAAATAAGCCTGCCACTCCAAGGACTAAAGCCGGAATTAGCTCAAGCGGGAAAAGCTCTTTTAAATCCTTGATATTTGTCCAGTTCATTGTGGGTGTCCATTTTATAAGAAGGACAAATGGTAAAGACCAGAAGGCAGATAAAAAAAACCCCACTGCAAACACCGCAATGATATATTTTGCACTTTTTAAATCCCTTTTCAGAAAAAAGACGCCAGGGACAATAATGAAAAGGGCAATCAGCGTTATAAGATGGGTAAGGACGATGCATGCAAGTATTATGCAGTTTAATGCAAAAAGCCAGTCATATTTTTCCCTTTGCATTCCCCTGTATAGTGCTGCAAGAAAGATAAACACCAGTCCGAAGCTTATTGAATAGCTGAATTCACCTGCATATGTTCCCAGAAAATTTCCGCCGTAAATTGTAAAGCTTTTCATGTAAAGGAAAGCCATTGCACCTATTGAGGCAAACTCCGGATACGGGTATTCAAACTTGAAGGATTTTCCAAAGTGATATAGGGCGGCAGGCAATATGAGGCTGCCAAGTATTGTTACAAGCTTAAAAGCTATATTGTATGCAAAGACTTTTGACAGCAGTGCTATTAAAAAATAGTGAAGCGGGAAATAGAAGGTCAGCATCGGCATACCGGCAAACCATCCCATATCCCATCCTGTCATCCTGAAGTTCGGTAAGATCTCATCTATAAAAAATTTGGCGGGGTAATTATGTGCCCCCATATCACCGCCGTTAGTTGTTGTGTTTTTAAAAATTATATCGGGTGAAAAACAGAAAAAAAGCATTCCGTAAATTATCAGGAATGTGATTAGAAGAGAAAGTGAAAAAAATAACCTTTTTTTTGTGAAGGCAGATATTTTCCGGTCGGCTATTGCATTGTGCGGAGTGCTCATAAAGCTGATGTAATCAAAAGCATCTTTTGAGGAAGTAAAAAATCCGGAGACTTTTAAAGTCAGTTTTTTTAAACCTGGAAGTATTTTACGGCTAATTTTTTTTATCATAAGTAATTATTCTGGTTCAACGTGTATGGCTATCTCATTTATTCCTTTAAAGTTACCTTTAATATCATCTTCAATTTCTGTAATAATGCTGTGCGCTTTCTTTATATTCAGTCTTCTGTCAAGTCTGCAGTGAAATGAAAGGTTAAAGAGCTCATTTTTTCTAAGAACAGTGAAGTTATGGCAGGTATCAGGATTGATATGGTGTGAAATTAAATTCTTGACATCTTCAATAAAATTTTCTGAACTGTCTGTAATATCATCATAAATTTCCTCATTTTTCTTATCTTCAATGTGAATATATATCCTTCTAAGTTCAGCAATTAACTCCTTTAATTTATTCTCTGCAGATTTTGTAATAATTTCAGCATCAGAGAGGGTCACGTTTTCAGTCAGCTCTATATGGACAGAAATATCAATATATTTGTCAATATTGTATATATAAATGTTATGAATATCTTTTACATGGGGTATGTTTAAAATTATTTCTTTTACCCTGTCGGTAATGGCATTTTCAGAGAGCGCAAGCCTGGTTTCAATTATTATATCGGAACCAGGATATTTGCTGATGATTGATGACCTTATATCATCTTTTATTTTTTCAACCTGTGAGAGGTGCAGGTTGCTGTCAAGCTCAAGGCCAATATTTATAAATTTTATATTTCCGACTTCATGTATTTTAACATTGTTGATTTTTTTAATTTCTGAAAAACCGTTCAGGACATTGCTGATATTTTCTGTAACTTGAGCCGGTATGTAATCCAGCAGGTTTCTTATTATTCTAAATGAAAACCTCAGTGTAAATATAATTAAAATTACCGCAACAATCATGGATGCAATCGGGTCAGCAATGTAAATTCCGAATTTGGCAAAAATTAAACCTGTAAGGACGATAGCAGAGCTCAGTATATCACCGGTATAATTAATGAAATTTGACCTGAATGCTACTGAGCTGTATTTCTTTGCTGCATAATTGAGAAAGAATACCCTTATTATATTTAAGGCAATTGAGAGAGCTAAAACAAGATATGCATACCATACAAGGTTAAGCTCAAAATTTTTATAGATAATTCGCTGTATTGATTTGTATATTATAAAAAAACTTAGAAGTGATATTATGGTCAATTCAACCAGCGCTGAAAAATTTTCGTATTTGCCATGCCCGTATGTATGGTCCTTATCAGCAGGTTTAATTGAAGCTCTTATTGCAATATATGTGATTAGAACAAGCACCAAATCCAGCCCATTATTTAACACCTCAGAGTAAACACCAAGACTGTTTGTAAGGTAGGCTATTATTATTTTTACAGCTATTAAAAAGATGGATACCAGAAGTGAAAAGAGAGCTATTCTTTTTTTTGTTAATTTATCCTTTGTATTTGTATTTAAATCTGCCAATATATGACAACCTCTGTTTATTTTTTTAATTATCTTTTAGTTTTCCCTGCATATTATAATTTAAAAATAAGAAATATAAATGATTTCAGTTAATTTGTTAACATCTTCATTTTCGTGATATCAATTAAATTAAAACTTTAAGGGTTAAGGATGAGTTATTTCAAAAACACGCATTTTTTCCCCAGCGAGGAAAAGCATGCTCTGTTTCAGACTTCGCTCTCCTCCTGCGGAGGAACCGTGCCCGCTTAAGTCTTCAAAAGGTTTTCTCAATAACCATCCTTAACCCAATAACTTTATTTTTATCACGAAAATAGAGATGCTTTCAATTGATGTAAAAAGAATTTTTGTAGATTTTGCGGATTTTTAAAATTAATTATTAAAAATTTCCTGAAAAATACCGATATATAGATACATATAAATAATTATAAGAAAAATTATAAATATACAAATTTGGGTATTCACTTTACTGGAGTAACTGCTGAATATAGCAATATCAGTTCTCAATAACGTACCTGGTAATTTATATATAGTGTGTATTTATAGATTGTACCGAAGCCAAGTGAATAGCCAGATATATAAATTATTATAAAAAAGCAGCAGCAAGTGCTGATGGGTTCCGGTAAATAATGTTGATGATTACCGGAAAAAATATTAAAGGTTGCCGGTAAAGAATAATGAATGCCGGAAAAAAGCTGGAGGTTGCCGGTAAAAAATGATGGGTACCGGCAAATATTGAATTTGTCATAAATGAGGCATTCAACAGGATGGAGGGTGGTCTGTTTGAAAGTACTAATAACAGGCAGTTATGGGGGTTTTTTAACAGGGATTGCTTCAAAATTTGTAAAAGAAGGCTGTACTGTAGCAATAATAGGGTGCAACCCTTCATGTGTTTTAATTGATGACTTTGAATATTCAAAAATAGAAAAAACACCGGGGTGTAAAATTTATAATATAAGTCCTTCAGATTCTGAATGTGAAGAGATATTTGAAGCTTATAGATTTGATATTGTTATTTATATTTCAGCCAGTTTTGGAATAGGCAACCAGGATGATTTTAACCAATATTTTTCAGGCTTTTTCAATATTTTAAAGCTGTCAGAAAAAATAAAGGTTAAAAAGTTTATATATATTTCTTCTGCAGATATTTATGGCAATGTTAAAAACCTGCCGGTCAGTGAAGATTTAAGTCCGGACCCTGTTAATTCCAGGGGCGCAGGTGATGTAATAAGTGAGTACTGCTGCAATAAGTGGAATAAGTTCTATGGTTTAAATACACTCTGTTTAAGAGTTTCAGAAATTTATGGGCCCGGCTGCAGTGCAGTCAATGACAATAGCGGCGGAAATATCATCAGTTCCATTATAAGCAGTGCTTATAATAAAAAGGCAGTTGAGATATATGCCGAATCAGGAAGTACAAAGGATTTTATTCATATAGATGATGCTATTGATGGCATTTATAAGGCTTCCATTAACAGAAACTGTACAGGAATAATTAATTTATCTTCAAATACAGAGACTTCCACTGAAGAGCTTGTAAAAATTATTTCAAATATTAAAAAACCGAAAAAAGTTATTTATAAAAATACTGATGGAAAAATGAGAGCAATTGCAAGGATGCAGGTCAGCAATGACAAAATTAAAAAACTAATTGAATGGGAACCCAAAACAGAACTTAAAGACGGAATTAAAAAAACATTTGAGTGGCATGCAGAATTTAAAGAGGAAAGAGTAAAAAATTGTAGAAAAGAAAAAGAACCTGCTGATAAAATAAAGTTAAAAACAAAAAAAACTTCAGGAAAAACCGCACTTGCTGTTTTTGAAAATATCATTCTGTTTTTATTTTTTGCCTTTCTTCAGTTTGGTAGCCTGTTTTTAAAAGTGAAACTTCCTGACTTAAAAATAGATTTGCTGATAGTTTATATAATAATTGCTGCTGCATTATGGGGTCAGGTTCAGGCATATCTTGCAATGATTTTGTCAGCCGCCTTGTTTGTGGGTGTAAATCTGTTCAGCGGTGTGGATGCAATTACCTTTATTTATACTCCGGAAAATCTTGTACAGATTGCTGTTTATATTCTTGTTGGAATAATAACAGGATACACGATTGAACGCAGGAACAGGGAAGTCCAGTCAAGGGATTTAAATTACCAGAGCCTGAAAAATAAATACATGTTTTTGCTGGATATATATAACGAAACAAAAGTAATAAAAAATGAGCTTGAGAATCAGATCATTGATACAGAGGACAGCTTCAGTACCATTTATAAAATAGTCCAGGAAGTTGAAAGCCTTGAAATTGAAAGGGTTTTTTCAGGAGCGATAAATGCCATTGAAAGAATTATGAAGACAAACCAGGTTTCCATATATACTCTCAGTTCTGATGGAGCAAGTAATTTTATGAGGCTTAAGGCACGTTCTTTAGCCCTTACCGATAGAATCAGCAATTCTGTTAAAATTTCAGATTTTCCTCAGATTAAAGAGGTGGTAGAAGCAAAAAGCATTTATATAAATAAGAGATTTGAACAGGGAATACCTTTGATGATTGCCCCTGTTTTAAATGAGAAAAAAGTCATTGCTGTAGTGTCAATACATGACACGGAGTTTGAAAACCTTACAATGCATTATGAAAACCTATTTACAACAGTCATAAATCTTATAACTAATGCATTGAAAAGAGCATACATATTTGAAGCAAGTTTAAAAGATAAAAGATATCTGCCAAAAACCAGGATTTTGACAGCAGAAACATTTGAAAAAATATTAATTGAAGTTAAAAAAAATAAAGAAGAGCTTGACATGAGCTATTCACTGCTGAAAGTTTTAAGCAGCGGCCATTCTTACAGTGAATTTTCAGACAGAATTGTATCCTGCATCAGGGAAAATGATTATATTGGTTTGAGCAGTGATGGCAATTTATATATTCTGCTTTCAAATACAAAAAATAATTATACAAAAATTGTAGCTGACAGGCTTTCGGGCAATGGAATCAGTGCTGAACTGGTGCAGGAGGAATTAATAAATGAATAGCTTATTAACTTTCCTTATAATACATAGCCTGGTCTGCATTGTTTTTTTTGCTGTCAGTTTAAAGATTGGTGGATTTCAGGACGGCATTTACAAGTTAGTTGTTATTTTTTTCCTGCCTGTTTTCGGTATTTTGTTTTTTATAATCTCAGGGGTTTTAAGTAAAAGCGTAAAAAGACAGGAAAAGCCTGTCAGGGATTACCTTAAATATATTCATGACAGGAGTCATATATATCATGAGGAAGCAATAGATTTTGAAAGTGAAATAAATACGGTTCCGCTTAAGGATACACTTGAATTTAAGGACAGTAATACTAAAAGGTCTTATTTAATATATATACTGAAAAAGGATTTTTCAGGATACATAAAAGGGTTAAAGCAGGCTGTTAAAAGCAGTGATTCTGAAACTTCCCATTATGCTGCTGCAGCACTTCTGGAGATAAAAAAGCAGTTTGAGCTTCTCATCCAGTCTTCAAGCGACAAATATAATGAGGATAAAAATAATTTAAAATATATGCTGGATTACATAGATGTGTTAAAAAAGTATTTGAAAAGCGCTGTGGCAGACAGGGTGGATTATTTTGATTACCTGGGTAAATATTCGGATGCTCTTGAGAAAATGCTTTTAAAACATAATGCAGATGAAATTTATTGGGTGGACAGGATTTCTGCAGATATTGAGCTTGGCGATTATGAAAATGCTTTTGATTTTTGCAGGATGTTTAGAAAACAGTTTCCGAACAGTGAGAAACCTTACCTTTCACTCATGAAATTATTCTATACGGTAAAAGATTACAGAATTTTTAAAAAAATTCTTGATGAACTTATGCTAAGAAAAATTGGTTTAACGGAGCAGGGTGAGAAAATAATTAATTTCTGGGAAGTTCTGGATACAACAGACATGATTTCAGATACAACAGACATGAAAGCATAAAACAAAAATACCAGGTTAGCCTGAAGGTTACAAAAAATGTTTCTTAGAAGAGTGGCAATAATAGTAATTTCAATAACTGTTCTTGCAGCAGGTTTTCAGATGCTGCGTTCATTTGGAATTATCAGTCTTATAAAGAATGTAAATTCACAGATAAATCTTTCAGAGCCAAAAAAACCTGATATACCTCATGGGTTAAATTTTGAAAAATATTTAATAGTATCTGATAAATATGAAGCAAACAGCTTAAAAACAGGACTGCAGCTGAAAACAGTTCTTGAATACATGAAAAAAGATTATTTTGTTGTTAATGTTGATGAGGATATACCGGATATTGCAGATTATGATTGTATTTTTTTTACATTTGAGAGACTTGATTTTCTAAAAAATATTGAAAGATATATGGATTATGTTTACAGCGGTGGTAGAGTTGCACTGCTTACAAGACCTGTTATAGATAAAACTTTTGAGAGTATATCAGAACTGTTAGGTATAAAAAAATATCAGCCCGGTGTTTATGATACTGATGGCATTGAGGTTTTATCAGATATTTTGATTGGTGTTAAAAATTTTAAGACAGGCTCAGAAATCATCAGGAATTCCGCACTTAAAGTTGAAGTTGATGATGGCTCAATAATTCATTTAAAATCCTATGATGGAAATCCCATGCTCTGGACAAGGGATTATGGCAGTGGGAGGTTTGTCGTATTTAACGGGACAATTTTAAATGCAAAAAATAACAGAGGTGTTATCGCCAGTGTTATGAGACTTTCAAAAGATAATTTCATATATCCTGTAATAAATGTGAAAATGATACATATTGATGATTTTCCTGCACCTATTCCTGAAGGAAAAGATGAAAAGATATTTGAGGAATTCAGCAGGGATGTACCTGCTTTTTACAGGGAAGTATGGTGGTCAGATATGATAAAACTTGCAAAAAAATATGACCTTAAATATACAGGATTTATAATTGAAACCTATAACAGCCTAACAGAACCGCCATTTAAAAAGGGGGATTCTAAAAATTTAAGAAACCTGCTTCTTTATGGAAGAGAAATTCTTGGCCTGGGCGGTGAACTGGGACTTCATGGATATAATCATCAGTCACTTGCTCCTGAAGGGTTCATTAAACAGGATCTGGGGTATAAGCCCTGGAGCAGCCGGGATAATATGATTCTTTCCATCCAGGAGCTTATACAATTCATACGCAGTATTTTTGCACACTATGAATTGAGGGCATATGTTCCTCCGTCAAATATTTTAAGTCCTGAAGGGAGGGAATCTGTAGTTAAAGCCAGTCCCGATTTAAAAGTCATAGCTTCAGTTTATTTGTCAAATACTGAAGGGGATGTATATTCGCAGGAGTTTGAAGTAGCAGAAGATAAAATAGTGGAATTTCCGAGGCTTTCAGCCGGTTATGAAAAAGATGCCATTAAAATGTGGCAGATTTACAATGGGATAAACCTTTATGGGATTTTTGCACATTTTATTCATCCTGATGATGTGCTGGATCCAAAAAGAAATAATGGTAAGAGCTGGACTGCTCTTGAAAAGGAATTTGATTCAATCCTGGGGGAGGTAAATTCCAAATATGGGTGGCTCAGAAGTTTTACCATATCCCCGGCAGCTCAGGAACTTATAAAATACCTTGAATGTAACCCCCGGGTTGAATATTCAGGGGACGCAATAAATATTTACACTGAAAATTACAGGGAGGATATATATTGCATATTCATAACAAATAAGGGAATTGCCGAGTCGGAAAATTGTGAATATGAAAAGATTTCAGAAGATGCTTATCTGTTAACTCTAAAGAGTGAGAAATGCAGCCTGACAGTGAAATAGAATAAGTAAAAGGCCTGCAGGGTAAAATATTATTAAAACTTTAATGAAGATTGCTTTTATTGTGGCAATTAATACAAAGGTGAGCTTAAATGAAGGTTTGTTTGCTTGTTGAAGGAAGTTATCCTCATGTTACCGGCGGGGTGTCAACATGGGTGCAGATGCTTTTAAAAAATTTAACAGAACATAAGTTTATTATCTATTCAGTTGGTGCAGAAGAAAAATACAGGGGCAATTTTAAATATACACTGCCTGAAAACGTGACAGGGGTTCATGAAATTTTTCTTGATGAAATGCTTAAAGGAAGAGGCAGTTATGGTAAGAGATACAGATTCAGCCGTGAAGCTGCCCATAACCTGAAATGCCTGATTACGGGTGAAAAGGTTGACTGGGATTATATCTTCAGGTTATTTGTTGAAAACAGGATTAAAAATGAGATGGACTTTTTCATGAGCATGAATTTTTTTGATATTTTAAGGGATGCATATATCGAGAAATATAATTCCATTCCGTTCACTGAATTTTTCTGGACGGTAAGATCAATGCTTGTGCCGTTATTTTTTCTGTTAAAAACAAAAATTCCGGAAGCTGACCTTTACCACAGTGCAGCAACAGGTTATGCAGGAATACTCGGGGCAATGGCGAAATTTTTATATAAAAAACCATTTATAGTTACAGAGCACGGAATTTATTCACGCGAGAGAGAAGAGGAAATAATAAAGTCAGGCTGGGCTAAGGGTAATTTTAAGGATATGTGGATTAATTTTTTCTACAATATCTGCGGCGGAGTTTATAAATATGCTGACAGGGTACTGACTCTTTTTGAAAAAAATAAGGAAATTGAGGCAGAACTTGGATGCCCGCCTGAAAAGCTGGAGATTGTCCCCAATGGTATTGATGTAAAATCATTTGATGAAATTAAGAAAATGCAGCCAGGCAAATCAGATGGCTATATAAACATTGCCACCATAACAAGAGTTGTGCCGATAAAAGATATAAAGACAATGATACAGAGCTTCAATCATGTAAAGAATGCCGTAAGAAATGCAAGGTTTTATATAGTTGGGCCCTTTGACGAGGATGAGGAATATTACAGGGAATGCCTGCTTTTAATAAAAAGGCTGGGGCTGAAGGATATGGAGTTTACTGGAAAAGCTGATGTGAAAAAATACATTGGCGGCCTGGATATTCTTGTACTGACAAGCATCAGCGAAGGGCAGCCCTTTGTAATACTTGAAGGGTTTGCAGCAAAGAAACCTTTTGTGACAACTGATGTTGGGGGGTGCAGGGAACTGCTTTATGGAAGAAATGATGGTTTCGGAAAAGCAGGAATTGTTGTACCTGTTATGGATGTTGAAAAGATATCAAATGCAATTGTAAAGCTTGCATTGGACTCGAAACTCAGGGAAAAAATGGGGGAGAACGGGTATAAAAGGGTAACTGCATTTTATACAAGCAAGAAGTGTGTGGAAAGCTACAGGCGCATATATAATGAATTTGCAGTCAGCAATTATAGTTCAAGGGTAAAAATAATGGTGGGGCAAAGACAGGGTAAAATATTAACAGTTTTTTAAAGAATTTGGTTTGATTTCATAATATTTTGATTTCAGGAGTTAATTATTATGGCAGGAATAGGTTTTGAATTAAAAAGACTTTTTAAGAATAAAGGCTTGTTTTCCAGTATAAGAGCGTATGCTTACTCAGCACTTGTGTCTCTTGGACCCTTTATACTATGCACAATAATAATTGCAGCTATTCTTATTTTTTCAAGCTATATGAATATTGCCTACAGGGACAGGGAGCTTTTTATTGCAACAATTGTCTATGCCTTCATATTTTCCCAGATAATTTCCAGCGGATTTAAGATGGTAATTACACGGTTTATTGCAGACATGCTTTACAAACAGAAGCATGAATACATACTTCCATCCCTTTATGGAGTTTTAAGCATTGTAATTGTTTTTGCAGGTACAGCAGGGATTTTATTTTACTACCGCTCCCCGCTGCCGTTTGCAGTTAAACTCGTTAGCTACCTTTTGTATATGGAGCTTATAATTGTTTTTATCATGATGGAATATCTGTCAACCATTAAAGATTATATGAGGATTGTAAAAAGCTTTATATCAGGGGTAATTGCATCAGTTTGCCTGTCTTATGTTTTTTTAAAGTTTACAGCTTTAAATACTGTTTTTAGCCTTATTTTTGCAATGAACATAGGATTTTTAATAATAATTGCAATTCTAATGGCTTACCTGAGAAGTTTTTACGGAAGACCTGCCAGAAGGTATTTTGATTTCCTTATTTATTTTGAAAAATATCCGTCACTTTTCTTTATTTCATTTTTTTATACTCTCGGGCTTTACAGTCATAATTTTTTATTCTGGGCAAGCAGGTTTGGGGTGGAAATCGGCGGTACTTATACATATGCTCCAACATATGATGTGCCGACTTTCTATGCTTTTCTTTCTGTCATGCCTTCAATGGTTATTTTTATAGTTTCAGTAGAAACTTCTTTTTATGAAAAATACAGGACATATTACTCTTTAATCACAGGAAAAGGTAATTTTTCGGATATAGAAAATGCAAGACAAGATATGACAAGAGTGCTCTGGTCAGAGATAAGAAATATAATGGAACTGCAGCTGTTCTTTACGCTTGTGTTTATTGCAGCAGGGTTTTATGTGCTGCCAAGGTTTGGGCTTTCACAGTTATCCATGGATATTTTTAATCTAATAGCGCTTGGTGCATATCTTAATATAATGGTGATGATAGTTATACTGATACTTTTGTATTTTGAGAACAGATCAGGGGCTTTATTTGTTGCTGTAATATTTTTATTGAGCAATGCAGGTTTTACTTTTATGACACTCATGTATTCTGAAAGTATATACGGGGTGGGGTTTTTTGCTTCGTCTATTTTTTCCCTAATTATTGCACTCATAGAGCTGTCAGCTTATTTGAAAAATATAAACTATTATACTTTCTGCAGCCAGCCTGTGATATATAAAGAAAGGATTGGGATTTTTGGAAAAATGATCAACTTTTTTGCTTCCAGGAATAAGGCTTAAGTATGATTCGGAGTAGCTTATTATAGAAAAGATACCTTAAAGCAATGGTTCACCTCCTTCAAAGATAACAATTCTAACTCCGTAATTGCATAGGTCAATTAGAATATCTTTTACTTCCATAAAACTTAGCATTTTTACCTCTTCTTCTCTACAGAAGGGGCAATGGCTGCACTTAAGATTGTATTTGTTTGTTAGTTTAAAAGCACATATAAGAGGTTTTTTAAATTTTTGGCTTAATCTGCTTTTTACTGCATAGCCCGCAAGATATAATACCTGTACAGGTTTTGATGTTCTTTTTAAATCTGTTTTTTCCCCATTTATAAGAGTTGCTATGATTTTATTCTGCCGTTAAAACATCAGACTACAGTCTGGTGATGGATAGGCTTTGCTCTATTTATAGAATATAAAAGAAGCCCACGACTACAGTTGGGGGAGTTTCACTACTTGCCGCTATAATTTTTAACAATATTGTGAATTTTACTTAATTTTATCTTAAGCATTGAAATTTATTATAACTATTATTTTAAAATTTATAATATTTATTATAAAAAATCTCTACTTAATAATCTAACCTGTTTAATATATTTTTTAAATTTGCTAAAATACGAAATGTATGGGTGGTTTTTTAGAAAATTTAAAAAAGTTTTTTACTGCTCCTCCATCACAAGGTGAATCAGGTTTTCTGGTTTTTAATATCAAATGCAACAAATGCGGAGAAGAAATTGCTGTAAAAATAAGAAGAACCAGTGATATTTCACGGATATATGAGGATGAAGGGGGTACTCAGGGATCATCTTTTTATGTAAGGAAAGAAATACTTGGAAATAAGTGCAACAACCTTATATATCTGACTGCATATTTCGGTGAAAACTTCAATTTACTCTCAAGTGAAATTTCAGGTGGAACCATCATTGATTGACCCTAAAAAAAATTTAAGTGTTATATTGCTTGCTGCAGGCAAAGGCAAGAGGATGAAATCAGAAATCCCAAAAGTTCTGCACCAGATATGTTTTAAGCCTATTATTTATTATATTTTAAAATCAGTTGAGAAATTAAATCCGAAGAATGTATTTGTTATTGTCGGGCACAAAGGTTCTCTTGTAGAGAAATATTTAAATGATAATTTTCCATCATTCAAGGTTGTGTATCAGGAAAAACAGCTTGGAACAGCACATGCCGTAAAAGCTGCAGTGAAGCACGTAAGAGAAATGGGAAGTTTTTGCATGGTGATTCCAGGTGATATTCCACTGATTACTTCAGATACTCTCGAAAGAGTTTTTAAATTTAAATTATCTTCAGAAAGCAGGGCTGTTTTAATTACAGCAGAAGTTAAAAATCCTTATGGTTATGGAAGGATAATAAAGGATCCGGAAGGCAATGTTTTAAGAATTGTTGAGGAGATAGACGCTTTTTCTGATGAGAAAAAAATAAATGAAATAAATTCTTCAATTTACTGCTTTGATACCAGTCTATTGTTTTCATATTTGGACAGGATTGATTCAAAAAATTCTCAGAATGAATTTTATCTGACAGATATTATTGAGGAACTGGTAGGGGATGGGCACAGGGCTTTAGCTTTTAAAATTGCTGATGCTCTTGAAATAGAAGGTATTAATGATATGGCTCAGCTTGCAAATCTTGAAAAAATAGTCCGGAAGAGAATAAGTGAAAAACCTGCACATTCAGGGGTTAGCGTTGGTGCATACACCACTACTTGCAACTATGATGGGTCTCAAAAAAAATAAAAGAAGGCGATTAGAGGGAAGTGAGGTAATAAAAAGTGAGGGATTATCCAAGCAATAAGAGAATGCTTCTTTTTTCGGGTTCAGCAAACCCTGAGCTTACTGACAAAATTGCAAAACAGCTTCAAACAAAGATAGGAAAAGTCACAAGAACAAAATTTAAAAATGGTGAGATATATGTGAGATTTGAAGAAAGTGTTCGTGGTGCTGATGTGTTTGTCGTACAGCCATGTGGTGAACCGGTAAATGATAACTTTATGGAACTTCTTATAATGATTGATGCTTTAAAGCGGGCATCTGCAGGCATGATTAACTGTGTAATTCCTCATTACCCATATGCAAGGCAGGATAAGAAATCTGAAGGAAGAGAACCAATCACTGCAAAACTTGTTGCTGATCTTCTGACTATAGCAGGAACTGACCGGATGATAGTTGTTGATCTGCATACTGCTACAATACAGGGTTTTTTCGATGTTCCGGTCGATCATATAACAGCAATTCCAATCATTGCCAATTATTTTAAAACCAAGAAGATTAAGAATGGTGTTGTAGTCAGCCCTGATGTTGGTGGTGTAAAGAGGGCAAGCATTTTTGCAGCTCAGCTTAACCTTCCCCTGGCTATACTTGATAAATGGCGGCCCGGGCCAAATATGGCAAAAGTCAATCACCTTGTTGGTGATGTGGATGGCAGGGAAGCTATAATATTTGATGATATGATAGACACTGGTGGGACAATGGTTGAAGCTGTTGATTTTTTATACAGGTTTAATGTAAAGAAAGTTTATGTTGGTGCCACCCATCCGATTTTTTCCGGTAGTGCTATAGAGATACTTGAAAATTCCAGAGCTGAAGAAATTGTAGTTGCAGATACACTCCCAATAAAAAAGAATTACAACAATAAAATAAAAGTATTATCAATTGCAGGTTTGCTTGCAAAAACAATAAAAAAGGTTTATCATTGCGATTCTGTTAGTGAGATGTTTAAGGGCGAGTATCTTGTTTGATTTTTTAATAATTTTTTTAGTTTTATAGTTTTTTTGGGGTGATTTTAAATGAGAAGCATCTTGTTAAAAGCTGAAACAAGAAATAAGGATGAATTAAAAAAGAATTCTTCAAGAAGGCTGAGAAATGAAGGTTTTATACCTGCGACAATTTATGGTCAATCTGAAGAACCTGTGAGTGTCAAATTCAATACACAGGAATTTAAAGACATTATAAAAGGGCACAGTATATCCAATTTAATACTTGATATTCAAATCAAATCAGACGGCAGGGACAAGAAGGAAACTACAATAATTAAGGAAATACAGAGGGGTCCTATAAGTGCTGATTTATTACATGTTGACTTCTTAAGAATTCAGATGAAGAAAGAAGTTGAGACTATTGTTCCAGTTGTTATATTAAGCGAGGAAGAATCTGCTGGAGTAAAAGAAGAGGGCGGAGTTGTCCAGCATGGTTTAAGAGAACTTCATGTATTATGTCTTCCTGCAGATATTCCGGAGAAGGTAGAATATGATATAAAAGAGCTGCACATAGGCCATAACATCAGGGTTTCAGACCTTGCTGTAATGGATGGGATTAAAATTTTAAATCATCCGGAAGAAGTGATAGTATCTATCATACATCCAACCCATATGGTAATTGAGCAACCTGCTGCTGAAGTTGGAGCTGAATTGGAGGAGGAAGCTGCAGAACCAGAACTTATAACTAAGGAGAAAGCTTCAGCTAAAGAAAAGGAAGAAGATTAAAGAGTAATTACAAAATAAACATGATCTTAATTGTAGGGCTTGGAAATCCTGGAAGGGATTACTGTAAAACAAGACATAATATAGGATTTGCCGTAGTAGACAGGCTTCTTGAAGGTTTAATTTCTCAGGTAACTTATTATAAATTTAACGCTGAAGTTTTCGAAGCAGATTACAAGAACACAAAGCTTCTAATTGTAA
>Ga0194126_10003208_pt1 | contig 26087 bp, 36 predicted proteins | sample TA2KigC150mmetaG_FD_148641 | JGI IMG/M metagenome (GOLD analysis project Ga0194126, IMG submission 148641) | Freshwater microbial communities from Lake Tanganyika, Tanzania - TA2015035 Kigoma Deep Cast 150m | ecosystem: Environmental > Aquatic > Freshwater > Lake | place: Tanzania: Lake... | reverse complement strand
TGGGCTGGCTGCTGCTACATCGTCGTCCCCAGATAGTAGCCCCACCATCCGGGAGCGGTCAAAGGCAGTTTATAAAAATGCGTTTGGGCAACAGCCCGGGGAGCTTGGGAACGAGAACTAAAACCAGACTCCTCATGCATGGTGCGCGGTGCGCACCCTTTTATCAACCCTTGCTGTGCGCCTCCATGTAGGCCCGGAGCAGGGCGTTGATCCGGGTCTGGTAGCCTTTGCCCTGGGCCTTGAACCAGTCCAGCACCTCCTGATCCAGGCGGATGGAAACGCTGGCCTTGGGTTGGGGCAGCACGATCACGGCCTTCTCAAAAAAGGCCTCGTCCAATTCGGGAATGTCGGAGTAATCGATCTCCTCATCCTTCATATGCCTGAGGCGCTTCAAGTCCGAAAAATATTTTTTCTTCATAAGCCTTCCTTTCCCCTGGGTTGGCTTTACGCATGGAGATGATGCGGATTTTTTCCCTTCGCGCCGTATGTACGACCACGACTACCATATCCTCCAGCAGCCCCAATGAAATCAACCGTTTTTCCCCGTAGTCTTGGCGATTATCCTCAGCAGTTAGGGTAATTCCTTGAAAAACTTTCTCCGCATCCCGGAAGTCAAGGCCGTGTTTGGCATAATTGGCCCGCCTTTTGACTTCATCCCATGCCAATTCCATGAGTAATTGTATATGCATATAGTATATACATCAAGAAAAATATATTCCAGACAAAAAAGGCGGGCAATGCCCGCCCTACTTGGCGGCACCGGCTTCCAGCCTATGCCTTTTCACCGGCCAGAGGCCGGCGCCGCTGATCAAGGCACCCCTGCCGGTCCCCCGCCCTGAAGCTTATTGCCCTTATTCACCGGTTTCCCCGTTTTTCAGCTTGGCAAAAGCCGCGTTTTTGTCGTATAGTCGCCGGTAGCCATGAAAGACTCCGAAAACCAGCCAGGGTCCCGGCCAGAGTCAGCTTCGCCGACCGCCGCCGGGCCTCCGAGCGCCCCCCCGCCGCCGGCGGAGCCCTGCCCCCCCTGCCCGGCCCCGGAGCCCCAGGAAGGCCTGCACACCCGGTTCGCCCGGCTGTTTTTCGGGGTCATCACCCTGCTGGTGCTCTACTATTCCTACCTCATCATCAAACCGTATCTTCTCAACATTTTCATGGCGCTGGTGCTGTTTTTCACCGCCAAGCCCCTCTACCTGGGCCTCACCCGTCTCCTCCGGGGCTACAAGGTCCTGGCTTCGGCCCTCACCTGTCTTATCCTGCTCCTGATTATCCTGGTCCCCCTGTTCAGCCTGATGAGCATCATCGCCACCCAGGCCCTGGAGTTTTCCAGCCAGGTGACCAAGGGCATGCAGTCCGGCGACCTCTGGAACTGGGTCGCCGCCAAGATCGATGTCTTCAAGCTCTACCTGGCCCACCTGAAACTGCCCCTGCCCCCGGGCGACATCAAGCTGGAGCAGATCGTCCAGACCGCGGTGGGCAAGGCCAGCGCCTTCGTCTACACCAACGCCATCGGGTTGATCAAAGGTTTTACCGTTTTCTTTTTCGACCTGCTGCTGGTGCTGTTCATCGCCTTTTTCATGTTCCTCCAGGGCGACGACTTTATCACGGCCATCAAAGAGCTCTCCCCCCTGGACCCGGCTCACAACGACGAGATTCTCCGGGAGACGGAAGTAACCATCAAGGCCACCCTGTGGGGCACGGTGATCGTGGCCTTCGCCCAGGGGACCCTGGGAGGGGTGGGGTTTTTGATCTTCGGGCTGCCCCAGCCGGCTTTTTGGGGCACGGTGATGATCCCGGCCTCGGTGGTCCCGGTGGTGGGCAGCTCCATTATCTGGGGGCCCGCAGCGGTTTATCTCCTCTTCACCGGGCACATAGGCGCGGGGGTGGGGCTGATCATCTGGGGCGGGGTGGTGGTGAGCGTCATTGACAACGTCCTAAAGCCCATCCTGATGAAAGGCAGCGGCGAAACCCCCAGCATCTTCATCCTGTTCAGCATCCTGGGCGGCCTGACCTATTTCGGCATGATCGGCTTTATCCTGGGGCCCCTGATCCTCTCCTTTCTCCTGTCGCTGCTGCGCATTTACCAGAAAACCATCCTGGCGCCGGCCGCGGCCGCCGGAGAAATCAAAAGACCCACCCCCGCGGGGGATGGGTCTTGAGATTAATCGTCCGATAATCCTGGGCCTCAGCGCCGTTCCGGGTCAGGGCTCAACCCTGACCGCCGCAGTTGTCTGCCTGGGATTAACCCGGCAGCGCCAGTTCCCGCTTGACTTCTGAGAGATCCAGTTCCCCCAGGGAGATGGGGGTCCGGGATTCCAGTTGCTCGATTTCCTGCTGCACCAGTTCCTTCTCCAAGTGCCGGTCCTCATGGATAAACTGGCAGTATTCTTCGAACAGTTCCTTTTTCAGGTCAGGGGAGAAGAGTTGTTCCTTCTTAAACTTCTCCTCCAGGCTGAGAATGTTGTCCAGGAGGTAGAAATATATGGAGCGAGCCTCGGCCAGCCGGCCGCTCTGGGCCAACCGGTCGGCCCGGGCCTGGGCGCGCCGCAGCTTGACTTCGGCCTCGGCCAGGGAAGCCGCCTCATCCGCGACCTCCTCCATCACCCGGTCAATGGACTCCAGGATATCGTCCAGCCCCTGATCTTCTTCTTTCAGGATACCTCGGACTGCATCCACCCGGTCCGCCATGTCCAGGATAATATCCACCAGTTCTCGCTTGGAGTACTTTTTCAACCGCTCTTTCAGTTCCGCCTGGTTGAGAAATTTCTCCGGTTCCTGGTCCCAGGCCCGCAACAACGCCAGCACATGGGTGCACAGAGCCTCGCCTTCTTCCTGAGGGCAGGCGCACACGTAGGTGAGCTGGTCGTCCCGAATCCTGACTTCCACCCGAAAAGGTTGTTCATCCAATACCAAGCCCCGGAGACGATCAGGCAAACGGTAGCCATGCTTGACCTGATGATTCTCGACCAGCGACCGGGCCTTGGCGTTGTCCTCCGGCGTCCCGATCTGGTCCAGCGTCTGGGCGTCTAAGTCTTCAAAGCGCATGTCAGTGCACAATTCCTTAATTATTTTGTTAAAATTTAACACATTGGCAGCACAAGGCAACCGTTTATTGACCATTTTGGCGAGGAATTAGAAAAAATTTCCCCCGGCAGGATAATATGAGTGGCTCCGAAGGAAAAGGCGGTTGAGGCAAGATTCCAGTTCCAGGCGTTTATCCTCCAGGGCCGGCCCCCGATCCTCCGGCCACACCCGGATGGGGTCTCCCACCAGCACGGCCAGGCGGCCAAAAGGCAGCGGCAGTTCAAAGCGGTCCCAGGTGTCAAAGGTCAGTTTGCGTCGGGCGGCCACGGCCACGGGGATGATGGCGCCCTGGGTCTCCCGGGCCAGGTAGAGGGGGCCTTTCTGGGCCACCCGGGCCGGCCCCCGGGAGCCGTCGGCAATCAGGCCGCAGCTGTACCCCCGGCGGAACCAGTCAGCCATCCGGCGCAGGGTCTGCACCCCGCCCTTGCGCCGGGACCCCGAGAGCGCGATGAATCCCAGACCCCGGGCCACCTGGGCGACAAACTCCCCGTCACGGCTGGGGCTGGCCATCAGCACCATGGGAAGCTGCGACCCTCGAAACTGGCGGGCAGTGAATAGGGGGCTGAGCAAGTGGCAGTGCCAAGTGGTGTAGATGACCGGCGGCCCCGAGGCCATGAGCTTCTTCACCTCCGGCGCCGCCACCAGCTCACAGGGGCAGGTCAGAAGGTAAGCCTGCACCAGGCGCCGCGCCAGGCCCGGGGCCCAGCGCCGCCACAGAGGATGGTCCCAGCGAAGCTTCATGGCCGCGGGCGTTTAGGGCAGGCTTTCATAAGTACGCTTACGTCATATATCGCCCCCCTCATCCCAACCCTCTCCCCCCGAAGCGGGGGGAGAGGGGGTAGGTTAGGCCGGCGAGTTTTTTTATAATGGCAGAGCATCAAATCGGTCCCATCTTCTCCCCTCTCCCCCAATGGGGTACAAGGGTCAGGGTGAGGGCGAAGTGGTCTTTACGGCATAGTCATGGTACACCGGGCGCACCCTACAGGCTGACTGCTATTTCTTTGACTCCAGGCGTTCCAGGACCTTGGGAGTGTAGAGGTCATGCTCCAGCAACTGGGGCGACACCGGCCGCATCATATTCAGCTTCATCACCAGAAAATTGAGGCGGCGCATCTGCTTGAGCTTCTCGGCCTCATCCGGCATGGCGGCCACCAGGTCTTGCAGTTGCACCACTTCCTGGCGCAGCGCCAGTTCCGGGGGCAGGCAGTCGGCGTTTTTCAAGATCTTGTAGGCCATGCGCAGCTCCGGGGGAATGTGGCTGTCCTCCTCCAGGTTGAGGGGTTGGCCCTTGCCCTGGAGGTCGTCGAAGTCGCCGGCCTCAATGGCCGCCCGGATGCGATTATCGGCAAGCTTGGCAAAAAAGTCCATACTAACGACCGTTTCCTGGCGGACAAAACGAAGCCTGAAAATGTGGAACCGCCGCCCTCGGTTATTTTTTCAAGGAATTATGGCGGGCAATGCCCGCCCTACAGGTCGGCCACTGTCGCGTCAATACGTATCTTGGCTGACTGCTGATAGCTCTTACCGCCGCTTCCGGGCCCGCTCCATGTCCCGCTTCTCCTCCCGATCCCGGATGGACTGCCGCTTGTCGTACTTCTTTTTTCCCCGGGCCAGGGCGATCTCCACCTTGGCGTGTTCATTCCTGAAGTACATCCGCAAGGGAATCAGCGTATAGCCCCGCTCCTGGGTCTTGCCCAACAGGCGCCGCAGTTCCCAGCGGTTCAGCAGGAGCTTGCGGGGCCTCTCCGGGTTGTGGCTGTCCACCGCCGCATGAGAATAGGGGCTGATATGGGCATTATACAGGTAGATCTCGCCGTCCTTGAAGCGGGCGTGGGCGTCGCTGATGTTGGCCTTCCCCTGGCGCAGGGACTTGACTTCCGTCCCCTTCAACACCAGCCCGGCTTCAAACAATGCGTCGATGGCATATTCGAACAAAGCCTTCCGGTTCCGGCAGATAATCTTGAGGTTGTCTTCTTTCATAAGACTCGATTGGCGACCAGGGGGCGCCCGAACCGGAAAATATCGGGAAACCGGTGATCCATTTCCTTGTTAACGTACTCGTTGACTTCTTCTACGGTAGCCAGGGCCAGGGCCCGGCGGGCGACTTTGGTGGCCTCGCCCAGGGAGGTCATGCGGATGACCCTTTTCACCACCGGGATGGAGTTGGGGTTCATGGAGAACTCTTTCACGCCCAGCCCCAAGAGTACCGGGATATAGAGCGGGTCGCCGGCCATCTCGCCGCACATGGCCACCCGGATGCCAAGCTTCCGGCTGACCTGGACCACGTGCCGGACCATGCGCATCACCGCCGGGTGCAGGGGTTCGTACATGTCCGCCACGCTCTTGTTGCTCCGGTCGATGGCCAGGGCATACTGGATCAGGTCATTGGTGCCGATGCTGAAAAAATCCGCCTCCCGGCCCAACAAATCCGCCAGGGTAACGGCGGCGGGCACCTCGATCATGGCCCCCACCGGTAATTTGCCGTCAAAGGGGATGAGTTCCCTGGCCAGTTCTTCTTTCACCGACTCCAGCAGCAACCGGGCCTCGTTCAACTCCCGGGGGCTGGAAATCAGGGGGAACATGACCCGAACCTTGCCAAGAGCCGAAGCCCGGAGGATGGCCTTGACCTGGGTCCGGAAAATCTTCTGCTCCTTGAGGCAAAACCGGATGGCCCGAAGCCCCAGGGCCGGGTTCATCTCCGGCGCATACTCCAGGGGGGAAAGAAACTTGTCGCCCCCGATGTCCAGGGTGCGGATGGTGACCTCCCGGGGGGCCATGGCCTCCACCACCTGCCGGTAATGCTGGAACAGTTCCTCCTCCGTGGGCAACTGGCGCTGGCGCAGGTAGAGGAACTCGGTGCGGTAGAGGCCGACCCCATCGGCCCCGTATTTTTGGGCCAGGGAAACTTCATCCGGCTGCTCGATGTTGGCCAGCACCAGGATGGGGTGGCGGTCGCTGGTCCATGCCGGCAGGGAACTGCCCAGGGTCACCTCCCACTTGAAGGTCTCGAATTCCTCCCGGCGGACCTGGTAACTCCGCCGCATGGCCTCGTCCGGATTGACGATTACCCGGCCGCTCAGGCCGTTGACGATGACCTCTTCCCCGGATTCGATCGAAAGGGTGGCGCTGTCCAGACCCACCACCGCCGGAATCTCCAGGGAATGAGCGATGATGGCCGTGTGGGAGGTCTTGCCGCCCCGCTCGGTGACAAATCCCAGCACCTGGGAACTGGACATGTGGGTGGTTTCCGCGGGGGACAGGTCCCGGGCCACGATGACCACCGGTTCGGGGAACTCAAAGGTCTTGCTGGCGCCCCGGCCGGTCAGATGCCCCCGCAGGCGGCGGTAGACCGCCTCCACGTCCTGGATGCGCCCCCGAATGTGTTTGTCCCCGATGCGCTGGAACACCTCTTTGATCTTCAGAAAAGCCAGGTACAGGGCCCGCTCGGCGTTGAAGTTCTGTTCCTTGATGAGCTTTTGAGTCTCCAGGAGCAGCATCCGGTCCCGGAGGATGAGCAGGTGCAGCTCCAGGATATGGGCATGCTCCTTTAAATCCTGGGCGATCTCCCCCCTGAGGCGGGTGAGTTCCTCTTCCGTCTGGTCCACCGCCCGATTGAAGCGCTTCAACTCCTCGGCCACCTCGTGGTCGGTATAGAGCAGGCGCGTCGACACCTGGCCTTCCTGGGTCAGGACGTGGGCCAGCCCCATGACAATGCCGGGGGAGGCGGCAATACCTTCGAGCACGCGATTCTTGCGGGTCATGTCTCCTCAAACTTGCGGGCAAACAGGGAGGTGATGGAGGTGGCCGCCTCCCGAGCCTGGGGACCCCGGGTGCGCAGCACCAGTCTGGTCCCCTGGGGGCAGTCCAGAGCCAGGACGTCCAGCAAATCCCGGGCGTTCACTACCAGGCCGTCTTTCTCCAGGGTGATGTCGGCGTCAAATTGCTGCGCCGCGGTGGCGATTTTCGCCACCGGCCGGGCGTGCAGTCCCAGGCGGTTTTCCACCCAGAGTTCCCTTTCTATCGTCCAGAGCTTGGGTTCGGTAATTGCCATTGTATCATGAAATCAGGTTTGGAATACGGCCGTCCGCTGTTCCAAAAAGTTCTTGGTGGCACCGGCATCTTGCCGGTGCGGCGCACAGGCTGGAAGCCTGTGCCACCGATGCAACTGCGCACCAATGGCGGGCACGGAGGCCCGCCCCACCAACCTTTTAATGCTTTACGGGTGGACCGAAGGCCCATGAGCAACTGCCTCGAAAAGTCCCTTAAATTGGTGGCACAGGCTTTCCAGCCTGTGTCAAGGAAGCAGGTTAGTCGTACACAGCCTGGAAAGGCTGTGCCACCAGTCAATACCAGCTTTTCATGTTTTACGGGTGGGCCGATGGCCCATGCGCGACTGCTTGGAAACAGGATAAAAACGTTTTTTTCTGTCACCCTGAACGAAGAGAAGGGTCTCATCTTTTTGACACCACGAGATTCTTCGCTGCGCTCAGAATAACAAATTCGGGCCTGGGGGCCTTTTTCGAGAGCCGATGGTATCAGCAAATGCCCCGACGGCCCCACCGCCTCACTCCACCCGGCCCTCCGCCTTCAGGGCCAGGTAGGTCTGGTAAACTTGCCGCCGGGGAATCTTGAGATCCCCGGCCACCTGGTCCGCCAGGCGCCGCCCGCTTAAACCGCGCTCCTTGGCGGCCTTGAGCAGGCAGCCCTCCAAATCCGCCGGCGGGACCATCACCGCGGCCGCCGGGCAGGAGAGCACCAGGGCGCATTCACCCCTGATCTCGGCATGTTGCAGTTCCCGGGCAATGTCCGCCACCGGCCCCCGCCAGGTTTCCTCGAACTTCTTGGTGAGCTCCCGGACCACCAGGACCTCCCGGTGGGGCATACTCCCGGCGATTTCCGTCAGCGTCCGGGCCAGCCGCCGGGGTGATTCATACATAATAATCACCCGGAGCTCCGGCGCCAGCGCTTGCAGCAGCTTCAGCCGCCGGCCTTCGCCCCGGGGCAGGAAACCCACGAAAAGTATATCCCCTTTGAACCCGGAAAGCGAGAGCGCCGCCACCCCCGCGGCTGGGCCGGGTATGGCCTCCACCCTCACCCCCGCCTCCCAGGCCCGGGCCACCAGGTCGGCCCCGGGATCCGAAAACCCCGGGGTGCCGGCGTCGCTCACCAGGGCCACATTTTCCCCGTCCTCAAGCCGCCGGATCAGCTCAGGACCCCGGGACGCCTGGTTGTGGGCGTGGTAGCTGATGAGCGGCGTCTTAATCCCGTAATGGCTCAAGAGCTTGCGAGTGTGCCGGGTGTCCTCCGCGGCAATCAGGTCCGCCTCTTTCATCACCCTGAGGGCCCGCAAGGTGATGTCCTCCAGGTTGCCGATGGGGGTGGCGACGATGTAAAGCGTACCGATGGCGCTCACCTTAAAACGCGTTGGGAATAATCTCCACCTGGGGGACATTGTCTTCCAGGGTGACGGCCACCACGTCGAAGCGCACCGGGGTCCCAGTGAGGCGTTGGGCCTTGAGGTAATAATCCGCCAGGCGCCGCAACCGGCCCTGCTTGGCGTAAGTTACCGCCTCTTGCGGCGCCCCGAAGCTTGCCCCCCGCCGGGTCTTGACCTCCACCACTACCAGGACCTTGCCCTGCCGGGCGATGAGGTCGATCTCCCCCAGGGGCGTCACATAATTGCGCTCCAGGATTTTATAGCCCTGCTGCTTCAAGGCCGCCGCGGCCAGGTCTTCGCCCTGATCCCCCAATTGCCGCCGCGGGTCTTTCATAACCTCGCTCACAAACAGATCATGGTTTTGCAGTCCAACGTAAGGAGCGTCTCACGCGCCATCCCTTGGTGCGTGAGACGCACAGGGTTTCGGCGCGTTTGATACCAGCTTGCAGTCATAGGGTAGCACAGGCTTTCCAGCCTGTGCCAATAATTCATTGCCGCCTCATTATGGTGGCCGGTGCCCACCCTGGTAAATCGCCTGCCGGCAATCCCTGATTTTGCTCAACTTGGGAACGGGAAGAACTCAGAAACAGCCGAGGCGGGCTGTTCCACATTTTACTTTCCCACCCTTTTCCCCTTTTCGCCCTATCATTCCTCCCCAACCCATTCCCTCACCCCCCTAAAGGTGCGGCGGTGGAGGAGGCAGGGGCCCCAGCAGCGCAGGGCCTCCAGGTGCTCGGCGGTGGCGTAGCCCTTGTGCCGGGCGAAGTTGTACTGGGGATAGCGGCGGTGCAGCGCCTCCATCAGCCGGTCCCGGTAGACCTTGGCCACCACGGAGGCCGCGGCGATGGAGGGACAGAGGTCGTCCCCTTTGATCACCGGTTGCTGGGGATAAGTCAGGGGCAGGGGCTGGTGGCCATCCACCAGGACCATCTCCGGAACCAAGGACAGGTTCCGGATGGCCCGGGCCATAGCCCGGAGCGAGGCGGCCAGGATTCCCTGGCGCTCGATCTGGCGGGGTCCCACCTCATAGATGGCCAGGGCCAGGGCCTGGCACCGGATTTGGCCATCCAGTTCCACCCTGATTTCCGGAGAGAGGCGCTTGGAATCCCTGAGCCCGGGAAAAGCGACGCCGGCCGGGAGGATCACGGCCGCGGCCACCACCGGACCCGCCAGGGGGCCCCGGCCCACTTCATCCACGCCGGCAATGAGGGTCAATCCTTGAAAACGCCAGAATCCTTCCGGGTCAGCAAGTACGGCATCGCTGCCCGGAACGCGGCTCATAACACCGGCGACCGCTTTTCCTTGATCCGGGCCGCCTTGCCCTTCCGGTCTCTCAGGTAATAGAGGCGGCTCTGCCGGACTTTGCCCCGGAAGAGGACCACCACCTGGTCGATGTTGGGGGAATGTAAGGGGAAGATGCGCTCCACCCCCACGCCATACGAGATTTTGCGCACGGTAAAGCTGGCCCCGGTGAGGCCGCCCCGTTTCCGGATGACCACTCCCTTGAAGACCTGGATGCGCTGCTTATCCCCTTCCACAATGCGTACATGCACTTCCACGGTGTCCCCGGGGCGAAACGCGGGCAGGTCGCCCCGCATCTGCTCCCGGGCCAATTGGTCTACACGTTCCATATCCTCACCTATTCTCCGCCTGGCTCAAGCCAGGGATTTTATGAATTCCCGGTCTTCCTTGCTGAGGACGGCTCGGGCCAGCAAATCCGGCCGCCGCGTCACTGTCCGGGCCAGGGCCTGGCAACGCCGCCACCGGGCAATGCGCCGGTGGTCGCCCTCCAGCAGCACCTGGGGCACTTCGCGTCCTTCGAAAACCCGGGGGCGGGTGTAATGGGGGTATTCCAGGAGGCCCTCCTGAAATGACTCTTCCTCGGTGGCCCCCTCTCCCCCCAAAACCCCGGGGAGCAGCCGGGTCACCGCGTCCGCCACGATCAAAGCCGGGATTTCTCCCCCGGTTAGAATATAATCGCCTATTGACAGCTCTTCATCAATATAAAAATGAATGCGGTCGTCCACCCCCTCATAGTGGCCGCAGATGAGCAAGAGGTGGCGATGGGCGGCCAACTCCCGGGCCTTGGCCTGGTTGAACCCCGCCCCCCCGGGGCCCATCAGGATCACCCGGGTCTCGGGGTCGCGCTCTCTCGCCACCCGGATGGCCGCCGCCAGGGGCTCAATCTTCATGACCATCCCGGGGCCGCCGCCGAAGGGCCGGTCGTCCGTCACTTGGTGGCGGTCCAAGGTATAATCCCTCAGGTTGATCACCTGATAGGCGACCGCCCCCTGGGTCTGGGCCCGCTGGAGCATGCTCTGGCTTAAGGGTGAGGCGAAAAACTCGGGAAACAGGGTCAGCAGGTCAATCTGCATCAATTTTCAAGATTCCCTCGGGAGACAAAGCCCGAATCAATCGGTTCGGCGCATCGCGGCCGGCCGGCTGCTTTCCCCTTACAAAAGTTACAAAAGCCCCTCCGGCGGCGAAACCTTGATCACCCCCGCCTCCAGGTCGATCTCCACGATCACGTCCTCAACCGCAGGCAGCAGGACCTCCCGCTCTCCCTGGCGCACCGCATAGACGTCGTGGCCCGGGGTGGAGATGATGTGGTCCAGATACCCCAGCCGGGTCCCGTCGGCCTCGTTGACCACCGGCAAACCCAGGACCTGGAACCAGTAGTATTCCCCGGGCGGCAGCGGCGGAAACCGCCGGCGGTCCCCCAAAACGTGCAGCCCCGCCAGTTCCTCCGCCCGGCTCCGGGTGTGGACGCCGTCCAGCCACAGGAGCACCTGGTTTTTGTGGCGCGCCGCCTTAAGGACCTGGTAGCCCTGGCCGCCGATCCAGACCTGCCCTAAAGCGGCGAACACCTCGGGGTCCGTAGTGGCCGCCGCGGCGTCCGCCCGGACCTTGACGACCCCCAGGAGGCCTTGGGCGCCGGAAACCTGCCCCAGACCGATCAGCGCCCCGGGGTCCGGCGGGGTGCTACTCAAGGATCTCCAGGACCGCCCGTTTGCGAATTTTGGTGGACGCGGCGCTGAGAATGGTGCGCATAGCCCGGGCGGTGCGCCCTTGCTTGCCGATCACCTTCCCCAGATCTTCTTTGGCCACCCTCAGTTCAATGACGGAGGTCTGCTCCCCTTCGATTTCGTTGACCTGGACCTGTTCAGGGTTATCTACCAGTGACTGCGCGATGAACTTCACCAATTCCTTCATATAAGCCACCTCGGTCAGGGGATCGGGTGATCAACCTCCCTGCTGCGCTGCGGCCGCGTTCAGGCCTCCGGTGCGGCCGCGCCTCGGGGCCGCTTCAGGAGGCTCGCCACTGTATCGGTAAAGGTGGCGCCCTTGCTCACCCACAGGGTCAGCAGGTCCTCTTTTACCGATACCGCCGCCGGCTCCTTGAGCGGGTCATACGTGCCGATGATATCCAGAAATCTGCCATCCCGGGGAGCCTCACTGTTGCTCACCACGATGCGATAGAAGGGGCGCTTTTTCGCCCCGTAACGGGCCAAACGGATTCGTAATGCCATGCCGCTGCTTTCTCCTCCTTAGATTTGATGGGGTTGTAGGGGCGGGTTTCAAACCCGCCCCTACCGATCCGATAGTGTGGCGCTTCATTAAATAAGATGGTCTTTCTCTTAAGAAAAAAGCCCCAAAAAAGCCAGTATTTTACCCCCCTTTTTTAAAGGGGGGCAGGGGGGATTATATAACCGTTTGATAATCCCTACTAAATCCCCCTTTAGAAAAGGGGGACTTTAAAAGAGCTTTTGGGAGGTCCGACCAAAATAATTGCCATACAATTTATGAAGCATAACACTATAAAAAATTCGTGGGGAAGCGGCCCTTGCCCTTCTTGCCGCCCCTGGTCACCTGCTTGATCATCTTTTGGGTCATGGTGAAATTCTTCAGGAGCCGGTTGACGTCCTGGACCGTGGTGCCGCTGCCGAGGGCGATGCGCCGCCGGCGGCTGCCGTTGATCAGGTTGTGGTCGTTGCGCTCCCCGGGGGTCATGGAGCTGATGATGGCTTCCACCCGTTTCAACTCCCCTTCGTCCGGCTGCATGCCCTTCATGGCCTTGAGCTTGCCGCCCAACCCCGGAATCATGCCCATGAGCTGTTCCATGCTGCCCATCTTTTTGATATGCTTGAGCTGCTCCCGGAAATCATCCAGGGTGAACGCCTCCTGGCGCAGCTTCTTTTCCAGGGCCTGGACTTCGTCGGCGTCGAAGGCCTCCTGGGCTTTTTCGATCAGGGTGAGCACGTCGCCCATCCCTAAAATCCGCGACGCCAGGCGCTCCGGGTGAAAGACTTCTAAAGCGTCGAGCTTTTCCCCCACCCCCAAAAACTTGATGGGCTGGCCCACCACCTCCCGCATGGACAGCGCCGCGCCGCCCCGAGCGTCGCCTTCCACCTTGGTCAGGATCACCCCGGTGAGCTTGAGCAGATCGTGGAAACTCTGGCCCACCGCCACCGCGTCCTGGCCGGTCATGGCGTCCGCCACCAGGAGAATTTCATTGGGCGTAACCGCGGCCCGGATGGCCTTCAGCTCCTCCATCAGGGGGGCGTCGATGTGGAGGCGCCCGGCGGTGTCCAGGATCACCGTATCAAAGCCCGCGGCGTAGGCCGCTTCCATGGCGGCCCCGGCAATGGCCACCGGGTTCTGGGTCGCCTCGGTGGGATGCACCGCCACCCCGATGTCGGCCCCCAGCCGCTTGAGCTGCTCGATGGCCGCGGGCCGCTGTACGTCCGCGGGCACCAGATAAGGCTGGCGGCCCTGCCCCTTGAGGCGCCGGGCCAGCTTGGCCGCGGTGGTGGTTTTCCCGGACCCTTGCAAGCCCACCAGCATGAGGGCCACCGGGGGTTTGCCGCTCAAATCCAGCCGGGGCGACTCCCCGCCCAAGAGCGCGGTGAGCTCCTCGTGGACGATCTTGATGACCTGCTGGGCCGGGGTCAGAGACCGCATGACCTCTTCCCCCACCGCCCGCTCCCGGATGCGCTCGATAAACGCCTTGGTGACCTTGTAGTTGACGTCGGCCTCTAAGAGCGCCAGGCGCACCTCGCGCAAGGCCTCGCCAACCTGGGCCTCGGAAAGCTTGCCCCGGCCTTTCAGCTTCTTAAAGACCGCGTTTAACTTGTCGGATAGGCGATCAAACATATAAAAGCCGGTTTTCGGTTCTGGGTTCTCGGTTTTCGGTTAAAAGTCTATCATTCTGAGCCGCGTCAGCGGCGAAGGATGCCGTTCCCTCTCGTTCCCAAGCTCCCGCTTGGGAACGGCATCTTAATCAGCTTTGGTGATGGCGGGCAATGCCCGCCCTACATTTTCTACATTTTCCATCGTCTGGGTTCGGGGGCCGTGCCCAAGACTTTCTTTGGCGAGAGGCCGCTTATTTGTACCCTTGTTATACCAGAAAACCGAAAACTGGAAACCGAAAACTATCCTTTAATGGCCCCCAACGGTTTCAACCGGGCCACCTTCTTGGCGATCCCGGCGCCGTGGACCACGTCCACCACTTCCGAAACGTCTTTGTAGGCCTCGGAAATCTCTTCGTCGATGGTGCCCCGGCCCGCGCCCCGGACGACGATGCCTTTGGCCGCCAGTTCCTGGATGATGGACCGGCCCCGGGCCGCCTTCTTGGCCTGGTGGCGGCTCATCATCCGCCCCGCCCCGTGGCAGGTGCTGCCAAAGGTCTCTTCCAACGCCTTTTGCGTTCCCACCAATACGAAAGAGTACCTCCCCATGTCCCCGGGGATGAGCACCGGCTGCCCGGTCTCCCGGTAGGCCTTGGGCACCTCCGGGTGGTGGGGCGGAAAGGCCCGGGTCGCGCCCTTGCGGTGGACGCAGAGCTTCCGGGGCTGGCCCTCTACCACGTGGGTCTCAATCTTGGCGATGTTGTGGGCGACATCGTACACCAGTTCCAGCCCCAATTGCCCGGGGCCCATTTGAAAAACCTGCTCAAAACTCTCCCGCACCCAGTGGGTGATCATCTGCCGGTTGGCAAACGCGAAGTTCGCGGCCCCGGCCATGGCGGCCAGGTACCGCTGCCCTTCCGGGGAGGTGATGGGAGCGCAGCAGAGCTGGCGGTCCGGCAGTTCGATGCCGTACTTGGCGCTGGCCTTGAGCATCACCTTGATGTAGTCCTCGCACACCTGGTGCCCCAGCCCCCGGGAGCCGGTGTGGACGATGGCCGTCACCTGATCCCGGAAAAGTCCCAACTGCCCGGCCAGCGCCGCATCGTAAATCTCATCGACATAACCCATTTCGACGAAGTGGTTGCCCGAACCCAGGGTGCCCATTTGGTCCTTGCCCCGGTTCAGGGCGAAGTCCGAGATTGCCTCGGGGTCGGCCCCCTCAATGGCGCCCCCGGCTTCGATGTGGGCCAGGTCCCCGGCCTCGCCGAACCCTTCTTTCACCGCCCAGCGAACCCCGTCCTTGAGCGCCTTCTTAAAAGCGGCGCCGGTGAGCTTGAAATCCTTCCGCCGGGAACCCACCCCCGAGGGGATGTTGGTGAACAAAGCGTTTACCAGGGCTTCCATCCGGGGCATTACCTGCTCCCGGCTCAGTCGGGTCCGGAGGAGACGCACCCCGCAGTTGATGTCATAGCCCACGCCGCCGGGGGAGACGACGCCTTCGGCCAGGTCGAAGGCCGCCACGCCCCCGATGGCGAACCCATAGCCCCAGTGGATGTCGGGCATGGCCAGGGAAGGACCCACGATCCCCGGCAGGGTGGCGACGTTGGCCACCTGCTGGAGGCTCTGGTCGGCCTGGAGGACCGGGAGCATCTCTTTGGAACTGAAGATCAGCCCCCGGGTGCGCATCTTGCCCTCCCGGGGAATCTCCCAGCGATATTCGTCAATTTGCCGCAGCTTGATCATAAAATAGTGGTCAGTGGCCAGTGGCCAGATATGTAGGGCGGGCACTGCCCGCCGTGTTTGGTGGCACAGGCTTCAAGCCTGTGCACCGCACCGGCAAGATGCCGGTGCCACCATGAACTTTTCAAGGCAGTGACTACAAATCCAGCACCACCGTGGCCTGCCAGCCATCCCCGACCGGCACGATGCTCAGCTGATGGAAGGTGGCGGCCTTGACCGCAGTCCGCTCCGGGTGGCGGGTGGGATCGAAGCTCTCGCCGGTTACCCTGGCCTTAAGCCGCTCGGAGGTCAGCGACTCAACCTGAAAGTCCCGGCCCAAAAATCCATCTAGGTCAAAAAGATAAAGCAGGTGGTTGAGCCAGTCAACCAGGAGGGTTTCCTGGTCGAAGGCGGAAAGGCGCACCTCCCGGGTGGCCCGACGCCGCAGATACCGCCGGTCGGTCAGGGTGGCGCTCAGGGCGCATCCGGCGTTTTCAAAGAGCTCCGGCAGACTTGCCCCCCACAGGCGCCAGGCCAGGTCCGCGGTGTGGGGCAACTCGCGGTAGGGACGGCGCCGCCGGAGAGAAGCTTCCGGTTTTTTTTTATCATGAACCAAATTACCGCCGCAGCCAGTTACCGGGTTCCCGGGCCACCGCCGCCCCCAACTCAAAGGCCTGAAGATTCGAGGCCAAGAATTTTTCCTTGGTGCCGCGGCGGATCACCGACAGGATATCCTCAGCCGCAATCGGCAAAGAGTCGGTAGCGGCCAGGGCTCCCAGAATGACCATGTTGACCGCCAGGGGGCTGCCGGCCTGCCGGGCCAGGGTGCCGGCGTCGAAGGCCAGCAGCGCCCCCACCTGCTCCGCTAACCGGCGGAACATCTGCGCCACCGAGGGGTACCGGGCCTGCCCGATGGCCACCGGGTACGGCGCCATAGTGGCGGTGTTGGCGATCACCAGGGTCTTGGCATGGCAGCGGTCCAGGGCCCGGAAGGCCTCCAGGGCCTCAAAACCCAGCATGATGTCGGCTTCGCCCGGGGAAATCAGGGGGCTTTGCAGATCCCCCAGCACCAACGTGGAGACCACGATGCCGCCCCGCTGGGCCATGCCGTGAGTCTCGCTCACCATAGGGTTATAGCCGGCCGCCATGGCCGCCTCCCCCAAGAGACGGCTGGCCAGGAGCGTCCCCTGGCCCCCCACCCCGGTGAGGAAGATGCGGAGATTGGCTTTGGGGTTTTCAGTTTTCGGTTTTCGGTTTTCGGTGGAACCCATTTGCTTAACCTTGTTCAATCATAGGGCGGCCCGTGGTCGCCATGAATCGGCGGGCACGGCACGTCCTATCGCACTATTAGTTGTAGGGCGGGACCTGCCCGCCTTGAAGCACCGGCTGGACGCCTGTGACACCATCTTATACCATTTTCTCATTGAGCTGTATCAAATCAACAACATAACTCACTGATATTACTTTATTCTTTTACAGAAAACAGAAAACTGTAATAAGGGGTTGGGGGAGAGGGTTTGGGAGAGTTTTTTGTAAGGGCAGGAGCCGCTTACGAAAAAGTCCCTGGCCCCTCTCCCAGAAATTATTCTTTTCCCTTCCCCGCCCCCACCGGCCGGATGTTCTCGCACCACTGGACGCAGAAGGCGCAGCCGGAGCACAGGTCCGGGTCGATCTGCAACTGGCCTTCGGCCCCTGACTCCAGGTACATGGCCGGGCAGCCGAAATTATCCAGGCAATCCCGGCACTCGCCGCACCCCCGGGTCACCTGAAAACGGGCCGTCCGCTTCTTGCCGGTAATGCGGGCTTCGTAAAGGATGCAGGGGGCCTGGGAGAGCAGCACCCGGACGCCTTTGGCCTCCAGGGCCGCCTTGGTGGCCGCCAAACTTTCTTTGTACTTATAGGGGTTCACCACCCAGAGCTGTTCCACCCCCAGAGCCTTCACCACCCGAGGAATGGGGATGTGCACGCCGGGGAAGCCGGGGGGCGCCATACTCACGCCGGGATGAGGTTGGGAACCGGTCATGGCCGTGGTGCCGTTGTCCAGGATGACCAGCAGGAAGTCGTGTTTCTGGTGGACAGCGTTGGCCAGGGCCGGCAACCCGGAGTGGAAAAAGGTGGAATCCCCGATGAAGGCCACCACCTTCTGGCCCGTGGCCCGGGAAATGCCCGCGGCGGTGCTGATAGATGACCCCATACAGATGAGAAAATCCGCCATAGACAGGGGCGGCAGCAGCCCCAGGGTGTAGCAGCCGATGTCAGTGGGGAAGATTCCTTCCACCCCCAGGTCCTTGAGGGCGATCTTCACCGCATAATACATGGCCCGGTGGGGACACCCGGCGCAGAGATTGGGGGGGCGGTCCGGCAAGGGCTGCCCCAGAATCTTCTCAGGGACCATCGGCCCCGGCGCCTCCGAGGCCACCCCGAAAAAGCGGGCGACCACCTCCCGCACCAGGCCCGGGTGGTACTCGTAAAGGCGGGAAAAGAGGTCCGGGCCTTTGCCCCGGATGGTCACCGGGAGCCCCCGGGTCTGGGCCACGGTCTTGAGACCCTCTTCCAGGTACGGCTCCAGTTCCTCCACTACCAGCACTTTGGTCAGCGGCGCCAGGAAATCTCCCAGCAAGGCCTCGGGCAGGGGGTGGGTGAATCCCAGCTTAAGCAGCCTGACTTTGTCGGCCAGACCCAGTTCCGTGAGGGCGTCCGCCACATAGGTGCCGGGCACGCTGCTGGTGACGATGCCCCAGGCGCCGCGGCCACTGATCTCGTTGAAGACGGAAGTCTCGGCCAGGGCCCGGGCCTGGTCTTGCGCTGCCAGCAGGCGCACGTGGGCCTGGCGGGCCACCGCGGGCACCATCACCTGGCGGAAGGGGTCCTTATAAAACCTGCCAGGCCCCGGCCGGGCCGCCAACTCCCCCAGGGTCACGGGACCCCGGGTATGATTCACCCGGGTGGTGGTGCGCAGCAGCACCGGGACCTTGAGTTCCTCGGAGAGGGCGAAGGCCGCCAGGGTCATGACTTTCGCTTCCTCGGGGGTAGCCGGCTCCAGCATGGGCAGTCCCGCCAGCTTGGCGTAATAGCGATTGTCCTGCTCGTTCTGACTGGAGAAGAGGGAGGGATCGTCGGCGCTGACAATCACCATGCCCCCCTTGACCCCCACGTAGGCCAGGGTCATGAGGGCGTCGGCGGCCACATTGACGCCCACGTGTTTCATGGCGCACAGCACCCGCCAGCCGCAGGCCGCGGCCCCCGCCGCCACCTCCAGGGCTACCTTTTCGTTGGTGGAAAATTCAAAATGGAGGTCGGTCTGCCGGGAAATCTCATAACACCGGTCGCCGATTTCCGAAGCGGGAGTCCCGGGGTAAGTGGTCACCAGGACCACCCCGGCTTCCAGGGCGCCCCGGACAATGGCCTCATTCCCCAGGAAGAGCCGCCGCTCCCCCGCGTGTCCGGTCAAAAGCTCTGACATAAGGTCTCTACCTAACCCCTTTTCTCCGCCCGGCGCCGGGCCGGGCTGATGTCTCTCAAGTTGGCCCCTGCCGGCCCTCGCCACAGGTCCATAAATCTATGCGAATTATAATAATTAACATAATTTGGGGCAAAATACGAGGAAAAAATCGGTCAACCGCGGTTGGGGGAAGAGGCCGTCAACCAACTTTTTTGCTTGACAAGGCATGTTTGGATAAGCATATTAATAATTATTGATATATTGATTTATTCGGTCAGAAGCTTCCTGTGCCAGAGAATGAAATTTACGAGTTATAGCGTTTGCCATAAATTCTTTCCCCTTGGAGGTTCTCAAATCCCCCTTTTTCAAAGGGGGACTTTCCAAGCAATTCTTTGTAGTTCCCCCCTTTTTTAAAGGGGGGGTAGGGGGGATTAGAATGATTCCGCAATCGGAAAAAACTTTTGGCAATCGCTATAATCATCGCGGGCGGCGGCCCCGGCGGGCTCAACGCCGGGATTTATGCCATGAGAGCGACGCTGAAAACAGTTCTGATGGAAAAGGGGCTGCCCGGCGGCCTTGGCCGCGGCCCTTATGGTGGAAATGAAGAAGGCGGGGCAAAACTGTCAGGTTGGATAACCGAAACTGTAGGGAAGGTCGCTGGTTCGATCACCGAGAAGTAACCAGTCCCCGGAAAGTGGGAGGTCGCCTTGGCGCAACCAAGTCGTGAAAAAATGATGCCGTTGGAGGATTATCTCCAAACAGTCGCTTTTGTGGCCAAGAGCCTCGCGGATGAAAACCGCTTGCGGATTTTGCTGTGCGTCAATAACGATAAAAAATCCGTTTCCAGCATCGTCGAAGCACTGAACCTGTCCCAGCCCTTAGTATCCCACCATCTGAAGGAATTGCGTCGGGCCCTGTTGGTCAAAGTAGAGCGGCGCGGCCCTTTCGTGTACTACGAAATCGCCGACTCCAGAATCCTGACGATCCTGGAGGCGTTAAAAGAATTGGCCACAGATTTGTTGGCTGCCAGGACAACCTTTTAATCGGGGGAGGTGATTCATCATTATGGCCGGAATTCAAGAACGTTTAGACCGCATGACGCTGGAAGAAGCTCTTACGGAAATTGGGGCGGCGTTGAAAAAAATCCTGCCTCTGGTTACGGATGAGGATCGGCTGAATTTCGTGGTCAATCTCATCGGCGGCGCCAGTGATGACCAGGTTGCCAGCCTGGTGCACCTCTGACTGGCGGAATGCCTGGACGAAGGTGTCGATCCAACGCACATGTGTCAAAAGCTGGTGGACCGGGTGACGCAATCACGGCAATTGATGGCCGTCGCCGACCCGGAACTCCTGGTCCTGTTTGAAGATTGGCTGGACGAACTGGAAAACGAGGTGGTCTCGCTGGCTAAAAAGCACGGCCCCTTGAACCCTGAGGACCTGGCTCATAAGCTCGGGCTGTCTGAGCGGGGAGCCAATTTCCTCATGTCCAAATTGTCGAGGGAAGGAAAAATAGCTTAACCGCAACGAGGTAGGCGAATGCAACGGAAGGGAACCGCACTTTTAGCCCTGGCGGCCGCGGCCCTGACGTTGGGGATCCTTTGGCATCTCCAGCGCCCAATAATCCCCAAAGAGGCCACCTGGGAGGACGTCAAGGCCGAAGCCCAAAGCGGCGGCTATCGGCTGATAACTACCGCGGAACTGGCAGCGCGCTACCGGCAGGACGCCGGCAAGCTCTTGCTGGTGGACACGCGGCAGGATTGGGAATATCGCACCGGCCATATCCAGGACGCGGTGAACTTTCCCATGGAGACCACCGCCTGGTCCCGGTGGCGAGCTCAGTGGCGGCTTTCAAAGTTCTTGGGGCCTGATAAGGACCGACCTATCGTATTTTACTGAGCGGGCTTAGCCTGAGTCCGGAGCGACTCGGCGGCCCGGGTGGCCGTTAAGCTCGGTTATCAGAACGTTTACCGCGATCCTCTAGGGTTTCCGGAATGGCAGAAACATGGCCTGCCCGTGGCCAGTGCGCCCATGGGGCTGTCTGAAACCGCGGGGGAAACAAAAGCTCCCGGTCCGCTCTCCGGCTGGGCCATGGTCTGGACGATGCTCGGCATCTTCATCGGCGGTATGGCCCTCAATCTAACCCCCTGCGTCTATCCCTTGATACCCATTACCGTCTCTTATTTCGGTGGTAAGAGCGGCCAGGGCCAGGCGCGCTTGGTGGTGCACGGCATATTTTACTTGGCGGGACTTGCCTTCACGAACTCCGCCCTGGGGGTGGCGGCGGCCTTAACCGGGGGACTGATGGGGTCCCTGCTGCAAAATCCTCTGGTGCTGGTGGGGGTGGCTTTGGTTCTGGTAATTTTTGCCACCAGTCTGTTCGGATTTTGGGAATTGCGCCTGCCCGGCAGCCTGACGCAAGCCGCCTCCAAATCCTATGCGGGCTACTTCGGCAGCCTGTTCATGGGCTTGACCCTGGGCGTAGTCGCGGCGCCGTGCATCGGCCCCTTCGTGTTAGGATTGCTCACCTGGGTGGCCAGCCTGGGGTCGCCCTGGCTGGGGTTTATCGTGTTCTTTACTCTGAGCCTGGGTCTGGGATTGCCCTTGTTTATCCTGGCCATCTTTTCCGGCAGCCTGGAGAAACTGCCCCGTTCCGGTGAGTGGATGCTGTGGGTGCGGAAGCTCATGGGCTGGGTCCTGGTGGGCCTGGCCGCCTATTTTATCCGGCCGCTGCTGCCGGAATCCGTGAGCGTGCTCCTGCTGGCCGCGGTGGCCCTGGCCGCGGCCGTGCATCTGGGTTGGCTGGACCGCACGACTGCCGCTTTCCGGAGTTTTCAGTGGCTCAAGACCGCCACCGTCCTGGTGGGCGTGGTGACCGCCACCTTCCTTTTAGGGTCCTGGGCGCTGCGCGGTCCGGGAGTAACCTGGCAAGCATATTCGGATCAACTCCTGGCGGAAGCCAAACAATCGCAGAAGCCGGTGATTATCGATTTTTATGCCGCCTGGTGCTCCCCCTGCCGGGAACTGGACGAAATCACCTTCCATCATCCCGATGTCGTTAAACTGGCGGATAAGGACTTTGTCATGGTCAAGGTGGACCTGACCCAGAAAGGCAATCCCTTGCACCCGCGCGTGCTCGGCCAATACGGGGTAAAAGGGGTGCCCACCGTGGTTTTCCTGGATAGTCAGGGTAAGGAATGCTCCGACCTGCGGTTAGTGGATTATCTGCCTCCGGAGCAGTTTCTTAACCGCATGGCCACAGTGAGTAAAAAATAGCCCTTTCAAGGAGAAAAACATTGCTCAAAGTCAGATTCTTTATGAACGAGCCCTGCGGCCTGACCTGAAAGCGCCTTCACGAAATCATGCCCAGGTTGGGCGAGAAATATGACCTTGAAGTGGTAAACATTACCAGGTCCAGGGAAGAATACCAGGGCGAAGCGCACCGGGTTTCGGGCCTGCCTGCGGCCCCGGCAGTGATGGTGGACGATGAGCTGGCGGGCCAGGGACCGGAAATTTCGGAAGAAAAGCTGGAGGAAGTTATCCGCCGCCACCTGCTTTTGCCGCCTTCAAAAACCCAAGCATAGCGGTTGCTATGGATAATATGGTTCCTTTGAAACCGAGGGGGCAGGAAACCAATTTTCCGGCGCTTGCCCCTGCGGCCAGGCTAACATGATGGTTTACTTGGCCTCTTTGGCCTCCTTAGCCTTTTTTTTGTCGTTGGTCGCCTTGGGAGCATCTTGTTTCAAGGCGCAGCCACAGCCACAAGCGCTTTTCTTTTCAGCCATTTTTTCCACCTCCTTTCTATTTAAGTATTTAAGGAACTACTTAAGTTGGTTGCCAAAAAAAATATCCGGAATTTATTTCAGCTTAACTTCCTTGATCCGCTCTCGGACGGTCCTCAACTCGTCCTGCAAATCTTTCTCATATCTTCTGAGAGATTCCAGGCTCGTTTTCTCCAATTCCTTCTCTTTCCAGTTGCCTTTTCCCTGGCAGCCGCAGGTGCAAATTTCGGTCAGTAATCGCCTGTATTTCTCCAACACCTCCACATTAACGGCATACGGTATCCAGAATCCCTTGCGCTCGCTCCTGACCAGGCCGGATTGCTTCAAAATTTTCAGATGCTGGGAGGCGGCGGCCGGAGTTATACTTGTCTGTTTGGCAATTTCCGTGGCGCCCAGCGGCCCCTGGGACTTAAGCAGTTCAAGGATTTTTACCCGAGTTTCCACAGCCAAGATCTTGAACATTTCGAAGGGTTCTAATTCCATGTGCCGATTACCATGACTAATTAAGCAATTAAGTAATTGCTTAAATATATAAGGCTAAATCCATGTCTGTCAAGGTTTTTTTTCAAAAAAAATCAACCCAAGGAGAACGCCATGCTCAAAGTCCGGTTCTTTCTAAACGAGCCCAACGGCAAGCCCTGAAAGCACTTCCATCAAATGATGCCCAGGTTGGGCGAAAAGTATACAATTGAGATCGAGACCATTTCCAAACCCATCGCCGAGTACCAGACGGACGAGTATTTCGCACTGGACCTGCCGACGGCTCCCGCGGTGACGGTGGGCGACGACATCGTGGTGGAAGGCTCGGATGTCTCCGAAGATAAACTGGAGGCTGTCATCTGCCGGCACCTGGGGCTGCCCGCGCCGGAGCCCAAAAAGAAAGGCCTCCTGGGCCGCATCTTCGGCAAGTGACTATTTTCCTTGCCGCCTGGCTTCCCAGGCCGACCTATCGGTCGGCCTGGGAAGCCAGGCGGCAAGCTGAAGTAGAGGTCCAGACATGCAGACCGGTAAATTTCGCAGGGCAGCCCTAATGAAGGCCGTCCTGCTGCTCATGTTTATTGTGGCCGCGGTGGTGATGGTCCGTTTTACCGGCGTCAGGGAATTTCTCACCGTGGAAAAGTTGGGGGCTTTGCTGGCGGCCGCCGGCCTCTGGGCGCCCCTGGCCTTTATTCTGATCTATGCCGTGGGGGTCTGCCTGTTCATTCCCGGGACCCTGCTCACCGCCCTGGGGGCCGCCATCTACGGCCCCTATTGGGGATTTTTGTATGTTTGGGTGGCCGCCATGCTGGGGGCGGCGGGGGCCTTTCTCATCGGACGCTACCTGGGGCGGGAATTCGCCGCCTCTCTCATCGGCGACCGGCTCAAGAAATACGATGACGCCATCGAACAAAACGGCTTTGCCACCGTGCTCTATCTGCGCCTGGTCTATTTCCCTTTCACAGCCATGAACTTCGGCATGGGCCTGACCAAGGTGCGCTATCGGGATTACCTCTGGGGCACGGGGCTCGGCATCTTGGCGGGCACCTTCATCTTCACCTTCTTCGTAGGCACCGTCAAGGAGGTCTGGGCCACCGGCCAGTGGGCCAACCTCCTGACCTGGAAGGTGTTCTTCTCACTGGGGCTCTTCGTTTTTTCTTTGTTTATTCCCAAGATCATCAACAAACTGAAGTTCTGGCACGGGATCAAGGTTTCTTAGATTAGGCGGAACCGAGCCTGAAAGGGTTTTCCCCCGGCGATTACGGCAAAAACCCCTTCGCCCTGGCCGTTCTTCACCGGCTCCAGAGCCGTAATCGTCGCCGGACCAATGAAGAGTTTTCGGTTTTCAGTTTTCGGTTTTCGGTGAGGGGATGGTGCGGGGCCGTTTTCAGGGATCAGGGCCGACATGCCGCGCAATGACTCTCTTCACCTGACAACTGACCACTGGCCTCCGGCAACTGCTCCCGGGCCAGGACGGCTTTCAAGGCTTCCAGGGCCACTTCCAACTGGGAGTCGTCGGGCTCTAAAGCGGTGAGGCGCTGGGTGGCCAACCCGGGCCACAGGAGGATTTGCGCCAGGGGATGCCGGGAGTGCTTGCCGCCCCAGCGGATGATCTCATAGGAGAGCGCCGCAATGGGGAACATGAGGCCCACCTTGATGACCACCTGGAGAAAATTGTTGGCCAGGCCCCGGCGAGCCAGGGCCGGGAACAGGGGGAAAAAAACGGTGAAGACCAGGATGCTCACCAGCAGCACCACCAGGATGAAGGAGGTGCCGCAACGGGCGTGGGCGGTGGGATGCTGCTTGGCCTTGGCCACCGTCAGCTCTTCTCCGGACTCAAAGGCGCAGATGCACTTGTGCTCAGCGCCGTGGTACTCGAAGACCCGGCGGATATCCGGGAAAAAAGAGATGCCCCAGATATAGAGGATAATGAAGGCAAGCTTGATGACGCCGTCGATGGCATGAAAGGTGAAATCGGCCGGGGTCAGGGTGCGGCCCACCAGGTAACCCGCCTTGCCGCTCAGCCAGTGGGGCAGGAAACCGAAAAAGAGGAAGGCCATGAGGAAGGCGCCCCCCAGGGTGAGGGCGATGCTGCCCCAACCCAGGGGTTCATCCCCTTTGCCGCCGTCTTCTTCCTGGAGGGCGGCCTGGGCCGAAAAGGTCAGGGCCTTGACGCCCGTGACCATGGCCTCGATGAGGATCACGGGACCCCGGAGGAAGACGCGCTTGAACACGGGATAGCGCTCCGCCAAAGAATGATACGCCTCATCCTTGAGGATCACCGTGCCGTCAGGACGGCGCACCGCGATGGCCATGGCGTGGGGGGAGCGCATCATCACGCCCTCCAGCACGGCCTGGCCCCCCACCGACGCGCGCAGGTCGTCGTGCTTCATTCGGCCTTGTCGGCGGACTTGTCTTGTTCCAGGTGGGCGTATTTGCGCCGGAAGCGCTCTACCCGCCCGGCGGTGTCCATGAGCTTCTGCTTGCCGGTAAAGAAGGGATGGCACTTGGAGCAGATCTCTACCCGGATGTTATCCTTGGTGGAGCCGGTGAGGAATTCGCTGCCGCAGGCGCAGCGCACGGTGGTGCCGATATAGGCGGGATGGATATCGTTTTTCATAAGTCTTCTCGGGTCTCCTGATTTGCATCTTAACCGATTAATTTTATATCAGGCTGGCGCAAAAAGCTAAGAAAAACTTAAAACCCGTCGATCTGAAGCTCTAGACTCACCGATAAATAGGGTTTTCGGAAACTTATAGCGATTGCCAAAAGTTTTTTCCGCTGTGGCACATGCTCCAAGAACCTAAATCCCCCCTACCCCCCTTTTCCAAAGGGGGGAACTTAGCGGAATTCCTTTGAAAGTCCCCCTTTGAAAAAGGGGAATTTAGGGTCAATGCGGTTCACTTAAGGTTTGGCTATTTCGATGGGTTGCTGGGGCGAGGATGCCCCCCCTCACCCCAGCCCTCTCCCCCCGCCGGGGGGAGAGGGAGAATTACCGGATATCCTTCTTTATTCCCTCTCCC
>Ga0194126_10003204_pt1 | contig 26092 bp, 34 predicted proteins | sample TA2KigC150mmetaG_FD_148641 | JGI IMG/M metagenome (GOLD analysis project Ga0194126, IMG submission 148641) | Freshwater microbial communities from Lake Tanganyika, Tanzania - TA2015035 Kigoma Deep Cast 150m | ecosystem: Environmental > Aquatic > Freshwater > Lake | place: Tanzania: Lake... | reverse complement strand
CAGGATCGGCGCGCGGTTCTCAAGGCGCTCGACCTTTTTGCCGCCACGACTTTGGATTTTGGCGATGCCTATCTCGCCGCTTCCATGGAGCGCCTGAGATCTCGCACAGTCTATTCGTTCGATCGAGATTTCGACCGAATCAAGGAAATCCAACGTTTAGAGCCTTGAGCCGCTTTGAGCAAAGCAAAACACCAATGGACGCCCCAGCACCATTGACTGGGTGAACCGCGAGCACATGGAGGAACTTGCGCGCGGTCCGCGCGTTTCCATCGCGGCGGATGCTGGCGATGCGGGCAGGCGGTTTGCCGTGTCGCTCGAAGAAATCTTCAGCGACCGCGCGATCGCCGTTTTTCAAGTGATTCAAAGATTTGGAGCGTGTCAAGCATGTAAACGAACTGAGGGAGAAACATCAAAAAGTTAGGCGCGGCATTTTCGAGCGGCTCGTACGCGATGCCGAACCCCAAAAAATGATTGCGCCGCCGTCCGCTCCGCGCGAATGCGCGTGTGGACATGTCGAACGCCGTGAGGAAATCCAAACCTCACGGCGTTTGTGTTTGTGTGACGCGTGAGCGCTGCAACCACGCGGTCACCCGGAATCGCAGAAAGGAAAATTCAAAATGACCCTCACCCTCAAACCGTTCAACTTCGTGCTCGTCCTCTTGTTCCTCGCGTTCGCATCCACCTTCTTGCTCTTGCCGCACACCAGTGCGCCCACGCGAAACCGCCCGATTGCCGCGGTGATGCAGATCGGCGGCACGGAATCCGTCGAAATCCAATTCGTCGACTATCCTGACGAATGGCACACGAACGATTGCGGTTTGACCGTCTACTTGCGGATCGTTCGGCGCATGCCGTATGACCGAACCGATCCTTGCACGATCCTGGCCATTTCGTGGCAAGAACTGTATGCCCGCACGGCCGCCTATCTCAAAAAGCAAGGCATCCGGATCGACCTGCCCAACGGATTGAGCAAGGACGTGCTCTATGCTTTGGGGCAAGATCAGCGTTTTGTTGACGCGGTCAAAGTCGTGTTAGGCGAAATCGCGAGGTCGCAAGGACTCGGCGACAACATCGCGAAATATCTCACCGACTTTCCCTTTGACGCGTTCACCCGCTAGGGTTGCCTTTCTCGCTGAAATCATCCAGCATCTCGACACGCAGACGCATTTGGCGCAGCCACGCGGCCAGTGCGCCTCGCTCACTCAAGAAAAAAGTCCGCGCCCAAGGAATTTCGCCGGGGTGCAGTTTGATTGAAACTTCCGCCCGGTACGATCCGATTTCCGTTTGCAGCGGCCTGAACTTGACCTCGACTTTCAGCCGGGCCAGCAGCACCAATTCCTCAAACAAGTCCGGCGTGGGCAGGCAGGGTGTTTGCGATTCCCAGCGTGGGATCTTCGTTGGGTCAATCACTTCCATGCAAGTATCCTCTCACAGCACGATTTTAGCACGAAAGTTCTAAACATGCAACGCGCGCAATAACCGTTTCCGCCGCGCAACCGAAAAGCCGCGGCGGTACATTTGACCCAGAGGCACGTAATTACCACGCTGAGTCATCTGCTTCGAACAGGTTGCTTTGCTCGCCTCTGGGACAACGATCTCAGGCAACCAAGTCGTGCAGAATTGCAACTGATTTAACGAATCCGGCTCTGGTTGCACAAAAATTACGCTCGTGGCAGCTGGAGCAACCGTTTGAGCGTAGCCAAGGGGCTGGTCCCGCGTCTTCAATCCGTATTGGCGACGCTGGGACGCGGGGAAATCGTGGAGTTGGATTGAGCTGGTTTTCCCGGCGCATCAAACGGCATATCGTGTTCCCTCGCCCAGGGAACCTGCGCAACAATTGCAATTGCCAACATATTGGCCTGAAGAAAAGCGACCAGACGAAAGGTGTCTGGTCGTTTGTGTTTCAAGTCACAGAACACGGAAAGGAAACACACAACATGAGGTTACGATTCAAGGTAATCGAGATTGGTTGGGAAACCGATTGGGACGACCATCGTCACCCGCGCATTCGCATCGGACGACGCGATTGGTCGGCGGTGCTGTACGATCACCCGTCTGAGGGTTGGCAAGTTATCGGGCTGGAAACCGTGCGCAAGGACAAGCGCGGTGTGCGCTTGGAAGAGCACACGGGCGGTGAGGCAGAGCGAAAGTTGAACCAACTCATCAAGGGCGAACTGACCTTCGCCGATGCAGTCCTGAACGCCATCACCAATGCCCTGTACGAAAATGGGCGCACGGGCGCGACGAAACACTGGGTCGGCAAGACGATCACCCTGAATGTTCATCCGGCGAAAGGGATCTGATGGGGGATCTAATCTGCATCAAGTGCGGTGAACCGTTCGAATCCTACGGGATCACGTACGCGAAAGGGGAGGGTGACCTCACGCTCGAAGAAGTGAAACGATTCTTGCGTGGCGAAGGATGTCCAGCGTGCGGATTCGGCACGCTGTGTCCCCGCTGTCATGGCGGACGCATCGAGAAGAACAACTGCTCGACTTGCTTCGGCGACGGCTACGTCTTCGCCAAGCGATGTCCACGCGCGAGCGACGCGCGCTTCCATCAATGGTTCATCGGCTACTCCAACAGTCCGAACTACCCTTTACGGTTTTTCGATCAAGTCGAAATTCTGCGCGAGGAGAAACCCGAAGAGTCGTTGGACGGAATCGTCCACGTTGCCAAAGTGAAATGCCCTGACTGTCACGGCAAGGGCGAGTCGTGTTCCGAATGTGGCGGTGACGGCAAGTTCCATGCTGAAAAGCAACCCGATTATTTTGACCAAGCAGTTGGGAGTTTGCTCGACAACAGCGACGCCGAGCCTATCGGCGTGCTGACCCAATTCTTGCGCGGCGCAACCCCGCGCAACTGAAGGAGAAATGATGGCACAAGACAATCCGAACGACACGACGCAAGTCGAGGAACCTCGAGCCACTGCTCAGGTTCCTGATGGCGCGACGCCAACTGCGCGATCGGCTGAGCCAAGCGCGAATACCCTCGGCGCAGAACCGATCACCGCGGCGACCTTGGTCAGCGATGATGGCGCGGCGGACCCTGACGCGCCTGGGATGGACGACGCGGAAGATGAAATCTCCAACGCAGAATCGGAAGAGGATGCGGGCGAAGAAGTGAGCGCGCCCGCGTCGCCGTCTGATGCAGATGGCGCTACGGCTTCGCAGTCACCCAACGCGCCGTCTGCAAAATCGGAAGAAGAAACAGACGATCGGAGCGAGATCGAGAAGCAACCCTACGACATTGATCACTGCACCGTTCAAATCGCGATTCAACTTCTCCCTGACGATGGTGATGCAAACGGGCGGATGGTCGTCGTCGGTGTACGCTCGCACCTCGACGCACCGATTCTCCGGTTGGTGCGCTGGAACGAACTCGGCGCGCTGCCACCGCTCGTCACGACACTCCTGGACGAACTGAAAGCCGACTTGCCGAAACGCGAACAAGCCGCGCGTGAAGCATTCGAGAAGAAGAAAGAAGAAAGGGCGAAACGCAAGTCGGTGGTCACCGCGTCGAGAACACCTCGCGGCAAGAAGAACGCCAAGGCAACCACGCAATCCACTGCTCCAAGCGTGAATGCGCCATCGGACAATCGGCCGCGTCCGGAAGTGACCGTGCCGACGAATCCGCAACAACAAATGGGTTTGTTTTAGGAGACGAGAGGATGATAACAATCGAGCTGGATGGTCAGAATTTCCAATTGCCAGAGGACATCGCTGCGAAAGATGGACTCTTGAAAGCGGCGCTCGCGCCGTTCGTCCCCTGGATTGCGAACGCGCAGATCGAACGCCAAGAGAAAGATGGTACGCTGGTGGTGAACGTCGTCAAACGCGCGGACTGGAAAGGGAACACGCTCCGCGTGAGCGCAGTCGTGGACGCGCTGGTCGCGAGCCCTGAAGAAATGAATCCAGCGGTCGCGCTCTGGCTTGAAATCCAAGACCAAGCCAACTTGAACGACCCAGGAGTTGTCCTCGCGCTCGAACCGAGGATCAGTCAGGCGATGGCGCAAGGCGAGAAGGACATTGCCGCCGTGCATCAGTCGCTCACCCGCCTTGTCGAATGTGCGCCAACAGCAGCCACCCGAATTCCTCTCGGGTTCTGACAACCGTAGGGGAGTCGCCAACACAAAACCCTGCCGCCCCACCTCAAATCCTCTCAGCCGCGACCGCGCTCCGACGATTGCGCGGCGTCGAATTTACTTCCGCCTGCACTGCGGTCGAACAACTCGGCGTCTGGGCTGAAGCGACGCGCATCCTGCACCTCTATCGCCAATACTTTCCGCAGCAGTTCGCTCGCTCGACCGCCAGCACGAGCATCCCCATTCACCACGACGAACGTGGCTACTCGGAACGGGAACTCGAGTTCTTCCACTTGGTGGACGAGCACTTGTTCCCGCTCCCCGAGATGATGTTCGATGGCACGCCCGTAGAAGGACACTAGTCACAGCAGGGCTGACAACCCTACTTCCTGTGGACAAGGAAGTTGCTCAGCGTCTCATCCTGCGGTCGAAAGACCAATGGAAACCACAGTATGACGTTAAAAGGGGAAACAAGGGTTCCATCAAACCGGAGTGTTCCTCAGAGCAATCTCGATACGGTGAAAGCTAAACTGCCTGAATTCTAGGGTCAAGCGGAATTACATCAATCAGGTGGGAAAGATGGTGACACCTACTTTCCCGTGAATGGTGGTTTGCATGTCGAGAATCGCCATATCCACTCACGGGACGCAGCCCGAATATCCGGGACTCAAGACCCGAACAGAACACCTAAGTCGAGAGCACCTGAACTAATGTCTAAACGGGGATTGCCCGAGTCTGAGTGCAAGGTAAACTTGCTATGACGGTAGAGTCTGAAAATCAGACCAGGCAACGGAGCTTGCATAGTAGTCGGCGGGAGTAACGCCCCGTCCATGGAGCGTGGGAAAGCCACGCACAGGGCAAAGGCAAGCAGGTTCTCCAATTTGTAAGTACACGCAAGGAGCACACAGTGCAAAATCCAAACGTCATACTTGCAATACTTGGCAAGATGGCACAAAAACCCGAAGTCAAGTTCGACAATCTGTACCCCAAGCTTTACAACACCGACCTCTGGCTGATGGACTATGAGACTATCGCCCCAAAACCAGGCAACATGACTGCCGGTGTAGACGGCAAGACCATCGACGGCATGGGCATGCAGTTGATCCAAAACATCGTTACCCAACTCCGAGCATCAAGTTACACGCCCACACCAGTTCGTCGCGTCTACATCAAGAAAGCCAACGGCAAGTTGCGACCGCTCGGCATACCCAGCTTCAGGGATAAACTGCTCCAGACCGTAGTCAAGTTCATCCTCGAAGCGATCTATGAGCCAAACTTCTCGAAGGCCTCGCATGGTTTCAGACCCGGCAGAAGTTGTCACACCGCACTCACCGGCATCAAGAAGATAAGGGGCATCCGATGGTGGGTAGAGGGCGACATCAAAGGTTTCTTCGACAATCTCGACCATCCAACGTTGCTGAGGATACTGAGTCAACGCATCACTGACAAGAGATTTCTACATCTGATCGAACAGTTCCTGAAAGCAGGCTACATGGAAGACTGGCAATATAACCAAACCTATTCAGGAACACCGCAGGGTGGAAATCTCAGCCCGTTGCTGTCCAACATCTACTTGAACGAACTCGACCAAGCCATTGCAGCCAAGATAACCGAGTTCAACCAAGGGAGGGTGAGGCAGCATCGCGCAGACTACGACGCTGTTAAGGCTCGGAAAGCAAAAGTCAAGAAAGAAGCACGGGTGACCGGGGACTGGACGAAATTCAAGGCTTTGCGCAAGCAAATGCTGAGCATGGAAGCCACCGACCCTCAAGACCCAGACTTCCGGCGAATGTTTTACTTCCGATATGCCGATGACTTTCTTATCGGTATCATCGGTAGCAAGGCGGACGCCGATGTACTCAAGGCTTGGCTCACCGAGTATCTCAGTACCCAACTGCATTTGGAACTCTCAGCCGAAAAGACGCTCGTCACCAATGCCAAGGAACGGGTAAGATTCCTGGGATACGATATCATGCGATGGACAGGAACGCGGGTGTTGAGATTCCGCTCTCTAACCGGAATACGCACCCAACGCACGACGACCCAGACCTTGGCGCTCCTAATGCCGCGAGAAAAGGTACAAAACTTCGTTCGCACGTATGGTAATCCGCAGCAGTGGAAGGGCGAGAGTCGAGTCAAACTACTCCGCTTCAGCGAACTTGAAATCATGATGACCTACAACGCAGAAATCCGAGGGTTCTTGGGCTATTACGCACTGGCTGACAATCTAACAATGGTGGCAGCAAGCATCCTCTGGATGACTACCACAAGCTTTCTCAAAACCCTGGCTGACAAACGCCGCAGTACCTTGATGAAAGTTGCCCACAGTTTGAAGCAAGGGCCTGCCCAATACGTTATCACAGAACGTAAGAAGGATGGGACAACCAAAGCTCATCTGCTAGTTGCCTCAACCAAGCAAATCAAACGGGAAGTGGTGACCTATGAGCGGGTTGATCGCAAGCCAAACACATGGACATTCCGTCATCAGTCGGAACTGGGTCAGCGCCTATCCGCTCAACAATGCGAATGGTGTGGGACTCTGGAAGGACCGATAGAAGTTCACCATGTGCGAAAGCTTCGCGATCTGAAGGGTAAAGCGGAATGGGAAATCCAGATGATCGCACGGCGGCGCAAGACAATGGTGCTGTGCGTGCAGTGTCATGATGCTCTACACGCCGGAAGGCTCAGTGCAAACACGAAAGCCAAGGGAGAACTGGAGAGCCGGATGCGCTGAAAGGCGCAAGTCCGGTTCGGAGGGGAGTTCAGTGAAACCTGATGTAGCGATACATCAAGGCGCACGGTTCTTACCCTACTGGAACGATTGTCGAGCATCCCAATCTATCCGCATGGCGTGAACTGGGAAGATGAACGCGAAAACATGCGTCTGTCATTGCGTGCGGCGATGGCGCTCGTCTCGGACGATGACGCGCGAAGCGTGTTGTGGGAAACCTGGCTGCCCTCGCACCTGCGTCCCGCACGCGGTGAACGCGACTGGGACCGCTTCGCGGAGATGTGCCGCCGCGCGAAAGGGCTGACCAAACGTTTCCCGCTGCTGCTCGATCTCGCTGCGCTGAGTACGGGCAATCTGTGGCTCGACAGCAATTGGGAGTGGTGCAACAACGATTTTCCTTGGGAGGAAATGGCAGTGGAATATCTGAAGAAAGAATGGCGCAAGGCGCAGCGCATCTTCGCGCAACTCAACCCGCTGCTCGATCACATGGACAAGCATCCACGCTACTGGCTCAGGCGACTGGTGAAACTGTGGAACAGCGCGCTCAAATCCGCTCAGCCCACATTGTCGAGTCAGGCGTGAGAGATGCTCTGGAACAGTATGGTGAAGTAAAGCATGGACCAGATGAACTTGGCGCATCTCCCGCCGATGTCCGCCGATGAAACCGCCGCGCTCCTCTTCGTCTGCGGGGACCAATATCTCTTCCGCTATCGCAGAAAGGACGGCAGCATCGCGTACAAGTTCGTGTCCTCCGCGTCTGTCCGCGCCGCGTTTGCCGAAGAGACGATTGATACGAATTGGTTGCCGAATAATGTGAGACGGTGGGGGATGGGCAAGCGTGGTGAATGGATCGTCATCGCCTATCCCGCGCAACGCCATCGTTTCACGTTCGAGCAAGAGAGCGGAGGAGAGCAAACGGTTTCGCTCGACGTTCCAATGTCTCCGCTCGCGTTCTTCGGTTACGCGCAGCGCTACTACCTCTGGGCATTCAAGGATGCCGAACTGAAGGGAGACACCAACTTGTGTGCGGCGCCTCTGCCCAACATTGATGCGAACGGTGCAATCTGCTTCGGAAGCAACGTCGTCCCCAAAGCGTCGGCGCAGACCATTGAAGAAGCGTGGCGCATCTTTCTCGCGAGTCCGTTCACCAATCACTCCGTCAACGGCAAATCGCGCAAATATCCCAACGATGTGCGTGAGCAGTTGATGCGGTTGGTTAATGGGCACCGTCGCCGTTATCCAATCGAGGACCTGGTGAGCTTGAATCGCACGGCAAACACAGTGATCGATTGGATACTGAGCGTGAGAGGAGCCGAATAACCGATGACTGACGCAATTTCAAACCTGGTTGGATATCGAATTGCGTATCCTGGGATTCCGCTACCGCCGATTGAAGCATCGCTCTACGAATATGTGATGGCGGGGAACGGAATCTTCATTCGTGGCGCACGGCGCGAATTCCAAGCCCAGTTCTGCATCACCCCCTGCACCCTTCGTGGACTGGCAAACCTTGAGCCCTCCTTGCAACTCAACGCGCCGCGCGTGCCGCGTGAGATTGTAACGGAAATGCTCCGCCGCGCTCGCGCCGCGCGCGACGCAAAAGGAGAGCCATGCGAGATCGTCTTTCACTTGGAACTGGGTGAAGCAGGTACTTGGCGGTGCCACGTGCCGAACCAAGCCCAATCACCGATGCGTGCAAAACCCAGCGATGATTCGCCATCGTCGTCGTATGCGCGAGCGTGCATCGAAGTCCACTCACACGTGGATATGTACGCGCGATTCTCGTCGCTTGATGACCAAGACGAGGTTGGCTTTCGCGTGTATGCGATTCTGGGATGTATCTCTACCAGAGCCGTGATGCGCGTGCGCGTCGGGATGTATGGCTATCGGCACGACATTCCCGCGAACTGGGTCTTCGATCTTCCACCTGAAGTTGGCGATGCCGTGACCGGCGAAGGGACGCTCTTGGGTCCTGCACGATAAGGCGATGCCGATGAAAGTTATCCCTGCCGCAGAACTCGCGACGCGCTATCGCCACGACAATCATCCAGCGCGTCTTGTATCCAGACGCAACCGAGAAGGAAAGGGCAGAACGTGGCACCTGGTTTTCCCCGACGGTTTCTTGATTAACACATTTTACGATTCATCATCGCGCGAACGTTTCAAGATCGCAGAGATGCGCAAAATCGTCAGGGGCTTGCCGCATCCATGACGGTGAGAAGATGAATCGTCAACAACACAATCGCAAGCCCAAGCGAAAAGAATTGCGGGACAATATCGCCGATAATGTTGACCTCTCGCATCTGAACGCCGCGCCGTTGAAGGTCACCTTGCCCGAACATCATTACGCGCTAAAGATCTACCTCGTCGGTTGTGGTGGAACTGGCAGCTGGCTCGCCCCGCACCTTGTTCGCCTCGCGCGCTTTCTGCGCGAGACCCGTCAGATGAATGTGCGCCTTACGTTCATCGACCCCGACACGGTCGAGCTGAAGAACGTCTTCCGCCAAAACTTTGGCGAGGCCGAGGTGGGCGGGCACAAAGCCGAACTGCTCGCGCTGCGCTATGCTGCTGCGTGGGGCCAAAGCATTCAGGTGCACGCCGCTCCATTCGACAAGGGGATGGTTCAACTCGAATACGGTGACCTGGGTGTGATCGTCGGCTGTGTGGACAATGCCGCCGCACGACGAGTGATTGCCGAGACCTTGACCCAGGACAATCACCTGCGCCATGCAGAAGGGTTGCCGCGATTGTGGTGGCTTGATTGCGGGAATGGCAAAGACACGGGGCAAGTCCTCTTTGGCGCGGCCCGTAACGCGCGTCAACTGCAACACGCCTTTCCCTACTTCCCCGACCAGAGTTTCTGCGTGAATCTTCCCGCCCCTGATTTGCAGCATCCCGATCTACTTGTGGCGCGAACCGAAACAATTCCGTCGCCAGCAAAAGAACCGAACGTTTCTTGCGCGGAGATGGCGCTGCTGGGCGATCAATCGCCGTCCATCAACGCGATGGTCGCCAACATCGCAGCGACGTACCTGTGGCAACTCTTCGCCGATCCAAAAGGATTGACGACGTTTGCGACGTACTGCAACCTGAATGTGCTCAGCACGCGCTCGCGGTTCATCACCCCTGATGCCATCGCGCAAGCTGTCGGCAAGAACGTGAACCGGATGTTCAGATCGCAAGCGGATCGCCAGAGGGAATAGAACAAAAATGAATGGGGCGATTGTTCCCAGAGATGTGCGGTGGGGTCGCCCCGCCCGGCTCTGAATTTGACCCATCTCCCAAAGGAGGTATAATAGTGTCAGACGATTATAATAATCAAGAAACACCGTTTCTATCCAATCTACCGTCAAGGAGGGCGGACGTGCCTTTCTACGACCGAAAACGTGAATTGGCGATCTTGGACGATTTGTACAGGCGGCCCGCAGGACAATTATTCGTCCTCTACGGTCGACGCCGGATCGGCAAGACCGCGCTTCTAACCCATTGGATCAACCAGCGCAAGCATCCGGCGCTCTTCTGGACCGCTGACCGCACCGGAGCCGCCAACCAGTTGCGCGCCTTTTCGCAATTGCTCCAGCGGCTCATTGATCCGCAGATCGCCGTCCCCGCTGAATTCACCTACGCCAGTTGGGAACTGGTTTTCAATGAGCTGGCGCGGTTGTGCGAATCCCAACGCTTGGTCGTCGTCCTCGACGAATTCACTTATGTGCTGGAAGCCAATCCGGGACTAGCCAGCATTCTGCAACGGATCTGGGATCATCGTTTGCAGCCCTCCAAGATTTTCTTGGTGCTCAGCGGTTCCCATGCGGGGATGATTGTGCGGGAAACGCTCACGTATCGTTCGCCCTTGTATGGTCGCGCGACTCAAAGTGTCCATCTCCAACCCTTACCGTTTGGGGCAATGTCCAATTTTTTCCCCGAATACTCTAGCCCCGAACGAGTCACTCTGTATGCTTGTCTCGGCGGTGTGCCGCACTACTTGCGCTTGTGCGATGCCCGGTTCACCGCCGAGGAAAACCTGGAACGCCTCCTCACTTCCAGCCTCATTCTGGATGACGCGGGCACGCTCTTACGCGATCAACTGAGCGAGCCGCGCAACTATGTCGCGATCATCGAGAATATCGTCGCGGGTTACACCCGGTTGTCCGAAATCGCGACCATGGGTGACATGAACACGTCCAATGTAAGCCAGTACCTGGCGACCCTGCAACAATTGGGGATTATCACGCGCAATACCCCAGCCACGATCGCGCGCCCCGATCAGAGCAAGCAAGGTCGCTATCGCATCGCCGACGCCTATCTGCGCTACTACTATCGCTTTCTCGCTCCAGCGCGCACGAAACTCGAACAGGGGTACACCAAGCAGGTCTGGGCAACGATCCGCCAGCACCTTGAAGAATATGTCGGCACCTTCGGCTATGAAGAACTCTGTCGCGAATGGGTGCTGCGGCAGGGAGAGGACGGTCGCTTGCCTTTCGTGCCCCGACGGGTTGGCTCATTTTGGAAACGCCCTGGCCCCCAGGTCGACGTGGTGGCGATCAACGAAGATGAGCACGCCATCCTGCTCGGAGAGTGCAAATGGACGGCAGACGCACTTGGACGGTCGACGGTGCTCGGTCTGTTGGAAAAAACCGCCACGGTAGTTCCCGGTCCCCTGGAAGACTGGAAGGTCTACTACGCCTTCTTCTCCAAATCAGGATTTACCGATGAAGCCAAGCGAGCCGCTGGCTCCGCCAAATGCTTTTGGGTTGATCTTGAGCAACTGGATCGGGTTCTGAGAAATGTCTGAACCGATTCTGCGCGGGGTGATTCGCGCTGAATCTTCTCATCGAACATCTTCCGCGGTTGGCACAGCGAGAAAACCGGCGCATGAACAGGCGACATCGAAAGCTGTGTCGTCAAATTGATTCGCCTGTGGATAGGGGCAGCCAAGTTTGTGGCCCGCAAAACAAGCGTGCGTGAAATTTGAAGGTCTCTCCCAAGCGTGATATACTCTGCTCGGACTCGCGGCAGAAGGAGCTTCGCTTGTTAACCATTTATAAATTCCACATGGTCTTGGTACTTGGGCTAGGGACCTTGGCACTGGTTGCGTGTGCCGCCGGTGTGCCCTCACCGGGCTCAGTTGAATCAACTCGCATCTTCAAGGAGACCACGGCCATGCCAGCCCCAACCTCACCAATCTCTGAAGCTACGCGCTCAGCAACCAACTTGAACCGGACCCAGTACTCGGAAGACTTCGTCATCGGCGATGCCCGCCCGGATGCTCCCGAACTTGCCAAACGTGGTCCGTACGGCGTCGGTGTCCGGACGTTGAAGGTAGTGAATCCCGATCAGCTGGACATCCTCAAATACTCGGCGAGCAACCCCAATCCGCGCTACGACCGCCCCTTGACTCTCGAAGGTGGGTATCGTCCGATCATTCATTCTATGCATGTCTGAAGACATTCACAGCCATTTATGCTGGGTGGCCGTTTCGCAACGGCGACAAGGAAGGGGCGCGGTTCACGCTCAAAATGCTCGTTCGGCTCACCGGTGCGACGGGTAAAACGCCTCACCAGAGTCATCGGGCATTGAATAATGCAGATTGCACGCTCAAATTTGAATCGCAACCCTGTCCCAATGGCGAAACGGTTGCATGCTGGGTTGACAAAAAAGAACAAATGTGCTACTCTTCAAGAGTGAAATCCAACCTCCGTTCGTCGTCACAGAAAATCGCGCCATCCTGGCTTGGCGCGGGAGCTGGGTATGCAACTCGTTGAGCAACACAGCATTTCCAAAACCGATCCCCGGTTTGCCGCGATTGACCATGCGGCTTTCTTGTCCAAGAATCTCTACAACGCTGCCAACTATCTAGTGCGCCAGAGCTTCATCTTCGAACACCGCTACATTCCTTATCCCCAACTGGCGAAATTGATGAAGTGCTCCCCCGACTACTGCGCCTTGCCGCGCAAGGTATCCCAGTGGGTCTTGCGCCAACTCGATCACGACTGGCAGTCCTTCTTCGCGGCCAACCAAGCCTATCAGGGAAACCCCGCCGCCTTCACCGGTCGCCCCAAACTGCCGCACTACAAACACAAGACCCAAGGCCGCAATCTGCTCACCTACACGATTCAAGCCATCAGCCGGACAGGTTTGACGCGGGGTCGGATCAAACCTTCGGGCTTGGCAGTGGAAGTGACCACTCACCAGGCGCATCCGCAGCAAGTCCGCCTCGTGCCGCACAAAACGCATTACACTGTGGAGGTCATCTATGAACAGGTCCCCCAACCCGCGCAGGGCTTGAACCCACAGTGGTATGCTGGAATTGATATTGGTTTGGATCATCTCGCGACGGTAACTTCAAACAAACCGGGCTGCGTGCCCGTAGTCGTTAATGGCCGCCCCTTGAAATCCATCAACCAATATTACAACCAGCGCCGCGCGGAACTCCAAGCCCGTTTGCCGGTGGGTGCCTCCTCCAAGCGTCTCGACCGGCTGACCGACCTGCGGAATCGTAGGATGCAGCACGAATTGCATCTAGCCAGTCGCCGGATCGTCGAGTGGTTGGTGCGCGAACGCATTGCCACACTGATCATCGGCAAGAATGATGGTTGGAAGCAGGAGATCAACCTGGGACGCCGGACCAATCAGAACTTTGTGAGCATCCCGCATGCCCGGTTTATCGCGATGCTGACCTACAAAGCGGAACTGGTTGGCATCCGCGTGATCGTGCGCGAAGAAAGCTACACCTCCAAGTGCTCGTTCCTGGATTTGGAGCCGATTGAAAAGCGTGAGACCTACTTGGGTCGCCGGGCGCATCGCGGACTGTTCATCTCGGCGCACGGTCGCCGGATTCACGCAGATGTGAACGCGGGTTACAACATCATCCGCAAAGAAGCCCCTTGTGCGTTCGACGCCGCGGGGGTAGAGGGTGCCGTAGTTCACCCAGTCAGACTGGTTCTGACAAAGCCCAAAACTCGAAATTGTGGTCATGGGAATAAGTGACTACACTTCCGGGAACTATTCCGATGTCCTCGGCAACGGACCGAACAATCCCGAGCGTCCCAACACGCCGTTCGAGTTTGCCGGACGCGCGCTCCGGGATGCCGCGCCGAATCCCCAAGACGCACCCTACCCGCTCGTCATCGTCTCGCACGGCTATCCGGGCTCGCGTGTGCTGATGACCTGGTTGACCGAGAACCTGGCTTCCAAGGGATACCTCGTGGTCGCGATGGACCACACCGAATCGACGCACGGTGACAGCGCCGGCTTTGCCAGCACCCTGCTCAATCGCCCACTCGATGATCTCTTTGTGCTGAACACGCTGGCGAAAATGCATGCGGGCAATCCCCCGACATTTCTCGCCGGCATGGTCAACGCCAACCAGACTGCCGTCGTGGGTTATTCGATGGGCGGGTATGGCGCGCTCAACGTGGCGGGAGTAGGCGTCAATCAAGCCGCCGTGAATATGGTCCCAGGTGGCAAGCTAGCGATTCGCCAAACGGGCAACTCTGCCTACGCGGCATCCATCGATCCGCGGATCAAAGCGATCGTGGCGCTGGCGCCGTGGGGTGGGTCGGTGTTCGACGCGGAGGGATTGAAAGGGCTCAAGGTTCCTGCGCTCTTTATCGTCGGCAGCGCCGATACGGTCGCGGGGTATGCGAACGTGCAACGCTTTTTCGAGCAGGCGATCCATTCGGATCGTTATCTGCTCGTCTTCCAGAATGGAGGGCACAACATCGCCGTCAATCCCACCCCGCTCATCGCGACGACACGTCTACCCGACTACCAACACTATCAGGAACCGGTTTGGGACAATCCGCGGTGCAACAACCTCAACCAACACATCATCACCGCGTTCTTGGGAGTCCAGCTCAAGGGGCTGGCGTACCAATCCTATCTCGCGGTGACATCACCCGCCCTCGGCTTGGAACTGTCGCACCGAGCATCCCAGTAACCAGGCTAATTGCCAAATGCGGAGTGAGCTCTCCTTTGGGAGAACAATCCCAATGGTGGCGCAGGTGATTCGCAGCGCCTGATAGCCACACGTCAATTCGAAGAATCCTGTTTGCCGGCGCTTTCGCTCTGAAAGAAAGCGCCGATGCTTTTAGTTTGCGGCGTCTGCTGTTCCCTTCCGGGAGAACAGAGACGCCGCAGTTGTTTTGCGGAAGGAGTCACATGAAAATTATCTGTTCGCAAGAACATCTGGCTTCCGGACTCGGCGCCGTCAAACCCGCGGTCTCGAATCGCGCAACACTTCCCATCCTCACGCACATTCTCATTGATGCACAGGCAAACAATGGGCGGGTGCGGTTCGCGGCGACGAATCTCGATGTCGGAATCAATGCGTGGATGGCCGCCCAGGTGGAAGAACCCGGCGCCGTCGCAGTTCCCGCGCGCCTCATCTGCGATTTCGTCAACACGCTGCCCGAGAGTCGGATCGAGATGTCGCTCAACGCCCAAACGCAAACCCTGCGCGTGATCAGTGATCGGATGGCGGCGAACATCAAGGGCATCGATGCGAAGGAGTTTCCCGAACTATCCTCGTCGGCAGAACCCAAGGCAGAGGTCTCGCTCGAAGCGAAGGCGTTCGGCGAGATGCTGGATCGGGTCGTGTTCGCCGCGGCAACGGATGAATCCCGTCCGGTCCTCGCCGGCGTGCTCGCCAAATTCGACGCGGATCGGCTCACGCTTGCCGGCGCCGATGGCTTCCGCTTGTCGGTGCAGCACAAGGGTGTCAGTGACGCTCCGCGTGTCGAACCCTTCAGCCTGATCATTCCCGTGAAGGCACTGCAACAAGTGAGCCGTCTGTGCAATGGACAACTCGAACCCGTGAAGGTGATCGTCGCATCGGACAAGAACCAGGTGCGATTCGTCCTCTCGATGAGCGAGGTCGTCTCGCAACTCATCAATGGCGCCTACCCGGACGTGTCGCGCATCATTCCGCAAACGCACACGAGCCGCGCGGTCGTGAATGTGAGCGAACTGCTCGCGGCAACGAAGATGGTGAGCGCGTTTGTGGACAGGAACGGCAAGGCAAACGGGATCCGTCTCGAAGCCGATGCCGCGAATAGCCGCGTGATCGTAATGGGCGCACACGTCGAACGCGGCGACGGAGTGAGTGATGTGGATGCGGCCATCGAAGGAGATGCGTTCAAGGTCTCGCTGCAAGCGCCGTACCTGCTCTCGCTGCTCGAACGTGTCACTGCGCCGCAACTTGCAATTGAATTCCTGCAAAATGGGGGTCAGCAGATGCCGGTCGTCGTGCGCCCTGTGGGTGACACTGACTTTGTCCACGTGATGATGCCACTCATCGAGACGGGTCCCACTGCATAAACGGTTGAATCATCCGCGAAGAATCGCAGGCGCAGAGAGCCGAGTTGCGAACTGCCAGCGATTCGGCTCCTGACCTGCTTAGCCTGAAGAGAGACAGCCGGTTAGTAAACGGCTACGCCGCGAAAGCGGGTAGCCTTTGAATCGCGCAGCACGCGCGCTAAAGGAGCGAAGATGGCACAAGGACAATTCACGAAAGAGGAAGCCGAGCAGACCAAAAAGGCGGTTGAAGAAATGTTCAATGCTATTCCCAAGTCGCGTCGGATGGAGTACATCGGACATCTCAACGACATTTTTCTGTTCATCGAAACGGCGCACAAAGTCGCGCCCGCTGAATCCAAACCGGAACAAACATCTTGCTGAAGCCGTTCGCCGGCAAGGCGACGGTTTTGGACCAGGTGAATGGAAATGCATCTTTACCAGTTCGTCCTCGAGATCCAAGACGCTGTCCTGAGGGAGCGTAGCGAGTCGAAGGATGGTTTGAGCAGTTACGAGCACAAAGAATTCGTGCTCGCGGAAGGCGATGAGACGGCATCACGCTTCGCGCGCGAGTTCGCCAGACACTGGCGACCGAAGGCGACGTATGATGTTGAACTCGACATCTACGCCGATCCCGAAGGATGGCCACAGTGGACGCTCGCGCGCTGTGCGCCGATCACGTATCTGACGGTTCCGGTTGCCGGCAAGTGGTCGACTGTGCGCGTAGCATTGGTCCCTGAGATCGAGGCAAGGAAGTGAATGGTGTGTTCACGTTGCTAACCGACGGTTCAGCCGAGATGCAAGTGGGCGCGATGCCTGGCTTCCCTCTCAGCCCAACCGCACCGTGGACAGTGACGGATCCGCCCGTTGCCGAGATGCCGGTGGCTTCCATTCTGGCGAGTCCGAATGGAGATGGAAAGGCCACTGACCTCGATCGACTCGTCACCTTGTATCGCGCCCGCGGAGTTCTCGTTCCACTCATCGTTGCTCCCAATGGACGACTGCTGGCGGGACGACGGCGACTCGAAGCGGCCCGGCGCGCGGGACTGACGACTGTGCCGGTCCGCATTTGTGAGATCACGAATGAGCGTGCTGCGATTGAGATCAGCCTCGTCGAGAACGTCGAGTGGTCGGACCTCGATCCGCTGACGCGCGCCAGGTCGTATCATGCGCTCATCGAACAAGGCGCAACGGTTGAGGAAATTGCCGAGTTGGTTGGACAAGGCACGGGTCACGTCTATCAGCACTTGCAACTCCTCGACTTGCATCCCGAAGTGCAGCAGGCGCTCCACACGCGCACGCTGTCCTTCGCCGATGCACGTGCGCTCGCGCCGTTGGAAATCGAAGACCAAGCCGCCGTGTTCCAAGAGATTCGCGGCGCGGTGAAACCGCTGACCTCGCGGCAGGTGAAGGCGCGTGTGGATGCGCGACGCGTGATGCGACTGGTCCGCCAGTCTGCCAAGCGTGACGATCGACCGCAAGACGGAGATGCGGAACAAGGCGATGGTGCGCCACAAGGGAACTATGCTGCGCTGTTTGAAACGGAAGAGGCAACGGCGGATGGCGCGACTCCCATCCCGGTATCGAATCCGCGCGATGAACTCAACGCGCTGATCGCAGAGATGATTGCAACATCTCAGGGTGAAGACCAGGTGCGTGCCTGGGCACGCCGACTGAGCCACATTCTAGAAAAACTTGACAAAGCGCATCACAACATTGCGGAGCCACAATCGCCGGCGCAAGAGCGCTTGCTGTAAAGTGCGATCTCAACCAACGATAGGAGTGAAAACGATGAATGATCCCAGCACTATGCCGAATCCTGTCCCCAATCAGGCGGGTGCGAAAGACATCTTGATCTTTCGCGGGGCGGAGTATTGGCCGACCCCGGAAGATGTGATCCGCGAGGTTCACGCGCAAGGATTGTCGGTCCGCATTCCGCGCAACAACATTCCAAGCGGCCTCGTCAAAGGCCTGTCGCGGATCGCACTCGGGCACATCAAGGCGGTTATGGTGATAGAGAAAGGCACCGCAGACGACTCTTTGGCAAGCCATCGTGGTGAGCCGGCCGCCCCATCCGAGCAGGCTCTGCGGGCTGCGTTTGAAGAACTCACCCAGGTCGAGGGACACGATCCGGCGATAGACGAAATACTCGCCCGCCGATACGAACACGCTCCGTCGCGCTGGTTGGAGATGCCCGAATCCGACGCCAAGCGCGAGATCTTCGAGCGACAGGGAGTTTCGTTCAAACCAGGCATCTTCGCCTATTGCTACTTCAGCGGAGCGACGTACTACTTGAAGCCCGACGAGACCGGGACCCCCGAGGACTTGGCAAAGAAAGGTGTGCATGCCGTACGCGGAGTCATCGCGGACACGGGCGAGTTGCTTCAGCCGGACGCCGAACAAGCTACCGCTGAGAGTGAAGATGCGTAGCCAGGCGCATCTCTTTATACGCGCGTACACTGAATTTGGAGAACCCTGCTCGTTATGTCTATCCATTTTGTACGCGCGTACAAAATTAGCACTTGGGAAATGCGACCGCCATTTTTATACGCGCGTATAAAGCATCCGTCGTCTGGCACTCCAACGCCGGAGGCACCCATCCTATACGCGCGTACACAAGCCGGAGATAAATAGAATGAATGATTCGCCAAATCAAGTCGAAGTGCGCCCAGTGATGCGCCGAGGGTGTGGATATCCCAAGCCAGGGGGGGTGTATCTGGAAAGCCAAGGCGAAGCGGGAGGCACTCTCCCGATTATCGTCGTGATCGATCCGCCGGTGGAGCACGACCACTTTCACCGATCGTACGTCTACATCGATCTCGATGAAATGCTGGCGACACAGCAAGTAAGCTACGTTGGCTCGTCAGTCGCGTCGGCGGAAGAATGGCATCTGCGGCAGAAATATCAAGGCATCGCGCGCGATGTCTTTGGCGAGGGCGTGCGGATCAAGAACGGCCAAGTGATCCGCTTTCGCGATACGGCTGCCCGCATCTTGACCACGGCGGGCTGGGTGCCCGGCGCAATGGCGAGTGCCATGCAAGCGGCACGTATCTTGCGCGAGCACGCAGAAGAACTCGCGTCGCTGGTAGAAATCACCGCCAGGTCGTAATCGAATTCCCTAGTGGACGCACGTTTTGCGTCTGCTTGACAAGAGGGTACTGGTGATGTATATTAATTAACGTTGATGGTTTAGATAAGGAGGTCAAAATGGTGCTGGATCGAGCAAAGCGCATCCCTGCTCAAACGATTCCCGCGACGGAAGCGCGGATCCATTTCGGCGAATTGCTCAAGCGGGTGTACAAGAATGGCGAACACCTGACCATTGAAAAGGATGGTCTGCCGGTGGCTACCTTGCTCAGCCACGCGGAGTATCAACAACTCCGGCGGTCCGCCGCTCTCCGAGAATTGGAAATGCTGAACCGGTCGGTTAATCGAGAGATGCAAGCCAAGCGGATCACCGAAGAACAAGCGCTCGCGGATTTCGGGAAAATCAAGCAAGAGGCCTTTGAAGAGAAATATGGCCGCGCCCTCAAAACCCGCAAGCGCAAAGCGTAGAGTATTTGTGGATGCCACCGTTCTCTTCGCGGGGGTCGGTTGGCCACGCTGGTCGTACGAAGTCTTGCGCCACGCTGTGCAGGACGACTTCGAATTGGTTTTGATTCCGCTCGTGATAGAACAAGCGCGACGAAATCTCCAGGCGAAGTTGCCGGCATTTGTTGAATCCTTCGATGCTTGGCTCAGTCACCTATCGTGCGAAATCGCGCCTGACCCCAAGCCCGAAGCGGTTTTAGTTCAGCTCGATCTCATGCGAGATGTTGACGACGTTCCCGTGGCAGTGGCGGCGCTGGAAGCCCAGGTCGATTACTTGGTCAGTGAGGACAAAGACTTTACGGAGGAGTCTGCCACTCAAGAGTTACGAAAACATGTCACCATCATGCGACCCGTGATCTTCCTGCGCGAGGTGATCGGCCTGTCGAAAGAAGAGTTGGAAGAAATTCGCAAACGCGATTGGCCTCTCGAATAGCCATCCCTGACCCAATGACCCTTGTCTTTGAAGACGCGGTACTGTGAAAGTACCGCGTCTTTGTTTTCTCCCGCAGATGATGCGATGTCAGTGACAGCGTATCTTGACTTTAAGATTATACATCGACCTCGCCAAAATGGTGGAGCAACAGCAAGTATGCTACGTTGGCACGTCAGTCGCGTCGGCGGAAGAATGGCATCTGCGACAGAAATATCAAGGCATCGCGCGCGATGTCTTTGGCGAGGGCGTGCAGATCAAGAACGGCCAAGTGCTCCGCTTTCGCGATACGGCGGCGCGCATCCTGACCCATGCGGGCTGGCAACCTGGCGGCACAGCGAGCGCCATGCTCGCATCACGGATTTTGCGCGAGCACGCGGAAGAACTCGCGGCGTGCGTGGAGGTCAAAACGTCTTCTAATCAGAGTTGACGATCATCCGTCGCTCTGGTATAATGTGGCTACAAATGTGACTACATAGCGCGCGTGCGCGCGCCGATAAGTCTGCTTTGATTGAGCGGGCGCGTGCGAGGAGGATATGATGCAAACAACTCGGTCAGTCGGTGTGCGCGAACTGAAACAGCGCACCACCCAAATCCTGCGACAAGTGCGTCAACGGAGCGTTGAAGTTCAGGTTACCTATCGTGGGCAGATCATCGCGCGGCTGCTGCCAGTGCGATTGACCAAACCCATTTCGCCTCGGCGTTCATCCGTCTGGACAGACCTGGATGAACTCGCCGCCGAAATCGGCGCACGCTGGCCTGCCAAAGTGAGCGCAGTGGATGCGGTGCGCGAAGGGCGGCGCGAACTATGACCGAGACCCCGATGACAATGGCCGTCGTGGATGCGAGTGTCTGGGTTAGTCGCTTGGTGCCACAGGACACGCACCACGAAGCCAGCAAACGCTGGCTCGAAGGATTCAGCGCGCGAAAAGGAAAGATCATCGCCCCCGTGCTCCTGTTGCTTGAAGTCGCAGGCGCGATCTCCCGCCGGACGGGTGAGCCATCCCTGGCGCATCAAGCTGTCAAGCAATTGCAGCGACCGGGTCGGTTGCGCTTGGTTCCCATTGATCGACGGCTGGGGCTGACAGCGGCGCAACTCGCTGGCGATCTCGGGTTGCGCGGCGCAGACGCGGCATATGTCGCCGTCGCGCAACAGCTGGGAATTCCCCTGCTCACATGGGACGAGGATCAAAAGGAAAAAGCCGGCAAAGCGATTCAGGTGCTCTTTCCTGAATCTGGCTGAACTAGAAACCACTCAATCCAGGGAAAGATCGGAAGGGGTCTTTCCCCGTTTGATTTTTGCAGAGGGCTGCCACCGTGATAAGCGGACAGGCAGCCCTTTCATTTTCAAAAACACTCAGGAGGAACATATGCCGAAGAAACTTCAAGCCAATGCAAATGCGAAGAACGGACTCGGTCCCGTCGCACGAGAGAAATATGAGACGATCTTGCTGGCGCGCGTACGCCAGTGCCTCGCCGGTCAGGAAGCCAAGATCAAGGCGCAACGCGCCAAGGCGCTGAAGGTCTATCTGGATTCCAGCGGACTCACCGATGCGGGCGGAAGTATCGAGCCGCGCTCGAAGAGTTAATCGCGTTTCTGGGCGAGCCACCTTAGAGAGTGTTTTATAAATCAGGTTTGGGTGGTCAACAGTCGCAACATGCGTCGGACGCTGGCGGCATATACCATTGCTTCACTGGATTGCACCGTATGTTCAAAATCTCGACTCAAGCGGCGATAGCGTCCCAGCCACCCAAACGTACGCTCCACGACCCAGCGGCGTGGGATCACGACAAAGCCTTTTGCATCCTGGGGTCGTTTCTTGACTTCGATTTCCCAACCCAGGTTCTTCTTTGCCCACTCCTGGAGACTGGTATACGCACCATCAGCCCAGACTAACTTGATGCGACACCAACGGTTATACACACTCCGTTTGACCCGATCAAATAGAGTTTGGAGCGTCGCCTTAGAAAGTGTTTTAAAATTGTCCGTAGTAACGACTTTAGTCGTTGTGGGGCGTGGCACGGGCGACTGAAGTCGCAACTACGAGCGCGCTCTCTGATTTTCAAAACACTTTCTTAGAGGTTCGAGCCGCCAAAAAGCCCGTTCCAATTGTGGGGTAAGCGGTGACGGCACAAGCGTCATCAACTTCATTCCCGCCAGCCACTTGGCATGCGGAGTCATTCCCTGCAACTCTCGGTGAGGCGTGTGCAGGTAATCGACCACGATCTGGGAGATGATTCGCAACACGTCGCGATACAACAGACACGCGCCCTGACTCGCATTGTGCCAGTGACGCTGGGTTGGTTGCAAGATCGCGCCGGGCAAACGTTCGCGCAATTGACCGGACAAATTTCCAAAGAGCCGTTCGACCAAGCCGCCATAGCGTGCTTGGTAGGGTGCCGCAACACGAGTTCCATAGCGGTGTAGCGTCCCCCATTCGCCAGCGTGCGCGCCAGATCTTCCAGGGAATAGCTCAGATGCGCCAACGCATTGTCGAGAAAGAGCCGCTGTGGAATCCCAAAGCACGGCCAGGGTTGATCGATGCCAAACTCGGCGAGACCCGCCTTGGGCCAAATGGCGTGACGTAGCACACCTTGAATGCTTTCGATGCTGGGAAACTCGTAGTCCAACCAAAATCCCAGAACCGCCCGCGAGTACGCGTCGATGAGAACGGTGAGCCACAAGCGGCCTAACACCTCGCGGAATTCGTCGTCAACGCACAGCACGTCGAGTTGGTAATGATCCGCGAAAACATACTGCAAGGGCAAAGTCGCGGTTTGCGCAAAATGCTCGAACAGCAGAAAGTTCGCCTCCCAATCGGCTTGACCATGTCGTGTCACGTAGGTCTCGGTCCCGTCGCCGGGTTGCGCGGCAAACCAACGCGCATAGCCATAAAACCAGGAACGCGAGGGTAATTGAATTTGCGCGAGGCGTTGAGCGAATGCCGGGTTTGCCAGCAGATCGTCGACCTTCTCTCGTCCATTGAGCAATCGCTCGACGAGTGGATCATCTTGGGTCAGATCAACGGGAGGCGATTTCAACCACCAGTGTCGATTGTGTTCCCATAATTGTTCGGCAATGGCATAGACGGTCTGGGCACGCAGCGGTGGGTTGCTCCGGTAAAAACGTCGAATGATCGTGTCGACGAAATGCTGCGTAGCGGGCACGATGCGCGTTTTGCCATGCGTGTTGCGGTGAAGTGCGGCGGCGATCAAGGCACGGTCGGCATGATGCGTCTGATAGACCTTGCGATAGCGGTAGTAGTTGGCGAGCGAAATCGGAGCAGGTAAGGCTTGACATGCTTGCTCCGTGAGTTCGGTCAAGGCAAATTCCTCTTGCGCCAGACGATGACGGCGAATCGCTTCATCGATTTGCTTCTGGACCGATTCGACGATCTGAATGATGCGATCCGCTCGCTTAAGCAGATGACTGGGCAGGTTGGCTTGGTCGGCGATGGTAGATGCGTCGGTCGATTTAGATTCAGTGGTCGAAAGCAGTTCGGCTTGGGTCGCGGCAAAACGGGTTGAAGGTGTTGCCGCAAACAACTCGGTCAACGTGAACGTGTGAAGTGTGCTATCGCTAGCACGCGCGTCCAATTGCAGGGGTTGGGAAGTATCCCAGGCAGTGATTTCAAACTGCAGATCGGCGCGTTGAAACCAATGCCCCACTTGCAACCAGCCGCGGTAAACGGGGTTGGCATAGTCATGTGCAAGTCTCCTTTGCGGGTAACCAAATTCGTGTGGCGGGATGAAAATCATCGCGCCAGAAAAAAGGCTGACGCCAATCCATGTGGACGGCGTCATGCCAGAGGAGGTGATACAACGTGTTGAGGAGTTGACTCTCTTCAAGAGGAGCGGTGACTTGGGCTAGCACCGTGCGAGGATGAATGGATCCCTTGCCAGCTAAGTGTTCCAGCCACCGCGCGGTGAGTTCTGTGTTCGCATAAACTTGCGCACGAAAAGCGGCAAGACAATTGAGGTTGGCGTACTCGTGAGCCGCAGGTAGCGTCTCGTCGGTGTGAACCAGGTAACGCCAACCGCGCTCCGCGCACGTTTTCCGTGCGGCTTCTTCACGTTGCCTTGGCGTGTCGCGACTCTCGCGGCGACTCGCGAGGGTAACTTCGTGCCACTCGATCTGCCCATCCGCGCGCCATACCTTGAAATCGGGTGTGTAGCGCCGCATGTGGCCATTTTCATCTTCGAAATGGAGGGTTTCAGGTTGACTCACATAATCGGTCACCGTACGGTCGCGTTCGAAGAGCAAGATCAGTTTGCGTTCTTGCTCCGATTCAAATTGAACGAGGTGTCCCCGCTTGTTGGTGGTCACCCCGCGCACGTTGTTGCCCAGACAAATCACGCGACGCACATTGCCTGGGATGGGTCTGCGTCTGATTGGCATACGAAAAGTCTCCTTTCTCAAGTTATGGCGGACAAAGCGTCCGCATTCTCAAGTTACGCTGGATGGCAGTTTAGTCCGAGGAGACTTTCTATGCAATTCGACCCAGCTTTACGGTCGAATTGGTCGTTCAGACGTTATTCTATTCTCAAGTTACATTGGAACTCACACTGCGGGTATCGCCGTAGCCCCACGCAACGGCGGGCGAATTGAAAGTACTTTCCAATCACCAGCCGCCCCGTTGTTGTCGTGGAGCGCGTGTTTGGCGGCGTTCATCGTTTTGTGGTATAATCTGTCTCGGAGGTGAGTACTATGCAACTCGAAGATTATTTCGACTTCCTTGCACCCAACGATATTCGGATTAAGGGTTCTCGCGTTGGCATTGAATCAGTTTTGTACGACTATATCTATCGCGAGCAAACGCCTCAAGAAATTCAGCAACATTTCCCGACATTGACACTTGAGGAGATTCAAGCGACTATTCTTTACTATCTCCACAATCGCGAAAAAGTGGAAGCGTACATTATTGCTTGGTTGGAGTGGGGAGACCAGGTGCGAGCAGAACAAGACCGCAATCCCCCACCCGTTGTTATTCGTTTGCGCGCGCTGAAAGCCGAGCGTGCAAAAACGGCAACGGCACAAGCGCAATGAGTACTATTCGTTTTCTGCTGGATGAAAACGTCCACCCGCTTTATCGCACTGAGTTGTTGAAGCGAGAGCGAACAATGGTCGTCTGGCGCGTGGGTATGGTCGGCGTGCCGCCAAGAGGAACACCTGACCCAGATATTTTGGATTGGTGCGAAAAGCACGCCTTCATTTTGGTAACGAACAATCGCGCATCTATGCCTCCACATTTGACAGACCACTTGGCTCAAGGACGACACATCCCAGGAATTCTTGTTCTGAACGACAAGATGAGTGTCAATGAGACCCTCGAAGAGCTGTTGCTGATATGGGCGGCGTCCACCGAAAACGAATACGCGGACAAGATGCTCTACTTGCCGTTGCGATAGCCGTCTCTCACGTTATCCAATGTCTGAACCGTTGCCAATGTGCAACGGTTCTTGTTTTTCTTGCTGGGCTGACACCACTTTCGACTTGAAGCGGAATGTCGCCAAACACGCGTCGATTGCCCCGACTCGGCGGAAAACCAAAACTGGCCGATATGTCCTTCGGCGGACAGTCCATGCGGGGTGTGGGGCACACCGCCTGACGGCCAAAAACGGGATCGCTCAAATGGCTGTTTTTCACACCCCACTCACGCGCGCGACGATCGCGCAATTCAAACGAGACACGCTCCGCGAATCGCTACAGTTTGATACCGCGGCCTGTTATCTCTCGCGGTGGAATCCGCGCCGGCGTCAAGTGGAGATGGTCGTCGGCATCTTTCCAAAGGAATTTCTGTGGGACGAAACGGGAAGCGCTGAAGATTCAGCCCGTCCCGTTGAAGACAAACCGGAGGTCGCATGACATCTACCCAGATTCAACGGCTGCTCGTCAGCGCGTCAACCAGCGACGCGGCGTTTCGTAACGATACCTATATCGCGACGCTGGCGGCTTTGCACG
>Ga0194126_10003196_pt1 | contig 26135 bp, 22 predicted proteins | sample TA2KigC150mmetaG_FD_148641 | JGI IMG/M metagenome (GOLD analysis project Ga0194126, IMG submission 148641) | Freshwater microbial communities from Lake Tanganyika, Tanzania - TA2015035 Kigoma Deep Cast 150m | ecosystem: Environmental > Aquatic > Freshwater > Lake | place: Tanzania: Lake... | reverse complement strand
CTCCTCCGCAGGGCTCGCCCGGTGCCCGAAAGGGGCACGCCGGTAAATATAGGGAATGAACCCTATGGCGACAACGGGGAGGGAGTGGCGGCAACGCCACTCCCTTACCCACCAAGCGGTTGTGGACTACAGCTTTGTGACCGGCGAAACCGAGCCGGTGTTGCGGGGGGTGGGGGACCGGCTCTTTGCCGGGGGCAAACAGATGGGCGGGGCGATCGCCATCGAAACCCTGAAACCGGTCTCCCAAGGCTACCTCAGTTCGCTCTGGGCGCAGGAAGCCTGGAACAAACGACGGTCGGACTCGCTGGACACGCTCACCGACCGATTCGGGCGCTGGTTCACCGCGGTGGTGGTGGCCGTGGCACTCGGCGCGGCGATCGGGTGGTGGAGCCACGACCCGGGTCGGGCATTGAAGGCGGCGGTGTCGGTCCTGATCGTGGCTTGTCCCTGCGCCCTGGCGCTGGCGGCTCCGTTCGCCACCGGCACTGCCCAGCGCATCCTCGGCCGGCACGCGGTCTTCTTGCGGGATGCACGGGTGGTCGAGGCGCTCGGCCGCGTGGATGCGGTCGTGTTCGACAAGACTGGCACGTTAACCGACGCGACCGCGGCGGAGCTTTATTTTACGGGGCGAGCTCTCGCCCCGAGTGAGCGCGACCAAGTGGCGGCAGTGGCGTGCGGTTCAGCGCACCCGCACGCCGTCCGCCTCGCCCGGACCCTCGGCGCAGCCGCCGGGCAGCGCCCGGTCCTCGGGTTCCGCGAGGTGCCGGGGTGCGGTTTGGAGGGGTGTGTCGACGGGCGAAGGGTGCGGTTAGGCTCGGCGGCTTGGCTGCGCGAGGGTGGCGTGGGGGCGCCGGAGGCGGGGCCAAGGCTAGGCGCGGCGGTGCACGTGGCGATCGAGGGGGAGTACCGGGGGTGTTTCGAGCTGGTGAATCCGTTGCGGCCGCGGGTCGAGGCAGCCGTGCGTGCCTTGGGCGGGCGGTATCGGCTGCATCTGCTGAGTGGGGATCGGGGGCGAGACCGCGAGCGCGATCGGTGGGCGCCGCTTTTTGCAGGGGAGGGGGCGATGCGATTCGAGCAGAGCCCGGAGGACAAACGGCGGTTCCTGGAGGCGTTGCAGGCGGCGGGCCAGCGCGTGCTGATGGTCGGCGATGGGCTCAACGACGCCGGGGCGCTCAAGCAGGCGGACGTTGGGGTGGCGGTCGTGGCCGGGCAAGGCGCGTTTTCGCCGGCGAGCGACGTGATCCTCGAGGCCACGCAGGTCCGGGAATTGCCGGCCCTGCTACATTTCGGGCAAAGAGTCTTGCGCGTGGTGGGATGGGGCTTTGTAATCTCGAGCGTGTACAACGTGGCAGGCATCGGGATGGCGGCCGCAGGATGGCTTTCGCCCCTGTTCTGCGCGGTGCTGATGCCCTTGAGTTCGATCAGTGTGGTGGGCTTTGTCTGCGGGGCCACACGCCGGGCGGCCGCCGCGGCCGGCTTCGCCCCGGGCGCGCCCCTGCCAGAGCGGTCGGGCGCCCCCGGCTAAGCGTATGAGCGCGGTGTACCTCTTGATTCCGGTGAGCCTGCTGGTGGCCGCAGGTTTTCTGGCGGCTTTTATCTGGGCGGTGCGCACGGGGCAGTATGACGACACCGAGACGCCCGCGCTGCGCGTGCTGACCGAGGACCCGGCGCCGCCCCGATCCAAAGGCCTGAGCCGTGTGAACCAGCGAGAGCAGCCGACATGAACGTGGAGACCTTCAAGTACGACAACCGAATCGTGCGCGCCTTTGCGCTAGCGACGGCTTTCTGGGCGTTGGTCGGCACCAGCCTCGGTTTGGTCGTTGCAGCGCAGCTTTTCTGGCCGGACCTCAACCTCAAGCTGCCCTTCACCACGTTCGGCCGCGTGCGCCCCCTGCACACCAACGCGGTGATCTTCGCGTTTGTGGGCAACGGCATGTTCGCCGGGATTTACTATTCGCTGCAACGGCTGTGCAAGGCCCGCATGTTCAGCGACGCGCTGAGCTGGTTCAACTTCTGGGGCTGGAACGCCATCATTGTGGGCGCGGCGGTGACGCTGCCGCTGGGTCTCACCACGAGCAAAGAGTACGCCGAGTTGGAGTGGCCGATCGACCTGGCCATTGCGGCGGTTTGGGTGGCGTTTACGGTGAACCTGATGGGGACGATCCTGCGGCGGCGGGAGAAGCACATGTATGTGGCCATCTGGTTTTACATCGCCACGGCCGTCACGGTGGCGCTGCTGCATATCGTGAACTCGTTGGCGGTGCCGGCGGGTTGGTTCAAGAGCTACTCGATCTACGCCGGCGTGCAGGATGCCCTAGTCCAGTGGTGGTACGGCCACAACGCCGTCGCCTTCTTTCTCACCACGCCGTACCTGGGGCTGATGTATTACTTCTTGCCGAAGGCGTCGGATCGCCCCGTCTTCTCCTATCGCCTCTCGATCATCCACTTCTGGGGGCTCATCTTCATCTATATCTGGGCGGGCCCGCACCACCTGCTTTACACCGCCCTGCCCGACTGGGCGCAGTCCCTGGGAACGGTCTTCTCGGTCATGCTCGTGGCGCCTTCGTGGGGCGGGATGCTCAACGGGTTACTGACGTTGCGCGGGGCATGGGACAAAGTCCGCCAAGACCCGACGCTGAAGTTCATGGTGGTGGCGGTCACGGCCTATGGCATGGCCACCCTCGAAGGGCCTACGCTCGCCCTCAAGAGTGTCAATGCCCTGTCCCACTACACCGATTGGACCATCGCCCACGTGCACACCGGCGCCTTGGGGTGGAACGGCTTTCTGACCTTCGGCATGCTTTACTGGCTGTTGCCGCGGTTTTATCGCACCACCCTCTGGTCGGTGAAGCTGGCGAACTGGCACTTCTGGGTCGGGTTGTTGGGGATGATGTTCTATGTGGTGCCCATGTATGTCAGCGGCGTGACCCAGGGCCTCATGTGGCGCCAGTTCACCAACGACGGTTTCCTCCAGTACGGCAACTTCCTCGACACGGTGATCCGCCTCATCCCCATGTACCAACTGCGCGCCCTGGGCGGGGCCCTGTACGTGGTGGGCATCGGGTTGATGATCGTCAACTTGTACCGCACGGCCAAGAGCGGCCAGTTCCTTCCAGACCAGGAAGCGCAAGCGCCAGCCCGGACGCTCCCCGCCAAGCCCGCCCCGCGTCACCCGTGGACTCACCGCTGGCTGGAAGGCGTGCCCGTGACGTTCACGGTCCTCACGACGGTGGCCGTGCTCATCGGTGGCTTGGTCGAGATCCTGCCACTGTACCTGATCAAGTCCAACGTCCCCACCATCGCCCAGGTCAAACCCTACACGCCCCTCGAACTGCTCGGTCGCGACCTCTACATCCGTGAAGGCTGCGTGGGTTGCCATTCCCAGATGGTGCGGCCGTTCCGTTCGGAAACCGAGCGGTACGGTGAATACTCGAAGGTGGGCGAGTTCGTGTACGACCATCCGTTTCTCTGGGGGTCGAAACGCTCAGGACCCGATCTGCACCGCGTGGGGGGGGAAGTACCCAGACGCCTGGCACTACAACCACCTCGAGAATCCTCAATCGACCTCGCCCCGGTCCATCATGCCCGAGTACCCGTGGCTCGTCTCGAGGCGCCTGGACACCTCTGTGCTGCCGGCACGGATTCGCGCGTTGCGCCGCGTGGGGGTGCCGTACCCCGAGGGTTTTGAAGACCAGGCGGCCGCTGCCCTTGCGGCCCAGGCCGGGACCGTCGTCACCAACCTCAAGGTCGGCTCCGTGCCGGCCGAACCGGACCGCGAGATCATCGCCTTGATCGCGTATTTGCAGCGGTTGGGCACCGACATCAAAGGGGCGCCTGAGAGCACGGCGCCGAAGTTGGCGGCGGAGTGAACGAGGCCAGCGATGATCCAAAACGCGCTCCAACGAATCGGTGGCATCGAGGCTTACGGCCTCGTGTCGATGGGCCTGTTCATGCTGGCCTTTCTGGTCGTGGTGGTCCGTGCCGCACGGCTCAAGAAGGCCCACCTCGACACCCTGGCCGCGCTGCCTTTGGATGATCGACCCAACTCGAACGAAGGAGACTGCGCATGAGTGACGCCCCTGATCCGCTCCTGCTCGACCACGAGGCCGACGGTATCCGCGAGTTGGACAACCAACTGCCCCGCTGGTGGGTTTGGCTGTTCAACCTCACCATCCTGTTCGCCCTCTGCTATCTCGGGTTTTACCATGTCTGGGCCAAGGGCGACCTGATGCTGGCGGAGTACCAACGCGAGATGGAGATCGGCGACGCCATCAAGGCCAAGGCCCTCGCGCAGTTCGAAGCCGACCTGGCCACGCTGGTCCCCCTCGAAGACGAACCTGCCCTCGCCCAGGGCGGCCAGATCTTCGCGCAAATGTGCGCCCCTTGCCACCGTGGCGACGGCGGCGGCTTGGTCGGACCCAATCTGACCGATGACTACTGGATCCACGGTGCCGCCTTCAAAGACAACCTCCGCACCATCTACCACGGTGTGCCGGATAAAGGGATGGTCTCCTGGAAGAACTTGCTGAAACCGCGCGAGGTCCTCGCCGTCGGCAGTTACATCTATACCCTGCGCGGCACTCAACCCCCGAAACCCAAGCCGCCGGAGAACCAGGCCCCGGCCAATGTCCCCAACATCTACGAGTAGCGTCGCCTCGCCAGCCCGTGAACCTGGCCCCGCGGCGCCCGCGCAGCCGTCGAACCCCCGCGGCGACCGTGGCGACGAAATCAGGCCGGAAGGCGGCTCGGCCATCCAAGCGGCCGACTGGACGGATTTTCGCGATCACTTGGCTACTGCCGACGCGGCGGGCCGCCGCCGCTGGGTTTACCCGCGCCAGCCGCAAGGCCGCTACTATCGGGCGCGCCAGTGGCTGAGCTACGGTTTGTTGGTCCTGCTCTTTGCCGGGCCGTTCCTTCGGATCGAGGGCAACCCAGTGTTCTTGATGGACGTGGTCCAGCGCCGGTTCGTGATCTTGGGACAGGTGTTCTGGCCGCAGGACGGAGCGATCCTGGCCTTTGGGCTGCTGTTGTTCTTGACCGCCATTGCCGTTTTCACCGCCGCGTTTGGTCGGCTGTGGTGCGGTTGGACTTGTCCGCAGACCGTGTTGATGGAGCTGGTGTTTCGCCGGATCGAGTATTGGATCGAGGGGCGACGCGCCCGCCAACGCGCGCTCGCAGCGCAGCCCTGGACACCCGCTAAGTTGATCAAGAAGGGAGTTAAGCAGGCGCTGTTCCTGGGGCTCTCGTTCGCGATCGGCAACACCCTGCTGGCGTACCTGATCGGCAGCGAAGCCCTCCTCGGTATCGTCACCGACGACCCGCGACTCCACCTGCAGGGGTTGGCGTTCATGGGGCTGTTCACGCTGCTCTTCTACGCCATCTTCGCCCGTTTCCGCGAACAAGCCTGCACCTTCATCTGCCCTTACGGCCGCTTCCAAGCCACCCTGATCGACGAAAACAGCATCGTCGTCGCCTACGACCATCGCCGCGGCGAACGACGCGCCCACCTCCAGCGCCAGGTGCCAGCCGCGCGCCGGCGCGAGCTTGGCCAGGGGGATTGCATCGATTGCCACCAGTGCGTGGCCGTCTGCCCCACCGGCATCGACATCCGCAACGGCACCCAAATGGAATGTGTCCACTGCACCGCCTGCCTCGACGCCTGCGACGCGATCATGGACCGCATCGGCCGACCCCGCGGCCTGATCCGCTACGCCTCGCTCGACGGCGTCGAGCGAGGCGAACCGCTGCGCCTCACGGCCCGGATTCTGGCCTACAGTGCGCTCTTGCTCTTGCTGGGGGGTGGCTTGGCGGCGCTGCTGCTCACGCGGTCCAATCTGGATGCCACCTTACTGCGCGCTCCCGGAGCCCTGTTCCACCTCACCGCCGAGGGGCGCGTCAACAACCTTTACCAACTCAAGTTGGTGAACAAAAGCGCGCACGAACTCCCGGTCACTCTGAAACTCGAAAACCTCGACGGCCAACTCCTGCTGGCGGGCGGCAACATCCGCGTGCCTGCCCAGCAACTGCTCCAGACCTCGGTCCTGGCCGAACTGCGCCGCGACCAGGTCCCCGGCGGAACGGTGGACTTGGTCGTGGGCGTGTACACTGAGGGCAAGCGCGTCAGCCGCCTCAAGACGGTGTTCATAGGCCCGCGAGACACCCCGCCTCCCTCCTCGTGAGTACCCCGCCCCATCCCGCACGCCCCAACCGCTGGCCAAGCGCCATCGCGGCCGCGTTTGGACTGTTCGGCTTGGGTACCGCGGTCCTGGTTGGACTCTGCCTGTGGCACGGAGTCGACCTGGTCAGCGCCGACTACTACGACCGGGAACTTCGCTACCAAGAGCAACTCGAACGGATGGCGCGAACCCGCGCCTTGGGGAGCGGCCTCGAGGTGACCTACGACCTCGACGCGGACGCGATCCGCATCCGGTTGCCCTCTCGGGGGCAGGACCCACCGCCCACCGGCGTGATCCACCTCTATCGGCCCGCCTCAGCCCAGGAAGACCGACGCCTGACCTTGGACCTGGACCCGACGGGCCGACAGACCCTGGACGCGCGTGCGCTCAAGCCGGGCTTGTGGCGAGTTCGCCTCACCTGGAGTCTGGCAGGGCAAGAATACTATGACGATCAGAAGGTCCACATCCGACGGCACGGCGCGTAGACGCCCTCCCCGAGGCCGTGGGGCTTGCGGGTCGAGAGCGTCGTCGCGCCTGGATTCCTCACCGATGAAACCTCAGTAAGGACGCGGCTTCATGGAGTATTGGACCGCCCTGTTGTTAGGCTTGGCCGGCAGTCTGCACTGCGCCGGGATGTGCGGCCCGCTGGTGTTAGCGCTGCCACCGGGGTCGACTCCCAGCCAACACCTGTGGGGACGCGTCGCCCACAGCATGGGTCGCTTGACCACCTACGGTCTACTGGGAGTCGCCTTTGGGCTGATTGGCCAGTCCTTCGCCCTGGCCGGTTGGCAGCAAGCCGTGTCGATCGGCCTAGGCCTGTGCTTGCTCGTGGCGGTCTGGGGATGGCGAAAACCGAGCCTCCAATTCCGTTTCCAGCGGTTTGACGCGTGGCTCAGGCCAACGCTGGCCCGCTGGCTGCGCCGGCGCACGCCGGGTGCGCTCTGGGTAGTCGGTCTGCTGAACGGGCTGCTGCCCTGTGGGCTGGTTTACGCGGCCTGTGCCGGCGCCGTCGTGGCGGGCACAGCCTGGCAGGGCCTGCTCTACATGCTGGTGTTTGGCCTGGGTACCGTGCCCATGCTCCTGGGCTTGGCCCTGATCGGCCGGTTCGCCCACCTCGCTTGGCGGCTGCGACTCCAGCGACTGGTCCCGGTCAGCCTCGGGTTGGTGGCCGGTCTGCTGATCCTCCGAGGGCTGGGGCTCGGCGTTCCCTACCTGAGTCCCAAGCTGGGCCGCGCCGGGACCACGCCCGCCTGTCATGAGCCTACCGGGGCCGCTTCCAGATTGGCACCACCCGCTTCATCTCCTCGATGAGCCAGCCGCAAGCCGCCAGGGCTTCGCCCCGATGCGGCGCCACGACCTCGATCCATAGCGACGCCTCGCCCGCCTGCACGAAACCCGTTCGGTGCACGAGCCGCACCGAGGCCAGCGGCCACCGCTGCGCTGCCATGTCGAACAGGAGACGGAACTGGTGCTCCGCCATCGGCACATAAGCCTCGTACTCGAGGCCGCGAATCGGTTGGCCCGCCTCGCTCCCCCGGACCACACCGGTGAACGAAACCACGGCGCCCATGTCCGATCGCCCCGCCCTCGCCCGCACGAGAGCCGGTTCATCGATCGGGTCAGGGGTGATGATCAACTCGCGGTGCATCGCGCCTGCTTCGCCCTCGTGCCTTCTCCCACCCGCCCACCGCTCAGCCGCCCTGGACGGGCGGGAACAGCGAGACCTCGTCGCCGTGCGCCAGCACGTAGTCGCGCGTCTGGTAGTCGACCCCGACCGCCAAGAGCGTGGACCTCTCGAACGCGGCGAGCTGCGGAAAGCGGCGGTACAACTGCGCGAGCAACTGGCCCAACGTGCTGCCCGCCGCAACCGCCTCGAGGGCGGTCGCACAGCCCGCCAGGTCCTTGAAGTACGAATGCAGCAAGACCCGCACGTGCACCTCCCCGGGAGGCTGTGAAGTGGCCGCCCGTTGGCCAGGGGCTGGAGCCGAGGACGGGCCGATTGGAGGTGTGGTTTCGGGCATGGGTTCTCAGGTCTGGTAGAGCTCCGGCCGCAGCACCCCCACAAAAGGCAGGTTGCGGTACCGTTCCGCGTAGTCCAAGCCGTACCCAACTACGAACAGGTCTGGGATCACAAAACCGATGTAATCGGCCGTCACCGGCTCGAGGCGCCGGGCCGGTTTGTCCAGCAACACGCACGTCTTGACCGAGCGCGGCTCGAGTTGGCGCAGCTTGGCCAGCACACCGCGGAGCGTGCGGCCTGTGTCGAGGATGTCATCCACCACGAGCACATCGCGGCCGTCGAGCTCGAGGCGCAGTTCCTTCGTGAACACCAAATCGCGCGCTGTGCTGCCCTCCCGGTAGCTCGAGACACCCATGAAATCCAGCCGCAGCGGAATTGCCAAGTGCCGCAGCAAATCTGCCAGGAACAACACCGTGCCCGTGAGCAGCGCCACCACGATCAAGTCCTTGCCCACATAGTCCCGCGTCACGGCCCGGGCGAGTTCGTTCACCCGCACCTTTAGCTGGGCCTCGGTAATCAGCACAGCGCGCACGTCCGCTCGCCAGCGAGCCGGCACGGCGTTGGCCTCGGTGACGTGCCTAGGCTGGGCGAGGAGGTTCATGCCGTGAGCTCGACCAGATGGGCCGCGCGTTCGCGTCGTCCGCCCGGGTGCGACCGCCATCCTGCGACTGCCTGGATGCCGCGGCGGTCATCGAGCGCCCTTCGAGGTCGATCGGCGTCGAGCCTGCCGGTTGGCCGCACGCCCCTGCGCCCGTCGAACGCCTGCCGCATTTGCAGCGCCTTACGCAACTGGTCCGCTGACGACATCCAACTAAGATTGGCGCCATACGTACCTGAGGCAAGCTTCAACTCCGGCGCTCGAAACTCATGCGCCCAGTCTCGGCAAGGGTCAACGGCGTCGGACACGCCCACCCTTGCCGAACGCCCACGGACCGCTATTGTATCGCCGTGAGTCAGGCGCCTCCTGTCATCGAGACCGAAGTGGTCAACGAGGAACCGCCGCTGGGCGCTCGGCGCGCCGGCGGCAGCGGCCCGCCGGTGCATCCTCTAGCGGCGTTCTTGCTCTTGGTGGTGGACAATCTCTGGAATCTCGGCGATTGGCTGGTGCTCGACTGGATCGTCACTATCCCGCTGAGTTTCTTGTCGGTGTTTGTGCCCACCTTCGTTATCCAGAAGACCCTCCAGCGCAATTCGTTCTTTCGCGCCTTGGCCTACGCCCTCTTGCTGGGAGTGGTGGCCGCGGTACCGACCTCGGTCACCGGGACCCCGGTCGGGCTGGCGATCCTGGCTTGGACGGGCATCCACCGCCTGGTCGGCAAGGCGCCGGCGCGATCGTGAGCGCGTCGCGTCTCCCCTGACCTGTGAGGCCCAAGTCGTCAGGTGACCCGCTAGGAACCGCGCCCGATAACCCCAACCCCCAGCTCCCCTAAGCCAGGCCTGTCCCCTCTATGTCAAAGTCCGTTCCGCATTTGCCTGTTCTCCGGCTCGGCCGTCCCTACGAGAGCCTCGACCGGTTCGAGGTCAAAGATCATCGCACCGGCGAAGTCAAAGCCCTGGTCTCGAGCGTCAACGCCGGCATCATCCGCAAAGACCTGCAGACAATCGCCGCCGCGCGCGCCGCGCTCAGCCGCTTGACAGCGGCGCAGCTCATCGACTGCTCCGCCCAAGCCGGCGAACTGTTCCTCAACGGCACGCTGCCCCTGGGCGACCAAGGCCACACCCAGAGCGCGGACGACTACGTGCAGACGCTCTCGAGCACGAGCGGGCTGCCCTGGAATATGGTCCGGCGCAACATGGAGAAGATCCACCACGCCCTGACGCATATGCAGCCGGTGCTCAACGGCCTCAGTCGGGGCTTGGACCTCAGCATCTTGGATAGCGGATTTGGCGAGCAGTTCGGGACGCGGCTGAGTTTCTTCCCGACCACCCAGGCGCTCGGGTTAGTGATGCCCAGTAACTCGCCGGCGGTGAACTCGCTCTGGTTGCCGGCCGTGGCCCTCAAAACGCCCGTCGTGCTCAAGCCAGGCCGGGATGAGCCCTGGACTCCCTACCGGTTGATCCAGGCGTTTGTCGCCGCCGGCGTGCCGGCCGAGGCATTCGGTTTTTATCCTACCGATCACGAGGGAGGCGCTGAGATCCTCCGCACCTGCGGCCGGGCGTTGCTGTTCGGGGACAGCTCGACCACCGCTCCCTACGCCCACAACCCGGCCATCCAAATCCACGGCCCGGGTTGGAGCAAGATCTTGATCGGAGACGACTGCATCGAGTCGTGGCGCGACTACCTCGACGTCATGGTTGGCGCCATCAGCGACAACGGCGGCCGCTCCTGCATCAACGCCTCCGCCATCGTGGTCCCCCAACACGCCGCGTCGATCGCCGAAGCCCTGGCCCAACGCCTCGGCCCCCTCGAACCCAAGCGACCCGACGATCCCCACGCTCGCTTGTCCGGCTTCGCCAACCCGAAGATGGCCGACGCGATCGATGCCCAGATCGAAGCGGGCCTGAAAACCCCGGGCGCCATCGACGTGACGGCACAGTATCGGCCTGGGCCGCGCAAGGTCGAGTTCGAAGGTGGCACGTATTTGCGGCCGACGATTCTCCTCTGCGATTCGTTCCAGCATCCGTTGGCCCGCCGCGAGTTTCTCTGCCCGTACGCCAGCGTGATCGAGTTGCCCCAAAGCGAGATGCTCGGTCAGATCGGCTACACGCTCGCCGCGAGCCTGATTACGCGCGACTCCCAGTGGATCGACCAAGCCCTCGCCTGTCCGCACCTCGGGCGGGTGAACCTCGGCCCCCTCTCCACCATGCAGGTCTCCTGGGACCAACCGCACGAAGGCAACCTCTTCGAGTTCCTCTGGCAACGCCGCGCCCTCGAACGAGGGTGGTAACGCTTAATACCGCTGCCGCTTGGGCCGTACCCCCACTTTGCCTAGGTCGATGGGCTGAAAACCCATCCGCAACGCGGGCGAAGTCACTTTGAGCCGGAAATCGAGTCGCTTGGGGCTTACGAAGAATGGGTTGGTAATCCGGGAATGGAGATCGTGGCCGCGCTGCTGCCACTCCGCGAACGTGGCGCCGGCGAAGCGCATCGTGTCCGGTCGGGCATCGGGCCGGGCATCGAAGTAGACGTTGCGGTCCAGTTCGAACTTGTTGCTCGACCACTGGCCGCCTAGCAGTGCGCCCGAGTCGAAATACACGATGTTCCGCTCGAAGATGAAGGAGATGTGCTCTTCCTCGCGGGAACGGATCAGTTGGTGCTCGCCGTTGAGGGCGAAGACGTTGTTGCGGACGATATTGCCCCGGCCGTAGTGTTGGTGGAACCCGGCGCTTTGGCAGCGGAACACCACGTTGCTCTCGAGCACGATCTCACTGCTGCCCTCGTCCGTGTACAGCCCCCAGCCACCATAGCTGGACGCGTTCACGTCGTGGATGAGGTTGTTGTGGATGAGGGTGCCCTTTTGGATCCCCAGCGTGTAAATGGCGCCCAGGTCGCTGAGCCGATGCTGCCCAAGGTCATAAAGGTGATTGAACTCGATCCGGTTCTCTCGACACGGCGTCTCCTGGTAGCCCCAGTTCCAACCCACCGAAATCGCCGTGTAGTAGAGGTCGTGGATCCGGTTATGGGCCACCACATTCTGCCCGCTCTGCAGAATCAACACCCCCACCGCCGACGGATAGACCCGCCCCAGGCCGCTGAGGTGATTGTCCGCAATGACATGGCCGTGGCAGGCGTCCTGCGGACCTTCGCGGACTACGGTCTCCCCCACGCGTACGCCGCCCGCCCCTAGATCGAGGAATTCGTTGCCCGTGATCCGGAAGCGCTGGCAGCCGCGCCCCAACTCGATCCCGTACCCCGCTAGGCGCGTAAAGCCGCAATCCTCGATCAGGCAGTCCGTGGCCGCCTCCGCGCGGATGTCGCCCCGAATCTCGACCGCCGCCTGCACGTCCGCATAACCCTCAGGCCCAAGGGTCCAGTCCGTGTCTGCAAACTGTATCCCCCGCACGACGACATGTCGGACCGGCCGTTGTGCGGCAGCGTCGCCTTGAAAGACCAAGAGCTCCTTCAGCGCTGGCGCCACCACCTCTGCCTGGGTCAAATCCTCATTGAACCCAGGCCAGTACGTCACCCGATTCGTACGCCGATCCAAATACCATTCGCCCGGCTGATCCAGACCGTCGGGCGCGTTCTCGATGTGGTACCGCGCGTTGGCCTCCCGATTGGACGGGCGCGGATCCCCGGCCAACGTGGCCACGTGGTTGGTCGCATCGACCGACCGGATCTCCATGCGCAGATCCGCCCAGGCCAGCAACGCGTGCACCTCCACGTCCCCAGCCGTGGCCCAGTCCGGTTTCACTTCCCCCGGCGCGAACTTGAGCTGCACCGGCTTGTCTTGCGGGCTCTCGCCTTGGATGCGGTAAAAACCCTGGTTCGGCGTCCGCGCCCGTTGCTTGCGTTGGCCGTTGACGAAAAGTTGGCGGAAATGCCACGCCCCCTCCGGCCCGGTGGGCACTTCGGCCTGCCACACCTCCGGCCGCGCAGGCACCTTGGTCCAGCCGGTCAAGGCCCGACCGCCGCTCAAGACCGGCTGCGTGCCGGGATAAGCCGCGATGACCAAGGGATAATCGGCGCTATGCCCGGAGTCCTCCGGCGTGAGCGTCACCGGCGCTTGGAGCTCGAACCGGCCATGGTGCAGCAGGACGCTGACGCCCTTGTACTCGCCAGGGTATTGCTGGCGGATCGCGCGCGAGGCTTTCAGCGCGCCCGCGAGCGTGGCCAAGGGGCCATCGGTGCCGGCGTAGTTGGGCTGCGTCGGCAAGCCGGACCAAACGTCGTTGCCGTTGGTGGCCACGTTCAGCACCAAGGTGCGAGCGTGGGCGCCAACCCACTCCGCCAGCCCCAAGCTCAGCATCAAAGCCAGTGCCCGTTGCATCTCCAGTCCGATCGCCTCTGAGGATCGGCCCCTATTGAACCCAAGTCCGACGACGCTGCAACCTCAAACCGCCTCGAGCCGCCGAGGCGCCGAGGTCCCACCCCGCGGGTAGAAGCTTCCGCTCCTCACTGGGCAACCACACGGTAGAAGCGCATCGAGGCCGCCCCTGCGTCCAGCATCGTCTTCAATGCCCCATTGCCAATCACCGCGCTCGAGCGGGAGACCCAAGTCCCCTCCGCCAAGGTGTCCTTCGACTCTAACTGGTAGCTCACGCCCGCTTCGGACAAGAACGACACGCGGAACCCAGCCGAATCTCGTTCGGGATTCACCAAGCGAACCGGCGATGGGCGAGCCGGCACGAAGATCAGGTAATTGAGCTGCACCGTGTTCTTGGTCAAGTCCTGCTGCGGACCGCCTACCGTTAGGCGGAACGTCTTCTCCCCGCCCCACGCCAACACCTGCGGCTGATCGGCCTCGTCCAGGAGCGGAAAGTAGCGATAAGCAGAGATGTGGCCGGTGTTGGTCAACCGGAACGCGCCCAACTGGGTCGTCTCCTGGTTCGGTTGGGTGCGATCGCCGGTGACCTCCGCGAAGAGCAGGTCCTGGCCCACAATGCTCGAAAGCCGCGCCCAGACATGGTAGCGCCCCGGCGCAAACACGCGCGTGTAGTTGAGCCATTCGCCGCCTTCGGTTCGCTGCACCTGGTAATCGGGCAAGCCCAGGCTGGCGTGCTCCGCCAGCGGTGTGTCGTTGGTCGATACGGTCATCTGCCCCTGAAATGGATCGATGTGCAAGTAATAGAGCGACCCAGCCGCAGTCCCCACGCGATCCTCGACCCGATACGCGCGATAGTCGTTCTCCGGATTCGACCGGCGATCGGAGTAATCCACCTCGGGTGTCCCCAGCAGATTGAAATAGCCGACGCCATTCCCGTTCACCGGCGCGCCGCCCGCCGTCAGCCCGGACGGCGGTGGATCGTTCTGGTACTTGCCGCTGTCGTAGTTGTAGTCCTCCGCCTCGACTTTGGGCACGGCGTCGGAGCTGAGGAAGTTCTCGCTGAACGTGTCGAAAGAAAACTCGTTCGTCGACGTCCTGCCGCCGGCGTCCGTCAGGACGATCTGCCCGGCGTAGACCTCGTTGGCCACCAGACCGCCGTAGGTCACCGTCCGCGCGTTCGGCGCACCGCCAACCGCGAGCTGCGCAGACACGTCCCCCCCGTTAAGCCACATGCGGATGTCGGCCGGGTCGATGGCCGCGCCGCCCAGCGTTGTCGCCGTGAAAGCCACGCCCCCACCGGCGGGATGGAGATTCTGGTTTGCTCGGGGGACCCGACCCACCACCTGGGGCATCCCCGGCACCGGATGCGCTGTGCCCGGCGCCGGCACCCCCCCGGGGTCCGTGGCCGCCGCAACGTAATTGTCGAACGTGACGTCCACGGTCGTGTTGTTCCGCGAGTACGCGAACAGGCCGCATTTGCCCCTTTGCCCCAGGTTCAACGAAGGCAACAGGGCGTCGCGCCCGGAGATGGAGGCGATCGGATGTGTCAGATCCGCCAAGTCGTACATCCGGCCCTCGAACAAGTCGCCCTTGCCTGTGGCGACCATCCGATAGGTGCGGTTCGGGTCCAACGTCAGGTAAGTCGCGGCCACCGCTGCCAACGGTTGGTCGGCATAGATAATGTAGATCGAGAACAAACGATTGCCACCCCCACTGACCGCCGGCGTCCAGTACAGCACATACCCACTCGTCCATCCCGGACTGACGTCCTGGCCCCGGAAAAACAGACCAATGGCCGAGCGCACGTCGTTGTCCCAGCCGCGCAAATCGACCGCCGCGTAGAAATCCGTGTATTCCTCCGCCCGATAGCTAAACACCTGCGCCTTCTGCTCCTCCGCCCCGCCTACGGAGGCGGCCTGGATCCGGTAGCCGCCTTCGGGGAAGGTGAATGTGGCGGTCCCAGTCCGATCATACCGAACCCAGCCCTCGTCGTTGGCATCGTCGAAGTTATCGGTCTGGGCTGCGCACCGCTCGGGCAAGACGCACAGCCCCAAACCCAGCCCCAAACCCCAACCCAGCACCCAGCCGAGCAAGCCAGCCTCCCTTCCGCTCCCCAGACCTAGCTTCGTGCTCCAATCCCAACCCTCACGCGTCGGTTTCATCGTAGCGCTCATCGGTTTAGCCTTCGTTTCGATCTCACCATGCCCTGTCTCAACGAAAAAGCAGGCGCAGCCGGCTGCTGCACCTGCCCTGAATTCGCTCCACCCGATTGCCTGCGCTTGCTGCGCTCCGAGCAGTTCGAGGTCTTAGCGAGTTCGCCGCACTGCCGCCCATAGCGCCCACACACCCAACCCCAGCAACAGGCCCGTGTGCGCCTCCGGGATGGCGCTCACCTGCACGTTGTCCACGCTGAAATCGCTAGCCGGCAAAGGGTTTTGGCTGTAACCGAACACGCCGGAAACGCCGCTGGCGTACGTCGCGTCCGTAGCCCACTTCTCCGCGACCAAACCGCCTCCCACCTCGAACACCTGGCCGTGCAGCGTGCTCCCCACAACCTCGAGCACAAAGGTATAGTCCTTGGCCGGATCCAACGTCACCTTCTCCGACCCGATGTCCGTTAGCGAGACGCCATTGTTGATCCGGTACAGCACCACCTCGCCCCGGCCACTGTCAGCGAACGGTTCATAGGCGTATCCGTACCCGTTCAGGTTACCGAATGTGTTGACGCTGTTCAATCGCGCGCCTACCCCGAAGGCACCGCCCGGGCTCAGAAAGCTCACGAAATCCATGCTCACCCGCACATCCGTATAGGGCTCCCCCACAAAGCTGCCGATGTACCCGTAAGTCTGCAGCCCGTTATTTGGCGCCTGCAGCCGATAGACCGCTTCGGCCACCGTCCACGATTGACCGGTCGAGTTCACATAACCGCTGTTATGCGTCCAAGCTGGATTCGCCGTGTCGTCGCCGTCGGCGAAGGTGTCGACTTGGCCAAGCACGCCCGGCGCGACGATCAAAGCCAGCCCCAATGCCAACGAACCCAGCCCGCCACCCATCAGACGCCCAGCTAGCGTTCGTTCGACCCGGAGCGCAAAGAAAACCGAGGTGTGTTTCATAGAGACAAGCGTTGGTGTTGATGTTGGTGTTCGATGAGTTGAAAACCTGTGGAAGTGCCAGTGCCGGAGACACTATTCGTATTGGAAAGAACGCGGGGACCCTACGCAAACGCTTTGCCCAACGCAAGTTGAAAATTGCGCCAGCCGGCGTGCGGCGGGGCAATGCACTGCACGAAGCGTTCTGGGCTGGCCCAGGCCCCGGGAGAACGATCGGTGTGTGTGGGGCTTGGCTTGGCGGGTCCTGCCGCGGCCAAGGTGGGAGGGAAGCACCTTCTAACGCCAAGACGCCGCCCCGCCGGAGGCTTTTAGGCACGTCGGCGCAATACTCCGCCGCGAAGTTCGCTGGGGACTCCGATGATTGGCGCTGGCCCGTGGTGTCAGCGGCGTTCGGGTCGTAGATGCTGGTCGAACCAATCTGCAAAGTGCCGAATGTCCCAGAGCATGGTGAGCCATCCGTGCTGTTTGCCCGGACGCACCACCACCTCGACGCGCGCTCGATGTTGGCGCGCCTCGGCCTGGAAGCGCAGGGATTGATCCAAGGGCACGAGGGTGTCGGCGCTGCCATGGTAGATCAGGGTGGGTGGCAGGTTCGACCGGACATGGTAGATGGGCGACATCGCGCGACCCACGACCTGCCACACGGAGGGGTTGGTCGACTGGGGTCCGAAGGCCCGCACGAAACTCTTGGGCGGCCCACCGTCGCCCAGGTTCTCGGTGGACTCGCCCAGGTTCAGGAGGTCGGTAACCGGGTAGAAGATCGCCACCGCCTGAACGGCGCTGCTTTCGCGGTCGATGGGGTCGGCGGCGTCGGTCGGGCCGGGCCCGCCTTGGGTGGCCAGCATCAGGCTCAGGTGCCCGCCGGCGCTGCCTCCGGTCACTCCCAGGCGCTGAGGATCGACGCCGAATCGGGGTGCCTGGTGCCGGACGAAGCGGAGCGCGCGGTTCACATCCGCGACGATCTCCATCACGGTGGCGTCGGGCTGAGACACATGGCACACGGCGAAGATGGTGTACCCCCGCCGCAACAGAGGCGCGGTCATCCACGGGGCAAAGGCGTTGGTGCCGGACTTCCAACCGCCACTGACCATCAAGGCCAGGCCCAGCCCGTTCGGTTGCGCCGGTTGCACCACGTCCACCGTCAAGTCCCGGCCCTGACGTTGCCCGTACACCAAACCGTGGGTGCGTTGGGAGGGCGGGTGGAAGTACAGCCACAAGGCGCCGGCCACCAACCCGAGGAGGAGCGCCAAGGCCGCCACACCGAACAGCGCCAGGCGAAGGCAGCGACGCCCAAGACTCCGACGGGCAGGTGGCGCGCCCAACGCCTCAGACTCGACGGAGGAAGTCATCGGGACGGGGACGCTCACGGGCGTCCTCTCGAGTCGACCCTCGCTGGCCGCGGTTCAGCCGGGGCCGCCGCGCACGGGTGGTTGGACTAGCTACATCCGAGGCTTTCGCCACAATTCAAGCATTTGTAGCAGGCGCCGTTCCGGACGGTGACATGACCGCAGTTGGGGCAGGTCGGGGCGTCCAACTGGTTGACGAACGTGCCCGGGTGCGCGCGGGTCGGGCTGCCGCTCGAGCCATTCCCCGCGGGGGACGCGGGGGTCTTAACGAGCAGGGTGGTGTCGTCTTCGTCGAGCGGCAGCTCCCGCACAGGTCTGTTGACGCGCTTCTTGATCTCCTCCTGCAAGCCCGGGATGGGTAGCTCCTGCTGGTTCCGATCCGGCGCGTGGGCTTCGCGATAGCCAGGGATGAACTGCAGGGCCATCCAGCGAAAGATGTAATCGGTAACGGAACTGGCGAAGCGGATGTCGGGGTGCTTGGTCATGCCGCTCGGCTCGAAGCGTTGGTGACTGAACTTCTTGACGAGGGCCTCGAGAGGCACACCGTACTGGAGGCTCATACTGGTGAGGGTGGCGATGGTGTCCATCAACCCCCCGATGGTCGAGCCTTCCTTGGCCATGGTAATGAATAGCTCGCCCGGTTGGCCGTCCTCGAACAAGCCGACGTTCACGTAGCCTTCGTGGCCGGCGACGTTGAACTTATGGTTCACCGCCATGCGCGTCTCCGGCAGGCGCCGGCGCAAGGGCTTGCCCACGTGCTGCTGCAGGCGCGCAATCTCCTGCTCGAATTCCTTCAACCGCTGCTGGAGAGCCTCGATCTCGGCGGCTGCGGCGGTCTTGTCGCCGCTGTCTTTGGCTTTGCGGGTGTTCAGGGGCTGAGACCGTTTCGAGCCATCGCGGTAGATGGCGACGCACTTGAGGCCCATCTGCCAAGCCTGAACGTACGCGTCGCGCACGTCCGCCACGGTCGAATCCGGAGGCAAATTGACCGTCTTCGAGATAGCTCCGCTGATGAAGGGCTGAGCCGCCGCCATCATCTTCAGGTGGGCTAGGTAGTGGATGCTGCGCTGGCCCCGATACGGCTTGAAGGCGCAGTCGAAGACGGGCAGGTGCTCGGGGCGCAGCCCGCTTTGAGCCAATTGACCCTCGTCCGCAGCGTCCTCGATGGTCTCGTATTTCTCGATGTGTTGCACGATCGGTTGCGCGGCGGCGGCCGTGTACCCCAAACGTTCGAGGGCCTCGGGCACGGTGCGGTTGACAATCTTCAACATGCCCCCGCCGGCCAATAACTTGTACTTGACCAGGGCGATGTCGGGCTCGATGCCGGTGGTGTCGCAATCCATCAGGAACGCGATCGTTCCGGTGGGGGCCAACACGGTGACCTGGGCGTTGCGATACCCGACTTCTCGCCCGCGCGCCAGGGCGCGGTCCCAGCATTGGCGGGCCGCTTCTTTGAGGTCGGCGAACTCCCGGCTGGGCGTGATCTGCTCGACGGCCGAGCGGTGCTGCGCCACCACGCCGAGCATCGACTCGACGTTGTCGCGCCCCGCCGGTTTGCGGACATGGGCGCACCGGGCGTCGCGGTAGCCGGCGAAGGGCCCGAGGACCCCGGCGAGCTCCGCGGACTGCTCGTACGCATGGCCGGTCATGATGGCGGTGAGGGCGCCGGCCAACGCCCGGCCGTCGTCGGAATCGTAAGGCAGACCGTAGCTCATGATGAGGGAGCCGAGGTTGGCGTAGCCCAGACCCAGGGTGCGGAAGAGATGAGAATTCTCCGCGATGGGTGCGGTCGGGTAGCTGGCGTTGTCGACGAGGATTTCCTGGGCCGTGATGAAAAGGCGGACCGCAGCCTTGAACCGCTCGACCTCGAAGACGCCATCGGCGCGCCGGAACTTCATCAGGTTCAGCGAGGCGAGGTTGCAGGCGGTGTTGTTGAGAAAGACGTACTCCGAGCACGGGTTGGTGGAGTGAATCGGTTCGGTCCCCTTGCAGGTGTGCCATTTCTGGATCGCCCCGTCGTACTGCAGGCCCGGATCGCCGCAGACCCAGGTGCCCTCGGCCACCTTGTCCAGCAACCGATTCGCATCCTTGCGTTCGAGCATTTGGCCGGTCGTGACCGAGCGGGTGCACCACTCGCGCCCCTCGAGGGCGGCCTGCATGAACGCGTCGCTCACCCGGACGGAGAGGTTCTCGTTTTGGTACATGACCGAGCCGTAGGCGTCGCCGTTGAACGACCCGTCGTAGCCTTGCTCGATGAGCGCCCAGGCCTTCTTCTCTTCCTTCTGTTTGGCGTCGATGAATTCCTCGATGTCGCCGTGCCAATCCCGCAGCGTGTTCATCTTCGCCGCGCGCCGGGTTTTGCCGCCGGACTTCACCACGTTCGCCACCTGGTCGTAGACTTTAAGAAAACTCAGCGGCCCGCTCGGTTTGCCGCCGCCGCTGAGTTTCTCCTTGCTCGACCGGATGGGGGACAAATCGGTGCCGGTGCCGGAACCGTACTTGAAGAGCATGGCCTCGCTGTGGGCCAACTGCATGATGCTCTCCATGTTGTCGTCGACACTCTGGATGAAGCAGGCGCTGGCCTGGGGGTATTCGTACTGCGTGGCGGCCCGGTCCGTCCGCTGCTTGGCCCGGTCGTAGTACCAGTTGCCGCGAGCCGAAGTGGTGCCCACGCCGTACTGGTGGTAGAGCCCCACGTTGAACCACACGGGCGAATTGAACGCGCCACATTGGTTGAGGCACAGCCAGGTCAGCTCGTCATAGAACACCTCGCCGTCTTCCTTGCGAAAGTAACCGTCCCGCACCCCCCAGTCCGCAATGGTCCGAGTCACCCGGTGGATGAGCTGCCGCACCGAGTACTCGCGCTCTCCAGGCTTCTGCGGGTCGCCATAAAAGTACTTCGAGCACACCACCTTCGTGGCCAGGACCGACCACGAGCTGGGCACCTCGACGTTCTCCTGCCGGAAGATGGTCTTGCCCGCATCGTCGGTGATCTCCGCCGTCCGCCGCTCCCAGGTGACCTGGTCGAACGGCTTGACCTTGGAATCGCTGAAGACGCGTTCGAACCGCAGCGCCTTCCGCCGCGGGCTAGGCGGCGCGGCGCGCGTGCCTGAAACGCGGCCGACCGACCGGCGCGCGCTAGCAGGAGTGGAGGAGGACAGGACTTGGTCGCGGGCGTCGATCATGGCAGAACGGGCTAAATTTGGTTCCAGACACTGTTCAAAACATCTCGCCGGTCGGCCGGCCCCAACCGACCCGGGCGAACGACCTCAGGAGCAGCGCCGACAGCTCCGCCGAGTCGGCCGGCAGACTCGGACACCCCATTTAGTTGGGTGAGTGGGTCGAGGCTAGTACAACGTATTGTGGTGACAAGAAAATTCGCAAGAATTCCACCCAACCTCTTAAGCGCTTGATGCTCAAGATCGACACGAAGCGAAATCGCCCACATCTACCCCTCAGACGGCGGCAATCCAGACCAAAGTGCCGGTGGGCAACAGCTCATAGAGCGGCATCAGATCGGACGCAGCCATGTGAATGCAGCCCCGGGAAGCCGGACGGCCGAGCGTGGTTTCGTCGCCGACCCCGTGAATGTAGATGAAGCGCTTGAAGCTGTCGATGCCTTCGCCGCAGTTTCGCCCCGGCTCGAGGCCTTCCAACCAAAGGATCCGGTGGGCGATGGCGGCATCGGGTCGGCCTTGCCAGGTCCAGCCGACGGGCTCGCGACTTTCGAAGATCGTGCCAACGGGCCAACCGCCGCCGAGCTTGCGGGCGATCCGGTGCAGGCCCAAGGGGGTGCGGTTCGAGTCTTGGACTTGGCCGATCCCGTAGCGCGATGTGGAAATCACGTACACTCGCTTCAACACGTAGGCCCCAGGCTTCAGCCCTATGCCACGCCGCGCGGTAGAGGCTTCCCAGCAGTGCAGGCGCTGCCGCGCGACACTGACGGTGAGTAGGAAGCGCGTCGGGCGAACCGACCGCCGCCGGCAGGCCCAGCGCAGTGCGGCCTCGAACGGGCCGCCTGGGCGGGCGCGCACCCGGAGTCGGCCCGTCATCATCGGAGTTTCTTCACGAGCACCTTGGAACGGCGCCCGCTCTGTTCGTACTTATCCCGGCGCCCGCGCGGCAGGTCGTCGGGGCTGCCTTCCTGGAAACCGCCTTTGGATTGGAAGTAGGTGAACGCCTGGGTGGACAGGGTGAACACCTCCCGGAGACCGAGCTCGCGGGCGCGGTTTTCGACGTACTGAATGAGCTTGCGCCCGATGCCTTGGTTTTCGTGCGAGGGTTTAACGAACAGACAAGCCAGCTCGCCCTTCTGCTCCTCGGCAAACACGTGCAGGGCCACGCAAGCGACGGCGTTCCGGTCGATGTCGAAAATGTAGTAGTCGCCCAACGAACGTTCGATCGAACTGCGGCTGCGTTTGACCAACTCGTCGGTCTCGACCGAAGGCTGGATGAGCTTGAGAATGCTCGGGATGTCCTTCTTGTAGGCGCGGCGGACCTGTTGATATTCGTTGGCGTAGATGAGGGTGCCGACGCCTTCGTTCGAGAACACCTCCGCCAGCAGCGCCTCGTCGAGGCGGCCATTGACGATATGCACCCGTGGGACGCCGGCGCGGCAGGCCGCGGCGGCATGCCAGGCCTTCGAGAAGGTCTCGGGGGGGAGTTCGGCGCGGTTGTTGGCCAAGACCAGTTCCAGATCGCCCGCCAACATCTGCCGAAAGAGCCGCCCCTGACGGAAGAGCCCGTCGTACGTCGTCACAAAGACGAGCTTGACGGCCTTCAGCGCCTCGGCCAGGGCGACCGCGATGCTGTCCGAGTTGACGCGGAAGGTCCGGCCTTCGCCGTCAAAACCCAGCGGCGGCACGACCGGAATGACCCCCTGCTGCAACAGCACCTGCAGCAGGTCCACATCGACGCGCTCGACCTTCCCCGTGAAGAGATGGTCCACCCCCTGCAAGATCCCCAGGGGATGCGCGACGATGGCATTCGGGCAGGCCGCGCGCAGGTCGTTCGTGGCCAGGCCCTCGAGCACTTCGTGCGTCACGCGGTTGGCGGCGTTGACCGCCAGCTCGAGCGTTGCCGCGTCCGTCACGCCGCTGCCGTCCAAGTTCGACGGCGTGAGTTGTTGCTGCTGCGCCAACAGTTGAATCTGCGCCGCGGCGCCATGCGCCAAGACCACCCGAATGTTCAGCGAGCGCAAGACCGCCACATCCACGAGAATGTTGGCAAAGTTCTCGTCAGCCACAATGGCGCCATCCACGCTGATCACGAAGGTCCTCTCGCGGAAGCGCGGGATGTACTGCAGGATGCCCCGCAAATCGGTCGGTTTCACAGTGCGTCACTCATCGCCCGGACCAGAGTATATGGGAGGTACCCGCCCGCCAGATGCAATGATTTTCTGCAAGGCCCGAACCCCGAGAGAGGCGCTCGGCAGCCGGCTTGGGCGAGGATACCGGGCGGTGGCCGACGCGGTGCAGGATCCGGCGGAGGTGGCGGAGGTTGCCAACCGGAGCCTGCTTTGGCACCGTCTTCCCAATGAAGCTCCGAACGGCTCCCCGAGGAGGGATGCTCCGCGGCATCCTACCGCAGGAGCTTCCACCTGGGCGGCCGGCGGTGCGGTCGAGACACCGTACCCTGGCTACGTTCGGAGTCGACTCGTTCCCGCTACAGCCATGATCCCGCACCCTGTGAAGTGGAGAGCCGCAATCCTGTGTCTGCTCATCGCCGCCGCGTGGGCGGACCGCCCCGCCCTCGCCGCCGCCCCGCCGGACATCCTCCTGCTCATGCCCGATCAGATGCGGGGCGATAGTCTGTCCATTTTGGGCCATTCGATCGTGCGCACGCCGCACCTGGACGCGATGGCGCGAGACGGCGCGCTGTTTCGGCGCGCCTATTCGCCGGTGCCTTCGTGCATTCCCGCTCGCTTTGCCCTGCTCACCGGTCTGGCCCCGCAGACCAGCGGTGTCGTGGGCTACGCCGCCAAACCCATCCGCACGCCCACGCTGCCGGAGTGCTTAGCCCAGGCCGGCTACGCCACGGTGTTGGTGGGCCGCAAGGCGCGCGAGGTCGTGGCCGAGACCTCCGTGACTCAGCCGCTCTTTCTCACAGCCTCGTTCTATGCGCCGCACCCGCCCCTGTTTCCTCCAGCCCAGTACTTCGACGCGTACCTGAAAACGTCGCTGCCGCCGGTGGCATTTGGGGACTGGGTGGAGCGCAGCAAGCTGTCGCCCGCGGGCGACCGGAACGGTCATCGCGTACTGCTCGAGGGGGAGACGCTGCGGCGGGCGCAGGCGGGCTACTTCGGGCTCATCGAACACCTCGACGCCGCGGTGGCGCCACTGATAGCCGAGTTCAAAGCGCGCAGCGAAAGGGCGGGCCGGCCTTGGGTCATCGTCCTGACCTCGGATCACGGCGAGATGTTGGGCGACCACGGCTACTTCCGCAAATGCGAGCCCTACGAAGGCTCGGCCAATGTCCCCTTAATCATCGCCGGTTCGCCCGCACTGGGCCTGGCACGGGGCCTGCAGTCGCAGCAGCCGGTCGGACTCGAGGACCTGATGCCCACCTTGATCGAGCTGGCCGAAGTCAGACTCCCGGCGCGAGTCGACGGCCTCAGCCTCGTGCCGGTCCTTCGGGGTGGTCAGGCCAAGCTTCGCGACTGGCTCCACTTCGAGCACGCGCCCTGTTACAGCCAAGAACAGGCCTTTCACGCCCTCACCGACGGTCGCTGGAAATACGTTTGGCGCCCCAAAGACGGCCGCGAACAGCTCTTTGACCTCGTGAGCGATCCCCGCGAGGAGCGGGACCAGGCCGTGGATGCCGCCCAGGCCGCGGAGCTGCGGCAATGGCGCTCGCGCTTAGTTCAGCGACTCGCCGGTCGACCCGAGGGTTTCTCCGATGGGCAGCGGCTTGTGGCGGGCCGGCCATATCCGCCCCTGCAAGTCGCCCGGCCCAACATCGTTTTCTTTCTCGTGGACGACCTGGGTTGGCAAGAGACCTCGGTGCCTTTCCACACCGAGGTTACGGAGTTGAACCGGCGCTACCGCACGCCGCATTTGCAGCGGTTGGCGGCCGAGGGCATGAAGTTCACGCAAGCCTACGCTTCCGCCGTCTGTTCACCCACCCGGGTCAGCGCCCTCACCGGCATGAACGCCGCGCGGCATCGGGTGACGAACTGGACCCTGCGCAAAAACCGGTCGCCCGATCCGGCGAGCCAGGTTTTCGAGCCGCCGGCTTGGAATCTCAACGGGGTGTGCGCCACCGCCGGGGTCGAGCGCACCGTGCACGCAACGCCGCTGCCCGCCCTGCTGCGCCGGGCCGGGTACCGCACCATCCACGTCGGCAAGGCGCACTTCGGCGCCAAAGACACGCCGGGCGAAAACCCGCTGAACCTGGGTTTCGACGTCAACATCGCCGGGCACGCTGCTGGCGGGCCGGGCAGCTACTGGGGCGCGAAGAACTTCAGTGCCGCCTGGCGCACCAATCCGCCGGACCGGATTTGGGATGTGCCGGGCCTCGATGCGTATCACGGCCAGGACATCTGCCTGACCGAGGCGCTGACGCGGGAGGCTATCCAGGCCGTGGCGCAAGCGGTGGCCGACCGACGGCCGTTTTATCTTTACCTCTCGCACTATGCCGTCCACGCGCCGTGGGAGAAGGACGACCGCTTCTATCAAAAGTATCTCGAGGCAGGGCTCAAACCGTTCGAGGCCACGCTGGCGTCCATGATCGAGGGCATGGACCGTTCGCTGGGCGATCTGCTAGCGGCTCTCCAACGCCTCGGTGTCGCGCAGGAGACCGTCATCCTGTTCATGTCCGACAACGGCTCGCCTTCGCAATGCCCGCGAAACCTCCCGCTGCGGGGGCACAAGCTCACCCCCTACGAAGGTGGCATCCGCGAGCCGATGATCGTCAAATGGCCCGGGATCACTCGGCCGGGCACCGTCTGCCCTGAACCGCTGCTGATTGAAGACTTCTTCCCGACCCTCATCGAGGTGGCGGGCGTGGACTGGGGCGGGAAGACCGTTCAGCAGGTGGACGGCGTGAGCTTTGTGCCGCTGCTGAAGGGAACAGCCAGTGCGAGCGCAGACCGCGCCTTGGTCTGGCATTATCCGCACCACTACGATCAACCGCCGTACAGCGCACTTCGGCAGGGCCCCTGGAAGCTGATCTACCATCACCTGCCGCGGCGCTTGGAACTGTTCAACCTCGAGGACGACCTCGGCGAAACTCGCGATGTGGCCAATGCCCAACCAGCCAAGGTCGCGGAACTGGCCCGCCTGCTCGCGGAACGGTTGCGTGCCCTCGAGGCGCAAATGCCGACCGACAAGCGCACCGGTCAGCCCATCGAACTGCCCGACCAAGCGCTCGGCGCCAATGGCCGTGTTCCGCGGTCGAGCGACTAGGAATTCAGGGGCCCGCCCGGGGGGCCAACCACACCTGCGCAACAAGAACCTTCCCCGGCTCGCAGCGGACTGCGAGCCCTACCGCAACCCACGGACGGTAGGGCGCGTCACTCCGTGCGCGCCGCAGGGGAGCCAAGCCTACCTGCGCAC
>Ga0194126_10003194_pt1 | contig 26138 bp, 19 predicted proteins | sample TA2KigC150mmetaG_FD_148641 | JGI IMG/M metagenome (GOLD analysis project Ga0194126, IMG submission 148641) | Freshwater microbial communities from Lake Tanganyika, Tanzania - TA2015035 Kigoma Deep Cast 150m | ecosystem: Environmental > Aquatic > Freshwater > Lake | place: Tanzania: Lake... | reverse complement strand
TGCCCCAGCGGCGGCAGAACGCTGGCAACGTCGATGAACTTCGCCAGCGGCTCCACCGGCTTCGGGCGTTTGGTTCTCAGCGGCGGCGTCGCGCTTTCGAGCGCCGCCCACGCCCGCGACATACGGTTGGACAGTTCGCGGTAGTAATCGGTGTCGCCATCCCCAATGGGAATGGCGGTGTGGAATTCGAGCGGCTGAGGCCGTTCGTCCACCATTTCCACCACCAGCCCGCGCCCGGGTTCGTCGTTGAACGGCACCCATCCGCGCCCGACGATGGTGCTGTAATCGGAAGCGTCGGGCAGGGTGAACGTGAGTCGCTGTGTGAGGAGATTGAACAGTTTGGTGGGAACGTCGTTGGTGAGTGTCGCCGTCACCACGAAGTACACGCCGAAGGATCGGCCATCGCGGACGAGAGCGATGAGATCGCCGAGATAGCGTTCGTAGGTTTCCTTGAATTCGGAGACGTTGTCCACCACGACGATGACCGGCGGGAAGGGCGAGTCGGGATTCTTGGCGTTGTAATCGGCCAGCGAGTCGAAGGCCTGAGTCTTCTGCTGGCGATCATCGATGATGGTGCGGATCATGCGGATGAGCCGCTCGACGCGCTCCTCTTCGCTCGTATCCACAATACCTGCAACATGCGGCAGGTTGCGCAGGGCTTTGAGGCCGCCGCGCCCGAAGTCGAGGGCGAAGATGTGCAGATCGGCGGGCGAGCGCTGTGCGGCCAGCGCGATGAGCAGTGATTTGAGAAAGGTGGATTTGCCGCGCCCGCTCGCGCCGAAGATGACAATCGGATCGCCCGACGGGTCAATGTTGAGGATGCGCTGTTCGGCGAGGAAGGTATTGTCCACAATGCCGATGGGCACGCCGAGGGCAACGGGCTTCGTCCAATCCTGCGCCTGCCACAGCGGCTTCGCATCGGCGTTATCGATCCACGCGGCCACCGTCGAGTTGATGATCGTCTCTTTGCCCAATCGCCCGTTTTGGATGTACTCGGAGTTGACCAACTTGTTGAGCGGCAGTTGTTCGGGCAGTGGATCGGGCCACGGCTTGAACTGCTTGGGGATTTTCTGCCGCCGGGACTCCGCCGCCAACACACCCACCAGCCAGCCGAGCAGTGAGCGCGGCGGATCGTTTTGCTTGTCGAGCGCTTCGAGAATCTCATCAATGGAATAAACGGGATCGGGCTTCGCTTCATCGTACGGCGCGCCCGACCACGCGGCTTGCACTTCCGAGAGGCCGCCGCCGCCTACCTGAATATAGCCGCGTCCGCCGATGGCCGGCAGTGTGGCGGCATCGGGGCGGCTGAGCATTTCTTTGCTGTCGTCCGCCGTTTCCACGCGCAAACAGATTCTGAACTTCATGTTGGCGCGCATCTGATCCGAGACGACGCCGGAGGGTCGCTGAGTGGCGAGGATGAGCGACACGCCGAATGAACGACCCAGCCGAGTGATGCTCTCGAACTTGGCTTTGTATTCGGGGTTCTGCGTAATCATCTCCGCAAACTCATCCACGATGATGAAGAGATGCGGGAAGGTGTTGGGGAACGGCGAGCCGGGCTTGAGAGTCGGAATCACTTTCTTCCGATAGTCAACGAGATCGGCCACCCCAGCCTTGGCCAAAATATCCGACCGCCGATTCATCTCGGCGTTGATGGCAATGAAGATGCGTTCGACGGCGTTGCCCTGCAAGTTGGTGGCGATGTCCACGCAGTGCGGCAGTTTGCGGAACGGCTCGACTGTAGGGCCGCCTTTGTAATCCACCAGCACGAAGTTGATGATGCGCGGATCATATTTGATGGCGAGGGCGCTGATCAACGTTTGGATCAACTCCGACTTGCCGGAGCCGGTGGTGCCCGCCGCCATGCCGTGCACGCCGTCACCGCCCGCTTTGGCCGAGAAGATCATGTTGCGAATCTCTTTACTACTGATCAACCCGATGGGCGCGTTGAGCCATTCTTGATTTTCGGGCAGCATACTGCGCTGCCAGTTCTCGGCGATCTTGAGATCGCCGATACGGTCGATCTTGCGGCCCAAAATGATCTGATACATCTCCAGCAGGGTGATGGCGCGGGGGATTTCTGCCGAGGGGCGTTTGCCGCCCACCGCCGCCCACGCTTTATCCATTCGTTCGGCGAGGCGCATGAACGGATCTTTCTCCGCACCCATCACCGGCACAGCCACATGAAATTCGAGCGGCTGGCCTTCGATGTTGACGAGGCCGCGCCCCGGCACGTTGGCGAGGCTGAGCGCCCCGCGCCCGACGATGTCAATGTAGGCCGTCGGGTCGGACATGGTGAAACTGTAACGCTGGGTGAGCAGGTTGTAGAGTTTGGCCGGGATGTCGTTAGTTTGGCTGGCGGTGAGGATGAAGTAGATTCCGAACTGCCGCCCGTCGCGGACGATGGTGAGCAGATCGGGCATGAGGTATTCGTAGTTTTCTTTGAACTCGGCGAAGTTGTCGATGGCGATGATCACGCACGGGAAGAGCACATCGGGGTTGTCTTTGTGCTGGGCGTTGTAATCTTCAAGCGAGGCGAAGCGGGCCAGTCGATCCTGCCGTTCGTTCATCAGCCCGCGCACGAGCCGGAAGAGAGCCTCCACACGGTCGGGCTGGCTGGCGTCAATCGTCGCGCCGCAGTGCGGCAGAAGACGCAAGGCTTTGAGGCCGCCGCGCCCGAAGTCGAGGGCATACATGTTGAGTTCCGAGGGCGGGCGTTGGGCGGCGAGGGCGAACAGCAATGATTTGATGAACGTGGTTTTGCCGCGCCCGCTCGCGCCGAAGGCGATGATGGGATCGGCGGCCAGATCGACGGTGAGCAATCGCTGGTTGGAGCGGAACGGATCATCCACGATGCCCATCGAGGCTTTGAGCGGAAGGGGATTGTCCCAATTCCACGGCTGCCACAGGCCGGAGGGCGCAACGGGGTTGGCGGCGTCCGTGCCGGCCCACGCGGCCAGCGCCGGGCTGATCACGACTCGATCTTCGGGTATCTCCGGCAGGTAACTCGCGTCCACCGGCTCGTTGATCGGCGTCCTCTCCAACATCGGATCCGGCCACGGCTTGAATTGTTTGGGGATGCCCTGCCGCTTGGCTTCGGCGGCCAACGCGCCCACGAGCCAGCCGAGCAGTGAGCGCGGCGGGTCGTTTTGCTTGTCGAGCGCCTGCAAAATTTCGTCGGCGGCGTACACCGGGTCGTTGACGGCAGAACCGTCGTACGGCGCGCCCGACCACGCCGCCTGCACTTCGGTGAGCAGATCGGTTCCCGCCTGCACGTAGCCGCGCCCGCCGATCTGCGGCAATCGCGCGGCGTCGGGGCGCTTGAGCAGTTCTTTGCTGTCCTCCGCCGTTTCCACGCGCAAACAGATTCTGAATTTCATGTTGGCCCGCATCTGATCGGTGACGACGCCCGATGGCCGCTGGGTGGCGAGAATGAGCGACACGCCGAACGAACGACCCAGCCGGGTGATGCTCTCGAACTTGCCTTTGTATTCGGGGTTCTGCGCGATCATCTCGCCGAACTCATCGACGATGATGAAGAGGTGCGGGAAGGTGTTGGGGAACGGCGAACCGGGTTTGAGATCGGGGATGACTTTCTTCCGGTAGTCCACGAGATCGGCCACCCCGGCCTTGGCCAAAATGTCCGACCGCCGATTCATCTCGGCGTTGATGGCGATGAAGATGCGCTCGACGGCGTTGCCCTGCAAGTTGGTGGCGATGTCCACGCAGTGCGGTAGTTTGCGGAACGGCTCGACCGTGGGGCCGCCTTTGTAATCCACCAGCACAAAGTTGACGATGCGCGGATCGTATCGAATCGCCATCGCGCTGATCAGAGTCTGGATCAACTCCGACTTGCCGGAGCCGGTGGTGCCCGCCGCCATGCCGTGCACGCCGTCGGCCTGCGCCTGAAAGACCATCGTGCGAATTTCTTTGCTACTCACGAGGCCGATCGCGCCGCGCAGCCATTCCTGATTCTTCGCCACCATGCTGTGCTTCCACTTTTCGGCGATGCCGAGATCGCCGATGACGGTGACGGGCTTGCCGTCGATGAGCGCGAACATATCGAGCAGGGTGAGCGCGCGCGGCAGTTCCGCCGAGGGGCGTTTGCCGCCCATCGCCAGCCACACCTTCTCCATTCGCTGAGCGATCTCTTGATACGGATCGAGTTTGTCGGCGTCGCCCGGTTCATCGGGCCCGCCGGGAGCGGCCACCTGAAATTCGAGCGGCACCGGCTTGTCTTTCACGGCGATAGCGATGAGGCCGCGTCCCGGAACGTTATCAAAGTTCGGCGCGCCCGAGCCGACGATGTCGCTGTAAAACATTCGGTCGGGCATGGTGAGGGTGAGCCGCTGGGTGAGCAAGTTGTACAGCTTGCCGGTGAGGTCGTTGGTGTTGCTGGCCGTGATCACAAAATACACGCCGAAGGCGCGCCCATCGCGGATGAGCGCCATGAGTTCGGGGATGAGATGCTCGTAGCTTTCTTTGAATTCGGCGAAGTTGTCGATGACCACGACGATGTCGGCGAAGGCCGTCGTGGGATTCTTGGCGTTGTAGTCGGCGAGGTTGATGTATTTGGCGAGTCGTTCCTGCCGCTCATTGACGAAGTTGCGCAGCATGCGCATCATCTGATCCACCCGCGCCGTCTCCGAAGCGTCGATGGAGGCGCCGAGATGCGGCAGGGCTTTGACGGTCTTCAAGCCGCCGCGCCCGAAGTCGAGAGCGTACATGTGCAGTTCGTTCGGCGAGCGCGAAGCGGCTAACGAGATGAGCAGTGTTTTGATGAAGGTGGTTTTGCCGCGCCCCGCCGCCCCGAAGAGCACCACCGGATCGGTAGAGAGATCGATGGTAAGCAAGCGTTGCTCGGCGAGATACGGGTTATCCACAATGCCGATGTCGGCGCGGAGAGGCGGCGGCGCTTTCCAATCCATCGGCTGCCACAACGACTTCTCTTCGGTGTTATTCAGCCACGCATCAATGCGCTGATCGATCACGATCTTTTTATCAACGATAGTGCGCTCGGTGTTGAGGTATTCGGCGTCCACCGGCTCGTTGAGAGGAAGGTGTTCGGGCAGGGGATCGGGCCACGGCTTCTTTTGCGGGGGGACGCCGTCTCGTTTGGCGCGAAGGGCGGCGATACCCACTATCCAATCCACCAACGTGCCGGGCTTCTCGCCGGGCTTCATGCCCAACGCTTCGGCCACTTCCAGCGCAGAATAGGCGGGCTGGTCTTGCCCATCCTTGCCGCTCATTTGCGCCTCGTCGTCGAGCCAGATCACATCGCGCAGAACTTCGGTGCGATCATCGCTGTAATCGCCTCCAGCGCGGGCAATCTGCGCACCCTGCAAAATATCGTTGCCCACTTGGATGTAGCCGCGCCCGCCGATGTTGGGCAGGAAGGCGGCGTCGGGGCGGCCCAACAATTCTTTGCTGTCGTCGGGCGTTTCCACGCGCAGGCAGATGCGGAACTTCATATTGGCGCGCATCTGATCGGTGACGACGCCCGCCGGGCGCTGAGTGGCCAGAATCAAGGTGACGCCGAAGGCGCGGCCCAACCGGGTGACGCTCTCGAACTTCGATTTGTAATCGGGGTTGGCGGTGATCATTTCCGCAAACTCGTCCACGATGATGAACAAGTGCGGAAAGGTTTTGGGCAGAGTCTCGTCGCGGGCGTACGGCGCTTTCTGCCGATACTCGACGAGGTCTTTCATGCCGCTGCGGGCGAGCAAGGCGCTGCGCTCGTCCATCACCGCTTGAATGGCGACAAACATGCGCTCGACGGCGTTGGCCTGCAAGTTGGTGAGAATATCGACGACGTGCGGGAGTCGGCGGAAGGGCTCGAAGGCCGCGCCGCCTTTGAAATCGACCAGCACAAAATTGACGATGCGCGGATCGTATTTGAGCGCCATCTCGGCGATGAGGGTAAGCAGTAATTCCGATTTGCCGGAACCGGTCGTTCCGGCGATCATGCCGTGCACGCCGTCGCCGCCCTCTTTGGCCGAGAAGATCAGATTGCGCACATCCTTCACGCTGATCATGCCGATGGGAGCGTTGAGCCATTCGGAGTTGCGCGGCACCATGCTCCGCTCCCAGTTTTCTTTGAAGGTAAGCTTGTCCACCGTCGCCACGCGCCGCCCGTCGATCACCGATTGCATTTGCAGAAGGTCAACCGAGCGCGGCAGGTCGGCGCCGAACGCGCGGCGCAGATCGAGCCGCCGGATGCGGGCGGCGAACTTTTGGCGCGCGTCGGCGGCGCTCATGGTGTCGGCGTCGCCGAGGTAGCGGGGGGTGTTGAGTCCGACTTCGGTGTATCGGAAGGCGACTTTCTCGCCGACCGAAGCCACTTCCATCATTGCCACACAGTCGCTGGGAATCTTGGCCGGATCATTGGCGAGGAAAATGATGGCCGCGCCCAGTGTGGGGCCGGATTGGTTGATGGTGTGGACGACGGCTTCGGAGGCGACTTCCGCGAGGGAGGAGTTCGGCGGAGTCTCACCGAGCAGATCGACAACGACGAGCATGAACGGCAAAGTCACATCGCCGATATTCTTTTTCTCATCGTCATCCGAATCGCGCAGTTTCACCTGCCGCGTGTCGAGTTCGCGTTTGATGCGCTTCCAAAACGCGGTGACTTTGTCTTTCCCCGGCACGAAGCACAGTTGATCGTATTGCTTGGGTTTGGTGGCGTCGTCATCGTCGTCGCCCACGCCGCGCACGTTGCAGTGCGGCAGCCACTCGCACCACGTCCAATTGCTTTTGCCGTGCGGGTGGCCGATGACGTACAGGCGCGTATCGATGGCAGAATGGAAACAGCAGAAGTGGGCGAGCAACGCGCGGGCCACGTCGGCGGTGTGGGTGGGGTTCTTGCCAAAGATGCCGATGGTGTGGCGCGCGGGAATGGATTTGTTGCCCGGTTTATTTTCGTCACTCGAAGAGCTGCCTTGGGATTCCTCTTTGACGAACGGGCGAAGAGGGATGGTGATGGAGACGTCGGTGAGCAAGAGGGAGTCGGAGGCCAACTTGCGAGCATCTTTCCACAACGGCCCTTCGTCGAGCGGATTCCCCTGCCCGCCCAATTTGTAGATCACGGTGGATGGGCGGGCGCCGACGCCCAATCGAACTGCGCCGAAGTCACTATCGGTGGAGCGGCGCTCCCACAGCCGTGACCCGAACCGGCTCTTTTCTTTGCGGTCGGCGATCTCCAGCGCCGTATTCGCGTCGGGATAATTGTGCTGGTAAAAGATGCGCTGGGTGTTGTGCGTGCGCACCATGTCTTGGCGCATGGCGGCCAGCATTTCTTGATACGCCTTTTGCTTCGCCAGAAACTCTTTCCGCTCGCGGCCGCTCTGAAAAATCGAGACGCCGATGGAGACGAACATCGCCAGCGCCATAGGGAGCATAAACATGAGACTGCCGCTGCCCGAAGCAAAGACGAAGCCGATGATGGTGATGAGCGGAATGAGCAGGGTGACGATCCCTTGATCACCGCCTTTGGATTGCTCGGGCGGGCTGGGGATTTCGATTTCGGCAATCGGCAGTTCCGGTTGGACTCGCGGCGGGCGATCTATGTATTCGACAGCCATGGCTCAACTCTCCGGTGTTAGAAGTGGCGCGCGCCACAGGAATGGACGATGAAACGGGCGGGTGATCGAGTTGACAAGTCAGAAAGGCGTACCCTACAATAGGCGCAATCTATTCTCTCACAAGTCAAACCAAATTGCATAGCCCATTTGGCTTATCGCCAAATGTGGACTGAAACTCTAAAATGCGCAAGTGCGGATGCGCGCCTCGCTGGCGCGAACGCCCAACAACAAAGGCTGACACCTCATGAATAGATTCTGCGAACGATGCGAGCGGGTCACGAACGACGGCAACCTGTGGTGCGAGCGGGTAGACTGCCCGGCGGAGGAAGGGTTTCCCGTCCTCGTTTACGGCGAATATCTCGGCGACCTCAAAGTCCTCAAGTTGCTGAGAGTGTGGCGCACCGCCGCGCTGTATGAAGCGCAACGCGGCAAAGAGACTGTGCTGCTGAAAGTGGCGCATAAAGGCGATGATTGCGAAGAGCGGTTGAAGCGGGAGGCCATCGCCCTCGACTCCCTCGCCGACAAACCTTTCGGCCCCGTCGCCTTCATTCGATCCTTCGTGCCGACTCCGCGCCCCATGCTCCCGGCGCCGCTTCCGCCTTACCCGGTGCCCTCCAAACGACCGTACGGCGAAATCTCCTTTCGCGGCGAAACGAAATTCTACAGCGTGTTCCAACATGCTCAGGGAAAATTCCTCAGCGACCTCATGCTGGAGAACCCGCAGATATGGCACTACCAAGCGGCGTGGATCATCACCGCCGTTGCCGACTCTCTGCGACCGCTTGTAGCCCAGAACAAAAGCCACCTCTGCCTCTCGCCCGACATGATTCTGGTGGACACCGACTCCGAGGGACACCTGCGGCCCCTCCTGCTCGATCTGGGTTTCATCGTCGGCGACAACGAAATCGAGAGCATTTACAACTGGGCCAAATTGTGCGAGCCGGCCTACACCGCGCCCGAACTGCTCAATGCCAAACGGCCCAAAAGCGTCAACACCTCCGCCGACGTTTTCTCGCTGGGCGCAATTCTGTTCGAGATGCTGGCTGGCAAGGCGGCGTTCGAGTCGAAACTTCAGCGCGACGATCAGATCCGCGAAATCGTCACACAGCATCGCGGCTCACTGCCCGTCGAACGGCCAGAGCTGGAGCACGCCGGGGTAGTGAAAATCGTCGAGCAGGCCATTGCCCCCAGCGGGCGATACCGCAACGTGACCGAACTGGCGAACGCATTGGCCGCCGTGTATTCTCGCCCTCCCGCCGAGAAGCGCCCCGTGCCCCGGCGTTTGTATGTGCTAATCGTCATCTTCGGTATCGTTTTGTTAGCCGTGCTCGGTATCGGCGCCTACATTCTCATTCAAGTTTTGTTGCGGCAGTGATCGCCATCCAAAACAAAAAGCGCAAGCCAGCATTGGCTTGCGCTTTTTTGCGTCCCATCCGGTTATCGGCGCACACCTTCGCCGAAGTACCGCTTGCCCTGAATGTCGCCCCTCTTGTGATCGTTGATCGCCTGTCCGAGGTCGGAGGCGAACTCATCGCAGAGTTTAGCCAGCTTTTCCACCTTCTGCTTGATGACCTCGAGGTATTGGATGAGAGCCGGGGCCATGAAGTTACCCAGCATGGCGCTCACTCTCAAGATGCCGATCAGCACTTCCAACACCTTGCCCACCGTCCGCAAAGTATCCCTCGCCGTAGCAAACCCTTTGGACACGTCGCTGATGACGGCATAATCCATTTGCACAACTTGTCCGGCCATAGGTCAGATCCTCCTAATCCTAATAGTAATGAACCCGTTCGCGCGTGAGGCGTCCGGCTAGATGCCGCCGAACAAATCACCGAGCGACTGGGCTTGCTGCGTGCATTGGTTGTCGGCCTGATCGATGATGCCTGTGGCCTTCGTCAGGTTCAGGTTGATGCCGGCGATGGCGGCGATCAGTTCCAACATGGCCGGAACGATTTTGCGGGCGACGTCGGAGGCGAACTCATCGGCGTCGCCGCCGATCCACGAGCCTTGCACTTTGGGCACATAGCCCTTGATCGTGTCGAGCACGCCAGAAACGATCTGCTGTTGCTGGCCCACGCCGCTCATCACGTTATCCACTTGGGAGCGAATGAATTGAAATAACATAGTTCGATCTCCTCGTCAGTTTATTTGAAGCGGCTCTGAGCAGTCGAAACGCCGTCGCGAGTGGCAATGATCGCGCCGTTAATGTCGCGCTCCAATTCCTGCATCTTTTCGCCGAGCGCCTTCAGCCGTTTGGCAAGTTTGCTGCGAATGGCTTCGCGGAATGCGTCTCCGGCATAGCCGAGCAGAGCGCCGTCTTCCATCAACTTAGCCACTTTTTCCATCTCGCGCGACGTCTCATCGATCTGCTGGTGGGCCTGATGGAACGTCTTCTGCATCTGTTCCATCGAGTTGTAGTTCATTCTTACATCAGGCATGATAGACCTCCGGTTTGCGATTTGAGAATATCAACGACTACACCTTGAAGACGCCGCCGGCTTCGTTTTCCGCATTCTGGAAGAGCCGGGAAATCTGGGCCGTGACACGAGCCGCCTCCGCCAGAGCTTTTTGCAGGCGCAGCAGCGAGGGCATCACTTGCTCATCCATCTCGCTGTAGAACTTCCGCGCACCCTCGCCGATCCAGTCCCCGCCTTTCAGCGTTTCCATGCGTGAGCGGATGTTTTGGTTCATCCGCGAGATCGCATCGGCCTGCTGACTGAACGTGTTCTGAATAGTCTGGAGTTGGTCGTGGTCACTTCGGACTGTTGGTGCTGACATAGAACCTTTCCTTTCTTTTGAGATTGTCAATCCCTTTGGGGTAGATTACGCTGTCATTCTATTACCACTCCATGTGTGCCGCAATAGTACAATGGCATCATTTTAAGGATGTTGAGGGCGCGGGGCAAGCACGCTCCGTCTCGCTCGATGAGACTCGGGTACACCCTGCCGTACCACCTTCCCACGAGGCTGGCGGCGAACGTCGGGCGGCGGTTCACCCCTCCAAAGGTTGAAACCCTCGCCCCAATATCTCCTGTGCCGGGGCCACGATGATGAACGCATTGGGGTCTTCGGCTTTGGCCATTGCTTTCAACTGCTGCATCTCCGTCACCGTCACCGCAATCATCAGCACATCGCGCTCCTGTTGGGCATACATCCCCCGCCCATGCAGGGCAGTCACTCCCCGCTTCATTTCCTTCATCACCCGGTCGGCAATGCCCTTGGGCTTGGACGAGATGATCAGCGCCAGCAGCTGTTGGCGCTTGCGGGTGGTTCGCTGGGAGGGCTGGGCGGCGCGGCGGCTGAACGAGGTGGATGTTTCGGGCACTTGCATCGCACGCCACACGGCGCTCAATATCGGAATCTCGCCACCCCACCTCGGCAGAACTTCGCCGGAGGCTTGGTTGAGTCCGGCGGTGGCAAAACCGATGATGAACAACGCGCCGTTGTAAACGAGCCCGATGATCAATATCACCCAGCCCGGCAACGGGCCGAGCGCCGACCGAACGATGAACTCGGAAAACGAGGCGACCGGCGTGGGGTGCAGAAACCCTTTGAGCGCCCATGCGGCGGCCAGCACCAAAAATATCCAAAGGTAATTGCGGCGGAAGCGCCGCCCAAACGCCTCCCACATGCTGATTGGGAAATCGGGATTCAAAAGGCTTTCGGCGAGGCTCTCGGCCCAATCGGGGCTCGGCGCAAACGGCGGCACGAGCATCGAGGCGAAGAAGTCCGTTTCCATCAATCGCACCCGATGCGACCAAAGTTCATAGTAGCGATACCGCCGCGCCTCAATCCAAAGGAAGAGAGTCACGAGCAGTGTATCGAGAATGATCACGCCGTAGTGATGATTGGGATCGGAGAGCGCAAACGAAATGGCCGCGCCAGCGGCGACGACGGCCCAATTCGTGGTGTTGTCCAATCGCGTGCGCCACGTGTTCGAGCGTTGGACTTCGCCGCGATAGAAATGCACCATCGCCGTGTTGAACTCCGCCGGGCGCATCTCGTATCCCCGAAACGTCCACACTGGCTCGGGGCCGGGCGCCTCGGCGGCGGGTGATTCAGATTGTGTCATTCGATACTCCCGTCAAGAACCTGTCTCTAAATCCCTTTAGGGCAAGTCGGCCTGAACGGTCAGCCGCATCGTGGTCAACTGACGTTGCGCCGCGCTGGTGCGCGCCAGCCACGTTTCGGCCATAGGCCGCCACGCCGGATAGTTCTCCGCCCAACGGCGATACTCCGCCGCCCACGCCTGCACTTCATTCTCCAATTCTCCAATCAACTCGTTCACTTTTCCCGCTTCCCCTGCGCTCTCAAACAACCACTCCGCCACCTCCCAGCGCGAGCCAAAAGGCAAGCGCAAGCCCAACGCCAGCGCCATTTGCCCCAGCCGCGCGCGGGAGAGGAAGAGGCCGCAGTACGCGGGGGTGAGGAAGAAGCGGATGAGGTCGCGGAGGGAGAGCTCGGATTGAGAATTCGAGAATTGGAAGATTGGAGAATTGATTTGAAATTTGAAGTTTGGAGTTTGAAGTTTGAATATGGCTTCCTGCGTTTTGAATGCCAATGCTTTATAAAACTTCCCCGCCGTTGGTTCGCGTTTTATTGCCAAACAGCACACTGGCATCCATCCAATCTCTAATTCTCCAATTCTCCCCTCCTCTAAAAATCCTAACATCAATCCCACATGGTCAGCCGCGCCCACCTCGCTCAACTCGGGCGGCTGATAGCCGTGCGCCGCAAACAGCGCCGCGGTGTCTTGCGCCGCCGGGCCGTTCATCTCGCCCGAGTCATCGGAGAAGACCGTGCCGTACGGCGGGACGTTGAGCAGAAACACATCCGCATACGCGGCGGCCAACTCTAGCGGCTCAGCGGCGGGCAAACCCAATTCCGCCGCGCGCGCAATCAGCGCGGCATCCGGCTCATGCAACCAAAGAGAAGACAAAAGCTCAAACTTCAAATTTCAAACTCCAAATTTCAAAATTCTCCAATTCTCTAATTCTCCAATTACTACTCACCTCTTACTTTAGTTTGTACATACTCACATCCGGCCTAAACGGCCTCAGCATCCAATTGGGCCGCCGCCATTCGCCGGTGGGTGGGCGGGTCATCGCCAGCCAGCGCTTGTATACCGCGTGCGATTTGTTCGTGTCCACGTGCACGTCGCCGTATTGGTCGCCCGTTTGCGCTTTCGTCACCGCCACCTTTTGATGCCAGCAATGCATCCCGCTAATGGGGTCGGGCTGAACCGGGAAGGTAAGATTTTGATGCACGCCCGCGTCCGTCCACCACACGCGCGCGGTGTCCGGGTCAGCGGACGTGAACGGCTGAACACCATGCTGTTGTCGCAAATCCCATTGCCCATCGGATTGATTCAGCGTGACCAATGCCGAGGCGATGCGGCTCGTGCCATCGCCCTCCGCCAAGCGCCAGCGGCCCAAGTGATGCGAGCAGGCCAGCACGCCGGGGCGGATGCCCTCCGTCACCCACACCTTATCTACGAAGTAGCCAATCTCGGTGGACACGCGCACGAGGTCGCCGGACTTCACGCCCAGCCGCGCCGCGTCGCTCGTGTGCATCCACGTGGGGTTGGCGTGCGAAATTTCCACCAGCCATTTGGCATTGGCGCTGCGCGTGTGAATGAGCGTGGGCAGGCGATACGTGGAGATGAGCGCAAACTCACCGGCCTCGCGGTTGATGTGATTCGGATGCACGTGACTCTCGATGTATTCCGGCAGGGCGTATTCCGGCCAGCCAAACTCACTCACGGTGGATGAGAAAAATTCCAGCTTGCGTGAGGGCGTGCGGAATCCGAATTTGGCCGCGCCGTCCACCATCACGCCGATGGCGCGGCCCAGCGCACTGCTCACAGGCGCGGGCGCGGGCACAATGTTCTTGGGCGGCGCGGCCGGCGCGGTGGTGTAGATGATGTCCGTCGTATCATCCACTTTGGCTCCAGCCATTTCTTCCGCTGACAGCGCGCGTTCGTATTCAGTCTGCGCGCCTTTGCGAATCTCAAACGCGCCGTACTTCCGCATATACGCCAGCGGCGTGAGATTTTCTTTAGCGGCGGCCTCCGGCAAGCCCGGCACGCTGTTCTCGAATATCCAGCCGTAATACTCATCCACCGTGAGGCGCTCGCCGGGCCGGTACGGCGACTCGAAATACTGCCGCACACCCAACGCGCCGTCCGGGTCAATCTCCCAGCTCAAGTCAATCCAAAACTCCGTCTCTTCCCACACTTGCCCAGGATTGGCCTCGTACGTGCGATTGACCTTTTTGCCCAGGCGTTCCAGCGTGGCGCGCATGACGGGTTGGCGGAAGGCAATCCATTGGCCCGCGTGTGTCTCTTGGCTCATCGTGTCGTGCCGTTCAGAGCCGTGCCCCATCGGCAACACGTAATCTGCCCACCACGCGCTTTCATTCCAGGTGGGCGTGAGTGCCACATGACAGCCAATCTTCGATTCATCCTTCAGCGCCTCCAGCCACGTGAAGCCGTCGGGGTTCGTCCACATCGGGTTGTAGACGCGCGTGAAGTACGTGTCCAGTTTGCCACGCCCTTCTTTGAGGAAGTGCGGCAGGAGGATGCTCAACTCAAAATACGTCAGCGGATACTCACGCGGCCACGTGAGTTCGTTCCAGCGTTTGGGGTGCGGCGCGAGCTTGTGCATGCGCGGAACCCATTTATCCCACGCATTGGCCGAGGTGCCGCCCGGCACGCCCACACTGCCGGTGAGCACGTTGAGGAAGAACAGGCAACGCGCCACTTGCCATCCGCCGAGGTTGCCCGCGCCCGCGCTCCGCCAATTGTGCGTTGCCAACTTGCCGCCGCAGTTGGCCACGTCTTCCGCCATGCCCCGCAAAATGTGCGCCTCCACGCCCGACTCTTGCGCGGCGTACTCAAACGTGTACTTCCCGTAATGTTCTTTGAGGGCGGCTTCGAACATCTCGAAAGAGAGCGGAGAATTAGAGGATTGGAGAATTGGGTTTTGAAGTTTGGAGTTTGAAGTTTGGAATTTCAGATATTCTTCCCAGTTCACCCAGCGCCGCACAAACTCCCGGTCATATTTGCCAGTGGTGATGAGATGGTTGGCAATGGCGAGCAGGATGGCGGCCTCGGAGCCGGGCCAGGGGGCAATCCACGTGTCGGCCATGGAGGCGGTGTTGGAGAGGCGCGTGTCCCACACAATCAACTTCGCGCCGGCCAGCTTGCCCTCCATGATGCGTTGCGCGTGCGGGTTGAAGTAGTGGCCCGTTTCGAGATGACTGCTGATGAGCAGAATCACGTTGGCGTTGGCGTGGTCGGGCGAGGGGCGGTCGAAGCCCATCCAAAAGGCATAGCCCGCGCGCGCGCCCGCCGAGCAGATGTTGGTGTGCGAGTTGTGCGCGTCCAAGCCCCAACCGAGCAGAACCCACTCCATCAATCCATCGTGGCCGGGCCGCCCCACGTGGTACATGATTTCGTCGTGCCGGTTTTCCAGCATGGCTTTGCGGATGCGCCCGCCGATGTCCTTCAGCGCCTCGTCCCACGTCACGCGCACCCACTTGCCCTCGCCGCGTTTCCCCGCGCGCTTCAGCGGATACAAAATGCGGTCCGGGTCGTTCACCTGATTGAGCGTGGCCGGACCTTTGGCGCAGTTGCGCCCGCGCGAGCCGGGATGCGCCGGGTTGCCCTCGAACTTCCGCACGCGCATCGTTTCTTTATCCACCCAGCCCAACAGCCCGCACGCCGATTCGCAATTGAAGCACACCGTCGGCACGAGCATATAGCGCTTGGCCGCTTTCTTCGGCCACTGCGCGGTGTCCCATTCCACCCAGTCGTCCCATTGCTCAACGGGCGGGTATTGTTGCAAGCGTTCGCCGGACTCGGTAAGTTGAGGAGAAAGAGTAGTCATGGGTGTATTGGTAAGTAGTGAGTGGTAAGTGGCAACCATTTACCACTTACCACTTACCATTCACTAGTTGTTTGGAACTTCCTGCGCCGCCATCACCAGCGTCCATTCAGAGCCGAAGAGGCCGCCGAGGGAGAGCAGGGCCGCGAGGGCGAGAGCGATGGGCGAAGTGCTGGCAAAGGCGACGATGACGAGCGGCGCAATCAATCCGCTGGCGAGGTTGCCCCAGAAATGGCGCTTGAGGCGGCCATGCGTGATGAGATGGTGAGCCGCCACCGCGGTGGGCGAGGCGGGCGGCGCAATCACTTCGCCGAGCGTGATGAGCAAACTGAGAAGCGTGCTGATTCCAAAGACGATTGCCAAGCGCTGGAGCGATTGGGCATCGAGACTGATGAACAGCGCAGTGATGAGCAACGCGGCGCTCCCGGCCATCACGGCTTGCGTCAACATCTGCCACGGCAACAACGGGCTTTGCCACAAATCGCGCCCCTCCGCTTGGCCGAAGAGGAAGGCGGTGTAGATGGCAGAAAGAATCGCCAAGATGATTCCCGGCCAGATTAGAGAATTGGACGCTTCGCGTTGGAGATTGAGGAGTTGGCCGAGGAAGTAGAGGCCGCCCACGCCGGAGAAGCCCACGAGGATGTACGCGCCGCGCGCCAGCCACGAGCGCCACTGCGGGCGAATCAGAATCGTCCAGAAGCGGTCAGGCCGGTCTAAATCCCACACAAGGAAGAGCGTGTTGAGGCCGATGAAGAGCAGGGCGATGAACGTGGCGAGGCTGGTGAAGAACGGCGTGGCCGGGAAGAAGCCGAGCGTCACGCCGAGCAAGGCCACAATAAACGCCCCCGCGCCGATGGACTTGGCGGTGAGGTACGAGGGCACTTGCCAATGCCACGGGATTTTGTGCGAGACGTTGTACGTCTCGCGCGGCGCGGCGGCAGAACGCAGGAGCGCGCTGGCCATGTTTCCACTTTCAATCTGAATCGGCCCGCGCCAGTCGGGGCCGCTGGGCCGTGTGGCCCACAGCAATTGCTCGCTTTGCGTCGCCGCCATCGGCGTGATGGAAACTTCATCCACGCCGATGTAAAACAACTTGGGTTGCGTGTTCTGCTCCGGCTTGCGGACGCGCACGGGCTGGTCGCTCAGCAGGCGCGCAATTTCCGAGTTGGGGTTGGTGATGTCTCCGGCGATGATGGCGTGTTCCGGGCAGACCACCACGCACGCCGGTTCCAAGCCCACTTCGGTGCGGTGCGCGCAGTAATGGCATTTGGCGGCGGTGTGCGTGTTCGGGTCAATGTAAATCGCATCATACGGGCAGGCCTGCATGCACGCTTTGCAACCGATGCACCGCGACGAGTCAAAATCCACGATGCCATCTTTGCGCTGATACATGGCCGACACGGGGCAGATGCGCGCGCACGGCGGGTTGGCGCAGTGATTGCAGCGCGTCACCTGAAAGTAACGCCGCGTGTCGGGGAATACACCTTTCTCCGTGTACTTCACCCACGTGCGGTACACGCCCAACGGCACGTCGTTCTCAGACTTGCACGCGGTGGAGCAGGCGTGACAGCCGATGCACTTGCGGTTATCAATGACGAAGCCGTAATTCATAGTTCAGCGCCTTCACCTTCCACGATTTGGTGCCACAACTCAACTTTCGCGCCGCGCAAACGGTGAAGACTCGCCGCCCAATTGCGTTCCGGCTCACTCTCGAGTCTGGCCTGTTCGATGATGCCGTCGCGCACCCGAAAGGTGGCGCGCACCTGACAACCATCAATCAACCCCTCGGCATAGCGGATGAACACGCCGCGCGAAATCTTGAGGCTGGTCATCGGGCGCGCGCCGTTCGCATGCAAATGCAGCCACTTGTAAGACCCGAGCCGCTTGGCGACCGCCTCCATTTTTTGCGTCTCAGCCTCGGTCAATTTCCCCGGTTCGAGGGGGCGGTTGAGGGCGCGCGCAAATTCGGCAATGAGCCGATGTTGGACTTCATCGGGCGAGACCGGGCGCGGTAGCTCGGCCCACAAGGTCGTCACCCGTTCGCGCAGGGCGTCGGCGGCGAAGTGGCGGAACGTTTCGGATGGGACGCGCCAGGCTTGGGTCAGGGCGCGGTAATTAAAATCGAACAACAAATTGCCGACCACCACTGCCGCCGCGCCCATCCGCCCACCGCCAATTCCGGCGATGCGTTTGCCGTTTACTTCAATTTCATTCTCGGCCAGCAGCTCACCGTTCAGCCCCAGGCCGCGCAAGGTCGCGACCGGCGCGGCCAACAACCGCGCATAGATTTTATCCACCCGCGCCGGGACGCGCTGATGATGAAAGATGCACTGATAAAACAATTGGTTGACATCCAGATAAGTGGCGCCGCCGCCCACGCGCCGCCGGACGATGGGCAGGCTCATTCGCGCACAGGCCTGTCGGTCGAGAACCGACTCCAGTTCCTGATGATAACCGAGACACAAATATGGTTGCAACGGTTGGGCGAGCACAAGGGTATCGGGCGAGTCATCCGTCATGGTCTCGGCCAGCGCGTGATACACCGACTGGGTGTTGAGCCAGTGTGTGGGGCCAAGAACTAAAAGCCGGATTGGGAGTTGCATATCCTGACAAAGTGACAAGGTAAAGGGGTGAAAGGAAAGCCGTCACCTTGTTACCCTTCACTCAGTTACCTCATAGAAGTTACGCAGTTCAACCAGCGCACACGCTCGACAAGGGGCTTAAGCCCCTTGTCTGCCGTGCTCAACTGCGTAACTCCTACCTCATTGCCATATCTCTTCTAATCTCATCTGCTGTCTTATCTGAATCAAGTCATCGGCTTCTGGCGCAAACGGATAGTCGCGGAAGTCTTCGCCGGGGCGATAGGAGCCATACGGGCGATTGCAAGCCATGACGCCGTTTTGGTCGGGGCAACCGTTGGTCATAAAGGGCAGGCCAGTGTGGAGGGCGACCTCCACCGTGAGGTCGGGCGCGTTGAGGCGGACCAACTCACCCTCAGCCGTGAACTCAAACGCCTCTCGCGGGAGGTCATGCGTCTCAATCAAATACTTCGACAGTTGGATGCGCCGCCAACGCTGGAGGGGCGCGCGCGGAACGGCTTGCATGGCGGTGCCGGGTTCGGGGTTGAACGAAAACAAGTAGCCGGCGATTTGCTCGGATTTGAGTTGATAAAACAAATCAATCAGTTCACGGTCAGTTTCGCCCAGACCGACGATGATGTGGCAATTGACTTTCAGCGGGCCGAACAACTGGCGGGCGGCGCGGACGATGCGCCAGTGATGCCGCCAATCGTGCGGGCTTTTCGCGCCGCGCCCGCGCGTGTCGTAAAAGACCGCCTCCGAAGCCGCATCCAGACCCACGCCGATGATGTCGGCCCCGGCCTCTTTAATGCAGACCAACCGGTCTTCGTTCAGGGTGGTGGCCGAGACCAGGGCCGAAATCGGCGCAGCGCTTAACCGCCGCACGCGCTGCGTCATTTCAATCAAATCGTCGTAGGCGCGGTGGTCTTGCACTTGAGCAATGCACACGCGCCCGACGCGCGCATGATGTTCGGCGATTTTCTCGGCCACCAGGTCGGTGGGGTAGAGCGGCCAGGCAACGCGAATGAAGGTGTTGTCTTCCGGCAGGCCGGGGCGTTCGCGGGCCAGGCCGCAATAGGTGCAATTGGCGTAGCAGCCTTCGGGGTAATTTTGCAAAAGGTTGATACAGCCGCAGTGCGCGCCGCGATAGAGGCGGCCCGGCTTGAGGCCCAGTTCGATGGCAGCGGCCATGGACAGGCGCACGTAGTCGGGGCTGATTTGCAATTGCTCGGCTTGTTGTTGTGAAGAAAGCGTGACCTTCATAAAACTCCAAATCTCAAATTTCAAACTTCAAATTGGGAGTTTGAAGTTTGGGGTTTGATGTTTGAATTTACCATTGCACGCCGCAACAGGCATCCACAAACTTCGGCGTGAAGCCGCGCTCACGGGCGTAAGCCACCACGCCCTCGGCCGGATAGGCAATGCCGTTCAAACCGGCGTCTACGGCGGCCCGGTCAATGGCGCTTTTCACTTGGCCCATGGGCCGCGCGCACCCGAGCATGACGGGCGTCGTCGGGAGTGCTTGGCGGGCGAGGCTGAAGAAGTCGGCCAGTTCGGAAACGGGCGGCGGTTTCACTCCGGCCATCGGCGTGCCGGTCAGCGGCATCAATATCACCAGCACTAAAAACTTGCGCGCCCGGCGTTGAATCATCTCCAGCGCGCGCCACTCGCCGCGCATCTGCCCAAAGTGCAAGCCGAGAATGACGTGCGGCACGGCCGGGACGTTGTGGCGGGCGAGGCGCTCAAGAACCGCTTCGTAATCGGCGACGGTGGCTTGCAGATGATAGACTTCGCGGATGGTCGCGTCGTCGCCGATGATGTCCACCATCGCGCCGTCAATCTCGGCCTCGGCCAAACCGGCCACGGTCTCTTCATCGGGCAAGCCGGGGTGAACGCGCAGGGTGAAGCCCAGTTCGCGGCGGGCGCGGATGAGATCGGGCAGATGGCGGAGGAGGGGGACACGGCCAAACTTGTCGCACCCGCCCGAGACGAGAATGCCGCGCGAGCCTTTTTCGGCCAACGCGCAACACAGGTCAAACAACGAGCCATCGAAGCGCGGCAAGGCGGTCATGCCTTCGAGGACCTGCGTTTGGCAATGTTCACAGGCCAGGGCGCAGTCGGCGCCGGTGACGCTCACCGAAACAAAGCGGGCCGCGTGTTGCTCGGCATATTCAGAAGTTTTGAACCGGCGCAGGCCGGGCGCGTGGAAGACGATGTCGGGCATGGGTCCAAAATTTTAAAGCGCGGTTTCCACAGAGGGTGATTCCATTTAGAGTTACGCATTGAGCGTGCGGGCAAGGGGCTTAAGCCCCTTGTTTCAGTGTGGATTGACCATTGAACTGCGTAACTCCTGTCAATACTTGCTCTTTGGCCGTCGCGCCCGAAGTTTCGGGATTCACAAAACAACCATATGGATCGGAGCGGGCCGAGGCCTCGACGACTTGGGCGCGGCGAATGGCCTGCTGCACAACTTGGATGAGGGCCGTCAATGGGAGGGCGGCCAGTTCGGCGGCGCGGGCGGTGTAGGCCTGGGTGAGCGCCGCGGCTACGGCAGCGGGGTCGGTCGAGCGCCAGCGGAGCGCCGCTTCGAGTTCGGCCAGCGCGCCCTCGCCGACAAAAAAGTCGCCGCCGATGAAGACCGCTTTGAGCGTATGGCCGGCCAGAGTGACCTGAGCGTCAATGAGTCCGCTTTCGGTTTTGAGTTTGGCCGCGCCGGCGGCGTCGGGCACGGCGGTGGTCTGAAAAATCCAGTCGTCGGATTCGTACTTTTGAGATTGCAGGTTGGCGATGGCTTGCAACTCGGTGTGGGTGAAATCGCCCGAGTCCAGTTCTAGGCCAAAGGCGGCGGCATAACCGTCGGCCACGCGCGCCCGCACTTCAGCCACTTCGAGCTCGCGCCCAGTCTCGCGCCGCACGGTGGTGATGCGGTCGGCGACGGTGGCAATGGCTTTGTCGGAGATTTTTTCGAAAGGTGTGCGCAGAATGCGGAGCATGAGCGGCAAATCGAGGCCGACCAGCAGCGAGGCGTGAAAGAGCAAGCCGCCGCTGGGCGCGCGATAGATGCCCAACCCGACAACTTTCCGGCCGTTCACTTCAATGTCGTTCTTGCGGCGGAAGGAGGCGTTGACGCCGAGGGCGTTGAGGCCCTTCACCACGCCCGCCGAAAATTGCGCCATGAGCTCGCGCGCGTGGCTGTACGAATCGTCGCCGCGGCCCGGCAGGGTGAGGGCCACCCCCAGTTGGTCGGCGCCCATGATGATGGCGCCGCCGCCGGTGGGCCGCCGGTTGATGGGGAGGCCGTGCGCTTCGCAATACTCGCGGTGCACTTCGTTGGCGACATTTTGAAAGCGGCCCACGAGCGCGCAGTGTGAGCGGTAGGTGTAGAGCCGCAGGGTTGGCTCGCTCTCGCCCGCCCCCACACGCCCGGCGAGGCAATCGTCGGCGGCCAGACCAAAAGCGGCGGTTACGTGATCATCGGTAATTAAACGCATGGTGGGTTTGAAATTGGAAGTTGAAAATGTGGAGTCTAATCTATCCAGCCTTGCGTGCGATAGCGTTCAATTTCTGCCGCCACCCACGCCAGCAAGGCGGCGCCATGAATCAGCTCAGCCGACTCGCGCTCCCACTGGGCGGGCGTGAGACGCACAAGCCAGCCCGCGCCGTACGGATCGGCATTGACGAGCGCCGGGTCACGGAGCACGGCCTCGTTGCGGGCGGCAATCGCGCCGCTGACCGGCGCGAGGAGGTCGCCAACCATTTTGGCGGCTTCGAGCGAACCAATGGCCTCGCCGCGATTCACTGGCCGGCCGACCACTGGCAGACTCACGTATGCCATGTCGCCAAGTGATTCGAGGCCGAGCGCGTCGAGGCCGAGGGTGGCTTCGCCGTCCGCGTACCGCACCCAGACATGCGTCGCGCCATCGTAGTAGAGCTCGGGAGGAAAAGAGTAATGACCGTTGGTGGACATGGAAACTCCAAGCAGTGACCGTCGCTGACTCAATGCAGCGTGCGGCCTTATTTCGAGACTGGCGACGGTCACTTGAACGAGTTACTGACTCTCAACTTCATCAACGCACCGAAAACATTTCACTTGTAGTTCAACAATTTTTTTCTGATAGGCTTCGACTGCCGCTGCGCCAGTGAGCAGATGGCCGCGTTCGGCCTCCAGATGGGTGGGCCGCACCTTCACCAGCCAGCCCGCGCCATAGGGGTCTTTGTTGAGCAACAGAATATCGTGCTTGAACCCGGCCTCATTGGTCTCGACCAACTCTCCGCTAAACGGCATGGGGAACGGCCCGACCCATTTAGCCGACTCGACGATGGCCGCGCTCTGGCCCTGTTTGATGACCTTGCCGAGCTTTTTGAATGACAGGTTGACCAACTTGCCGCCGCGCGTCTGAGCCACGTCGGTCATGCCCAGCACGGCCAACTCGCCCTCGAACCGAATCCACACATCGCGCTCAAGGTCGTAGTGCAACTCTTCGGGGATGTCGCAGCCGTAGAAAATCATAAACTTCAAAAATCAAACTTCAAATCTCAAATCTCAAACCACGCCTTTGAAGTTCGAAGTTTGATTTTGGGAATTACTCACACTTGATACCGTGCGCGTCGAGAAATTTTTGATACGCCTCCACGCCGGCGCTCCCGGTCACGAGGTCGGCGGAGTCGGCTTCCCAATTGTCGGGCTTGATTTTGATGAACCAACCCGCGCCATAGGGGTCGGAGTTGAGCAGGCTCGGCTTGGTTTTCAGCGCGGCGTTGACCTCGATGAGAGCGCCGTTGACGGGCGCGGTGACCGGCCCGACCCATTTGCCGCTCTCGACCGTGCCCGCGCTCTTGCCCTTCTTCACCGCCTTGCCCGCTTCTTTGGGCGTGGCCGAGATGATGGATTTGGCCAGAAACTGCGCCACATCGGTGATGCCGACGATGACCGTGCCATCCGCCTCGCGGCGGCACCACGTGTGTTTCTCGACCCAGTAGTAGAGGTCGTCGGGGATGTTGCAACTGTTGACGGTAGCCATTTTCTCTCCGAGAAAAAAACAAATTTCAAAATCCCAACTTCCAAACGGCGACTCAACTTGAAGTTGGGGGGTGGGAGTTTGAATTTTCTTCAGGATGTTTTTCCTGAAGGTGATACAACAACTGGTCAAACGCCACCAGCGCAATCTCGGCTTTGTATTCGTCGAGGAAGCGCGGGTCTTTGTAACGCGGCTTGACAGCGTGTTGATATTTCAAGCCGCACACCGGGCAGGTGATGACGTACTTCATCTTGCCCGTCGCCTCATCGTGCTCCGTCGCCACCAAATCCAAATGCGCTTCGGCCAAGTGGCGGTGGAGCTTCATGCGCGGGGCGGAGAATGAGCAATGCGGACAGTTCATGGAAGTTCAAACTTCAAAATTGGGAATTTGAAGTTTGAGGTTTGAGGTTTGAAGTTTGAGATTTTCTCTGCCGTTGTTTCACCAATACTGTTGATGAGATTCACAAGTGCCGCGCCCGCCGCCGTGCCTTGCGCGTGGTCGGTGTCAATGTGGCGCGCGGCCAGGCCCACTTGAATCAAATCGTTCACGCGCTCGCTCAGCGCCAGCCGCCCTAGGCCAACGGCCTGTTCCAGTTCCGCCATTGGCGCGGAGGAGTGCGCGGACAGAAAAGTGAGAATAGCGAAATTGGCCGGGTCGGCGGCAGTGCGCAAAGCACGCAGGACAATGTCGGTGGACGCCGCCCGCCAATCCGCTTCACTCTGCGCCGACAACCATTCGCCCGTGCCGGACTCCAGTCGGTCGAGCCTATCGGCCAGCCGCGCCAAATCGCGCAAGCGCAGAGCCAATGCAGAGGAGAGTTCGGCCAAAGCCATAGGCAATTTCAAACTTCAAACTCCAAACTTTAAACTCCCAATTTTGAAGTTTGAAGTTGTTCTCATCCCATCGCCTCGGCCACCAACTGAATGATGTCTCTCACTTCAATCTTGCCTTCGTTGCCCGTCGTCTTCACCGCGTCGGTGTACATCACTACGTCTTTGGGGCAGGCAACGATGAAGAGTAGTTTCTGGCCGTTGGCTTCGCCGAGCGCGGCCAATGCTTCTTTGATGCGCTGTTCGGCGGGGCGCTCACCGGCGGGCGTGGTGCCCATCCAAATTTGCCCGCCGCCCGCGCCGCAACAATACGAGTTCTCTTGGTTGCGCGGCATCTCCACCAACTCACAACCGGCCGCCGCAATCAGCGCGCGCGGCGGATTGAAGCCGTTGTTGTAGCGGCCCAAGTAGCACGGGTCGTGGAAGGTGACGCGATAGCCGAGCGCCTTGCTGGGTTTTATCTTGCCCGCGTCAATCAGTTGCGTGAGCAGGCGCGTGTAATGGATGGTCTCCCACTTGCCGCCGTAATCCGGATACTCGTTCTTTAGCGCGTTCAGCGTGTGCGGGTCGGTGGTGATGACGCGCTCGAACTTGGCCTTGCTCATCACGGCGATGTTCTGCTCGGCGAGTTGCTCGAACAGACCTTCCTCACCCACGCGCCGCACATCATTGCCGGAGTTCTTCTCCGCGTCGTATAGGATGCCGAAATCCACGCCCGCGCCGTTCAACACGCGCGCGACGGTGCGCGTCAGCTCCTGTACGCGCGTGTCGAACGAAGCATAATCACCGACGAACCACAAATACTCGGCGGGCTCTTTGCGGAGGTCTTTGATTTTGAAATCGAGACTCGCCGCCCACTTGGCGCGGTTGCGCGCCGCCTGCCCAAACGAGTTGCCCGTCTTGCCAATCTTCTCCAACGTGGATTGCACGCCGCTGTCCAACTCCGCGCCATCGTTGATGAGGCGGCGGCGGATGTCCACGATGTCGGCCATCGGCTCATTGCCCACCGGGCACACGCGCACACAGGCGTAACACGTGGTGCAACTCCACACGGCCTCCGGGCTGATGGCCATTTCAGTGAGCGCGGGTGAGGCCGCGCCGCCCGCAAACGCCGTGAAGTTGGCGTTGAGCCAATAACGCTTGTTGATTTCCAGCGCGGAGGGGCTGAGGGGCCGCGCCGAATTATGAGCCGGGCAAACATCTTGGCAGCGATTGCACATGATGCATGCGTACGCATCCAGCAAGCGCGGCCAGGCCAAATCGCCCAGCGTCCCTGCGCCCGGCAGAGTCTCCGGCGGCGCGTTCTTCGGCGTCGCGGAATCCAATTGCCCGCGCGGAGTCTGCTTGGCCAAAATCAGATTGACCGGCGCGAGCATGATGTGAACGTGTTTGCTGATGATGAAATATGGCAGGAAGGCCACGATGAGGCCGATGGCGAGCCACCACGCCGCGTGGATGGCGAAGGTGTAATCGGCCCAGCCGCGCAGGGCGAGCGAGGCCGCGCTGGCGAACGGTTGCATGGGGTTGAACATCTCGGCCTCGGCGAGCCGAAGCGCTTGGCCCATGAAGCGCGAACCGACGTGAAAGAGGATGAAGCCGCCCACTATGGCCGAATCGCGTTTGATGCCCCCCGCCGCCACGCCGGGTTGCAGAAGCACGTCCGCGTTGTAATCCAGCCGCTTGTCTTTGGCGATGAAGCGCCGCACCAGAAACGCGACCACGCCCACCAGCACGCCGACGCTCAACACATCGCCGATGAGGTTGAGCACGCCGAGCAAGCCCGACGAAATCTCGGCGGTGGAATAGCCGGGCATGAATCCTTCGAGCACATCATTGACGTTGACGAGAAAGTAATACGAGAAGCCGAAGAAGATGAGCGTGTGGAAGAGCGTGAGGATGGGGCGGGAGCGGCGGAGGGTCTTTTGCAGGCCGACATCAAGCAGGATGCGAATCGCTTGAGGGACGAGGGCGGAGAAGGGGAGGATTGGAGAATTACGCCCGCGCCGCACGATGCGGTAGATGTTGAAGAAACCCCACGCGGTGAGACCGCCGAAGACAGCGACCATGAGGAAGAAGATGGTTTTCTCGATGCTACTCAGCACAAGCGCCTCCGGTAACTTCAAACTCCAAATCTCAAATTCCAAACTTCAAACTCCCAATTTGAAGTTTGGAGTTTGAAGTTTCGTAACTGCTCACGCGATTGACGGTTGAAGGAAATGCAAGACTGGCGCACCCAACAGGTTG